>Ga0126342_10000698_pt1 | contig 39995 bp, 34 predicted proteins | sample Cyp1metagenome_FD_92528 | JGI IMG/M metagenome (GOLD analysis project Ga0126342, IMG submission 92528) | Coral microbial communities from Lord Howe Island, Old Settlement Bay, Australia - Cyphastrea 1 metagenome | ecosystem: Host-associated > Invertebrates > Cnidaria > Coral ...
AATGAATATTACAATGATTAATATTATGATTAATGTAATGACTGATATAATTCTGAATTTAGTGACTAATATAACAAAATCAGGACTTTCACAACCTCGCCCCCCATGACTACCCGCTCTCTAAAAATATATACAGTAATTATATAAATGTATAATTATATAATATAAGTATATGTATAATATATATAATTATACATATATACATAGTTACATATAAAGATAGCTATATACTAGAAAAAACAATTTGCACAAACATCAGGCCTTTTTTTCCAGAAAGAAAGCAGATACGCTATCAAATACATTCATGTAAGGACCTGCTTCCGCTTCGCCAAGGTCCAAAGGTCCCAACTTCTCCAGAGCAAGCTGCACCGCTTCGCGGCGTTGCCTTGGTCATGCGATCACTTGTTTCATCATTGTATACATAGGTAGATAGATAGATAGATAGGATAGGATAGGATAGGATAAGATTAGATTTAGATTAGATTAGATTAGATATGATTAGATTAGATTAGATTAGATTAGATAGATAGATAGATAGATAGGTAGGTAGGTAGATAGATAGATAGATAGATAAGATACGATAAGATAAGATTAGATTAGATTAGATTAAGATAAGATAAGATAAGATAAGATTAGATAGATAGATAGATAGATAAATAGATAGGTAGGTAGATAGATAGATAGGTAGATAAGATACGATAAGATAAGATAAGATTAGATTAGATTAGATTGGATTAAGGTAAGATAAGATAAGATAAGATAGATAGATAGATAGATAGATAGATCTATATAGATATAGATATTTATATATTATATATATACAGTATATCATTTCGATCATTTGTCTCCAGCGCCTTTTTTTGTTTCAGCCAAGCCCACATCAAGCCCTTTCTCAGTCTTTCTCACAGCAAAATCCGGCACTGGGCTGTCGGCTCCTTGCGATGTTTCCTGGCCTGATCCTTGGCCACGCCACTCCATGCATCCATGTAGGAGCTCAGGAGTCCGGCCTCGGAAGTACCACCCACCCCTGACATGGTCCAAGTATGTCACAGTTACAATGTCAGACAGGCTGTAATAGACTTGGCACAAAAATGACAGTGAAACTATGTGAAACTGGTAGAAAAGACTGCCAAAGAAGAACTGATAACACAGATTACAGAATCCAAATGCCTGTGGCAGAGTCTCCTATGAAACTACACTCAATCAGTAGCACGTTTTTGGATCTTTCCGCATTTCTGCCATGCTTTGACAGGAATTTGAGTTGAAACAATTGGGAGATACAACTATGCCACTATGCAACAGCGAACTTTGAATGGCATTGGCATTGGCTAGGCCGCTGTTTCTTTGTGCTGTACAGAATCACCTGAAGAGCCATGTGATCGTGTTGATGGTGCTGCTCACAATCCCTTCCGGCTCCAAGGGCTCATGACGAATCACTGCAGGTGTATCTGCAGCTTCCTGCAGGACATTTCTGAATATCTTCGAGTGCCAAGCTGCAGCATACGTGACACGTCTCCAATGGTCCACAAACCCTCAACATGTATCAATCTCATTCAACCTCTACAGGCTCTGTAAACTGTGTGAATGTGGTGTGAATATGGTGTGAATGTTTCGGTTGCTGTACGGCGTGGACAGCGTGGACGTCCTCTACTTTCAGCACCACGGAACTGAAGCTCACACGCTGGCGCTTTTCCTCTGGTGCAGCGGCCTGCGCCTCAAACTCCGTACCTAGGAGCCAGGGGAGTTTCACAGAATATATACTAAGCATATAAATACTGTAGATATACAGTAGAATTTCAATCGAATATAAGTTATAAAAGTTTGAGAATGTAAAATAAAAATAATAAAATATACATAATAATATATGATAATATATATATAATAAGATATAAGTTTGCAACCTGGAAGCCGTTGGAACCCTGAAAGCAACGCATCCTGTGTCCAACAAACGTTCCTTGCGATATGCTATGAGCATCCGAGCGTCCAAAGATTGCGCCGTCCACCTGCGAGTTGGTGAAAGGATCTGACTAAAGTGCTTTAAAAGTTCATTGCAAGAGAGACTTGGAAGAACTTGGTCGTCCAAAGTTCCATGGCTTCAAACTTGGCTTCTGATGTGATGTGATTGATACTGTTGCCAGCCGTCTACACATTCCTCTCCCAGAACCTTACATATCTTACATTCATTGCCTAACCTACATTGTTCCGACAGTGTTCTCAGGGTCTCCCGCCTTCTTGGACAGAAAGGTCTTCGAAGTGAAGGGTTGTCTCTGGTTCCCGCCCAAGGTCCATTCGAGCCTCGGGCTTGGAGCTCTGGAAGGCACAGCAAAGCTGCACACTGCACAGCTAATGGATCAAATTCATTGCAGCACGGTAACTTCTCGTAGTCAAACAGGGACTGGGCAATCTTTCTCCATTGGGATACAGATGTCACCAAGGTCACATTATTCCGGCCCTTGGAAAACAGAGAGCTTGTGGCATCGCTAGCACAACTTGATCACAATATCTGGCGTATACGCATCGAATATGCATATATATATGTGTGTGTGCATATATATATATGTGTGTGTGTGCACATTTATCTATGTATGTATATATATATATATTGTTTTGTATGTTACAATGCAGCATGTCACGTATCTAGTCAAAACAGCTCAAGCACGAGTGACCTGAGGCTGTGACCTTTGGGGCTATCGGGAATGTGAGGCATGAAGAGCATCGCATCTTCTGCCAAGCATGGTAGAAAAAGCAGAGTCGTGCAGGCGGACGATACAGGAAGATGTCCCCAAAAACATCTGGATAGTGCTCCTGCGGGACAGACTGCAAAATGACTAGAGTGCTATTTCAGTCCTCAAAGTATTGCAACTCTGCATTGTTTTCACATGCCAAAGAAAACGGTCAAACGCACTCACTTCCCAAGCAAAGCCGCGCTGCATGATGCTGCATGTGCTTTTACCCCTAAGCATCCTTGAACCAGAATAGCTGGTGAAAAGATCGCCCAGCCTTAAACCCCCTTTCAAACTTTATGCTTTACTTCCAAAATCTGTCTGAACTCTTTGCACTTGCCTTGCACTTGGTTTACACAGTTTACATCAGTTTACACCTCTATGATCCTTTAACATGTTATACCTTTGAAATCCTTTGAACCTTTGTACCTTTACATCAGATCCGTGGCGTTCCCATCAGCCCTCCTGGAAAATACGCATTGCTTCCAGCAGTGTCCGCAATGGCGGCCTGCGACATTGATGACATGGCACCATCGAGGTCTAAACTCTCGAGATCTCTCGAGGCATGGCTCGGCCAATCAGATCCCCTTCCAGATCCCCTTCCGCATCTTTCACGAACAGCTTGTATCAAGATTGCAGCATCAAATGATCCATGTTGATCCATTTTGCGGATGCTTTCGCACAGGGGCCATGCCTGTGTGATGGTGAATATCCTTAGATTTCAAGTGCAGAGACAGAACTGATCCTCTTGCATTGGACTCACTGTCATCAACCTCCACGTGCGACTCTTCAGTCTTTTAAGCAGTTGAAGCCCTGCTGCTCCTACTTCACTGTTAATGATCTGTTAGTGTTACTATTTTGCTGCCGCTTTTGGCCCACTCTCTCGGTTCATAGCCAGGCACCATTGAAATCCACTAGCACCGTGGCGCAGTCAGCATCAGCAGTTCCATCAACTTCCTATGTGTTGTTGAGTGGCTCTAGTCCCTAGAAGGTGTTTCAACAGTTTCAACCTCTCTACATCTACTGATCTACAGGCAGAACACATAGCCAAGTTCTTTTGATGTCGCAGATCTGTTGGAGTGTTCATTGAGTTTTCCAGTCCATGTTGAGCGTTCGTCTAGTGTTTTGGCATGTTTTGGCACTAGCAAGGTGTACTCTCAAGCTGGCCTTCTCTTGTAGACTCTCCTCCTTTCGGCGCAGCACGGCTATGAGACGCTCCATCACATAGATGACCTCACAGTCACAGAATGTCACAGACTGTCACAGAGGGCCAAAGGAAAGGACGCAGAAAAGGTTGGGCCGGTTGGGCCAAGCCCGATACGGGCAGCAACAGATAGACTGACTCACAATCCTGCAGTGCATATGAGAGTTTGTGTGTGTGTGAATGTCTACGCGCGTCGGTGACTATGATATCTTGTGACAAGTTGCATAGTTGATCGTCTCTTGGAAATGTCCACTGTCCTCACAAAGAGAAACTTCAGATCACGGATCGAAGACATTGGATGGCCTTTCAGTTGAATTCCAAAACCAGGAGGTTTGATGAGGTTTTGCCAAGCTGCCTCGTGATGGAATTTTACATACACGATGGGACGGCCACGTTTGTCAAAGCCTGTGCGTCTCGGGCCAGCATGCCACAAAAGCAACCCATTGGCTGCAAATGGCAACAGCAAAGCATCGCGCGCTGAGGCAAAGTTTAGCCACATGTCATCTGAAGAAACGAAAAAATGAAGAAATACAATGAAATACAACTGTATTGTTTTTCGGCCGTCATGTGACATGCGAGTTTGCCGTTACATTTGTGTTTGTGATTGTTTGTGTTGATATTAATGTGGTCATTGGTTTGTGTGTGTGTGTGTGGGTGCCCGCGCGTCTACACTGTTTGCTTTGAAATTGAGCAAACCCAGCCTCTCAAATAGAAGCGCCCGAGGGCACACTCCCGCACAATGGGGGCGGAGCAACGTCCCATCTGGGTGTCGCCAAGTGGAGGGATATGCTCCTTGTGCAACGAGCTATGTGTGATATGAGTTTGGATTTTGAACGGACTTTGGGACATGGTCCGCAAACCGCATGCATTTTGGCGGCTGATGATAACCACGGGCAATTGAAAGAACCTATGTTAAGCAGCACCATCCCATTCCCCATCCGCAATCTCCTTGCGCCAACGAGCTGTGGCACACACTGCGGCTGCGGCCTGCATCAAAGCATGCATATAGTTTGTATATAGGAACCATGGGACGAGACCCGTGCAGGAAACACACAAGGACGCTGGCCATTGCTTGCAAGTATCAGACATTACCAAGACCTCTTTCAAAGGAATCAATAGCGTCCGATCATTGGGGCCACTAGTGGCAGTTGCCTTGTCGACATCCCATTCGTGTGCCCGGAGGTAGCGAAGCAGTGTGGAAGCTTCAATGAAATAGTCCATGCCTTCCTGCCAGCACAAACAAAACGGACTGGCAAATCGACATCCGCATCGCCTTCCCATATAATGTACAGATATCTATATATATATATGCATACATGTTGTTGATATTTTATCCTGCAACAGTCAGCCCACTTTTCATCTTCGAGGCTATGCATGGAGTTCCCCCACCTCCTCGCACAGTGACAACTGCTTGGCCAATTGCCGCAACCAGTGGCGTTTCTGCGATGGAAGGCGCAGCACTCGCCTCAATTCGTTCCATCTGGTCGAACCCATGTCAAATCCATGTCGAAGTCATGTCAGAATCCGTGTTGAACAGCAAATTTTGCCTTCTTGAAGAAAATAAACGAGCAGAACGGGCATATCAACCAGCAAAAGGGCTATATAGGCTATATAGGTTTCATTTTTCAAACTTTCTCCCAAGTCTCCAATGACGATAGACGTGCAGAAACTCCACATACTCAAAGCCATGGTCGGCTTGCAAAGCATTGAGCTCCTGCATGCTTAGTCGCAACTGCTCCGAATATTCTAAGCCTCGGCGCGAACCAGTCAAAGCCTTGCGAAGTTCAGCATCATTTGTCCAATATTTGTTTCCTAGTGGTTTACCTTGCTGTTTTGCGAATCTGACATTTCTTTTTCGGTTTTTGCGAAATATATTTTAGAAAATGAAGCCAGAAAACATCAAAAACTCCCTCAAAAGCCACCAGCCCCAATTAAGGGGCAGGTATGAGCGTTTGCTATGTTCTATTTGGTTTTTTTTGCCCCTGTTTCTGCTTATCAATCCGTCTATTCTTGTCTGCCTTTCTATTGATTAATGTGCAATCAGGGATACAAAGTGCGTTTATAAATACAATGTGCAACATGTGTAGGTATAAATATATAAAGAACGTACGTAGGTTTAGGTAAACTTTGTGGGGCGTATTGGGTGTAGATAGATTTATTGGATGTTATCAAGGTTTTCCTAAAATTATATTGTTGGATTGGATCTTGCCTGTCTTAAAAAACACTATCATGTCATATCATTGTGTTTTCTCAGTTCCCATTGATGTTTTACTCGTTGTCGCCGCATACTGCCAAGAAACCACAGAAGCTACAAGAACAAGAAGCCAAAAACAACAAAAGAAAAAAAACACAAGAAACTACGGAGCCGAGAAGAAGACACAATGCACAAAAGGCAGGATTCCAAAGCCACAAAAGCATACAAAAGCCACAAAGCCAGACTGGAAAACAAAAAACAAATCCCAAAAATTATCCCGGCAAAAGACCCCAAACAGGGTGGGGGAGTGGGACATGGACATCCGTTCCGTAGAACAGAGAGATGCTTTGATAATTTTGATAACCTGAACCGCCCCAAGCGTTTTGAATGCCAGATTCTGAACAGCTAGCCACCAAGGCGAACCACCTTGAAATCACAGCATGAATTTGATTTCTACAAAATATCGTCAAAGTTTGAACCAAGGTCATATCTCAATCCACTTGAGTGCAAACACGGCTTTTGTTGCTGCAGCTTAGGTGCCGAAAACACCCTCACCACTGTGTGTGTTTAAAAATATGTGAGAGCAAAAGGGCTCATCATCACCTCAGGCAAGAGCCAGCTGCGAAACTGCTGCAAACACTGCAATAGCACTCTTCTGTCGAGAAACTTGGAAAAAATGTTAACATGCACTGCCTAAAATCCTCGTAATCGCTCGGCAAGTGCTGCTTGTGTGTGTGAGAGTGAGTGTATGCAGGGCTTGGTTTCCGCTGGGTCACAGCCCCCGAAGGAGTTCTCTAGGGCAGACAGGTCAAAGTGCTGCTCCATAGTCTGGGATGTCTCCTCGGTTCCCTTCCCCAAAGCATCACCAGGTCATTTCCATGAACCTATCGCAAACCATAAGGAAACCATCGAACAAATGGTTTTTCTGCTTTGGGCCTTTAAACTTGCATGCCTCTTGTGGAACCGTTGCGTATCCCAAACAGAGCTCCGCTTCTGGGCGGGGTTCTGTTCAATTATTTGGTCCATTTGGTTTTCCCTGCTGGGTGGTGTAGCAAGATGTTTGTGTGGCAATGTGCCCTTCTGCGCAGTTTGAAGGCAATTCCAATGGCCGTTTGGAGCTGGCCATTAAGCATATTCTCAATCCAATCCGTCTATCTCCAAGCATCTTCAGACACAAAGTTGAACTTGGCCAGTGTCACCTCACCAAATTGAGACCGCAATTTGAAGAGCTTCTGGCATTTTCCAGAACGTTGGAGTAACCAAAGTCCAACCATTGCCCCTGAGTCACTCATGTTTGTGGGCTCACGGGGGCAAAACGCCAAGGCACAGGATCCAAAAAAGCGCTAGCTGCTGTGAAAAAACTGTGCAGAAGCCACGGCGTATTTACAAAGAAAGCGCTTCCAAGTCGTTCTGGATAATGATCCTGGTGACTTGACGTTGTGGCGGTTTCAAAAACTGCTTCCAAATGCTTTGAGAATTCATTTTCACGACCCAAACGCATCAAAGGAGGACCAGATAAAACACGAGTACCAAATACAGCGAAGCATGACCTATTAACAATCTATATGCTGTTAATCCCTATTCATCACTACTAATCACTGGTACCCACTATCAATTGCTTTTTAATTGCTGCACTCTTAATTCCTATCACTACTGTTCATCTATGTATCTATCTATCTATCTATCTATCTATTCATGGTATAGGACGAGGTGATCCTGCATGACCACCATGAGGTCTCGGACGGTCAAGGGCACCAAACTGCCAAGTCCAACTCCCTGGAAGTCCACCAGCAGCACGAATTTTCGAGCGACCGGATCCTCTGGCGGAACCCTCAATTGCCCAAGCTTGGCCTGTTTCTCCACACATGCAATGGCCTGAGTGACTGAGACATGCACAGGGCACAGAGATTTTACAAACCTTGAGGGGCCCATGGTGGCCCATGGTGGCCCATGGTGGCCCATGGTGGCCCATGGTGGCCCATGGTGGCCCATGGTGGCCCATGGTGGCCCATGGTGGCCCATGGCTAGTGAGATTCTAAAAATTTGCCGATGCATCGATGCATCAAAGGCACTCTCTCAACGCAATAGACTAAATATTTCACCGCCGCAGGCTCTGCATTGAAACCTTCTCTGCCAGGTTTCAGGTACAAAGCAGGCCGCCCCAGCTTGTCCTCAGATGAGCCCGATGTCCACATTGTGACATGGTAAGAAAATGTAAGAAATATGTGGCAAGCGTATGTTAATGAATTAATGAACCATAACCCTGCGAAACCCCAACGTAATCATAGATGTTGACATGAAAGTGGCTCTCGTTCAGGGTGGGGATGGGAAAATGCAACGTTGCGATAAAGTTGCGATAAAACGTTCAACAAACGCTTTGCGGATAACAACGTGCACACCGCGAGTACTCTTGCTGTTCAAGCATCGTAGCCTCGTACATAGATGTTTCCAAAGCTCGCCTCTTGAGCAATCTCGTCCATGCTTTCCGTGAAAATCTTGGAGAAGCCAAAGTCCTTGCATCACTGAACTGTTACTGCCTGTCACACAAAAATCAGATGAGAAACTCTCAGCCTACTGCTGAAGCAGCACAAATCAAAGCGCAAATCATTGAATCATAGCCATTGGTTGAGCTGCTCTGCGCCAGGTGCCGGTTTTTCTAATTAAAGCTTCCGCCAAATCCAGGTCCCAATTCCTCGGCAACCATCCGTGACCATCCATCTGATCATCGTTCCAAAGATGTGTCCAAGCATGTCAAGAAAAAATGAACACCGCCCGGCCTCGCACGAAGATACCGAACCAATGCCAAGGCGTCATCATAAAGACCTTCACCCTCCGCACCATCCGCACCATCGATCTTCGTCTTCCTCAAGCGCTCTGCCAGCTGCTCCACAGCAGCCTTCTGTGCTTCCTGCAAGGCATTCAGTACATTCAGTTACAGTGTGTTACACTTCCTCTCCCCACAACTATTTTCGAGATAACTTCACCGCAAACATCCAACAACCTTTGGCATGATCATCTAACACTATCTCAAACATACTCTTCACGAAGTGCAACCATCCAATTCTAGAGCTTTCTCTATATAATTGTGGCCTCATGACTTTTAAGTGAGTCCTTTAAGCCATCTAGCTGGCCGCCAGCGCCTTTGGTTTCGAGCATCACTCAGGAGATTCTTGGAGCTGCTGGTAAAGGTATATAAATATTATAAATATAATTATAAATATTATAAATGTGCTAAATCAGGAAGCTGGGTGATGTGGAGCGTGTGATTCGCGCCACTTGGCTTCCTACATTCCGGAAATCTCTGCTGATTTGACGAGTCTTGTCCATTCAGCTTCAGTCATAACCACTGTGACTAGAAATGTTTTTTTGAAAATGACCGTGAAAACCTCGGTCAATACTCTTGAGCAAAATCCGAATCATCCTAAGATGTTGCGCCCGTGTTACTGACAGTACCCTGCATGCTTCCTTGGATGGTCAGAAAGCTTTTCATTGAATGTTGATTGAATATGTCCAAAGGTTGCCCCGGAATGTTCTTACCATCGACATCTGAACCTAACCTCTGAGGTGCGGGGCTTTCTGGCCTCGCTCCCACCTCATGCCACCAACAGCCAGTCCCCTCTGTCCAGTAGGTTGTGCATGACAATTACAATACATTTACAAATTTACTCTTGGCTCTGATTTTCTCATATCTTCTCTGACTGCGTATAGAGGGCAGGGCTTCTGACAGTCTTGACCGTGACTCCAACTTCAAGTGCAGCATAGAAAATGGTACTGCAAGGTTTGTCTCAAATACATCTGTCACGAGAAATTGGAGGCACTCCCAAGGCTGTGTCACACTCATCTGTGGCCCCCTGCTGTGCCACAAGCAGTGAGATCTGGGCGTGCGCCCTGGCCTTTCTCTTCGCCTTCGGGTCAAGAACAGTAGCGAACCATCCCCAGGTCGCAAGTCACTTGACGTCAACTGATTCCAACACTTTGCCTTCAACTCATCTTGTCGCTTCTGCGTCAGCAGTTGCCGCCATTCTGCCATGTAGGACGCCTTAGACTGGTATAGTTTTTTGGTGATTTAGAGACTTACAGTAAGAGGTTTCATAGCAGGACTCTGAAAAATCACTTCCATATTCTTTCACTTGCTGTCTCCGAAGCTCAAATGTTGGCTGGGCATGGCTGGGCAGCTTGCCATTAGGCCTTTGGTGCCTCCAAGCCATTGTCTGCTCAGAACGCCTTTGGGCAGCGAAGCAAATAGTCTACAGCCTTACCACACCTTCTGTTGAACCCTTCTCTTCTCCCTGGGTCAAGTACCCACGGCAGCTTTTGCTCGCCGATGTGCTCTGATGACATCACGCCTGAAGATACAAAGCATCAAAGAAAGGAATGTAAAGTAACTTAACTGATCTGACCAAAAAAGAACGGTTCTTTGATTGGTATTTCATCTTTCGTGCGCATGACAATCCCAAAGTGCACTTCTGTTTGAGGTCTGAGCCAAGCATGGAATGATGGACCTGGTCTGCCACTCAAGGCCTTGCGCCTCAGCTGCACCAAAAATGAGAATTAATATTATATAATTAGTTTCAGGAAAACAAGAAACAATATAAAACACAACAATCTATGCCGATCTTTGCAAACTCTGAGGTGTTGACCCCCAGCTCATCACTGCCTGGACGCTTCGCTGCACGATGTGTTCGAAACGAGGCAGGTGACATTGAAACGAAAATGCCGCTGGATGCCTTGTCAAGTGCTGTGAGCCGCCCACGCCGGCGGCTGCCGGCCTACAGGCTTCACAAGTCGTAAAAAATGTTGACAGGGACAAGTGTATGTCAAAATTCTGAGGCTTCGGGCCGACCTTTTTGGTCATTTCTACTTTTAGCCATCCCGTTTCTGACTCATGACCATCAAACCTTATCAAAAGGTCCCACACATCACACGGTGGCACGCGTCGACACTGCCTTTGCCAACTCCAGCCACGTGGTTGCGATGCTGCGAAGCTGGCGGGCGACTTGCTCTTTGGAGTTCTTTGGCAACTGGGCAGGGGAAGAGGCAGCTCTATAAAATTATAGACGCAGTTGTAAGCATTTGTGGGTATAGGGACTTCACTGCATCTCAAATGATGCGCCAGCGCACAAGTCATCATGAGGCATTATCAGGTTTATCTTTCCATCACTATAGAGGAGTTATATATGTCAATCACAAGCCGGGCAGCTACTTCCAAGTGACAGACTATTGCTGAGATTTGCACCCAGCTAGCCATAACTTGTTGGACAGCGTTTTTCTTCAATTTCCTGGCTTCTTCCTGCGCGCACGGGAAGTAGTCCCAACTAGTCCCAACTAGTCCCAGCTACGTCGCAAAAAGATGCGGCCTGGGTTCTAAGGGCCGAACTGCCCAGTGATCCAAAGCCTGCGCTTTTGCTGTTTCAGCACCTGCAGGCCGCATCTCAACTATATATAATATATAATAATATATATATATATATATTATATATATATATATTATAATATAGTGTCATCAGTGTCATCTATAATTGTCCAAACAACTTGTCAAGGTAGGAAAGCAAACAAAAGCAAGGCATGGTTGTGAGTCATAACATCTCATTGCTCTTCAAGCCCTGACTGAGTTTTTCTTGGGAAATGACGGACACGCCGCTCACGCTCTTCTTTGAGACCTTCGAAATGGTTTCAGAAAGTCACTCAGAAACACAAAATTGGCAAAGGCCACAGCGTGGTCGGACATCTGGCGCTGTCTTGGTGCTCGGCGTTCTTCATACAGCTGCCTCTCCTGGACGTTGAAATATGTTGCGATAGGTCTCCGAGTCTCCACTCTCAGTGACTCACTGGGAGGTCTGCTTTGATGATTTTGATGTCTCCACGGCCTGCACAAACCGAGCTTCTGCTCTTTCTTCAGCTTGAGTTTCCTCGGCAAACTCGAGTCATTACTCACCTATTAACAGCACGAAGCCGCGAAGCCCAAAGGAAACCATGGTGACATCGAAATGTGTCAGAATTGCTAAAGGGACCCAAAAGAAAGCTTGGACGGAAAGTGCCATCAATAGCCTCGTGAACGGAAAAACTCGTGGATGGGAAAATCCAATCTAACTTGATGGCCAAAACCTTCACCCCTTTGCTTTCGAGGAACCTTGCGCTTTTCAGAAACCCGGGATGGTTTTTTTCTCCACAGCACTCCATGCTTTTCAGAAACCCTGTGTCTGGATATGCTCAACATGATACCCACACCCGAGGCCGAGACCGCCAGCTGTAAAGAATCTCTAAACTCCCTTTCCAGGCCTAGGCATCACAAGTCTCATGAGCACACCCAACAACCAAGGATTTGGGTCATCTATGGGTCATCTATGGGTCATCTTGGGAAAATGGTTTAATATGTTTTAATCAGGTCTGGCTGAGTTCTGGCTGAGTTCTGGCTGTGGAACTTCCAAATCTTCCAAGGCCACATGAGGTGGAGACGTTCACGCATCTGTCTTTCTTCTTTCATGCGCGCCTCCCAGAGCTGCCGCTCCTGCGACACGGATGTCGCAGCAAAGGCTGTGGTTCTTTCGGTTCTTTCGGTTCTTTACGGTTTGCGGAGGAAAGTCAATCTTGTTGAATGCTGTTCAATACACCAACAGTCCAAACAATGTCGGTTGCATTTGCCCACATCCTTGAGATGCTTTCTGATGGCTTCTTCCTCGGCCTGCTAGATGGGTCATGCCAGCTGTCGAAAGCGAAACATGATTAACATCTTGAGAAGGACCTTCACTATTGATAAAGCCTGTGTGTGTGCATGAATGCGCGTGTGCACGTACATATTATGCGCCCACATATGCATTTTGCTCATATTGGCAGTTGTTTCTTTGAGTTTACCCCACAAATGTTGATGGCATGTTGATGGGTCAATCCCACCTCTGCTGCAACTTCCGCAGCTTCTCTTGCAGATAGACTGGCTGTGGTGTCCAGCACACCTCATCAGCAAAAAATATATGAAACAATTTGCAGAGCTGTGGTATGCAATGGTGCGGTGACGAGATGATGCAATGGAAAATGAAATCTGTGAATGAAGGAAGAAACATGAGCAAACTGGCATAGAACCATATAGAACCATATAGAACCATATAGAACCATATAGAACCATATAGAACCATATAGAACCATCATATCATGATCAAATTCCCCCTGTTTTGGGAAACGTCCAGAACAAAAAAATCCTCAGGATCTCCAATGCGCAGCACAAGTCTAGTTCCTGCATACCGATATGTCTGGGTTCAACACGTCGTTGCTCCAACCTACAGGCAGCATATCGTTGGAGAAGTGGAAAACCACTTGCGGCATCTCGTCATATCACTTCCTCACCTCTCGAGTTCATCTTCAAAGCCTCGTTGCTCCTGTTCTCTACGCGCCCACATGCTAATGACCCAGGCTGCCACCGTTCCTTCCAAATAAAATGAAAGGCCCTCAATTAGAAAACCGTCTTACATAGACCTCCACATATATTGTTTGAAACAAAAGTTGCGCGTGTCTTCGTACGATGTGCAAGAATGGCGAAAAACCATGGATATGGTGATATGGATGTCTTCTCGAAAAATCCGCGCGAAAAGGAGTGACAAGACTGGCATAGTTCCCGGATGTTCCCAGATTCCCAGCACCCAAAATCTGTGGACTCCTCTTCCAGCCGCCTCCTCGCCTGTGAACGGTGAATGACTCACGGCCCATGGCCGCCATGGCCCATCAACGTTTCAGCGCTGTGAGCTCCAGACCTTTTCAGCGGCTGTCGAGAGCTCCTCACATTGTCGGTCCCAGCCCTGGCACTGTGGATCTCAGCCATGGGGCCATGGGGCCATGGATTTGACATCGGTTTGAGCTACAGTTTGCTACAGGAAATCTAGTGAGATGGATTTGTGAGTAGTTGAGACATGTTGAGACTTTCTACGATTCTACGGGGCATCTTGATTTCTCAATGTGAAAAGGAAAAGCTGTTCATATCTCTTCATACTATCACCTCAAAGATGAGCCAGAAATCCCAAGCATCTGTGCCTCTTTTGCTCGAGCAAACAAGTCCTTCGTGGCCTCAACTAAAAACTCACTGGCAGAGTTCCTGCGACATAAGGTGACTCGATTTCTGGCTGAGTTCCCAACACATTGCCGCCACGCACTGAACATGACCTCAGGAACCCACACAAGGAGGACGTGACGGACGTGGAATGCGTGGAAATCTCGAGCCAACAGTCCAACAGGAGTCCAACAGTTCAGTTGCTTCGAAACTGTGTGCTCGACGTGCATCACTCCAGCACTTACTCGCTGTGCAACCGCATCGCTGCACGCCCTGGCTCAGGGTAAGCAAACTGGAAATGTGAATTTGGAGTTGTGAAGGAAAGGTTGCCTTTATCGACCATACTTTTTCCTGTGACTCAGGAGTCTAGGTCGAGCAGTAGTATTAGAATGTATTAGATACATCATACACCTGATATTGTGCCTGATGAGACGCTCGATCCTCTTTTCCATCGCAGCATCTTGATGTGCGACACGTCGAGCCAATTCCTGCACCGTTACTCGTGAATGCTGCTGGGGAACAAACATGTCATGGGTACAGGTTGAGATAGGGACAAAATCCAGGGAGCCTGTCTGAATTGACATTGTTATCAGTTTGGGGAAAGCCAATTTCCTCGCACAAATCCTGCCCTGAGCATGCACAAACAGATCAGGAAACAAACAGACTAACTAACTAACTAACGAACTAAGAAAAATTGCTATATTTTCCATGAGAAATAGAGACGAGTGGATACATATATACGTGATTATACGTGCACATAGGAAGCCACAACCATTTCCTGTTGACCCTCACCTCATCCGTCATGGCTGCACGGCGCATTGGCGGGGAGCCCATCTGAGTCACAGCTTCAGAAATCTTAGTCGTAGAATGTCGTAGGGCAAAGCGAAAGGATGCGAAAGGCACAAAGTCATATTAAAATTAAAATATATATTAACTACAGTAGATAGTACTCCAAAAAGACACGAAGAATCCTCCAAAAAGTTTCAAGAACTCTCTTTCTTGATTCTTTTGAGGCGTTTTCTGCAAGCTGTGTCAACACTTGGACTCCCATCTCTGATTCCAGCCTCGTTGACCCGAGGCGGGCTACCAGCCGAATGCACCGGACTGACCTGACAACATGAAATGCTTCAGATCAAAGGATTGAACTTCAGGCGGGCTCCAACAGCGGAACGGCTGCAATGGCTGAGGTGTGAGCAGCGTCCACGTACATAGCCCGGACCTATCAGAACCATCAGAACCAAATCTTGGGCATCTGTTTGCTGCTACAGATAAGGCTGAGTGGGCGACGACCGCGTCAGCCTGAGCCAGCTAGAAAATGATCCACAGCAAGTTGAAATATGTTGAAATGAGGAGAACTTATGAGTTGATACTCAGAACCACCAGTTCATGCAAGAGGATGCAAAAGGGCCAAACATGTTTTGGAGATTTCAGAGCTACAAACCATTGGAGCCAGAGTGGTCTGAGGATCCTACCAGGCAAAGGCTTTCACGCACGTCCAGGCTGTAGCTTCTGTCCCGGTCAAAATGCCGATAGATTTCGTACAGCTGCTCCTGAGCCCAGAACCAGTTCAAAATCTCTTCCTCATGAAATCTGCCTGAGGTTTCTGCTTCAACCTGGATACATCGGTTTCTTTCTTGTTTTTCGTTATCTTTTTTTAGCAAAATGGAAGCCACGTAGTTCCACACTCTCGAGCCATCTCCTCAGACGGGACGACCAAATTGTAGTGCTGTAAGACCTGACGCCAACATTTCTCAAGCTGAACTGACCAATGAACGCCATTGCTGATCATGCTGCACCGGCTGCACCTGACTAATGAACCGGCGGATCTCGCCCTCGTTCCAGGTCAGCTTACCGTTCCTAGAATACCACTGGACAATGGAGGTTCCAAGTGCACCCGACGCTTTGACGTCAAACGGCCAAAACCCAACTTACGCAAAATGACGAACAGCAAAAAAAAACACAAATGTCTATTTGCAACTTGCAACCACCCACAGCTGCCTGTCCGAATCGCATTGCCTGAAGAGCCTCATTGCTTCCTCCAACGACATCACAAAATGCACAGCATAGATCGTGAAGGGGTTAGAAAAAATGTCAATAGCGTTTGAGTTTGTTTTTCTTTATTTGTGTTTGATCTTTTTGTGCCAGTGTTTGCTGGCTGCATCTGTTCCTTTTCAATGATCGTTTTTTGAATAGTTGCACGCATAATTTGTGTGACAGGAGTGCCAGTGTTTCACCGGGTGGTGTGGTTTACGAGCACAGCTCGGATCACAACTGCAAGAACAAGTCACAAAAGGGTGACACTGTCAAAGTCAAAGGGAAATAACGCGAGAATCCCATGCAATCCCGTCTGAAAAATCAAACAACAAAGATTCAACTTCAACAAGGTAGATATTACATAACCACTGACACATCGTTAACTCATCAACCCCCTATACAACCAATTTCCTGTTCTTTCTGGGGAGTATAGGAGCAGTTACTGCGGCATGTCTGAGGCAGATTGTTTGAGGGCAGTCCTTCAAAAGCTCGCCGCTTTCAATGGCCACGATCATCCTGGCAAAATCTCTCGGCTCACGATGACTCCAAATCTCACGCCGATCTCAAGCTATCTCAACGACTACCGTGTGACCGCCAACACTTCCTGGCCGCCTGGCCTCTGCCTGTGACGGGCATTCTGCAAGAGGACTGGCTTGATGTGAGCGGCCAGCAGGTGGAGGTTCACTGGCCTTAGCAGTTCGACACACAAAACTTGAAGCCATCTGAAGCCATCTGAAGCCATCTGAAGCCTCTCAAGATTCTCAAGTTTGACATCTTTCAATACGTTGCTTGGCCACCAGCTCACTGCCGTAGCTGACCTCTGCCAGTGTCCAACTTCAGCTACTTGCTGCACTGGAGGAGTGATGGCCAAGAAGTAAATGTCATCAGTCATCCGCTTTTTCATCCGCTTTTTCTGATGGGCGCAGCTACAACTGTGAACCCGAACATGCTGCATCACTAAAGCTCCAAAATCTATCTGAGTACTGCTGCCTCAACACCAAGTGAAGGCGGCTGAAATGAAGACAGCCATTCCTCTGCCAGAGAGTACCTCAGGTGCTGGGAAGAAGTGATACTTGGCACAGAATACTCCTACCACGGCGCACGACGAGGTCTGGGGAGATTGCTTCGGATAGCCCTGAAACGTGGATTGCGAGTGTCTGGACGTTTGGCATTGGGTTGAAATAAAATGAAATAAACATCATATACATTATCTATATATATATATATATATATATATCTGTGTGTGTGTTCCATGCAAGGATTTCGGGGATTTCCCTCATGATTTTTAAATCGTTGTCAAAGTTTCCACATCCATTCTTCATGGACCCCGCCTGCGCTGGAGACTGTGCCAGAATGATGGCCCCTTGGTGCAGCGATGGCGCGATGGCTTCGGCACCTGGTGATCCTGGTGGATTCGGGCTCCGACGAGCCAAGGCATCAACCAGACAAAGGCCCTCTCGTGGTTCCAAACCTTTGGCGTGACGTCATCGTAATGTCATCTGTCTCCATTGGACTTTTTTTCGGATCACAAATCATGGACAGGTGGAGACACAAGAGATTCTGGGGAGCGTTGAGCCTGTCTTGATGGATGGTGAGTTCAAGCTTTCGAGCCATTATCTACTGGGTCACTTTGTTGCTAAGTCTGCGTGGCTCAAGCCTGCGTCCAAATGAATCAGGGAGTTACTGATGAAACCCTGGACATAATATCTTCATATCTTGAATTATATTAATAAGTATCATTATATGGTGTTTCTATGCTTTTCTAAGGTACCAGCGGCCGTTGCGATTGGAGTCAAATGCCTGAAACCTCATCATGGAATCAAAAATGGCACGCAGAAATCTCCAACGAAGAAGCATGGCGTAGAGTCCTTCTGGCATCTGAGGCGAGGACAAACTTCTGATCTGTTCCTTCACTACTCCAAGTTGCAGCTGAGGCAAACTAAAACATATATAAACATATGATATCTACATATATATTTTTTCTCATATATCTACATATATCTACATATCGTTTTAGTCGTCGTTATCGTCCTCATCATCATAGTCACCACCACCGTCACCATCACGGCCACCACCACCACCACCACCACCATCATCATCACCATTGTCGTCGTCATCATCATCTTCTTCATCATCATCATCGTCATCATCATGATCATGCACATATATCTACATAGCTATGAGTCAATACCTATACATACCATTTTTAGTGGGATGAACATCCGTTTACCAGCTATTTTGATGTTCACCAGGGGTACAAGGTTTTGACACACTGCCACATTGACATTGACTATATAAATATGGTCAAACGTGATTCCAGTGTTCAAAAGTCATTCGTTGTCCTGGGCTGGAGGCACCAAACCTTGCTGCTCGAAGACCTGCAGGATGACATGTGAACTGGTGGTCGTTCACGCCTTCTTTCACATGGCTCACATGGGGAGTAACTTTGTTAGGACATGAAAATAGATGAAACTCCCAAATGATCCTTAATTCATTGGCCGGGTTTTATTCATTCCAGGGCTTACACAATTGCACTGTCATGCCTTGATTTGTGCCATCACGCTGGGGCACTGATCCTTGGCATGTGAAATGATGATGAATGAAGGCGGACCTTCGAAATGAAGACGTAGACCTCTCCGTGCTCCCAGGTCAAGTACCCTTTCCTGGCCCAGAAACATGCAAACTAAGAAGGCAAAAACGAAGCAGATCGAAGCATACGGTTGCGTCGGTTGTGTGTCAGTTCGGTCATCAAATCGCCTCTCCCTGTCGCAATGCTGGAAGATCTCCAGTGCGCCCTGGCAGAGCTTCTTATCATCAAACGCGAAAAGCGTTCCCTTGCGCTGTGTACCAGAAGCTGAAAAGACTCCAACGCTGTATAGGGTGGGAATGGCTTTTTCACTTCTGCAGTCTTATGCAAGGGCTCTTTGGCCTATGGTACCATGAAAGCTCACATTGGAGCTTCAACAACTGGCATTCAACATTTCACCCAAACTCTGTCCATTTTCTGTGCATCACACCCCAAGATCCTGGGATGTCCATCATGGTTTCTATCATTTCTATCGATGTCTCATGTCTATCCGAGTCTATCCGTCTATCCCAACCGAGGGCTCGGTTCTGCCGCGGCGCGCAGGGTGCGACGCCGGAGGCCCTCAAGGCTCGAGCTGCGGCCCTCGCCGTCCGTGCGGTCCGTGCGGTCGCTGTCGCGGCTGCCGTCGCGGCGCCGCAGATCCAAGCGCCGCAGCCGCGAGGCGCGGGCACCGCGGCGTCGCGGCTCCGGGGCCGACTGCCGCAGCACCTGCAGCCGCAAATGGAGAGATCCAGCAGAGCGAACGCAGAGACCCGAACGATTTCGTGGAAGTTGGAGAAGTTCGTCAGCGGCCACGAGTTCCGGAGATGCCAACGGCACGAAGGCACCACAAAAACTGGCACTGAGACGTTCTGACAGATTTCCTCGAGGAGCCCAAAGACTTCCATGCAGATTATAGCTGCCTGGTTCCCGAGGTAGATCCACGAAGGTGTAGCCTTCTAAGAATTGCCGCTCCCAGCCATCCACTCGTAGTACTTGGAAGACCAGTCTTGGTGGGACAGGATCATCCGTCAATGTCGTTATGTCTGCTTCTTTGTTGTCCAAATGAAGCTCCAAGGGGTGATTGAAAACATAGCTACGTTTTGCCGTGTATGATCCACAGAGAGAAGCACAGTGTGTGCAAATCATCTCTCCGTTCCATGGTTGGGCTTCGAAACCTGTTGGGACCTCATCATCCACGGAGGTATCTGCAACATCCCATCCTCTTCGTGGCAAGGCGACTTGGCAGGTGGCATAGTAGTAAGGTCGCCAGAATAAACTCGACAACGACACTGGCTTTGAGGAGCGGAAGAGAGCATCGCGCAGGAAATCTGGTCGTGAACTCTGTGCACTCTGTGGACCATCTGATCCATCTGGCTCGTAAGAGACGATCTCACCCACGTAGGTGTATCTGGCTGGGCGGGCCATAGCAATGCCAAGCGGCACCGTCACTTGAAGTGAGACATGGGTCTTGGCCTCATGGCGACACCAGGGTCACTTTGAGGTCAAGGAGCCGGCTTGATAGTACAGAGCCAAGCAGCTATGGGATAACATACATGACACAAGATACATCAAGATACCAAACAAGTTGAACTCATCAACGGAGACCCTTCACAGTTTCAGCATCTTCAACCATGTTACAGTGTTACAGCTCAGGTCGTCAGCTTTGAATGTCCTTTCTTCGTTCAAAAAAAAACAACACAGCCATGGCCATGGCCATCATTCGGCCTTTAGCAACGACATGTTTTCCAGTGAAGACTTGATCCTGCCATTTCAACGCAGCGGCACGAAATGCCAAGTACCTCTTTGCAAACTTTGCCCCCAAAAAAAAAGTTTGAAAGCAGCTGAAATTCTGAATGTGAAAGTATTTTTTAGGCTAAAAGTTATTCCAAATCTGTTCCTGTGGCATAAACATGCATTTTTCCAAATTCAGTGATGTCCTCTGTATGTTGTTCGCATTGGCATCGGCCGTGTGAGTGAAGTGCCCTGAAAAGTTGGTAATGTCCAGGGGCCTGAGGCCACAACTTCTTTGTGAAAGGCATCACAAGTCGCTGTGTAAAGCTAATCAGGCTAGGGATATGTTTCCCACACCGGACTCAATGTTGGCAGTCTTTCATGTTGACTGTGACCTATCCTGGTTGGGGCTCTTCTTTTTCTCAGCACCTTTGAAAGATTTTGAGAGTGCATTGGTGGGGGGAAATGGTTTCATTGACTCCGTTTCGTGCCATTGGGTACCTACTGATCCTTTTTGCTAGATGAGGAAACCTGTGTTGTCGTTGCAGAACTTTGAGTGTGTGTGTGTGTGTGCTGTTCTTGCTTCTTGTTGCCTCTTGTTGCCTCTTGTTTCTTCTGCCTCTGAAGGCTTCAACCTTGTGATCTTTGCGCATGGCACTATGCGGGATATGGTTGTGGATGGCCTCAACTCAAAAAGGCAAAGGCTCACATTACACAAGCCAGCATCCTTCCATCGAATGACTGCGGTGTGGACCAGTCCAATGCGCAGCGCACTCAGCAAAATGCACCCAAGATCTGCAGAACCTATCATATGTATACATATCACATATGTGTATATATATATATATATCAAAAATCATCAAAACATCCGGCATTTGTTTTGCTAAGGTAGCGACGGAGCTCCGGGTGTGTAAGCCAGGCGAGTCTGTGAAAGAAGCGGCACCTGGCCCATCTATGACATGTTTTGAACAACCTGTGGACTGTGTATCGAACAAAGTTGAAGGGATCGCCTGGTAGCTATTGATCCACTCCTGTGCAAGCCGAATCCTCACATCACATTGCATGGATAGGGAAGGCCGAAGGCTTGTGAATAGCACGTTTCCCCAATATCTTATGCTTCACAGTGTTCAAGGAGCCTCCACCTTTTGCTTTCTGAGAGTGGCGCAAAAATGCCGTCGTGCAGTGCGATGAGCTTTTATCCATTTACATACTTCTGCACCGATGTAATGCCGATGTATTGCCAATGCATATGCTGTAAATGTTCTGCGGTTTGCATCATGGAGCCAGGAGAAAAAATCACTAGCTCTTTGTAAGAACTGAGGCAGGAACCCCCTGCCGGGTGGCAAAACTGGAGCCTGGTGCTTGTCCGCTTAGACATCTGACGAGTGCATGATCCAAGTACCACATGCTCTCCTGGTCTGATGCTGGGAGGATGTCTAGCTGAGTCTAGCTATTCTCCGTGTGGTCCAAACGGCTCTCGCCAAAACAGTCCAAGGCTGGTTGAGCTTCTCACGCCACTCGGAACAGGAAGAGCCTTGCAAAGGATCAAGGCGTACATTGTGCAGAGTTCGGGTGTGCACACATACTTGCATATAATTATACATATATATATACAGCAAACTGTATACAGCTAGATTAGGTACTTGAAGTCAAGCACAAGGATCACAACTGCATGGATGAGTCCTTTTCCTGCTGAGTTTCTGGACTTCTTTGATCCAGGTCACAAGTTGCACGCTCTGCGCTACGGTGCAGCACTAAACGTTCCTGTCCGCCACACAGCGGAAACCTATGGTTCCAGCGCGATCCAATGAAGGAGCCTCAGAGCAACGAAAGAAGGGAAAGAAAGACGTGAAACAAGAATAGTGGGGTGACACCAGCATGACACCATTGAATAGTGGGGTGCGACCTCTGACCCTGAGCCTGCCTTCCACTTCAGCCTAGACACCATCAAAAGGTATTTGGCGTGAACGGTCAAGCGATATAAACTGGGATAGTCCTTTGGTGCACGATGCTGAGCAATACAAAATGGAACTTCCACTTGATTGCTGGTTGTGGCAATGGATTGCAGTAGCATTTGTTGGAAAATCCGTTCGCCACGTCTCCTTGGGGCCGAAGAAGTGCTCCCCCGTCCACTTGGCATTCCAGGCTCCTAGGAGAGTGCATGTGAAATTAAGTGGTGCCACATCATACTACTTTTGGGGGGAGGACAAAGCTGCTAAAGCTGCGGTCTCAACTGGGCCACAGCTTCAGACCAGAATTAGTTGATACAAAAAAAATGGTGCAGTTAACCAGAACTCAGAAGTGCATCTTCTCATATATTGTATATCTTTATATCTTTATATCTATGCAAAAACTGTACAGCCGAGGAACTTGCTGCCGCATGGCCTGGGAAATACCACGGCTGGTAGCGAGGACTTGCCACGTCTCCCTGGTGGCTGTTCGGCTGGAAGACTGAACCGCCTGAGGCGAAGCACCGCGATTTTTCTGTGACCAGGTGCACTAAAAATGTGGGAAGAACCCCAAAGGATCCCAAAGGCCCATTTGGGCCCTAAAAAATCTAAAAATGCTCGAAGCTTAACTAGCAGAACTAGTGACATCATTAGAAAATTGGGAGGGTGAAGTCACAGTGAAGACAGAACAGGCAGACGCCACTGCTATCTACTTCAGTCAAGGTTCCTCTTAGGATGGACGAGCGGGTGTGCTCGTCTCGGAAAGTGTCCTCACTGACAAGCAAAGCGTGACCCAGGAAATGATTGTCCATGGCCCATTGCCAATCCACGTCATACCATATCAATCCATATCATTCAGCTGTCAAAACTAGTGCCAAGGTGAGAGCATGGTTACAATTCAAGCTTGGAAGACTGCTTGGCGAAATCCCTGATACGGAGGTGCTCAATTTGGGTCAAGCTGCAGAAGTCCATTGCCAAACGAGGCCGACTAAATCTTGGACACCATCTTTGCTGGCCCCCTGTGGAAAGCCCCCGACGTCACCTGGTCATGGTGGCGAGCATGCTACGTGTTGCAGCCTTGCCCCCACCTTGCACCCTCTCCGATGACTCTCTGCTGGTCGTCATACATATCATATATATATACACAGTATATACATTTGAAATGAAACACACATGATGCGAAATGTATGGTCCTTAGACGCAATCAGACCAGTTCTTGGAATAGTTTGTCATCAATGCCCAGGGGCTCAGGTGAAAGACGCTGGCGTTCGCTTGCGGTCGAGGCATGGCTTCAGGCCACCACCATTTGCCCCAAGGATAGGAACGATCAGGATCGCCACCCTACCAGGTGCTCAAGTTCAACAACGGTGAGCGACGCTGCTCATCGGCTACATGTTATTCTCACAACGTAGGCCATGCTGGTGTAGCTTTGCAATGCTTTACATAGGGCTATTTTTGGTTCTGACTAAACACCAACCTGAGCAACATACTGCCACTCCCATTCTCGGGGAAGCCGCTTGCCATAATGTGAGCCTCAAAGAATCTGGTGAAACATGGCGAAAACTGCACATTTTGCACACAGAAGGCTCTTCATAAACCCCCTAGAAATCAAGCACCTGTTGACATCTCCAGAACTTCAAAAGAAATTTGCGCCAAATTGCCATGACATGCCTCACATGCCTGACATGCCTGACGTGCCATGTCTTCAAATGTCAAGTTATTCCAAGTTGCAATACTGCACAGCGTCCCAGTGACTCACCTTGGAGGCAACACATCCGTACACGACACCAGAACATACACGGCATGTGTCTATGGATACTTTATGCATCTTGTTATGCATCTCTTTATGCATCTTTATGCTACAATATGCTACATATGTGGCAACTTATGTGGCATTTTCCGTCTAATGGCAGCCAGCGACAAAAACCACTGGCTCTTTCGCAATACTCGGAGGCATTGTGCACGGCCACTTGCAATTCCAGTGCTTCAAGAAGTTCCCGGAATCTCCCTGAGTTTGCAGGACGTCAACATTGGGCATCCCAAAGCCATTGCGATACCTTACCATCTCCACATCGATACCTTTCCTTCGGCAGCCAGTTGAAAACTTTGCCAAGCTGCCGGAGTGTAGGAAGACTCCTTCAGAAAATTCGCAAACATCTCGTTCGTGACCGGAAACCTTGAACCATCGGCATATGTGATCACAAATTGATTTATTCACAGCACGGCGATACCTTCGTAAAAGAATCAAGACAAAATATCACAAAGAAAGACATGTGCTGACAGGACACTTGTCAACCCACAGGTTATTGATGCTGACGTTGTATGCCGCGTGGTATTTCACTGGCGCCACTTCCCATGGATACCTGGGGTAAAAAGTTGGCCGCGTGTCACTGCTACTGCGAAGAAGTGACATGTTGCTGTAAGACCGGACCACTCTCACAACCATCTTGTCAGACGATGCCAGACTGTTAACCATATCTGCCATATCACTTATACCCACATATGTCACATCTCTGTGGACCGCTTCTTTAGCTCGAAAGTTTGGGAGTCATACCAGCCTCAAGCCAAGAAACTGCACGTCCACACCGAGTGTGACAAATCTTTGCCCCCCACGGTACGTGTCTTCGATTTCTGAGCCTACCACCTTATGCAAAGCCACCAAGGCTGAGCACCTACCCTTTCAAAGTCACAACGAAGGGACAGAACTCTTGTATGACAAAAACAAAGCCATCACAACAAACGGGCAAAACATCACGGATTGCACTATGATGTCCCATAACCATCTGCGACCTATGTGCAATCTGCGTAAAAAATCGCCGCGAAGGGGCTCGGAATTCGAAGGCCTTCGAACCGTTCACGGGGACCATGCCACTGGAGTTTGATAACGTGCCATCGCCGGTGGGAAAGTGATTGCTTTGCTTCAAAGGCGCGACCTGCCAAGTTGTGATCCAAGCCATCCAAAGACTGTCGCCCAGTGGCCCTGCTTAGAACATTGCTACCCTGCGGATCCCTACGGCGCTACGGTAACACCACCACTGCTGCTGTTGGCCTTGTCAGCAAAGGATGCCAAAGGCTTTGCCTGCAGCCAGCGATGAGAGGCTTCGTAGGTCCAGCATCAAAGGGCTTTGTGCTAGTGAGCTTAGTGAGCTCTTTGTCTGATGGGTTGAAGCGGTTGAAGGGAGTGGACAAAATCCATGTTGATGCTCGGGCTGGTTTTTGCTGATATGAGGGAATGCTATTGACAAAATGTGTTGGTTGGTTGACTCACTTCTGGAGTTATTCTCGAACGGATTGGCGGACGTCGGGCGACCAGAAAAAACTTTGAAAAACCCATAGGGTAAATTACTATAACTTGTTTGCTCCAGCTGCTCATCAGCGATGCTCCCATAAAGATCTTTCTTTCCACCTTTCAACCGAGCAGCTGTTGCCGTACCCATGTCCCGCAGCACCATGAGCTGGCTCGGGGTAATCTTGCCCTCCCCTTAGGTCTTTCACAAATGATGCATCTTGCCAACAAAATGCCCGCACATCCTTTGTTTCTCCAATTGATATGCAGCTTTTTCTCCGTGGATATCTTCGTTTTTCCAGTGGTAATTTAACATAGCTATGGAAAATAACCATTTTTAATGGGAAAATCCACTATAAATGGTGATTTTCCATAGCTATTTTGACATAACCAGAGGGTAAGTTGTGCCATGGCTCGAACTTTCAGAATGGCGCCGATGCCCGCAGCCTCCAGCCGCACTCGTAGTGAGACTGTCTTCCTGAGTCATCAAGTCTTGACGGCCGTGTGACCAGAGAAAATGATGAAAATGCTCTGGCTATGCATGATGTACCACTTCCCAACATACTTCACAAGGAAATTTAAGGAATTTTCGTGGACCTCATACTTCACCCGCTTCAAGTACACTGCGCTAACCCTTGTTGGCTCTCCCCATGGCTTGCTGCCGGAGTGCGCTCTGTGGAGACGATCAAGGCAAGACTTCACGAGACCTTCGAAGTGGGATGAAGAAGGCCCTAATCCATGTTCTATACTATGGATATCTATGGATTATGATCATTATATACTATGGATTCTGAATGATTATGATCATTATATGATTACTACGTATGATATATGATACTGCAGTGCAGTGGGATACACATGATAATTATATGATTCCTACTGGCATGCTGCGGGGGTTGCTGTGAAGCCAAGATTTTTCTTTTTCGCGACTTCGTTGCTTCAACCTGTACTGGCTGGCTGCATGAGTTTGAAAATTCCGGAGTATAATCAACACAAGTCACCCTGCCAAAATGACAACCAAGGTGCATTCCGGACTACGATGGATTCGAACATCTTCTCCATGATACCTGGGTGGAGAGAGACATCTTGATCTTCCAGCCTTGACCAAGACATTTTTCCAAGGAACATGTCGTAGAAGCTGAAGTGTTCAGATTGAGGCACATTCAGCGCCCAGTCCTTGCAGGTTGTAGCCGATTCATTGCTTTCATTGCTTCAGACTCACATGCTATGAGACTTGCACCTGGGAACGGACAATTTTACATATCATACCTTTCCATGCCTTTCCCATGCCATTCCAATTCTTCGGACGTGCAATTCCCGATCCTGAGTACCAGCCGTCTCTGTCCCGGTGTTGATGATCAGAAACAGTTCTTTGTCTGCACCAACCTCAGCCACTAAGCACATTGAAAAAGGATTTCCAGCGCATCGGCTCGAAGCCCTCGGTTTTGTTGAGCTCAGCACAAACTTGGAGACATAGACATGTTCCCCAGCAGGCGTCAGCTTCTTTACCGGATAGAACGGCAGCCAGCTCACGGCAGGATCCTTGGTATACTGACTGCAAGTCTGGCCAAATGGGTCAGCCAGTGCTAGCACTTATAAAGCTGAGGTGGCCAGGTGGCCATAGCATTTGCAGTGCCCAGGTCTAAGGCAGCCAAGATGCTGACAAAAACGAGTGAAAATGTCGCAAAATCATCATGGATCTCTTGAGGAGTTCGCCATCCCGCGGATTTATTCCATTCCTTGGGTGGCCATGCTGTTTGTTGCTTCTATGACTTCTGTGATTGTGAATTGCCATGATTTAGGCCGGACAGAGTCCATCACAGTCCCAAAAAGCCAAGCTGCCAAATTCCAAAGATATTCTCCCATGCAGTGTAGCCAATGGCATTGAAGTATGCTGTCCTTGGCCGCACAACGCTCAATAAAAAATGATAGCCACGTTTCGAGACACACAAAAATCCAAGGCAATGATTCAGTCGATTCAGCGAGGATCAGTATTTCTTGTGAGCGCTGTGTTGACCACCTGCCACAGACCTTGAGATTTCACGCAAGAGTGGTTCGAACCGGCCAACACAATGCAAGGGGAACAACAAGCAGCAAGGTGCAACAGGCAAGTAATGCAGCCCATGTTGCGTGGGGCATTGACCGCCGCACAATCCATTTCTGAAGTGAGACCAAAGGCACAAAGGGCACCCGTTCCTCACTGGCACATGTTGATCATGTAGCAGAACCTCAATTATTATTACCCTCTGGTAAACTAACATAACTATGGAAAATCACCATGTTTAATGGGAAAATCCACTATAAATATCTATAAATGGTCATTTTCAATAGTTATTTTGACATAACCAGAGGCTATTTCTTGAAATTTCCAGCCTTGTTGCAACGAGCATGTTTTCTAGCTTCAGCATGGTGTCGGAACATCCAACCACAGGAGGACACTGGGCCAGTGAATAGAGCCAGCCTTGGGCAGTCGTATTCCTTAGTGACAGGTAGTCACATTTACCCGCACCAAGGTGAAATTGCTGACAATCAGAGAATTTTTTCTCATTTTATCTCAATTCAGGGACAGGAAACACCTCTTTTGATCAACTGATATGTTCTTCAAACTGCTATTTTAAAAAAAAAACGTGCTCTACAATCCTAAGTGGTCCGTTCACTTTCGGATGATCATGTGTGGTGGAATAGTGCTTCTATTTTCCGGAGCAAGCTGAACTTCCTGTGCCTCCGACCAAGTGGCAAGAGAAAAAGGCCATTGTAGAGTCCAAGCTCTGGTTCGATGATAGCATGTGGGATGCCCGCCTGGTCAGGCACTGTTGCCGGTGCGGGTTACCCGAGTTCAAGTTATATTCAGCCATGCGGCCTTCCCATGCCAGCCATGCATCTAAATTTCTGAATCTCTTGTTGGGTGGCAGAACCTTCATGTTCCCAGCAGCTGATGGAATCAGGCAAGAAAAGACAGCAAATTCCCAGCCCTCCTTCTGTGCCGCACTGTAGAATGCAGTCACCGGCATCTCCTGAGGACATAGATGGACATAGCGGCATAGCGGCATCACTTGATATCACTTGGAATTGCAGTACTGAGCGGATTCCGATGGATTCTGCTGGCCTCTGGCGTTGCATCAAACATTTTGCATCATTTTGCCACCAAAGGTCAGGTTTGCTTTGGGACGGCGGCACGACGAAAGGGCCAAGGGAGTCCATGGTATCCAGGTTCAAACCATCAGCACCAGCCTTCGCCAAGAGTGCTCCATATCCTCACATCTGAACAAACGTGAAATCGCATGAAATCGCAAAAAAAAGTTGGGAGAGCCGGAAAGCTCCAAAAAGTTGCCAAATGCGTCACATCCAATTTGCCAATCATGTCAATCATGTCAATCTCGTGAGTGCCCTGATGTGGTCAAGTAGCTAGCAGGATCATCTTGACCCAAGCCATTTGTGGAAATGTCCCATGGCCTCTCAGTCCCAAACGAACAATGACAACCAAGTTTGGTCATTACAGCTCTGATTCAACCAATGCAACACGTTGCAAACCGCAACGTCGTTGAGGAAAATGCAAACAGCACTAAGGTCCAGTCTTGTAGGGAAGCCTTGAAGCAGTAGCGGAGTTTTCAAACCAGTTGCATCACAAAAACTGCTGAACAAAGCGCTTTCTGCAACTTTCGGCAAGTGACTGCACCATGACGGACGGATCCGCTTCTTTCAGTGCCTCGGCTGGACTGACTCGATGAACTCGTTACTGCGGTTTGGCTCGTTGATGCCAAGAAACATCTACAGCTGCCCGCAAACCACCGGGCAATGCTTCCATCAAGTCCACATTGCTGCGTGTGTCCACCTGGGGTTTGAGTTTCACAACTCCCTGTGATTTGGGGAACTCCGCTGATCGAACATGGCAACGAGAAAAACCACCATTTATGAATGATTGTCCCATTAAAAGCTCCATGTATAGGGGGTGTCCCGTTATCACGTTTGATTGCCGGAGGGTATATCAAACATGAGAATCCATGACAATCAATGAGGCCTCCATTGGCTGCGGTTTGTTTGATGTGGCACCAAGTTTGCGGGCTATTACAATGGCTCAACATCCGCAATCTGGGTGGTTGAGCACTCTATCTATATATTATTGTTATTATCCTATCTGATATTATATTATCTAGTATTATCTTATATTATCTTATATTATCTTATATTCTAGTCTATTCCATTCTATTATATAAAGTATCTATAGTATATTATATATATAATATATATAGTATATATGATATAGAGAGAGAGAGAGAGTTGGCCAAATTTGTCGGTCGGTTGATGCCAATTCATGGAGCCATGCCCACATAATTTCATAGAAAAAAAAAAACGCCGTGATTGAAGCTAACAAAACTGTGCGATACATCAGGAACCCTGATACCCAGATCGAGCTTGTGAATCGCCATGTGAAACTCTAATCGCCAACCTTTGGCTGAGTGGCTCCGAGGTTTGGATAGCCGGCCCACAGGAGCACTTGATCAACACCGCCAAATCGCTGCTTGAGATCTTTCAGGTAACCAGTCTCAGCTTCGCTGCATTTTCCAATTGTCTTGCCACATGCAGCTACAACCCTTCAGTCTCATTGCGAAGGTTCCAAGTTGTTCTGTTTCTATGGTTTGGGCCTGTTGCATTATGAAAAGTTTACACCTGGGTTACATCGATCTTCGTTTCTGCGCATTCAAATTACTCCGGGGCTATGAGCAGCTATGCGGCCTTGCATATGGGGGGTGATCCACCCACAGCGCAACAACTTTTAATTTGGTCGAGGTTCTGCGGTCCAAGTATGCCTTACTGGTTCATATAGAAATCGATCATGGACCATTGTTTGAACCTCAGATGACTCAGATGCTTCGACACAAAATCGCCGCAGATACACCACAGGCCGTGGTAGGCACTTGATCTTCATCTGGGAAAGAGCCGCACATATTTACCGTCTAAATCATCTAAGGAGAAACAGAGAAGCAAACTTCTTGCCAGCTCAGTGGCCGTGACATAGGCTGCGCTACTTCGCAGAAACTCAGGTGACTCAAAATCACCTCGCGGGAAGCTTTCCATGGAAAGTGTCGACATCTGTGAAAAATGCACACTGTAGGGCCCGCAGGGTTTCCCCGTTTTCCCTCTGGATGATTGCCTGAATCTCTGGCCCAGTGCAGGGCTGACAGCTTTTGCTGCAAGTTGTGCAAGCTCAGGATCCAAGCTCCCCAATCATCTTGGTTCTCTGGGCCACTGACACCTCAAGGGCAAAAGAATTGACACGCCTACACTAACTTCAAGAAACTATTCAAGACTAATATTGTTCCAAAACTCTTGACTCTGGTGCTTCCTGTGGTTCGGAAGTTCGGGTGCTTCCAATCTTGATCCTGTGGCAGCTTCCAGTTTCCCACCTTCGTGAAAATAGTCTGCCGCCTTTGGCAGACCACTTGGTGCACAGCCTTGACCGCACCAGCCCACGCATGTCTCGAAGCTTGCCTGGGACCGGCGAGAGAACTAGTGAACCTGACCCTGGGGTTTACACGGTCATGAAGTTCGTTCACACTCCCAGGAACCTTGCCAGAGACCTTGCATATACACAATCAAACTAAGCTCTGTCAAGATCTGTCAAGATCTGTCAAGATGCCTTTTGCCGGAAGAGATCATCTTCACCTGGGAGGCAACTCCGCAAGCAACGGCTACATGAGGCATTGAAGTGCTGAGCTCCAGCGGTCAGCCAAGGTTGAAGCGCCTCCAAGCGTTCCAAGCAAACATCGATGTGTCTGCTGTGCCATGCAGAGATTAGATGAATTAGAGATCAGCACTTGCATGTCGTTGAAATAATGTCACCTACTGTACTGGACTGTACTGTTGCCTATCTACACCCGTGTCAAGACATCTGAATTTCTAGTACAGTACAGTACACTTGGCTTGGTGGTTCGTTATGGTTCGTTGCCTTGTTCACGGATAGCTCAAGAGAATCCGGAGGTGCTCGCGCAGAGTGAGTTTCTCCGTCACCTTTGCCATGCATTTGGTCTGGGAGAAAATTGTGAGATCCATGTGGCCCATGCCACATCCTCATCTCAAACCCCGGCAAACTCCCCCGAAGATACGCTGTCTAAAGACAGATTCAGGAGTTGGATGCCTTCCCAATCTCTCCAATCACGAGCCACTAGAGACTGAGATCTGCAGAGCATGAAGAGCTTGGGAGCTGCCAACTCCTCACAGATCCGTACCACACCCACCACAACCCCAAGCTGATGATGCTGAGGCAATAGAACTCTACATCTTTACAGTGTCAAGTCCTGCTGAAGCCTTTCTGTCCACAAGTAGAGTTCTTAAAACTTCACTGTAACAACGTTCATCATGTTTCCTCTCTCATTATACGTTCAACTTCTACCTGTGGGTTTTATTTTACAGGGGGGTGTAATAGCATCCATCGCAAAACCAAAACATCCTTGCCAGCCATGTTGGCGCAGATCGCAGCAGGTTCGATTTCTGAAATTGCATCAGATTGTATCATAAATTATCATAATATATGATACAATCATGATATATCAACGTTATCAACAGGTTCGAATTGCTGTTGCACCGCCAAAAAAATGAGCTCCTGCTTCATCCAGCTCCAGGACCTCGTAAAATGCTGCAACTCCGAGCGGCAGCGGGAACCACCGCATGGCTCGCAATGCTCATGGCTCTACGGTTTCGATGTTTTCAAAAGGCTTCGGAAAAGCAATCTGCCAGAGGGATCAGCTGTTTATAACTCCAATAACTATGGTTTTTTTGTTGGTGATATATCGAACTAGCTAATGGGATTATAAACCAACTTATAACTGGGGGGCACCACCTTGTAGATGCTTCGTGATGTTTCTAGATGTTTCAAATGTTTCAATATGTTTCAACCCCAAGCCAACGACCCTTTGCAAAGAACTTGAAAGTTGCAAAGGAATCGAACCGGAAATGTCAAGTTACAAACCGCCCCAAACACCATGCTCTGCCGAGTTTGTACCAGACCAATCCGGACCACAACGCCTGAGTTGCCAGTTGCGCCAATGGAGGTGCCTCAGTTCTCAGTCATCTCCCTTGCAGCGCAACAGCTCATAATCCATTCCCCGAAATATTAGTTGTACCTCGATGTACCTCCCACAAATATCCACTGGAATCTACAATGCTTCGGAATATGGAATAATAATGCGATTTAATTATGTTAGCATTGCATCTCTTAGAATCTATTCATGTGCATCCAGGCCCTTGGAGTAAGCTATGGAAGGTGTGACATCTTGTGATGGGAAAATCTTTCGGACACCAAGGCCGACTGGAGGTTGTCTGAGTCGATCACCACCGACGGCCGCTGCTGTGGTGCCGGCATCGTGGCCGAGAGCCTTGGGCCAGAGCCACCACGCGCCTGGGCGACCACTGTCGTCCAAGCTGCAGGAGCGACGATGAATTCTGAAAGACAAAGACCGACAAACAAAGTATAAAATGTATATAAAATGTATATAGGAATGTATAGTGGTACCAATCATGTACAAGCTACAACAAAGATCAACAAAGTACAGGCGTACCAAGATGTCCCAGGGTAAACCGGCCTCAAATTTGATGCTGAAAGCCGCTCGAACAATCGCCTCGCAGGGGGAGAAGTAGCCCAAAGGGATGAACATTTCAAACATTGACCGATTTGACCGGTACTTGTAACGGGCAGAATGAGCTCAAACTCAGCACCCCCTTTGTGATGAAAGCCTCGACAAGTCTCAAGCATTCGGACCTGCAGTGTGCACTGTGAGAGAGCATCAAAACGATATCATGAAGGCTCAGAATTGCAATCTACCCAAAAGGGCAGTAGAGGCAAATGAATATGCAGTCAGCATAAGGGAAGCAGGTAGCAGCTAGCATTGTGAAAAGCCATCACAACAGAACAAGATGGATTCCAGTCAGCTTTAAGGGATTTAAGATGATTTAAGTAGAAACAGTCAGATGTCATTCTTATTCATTTTTCTATCACATGAGGTAAGATCACAAAATCTTGAGGTTCTTGCAGCGACAAGCTACCGCTCTTGTCCTGCACAGCAACAAACAATGCTGGCGAGGGCTCTCACACAGTCAATGCTGGCGAAGCTAGTCAGCTAGTCATTCTCAAATTCTCAAGGAACGGTTCGAATTATATTATATAAGTGTGATTATTCTCAAGGAACGGTTCGAATTATATAAGTGTGATTAAGTGTGCAAAAGAAATTGAGACAATTCTGCCATGTCAGGAAGCAATTGCAACATAATCAACATTGTTTCAACATCTAATCCGGTCTGAGACTGTCCCGGTCGAAGGCCGAATAGAGCTGGAACACCTGGGGTCAAGACACCGACAATTCCAAAGAGATTCGGTCACCCGATTTCGAAACATTCGAAACCCCACGTGCCTGGCCCTCCGGTGGTGCATGTAGACCAAATTGTGCCAAGACCTGCAAATTGTGCCTATTTGCGCATCACTGTTTTAGTCAGTCCGCAACTGTGGTCATGACATGTCATGACATGATGACTGCCGAGATTTATCTGTCAAGGGAGGGCACGAGGCAAAGCCATCGTGATGTCCAAAAAGGCCGACTCCAGCCTGTATAATGAAGTCGCGAATTTCACCACTGTTCCAGGTAATTTTGCCTGAGCCAATCTGGACCGGGCACTTGCTGCTGAACAACATTTGTAACAAAGTCAATATGAAAATATCGTCACACAAACGTCCAAACAGATGTGTTATTATGTGATCATATACAACGCATGAGTCGACGTAGTATGCATGTTTAGTGTATGGCACGTCTGTCTATACATACTGCGTGCATGGTTCAACTGCGCAGAAAATGGTTACCGGAGTGGTTGGAAAGTTGCTAAGTTGACAAATGAGGAAACTATGGGTGTGTCTGAAAATAGTGTACCCCTACACCCAATGGTTAATGATCATTATCCCTATTAAATGGCTATTTCATTGGGGGTATACCCCATTTTCAGACATACCCAAATGAGGAAACTATGAGGAAACCGAGCTCAGTACCTACTCCTTCCCGGTCGATCTTCCTGGACGGCTCCCGGGAAGCATGATCGAAATGTGTCATTTTCCGATCTCTGAACCCCACCTGAAGATTTCGGTGGACACTCTGTTAAAGGAGCCATCTTCCACGCACTGGACCTGCAGACCATGCAGACCCCGGTTCACCTTTCGAAATCGTAAGAAATCTTTGCAGGCTCGGTTTTCAGATCGCAAAGGTCTAAGAAATCAAATAATGATCTGACTGGTGCTGGCCAGGCAGGGATCAGGGAGAAAACAGAAAGAAAATCCCGTGAAGAAACGAGCGTCATAAATATCTGGTCGAAGCAGCTTCCAAGCCCAAAATCCATCAATATTCCCAGTCGCACCATGCGGGGACGGCGTTCCACAATCTCTTGGGTGCTCAGCCATCTGGCCTCAACGAGCATACATCGGAATGACATCGGAATGACATCGGAATGACATCGGAATGAACATGTTGAAATCAAGGCATGCACCAGGCACCATTGGTCGATCATGAACCACCCAGGCTGAGAGCAGAGCATCAGTCGGTCGAGCATGTGGGCCTCTCAGCATGGTCTGAGATGATGCCTGCAATGGAGTAGAACCTGCAAGGGTCGGGCCAACAGGGTTTGGCGCAGCATCCAACATTCATGTACCCTCTGGTGAACTAACATAGCGATTGAAAATGGCCATTTATAGTGGATTTTCCCATCAAAAATGGTGATTTTCCATTGCTATGTTAGTTCACCAGAGGGTACAGGCATTGAACGTCAGTTCCCAGACTGCTCAGCTGCCACTTTGCAGCCCAAAGTTACAAGACTGTCCACAGTCAACCCGGAGCTTGGCATTTCTCTCATTTGATAGATGCGGTCGCGAAATCCCAGCCAGCGTGTGTATCCTGCCTTGGTCCCAGGAAGCTGTTGGGTGAGGGCATTGCAATGTAAACATGTATGATGTGTTATATGTATTAATATGCGTTTCCATGCGTATCTATATACACATAGACAGGCCGACAGCTTCAATCTTCACAACTGCTTTGACCTCTAAGTCGTGATGGCATCACCGTCGCACTGCCACCAAGTGGCCAAGGGCTATGGCTCTTTCCGGCCGCACAGGCAACGCGGCAGCTTGGCGGCAATGATGCCGGGCAGCCCAGACCAGCCTTTTGCAGCTGAAGGGGGAAGAAGTCGCAAGCTGCCAAGTTGCATCCAGTCACATTGGATCAACTCCGTCGAAAATGGGACTATTAACCATCGAATTGGTTCTTAAGTCTTTGCATTCTTTGTTTCCGTTTCCATCAGCTTTGAATTTCCATGAATTTCCAAAAGCTCATGTGTTGCAACCCGCAGCCCCGTCCTCCTGAAGTTTCGTCAGCAGCGTGTCAAAGGCACCCGCTTCGCCAGCCACAGCCAAAACACATGGGCAGCCTTCGGGTAGTGCAGCTACCCAGGCCTGAAAAGAGAAACCAAGAACCACCCAAAAAAAAGCCTTCGGAACAGTGGCATGAGACAAATATCGGTTTTAGCAACTGGAGTCATGAATGAAAAAGAAAACTCATTCAGTGAGGAAAAACTACAAGGTTGGCATTGATCTTTATTTTTGAAAGATCAACTGGGGTGTATTTTAGGGTTTTTCTTGGGTATTTCATTGTATTACCACAGAGGACTCAAGAACCCATTGAGTCTCTCAGGAATGTCCAGTGACCAAGACCACATACATCATACACCCGCATTCCAACATGCCACAAATGCAGCCAGCACCTGCATCTCTTCAAGAGATGATGGGTCAAGACTTTTCACTCGAACTTCGGCGCCTGGTATCTTTCGCAAGGGCCATGAGGCCAAGCATGAAACAGCAAGGCCGTGCATCAGAAACCAAAAAAGAAGCCAGACCATATCCTATAAGAGCACCAAACTTGCAACACTTCTTATGAAAGTGATGCAAACATCTGCAAACAGCAAACAGCAAAGAATCTCTTGGGCTTCTGAGCACACTTTATGCATCACTTACCGAGAAGTGCCTTGAAGAGCGGCCAAATAGACACCGGGAGTCCTGGACTGCAGCAGCATCCGGCTGCCAAAGGTCAGGAGCACCTGCCGTTACAGAAACTGATGGATTGTAGATGGTTAATAACTGGTTAATAATACTTACCATTATTAACCATCATTAACCATCATTAACCATTATTAACCATCATTAACCATTAGATACCATCTGGTTATGACTAACATAGCCATGGTATAGATGGCCCATAGAAATAGATGGTTTACCTATTAAAAATGGTGATTTTCCATGGCGAACTGTTAAATAACCAGAGGGTAGATGTCAATGATGTCAATGTCTTCAGATCTCAACTCCCAAAATGTCCAAAGTTCAAAGCTGCATCGTTTTCGTCCATGATGCGAAGGTTCCTACCCTGCATCACAGGGTTGGATCCTTGTAAGGAAGTGTGGGGTTACATTCTTGCCATCAACCCTAAACAACAAACAGGCAAGAAGTGCGCAAGTTGATACAAGTTGCAAACCCAAACTGGTTTGCGGATGCGCATGGTAAATATTTACATAAAGAAAAGATGAAACACAAAATGTTTTTTTTTCACGTCTCAAAGGCTCATGGGCCATCTATCAATTGTGGACGGTGCTCCATGGCTTTCGCCGTCATTTTTGGATCTCGACCTCCTGGAATTGCATGAACTTCTCTTTGAACTCCTAATCGATCGCGTAAGGGAAGTCCTCTTTGAATTCCTGGGTTGAAGTAAGGGTTCTAGTTCTCGGCAATGAGTTTTGACTGTTATCAAGACCTCAGGCGGAAACAAGTGGCAAGATTGATTGAGCTGGTGAGTTTCCAAGACGGCAAGCAATGGCAATAAACATAGTGAGCGTTAACAGGCTTGCAAAATGGAAAACGCCTCTCCCGCACCAAGGCACATGAGCACTTCCATGAACATGCTGGAGAACCTGCATGGTCCCAGACATAGTCCCGTCTCGACCATCCATTCGCATTGGCATTTCGGAAAAGGAGAAAAGGCCCAGAGACAAGGGCTCTCCATTCGCTTCAGACAGGTTGGCTTCCCTTTGAAGTCGCTTTAGAAGTTCGACTGTGGAAGTTTGAAACATGTCCTGAAGCATCACACCAACTGCTTCTTGTAGGCCGGCGGAGGCTGCACAAACCTTTGCATCGTCTACATCAATGACCAGGAACATCTGACGACTGTTTGGTATCAACGGGACATCTATCGGGGCACTTTCAATACTGCAACTTGCACACGAGACGGACCGCAAGATAGTGTGCTCGGCGTCGCTACTGTGCTCGCCGTCGAAATCATCACCAGATTCACGAAGTCCAATGATGTATTGCTCACCCTGAGTGCTCCAGTGCTTGATCATAAGAGCTTCGATGCCAATCTTGTAGCCATAGTTGTCCAGGAGGCAAGTGTGAAAAGCATTTACTAAGTGCCCGGTCTGCTCCAATGCAGAGTTTGATGCTGACGCCAATGCTTCTGTCTCTTTGAAGGTATCCAGAATTCCCTGCATTCGTTTCGCCTTAAGGGGTCGTCTTCATGTGAGAAAGACAGAAGGAAAAGAAAACATGTGCAGCTTTCGATCTTGTTCGAACACTATGGATTCAACATCATTCAACACTACAGAAGGCCGTTGTGAATGCTTTAGCATGCTGTAGCCGTCTTTGAGTGTGCCTCCAACGGAATCATAAAATCCAGGAGGCTGGCACCTTCTACATTCTGATTCCCCAGTGATAAGAAGGCGGCGAGGCTTTGTGAGTTGTTGACTAAACAGCAGTCACTGTCTGTGGTGACAACTGCATCACAAAGAAAGTGCAGAAGTGCCGATTTTGTGCTGCACTGCGCAGCTGCATTATCGCCGTTCATCTTCAGCTGCGCACAGAACATCAGCATGGATCGAATGGCCAAGCTCAGGCTAAAGGTTGTGACGAAAATGACAAGCTCGACCCAAATGACGGAAATGGCAGAAAAGGAGCTTGAAGAAGCAATCCCTATGCCGCTCATGCCCTGTGATTCGCTGCGGAAAATCACGAGGCCCAGGAAAGCAAAGTTACTGAGGAAGACCAACGAGATGCAATTGCACATCACTAGAGCTGGAATCCGGAAGAAAAGCAAAATGATGGACATTGGCAGAACGTCTTCAGACGAGGTATGCCAAGGAGAGAGGTATGAAGCTGCGAGAATTGTGAAGATCACAAACCACATCTTGAGAGTGACTGCAGCTCTCAATGTCTTCTTGTGAAACTCCCATAGTCCGCTTGTCAGAACTAGGCACGTCACCAAGATCGTCCAAGCAGATGCCTCCGATATCCACAAAGGCCATGAAGATGCAAGGCAAATTTGTACCATTCCCAGGGCAAAGAGGTTCACTGACATAGTGACATAAATGCACTGCCGTGCAATGCTCAATCTGAGGTCATCAACCTGCTTTTCAAGCACGTTGCTGCCACAAGACAAAATCCTCCTGCGCAGGCCGCACAGGGGAATTAAGTTACACCTAGGCTTACGCAACAGTCCTTGTCATAAACCCCATGGCCAAATTCCTACATGAGAAACCTACGTCGTACCTAAAGACCTACATTTCTCAAAGTTACGAAACTTTCAGCTGATTTCAACTCCCTCCTGAGTCGGTTCCAGTGCTGAATCATCTGGTCCAGCCAATTGGCCGTGCACTGCGCCATGCACATATTGATGAGGAGAAAGAGCTGCAGTCCTCAGCACGGCACGAAATGTCTCCCACTTGCGTTTCCCAGCTTTGTTTTTCTCCACGCACCCTGGTCACCTGGAATCACGCAGCCTTTCCAACCTCCAGCCTTGCAAACTCAAAACAATCCAAAACGATTCAAAACACGGGGAAACTAGCCACGGCCATGGATCCCACAGAGAACATCAAGAAGCACCATTTTGCTTCTGGAATCATAGGCTCAGGCAGCTGAGGCAGCTGAGGCAGTGCGTTGAGGGAACTTGCAGGTTCTTTGAGCCACAGCCAGGGCGGATCTGTTCTCGCCATCTGCCAACAATATGATTACAGTAATATGTAACAAAATCATACAAGATCAAGGAGAAATAAAATGAAACTAGAGACGACTCTAGACCACACTCGGGTTTCCGTTCCCCGCCTGTGGGCCATCCGCCAACCTCAGGGCTATGTCGGCTATGTCGGCTATGTCGGCTATGTCGGCTATGTCGGCTATGTCGGCTATGTCGGCTATGTCGGCTATG
>Ga0126342_10000699_pt1 | contig 39977 bp, 35 predicted proteins | sample Cyp1metagenome_FD_92528 | JGI IMG/M metagenome (GOLD analysis project Ga0126342, IMG submission 92528) | Coral microbial communities from Lord Howe Island, Old Settlement Bay, Australia - Cyphastrea 1 metagenome | ecosystem: Host-associated > Invertebrates > Cnidaria > Coral ...
GACACCGAACCCTTTCCCATAGTTTGACCATTCTTGCTCCTTAAGGGAGTCCCTTGGTCACGCCACGCCATTATTCTTCATTTATGCTGTAGGGCAAACCATTGGATGCCCAGGCAAAAAAATGTCCGAAGCTTTTCACAGTTCTCCCCTTACAAGTTCAAACATTCCAATCTTTTCCAAGTCCACATATGCAGATAATACATACATTGATATTTCACATCTACAAACGTACACAGACATCTACACGCACACAAACACACACCTGCATACAAATAGATATATATATATATATATATAATACACACACACATATATATATATATATACACACATGTAACCAAAACAAAAAAACTATTTAGTACCGATAGAAAACTCACATCCTCAGATTTTTCCCATGTGTTTCCCATGACTTGACGTCTTTCGTGCGCCGTGCGCCGTGCGCGTGGCTAGGTGAAGGTCTTGGTGTCGAGCACCTGGCAACGGGACAGCGGTCAGGTGGCCATTTTGAGCGGAGGGGGCTCGGGCCATGAGCCCGCGGATGCCGGGATGCCGGGGCACCTGGGGACGGAGGGATGTTTTTTTTTCCTCATGGAGATAGAATGATATAATATAGAGATATAGAGATATAGATATAGAGATATAGATATATATATATATATATAGATAGATCGATAGATAGATAGATCGATAGATAGATAGATCGATAGATAGATAGAACATGATAGGAAGATTATAGAAAAATTATAGAAATATAGATATAGATTGTATCTATATTATCTATAGGTACTTTGAGATTAGATACCGTGGATGGGAGAAATGCTGCACCAGTTGGCAACTATTGGCAACTTTTCTTTTAATCTGGATATAGACTGACATAGATGATTATATGGAAGAATCATCCACTAAATGGAGGTTACTAGCTGGGAAAATCAACAATATTTTAAAATATTTTAAATATGATCTACCCTCCGGTAATAGTTGGCAGTTGACTTATAATGCCACTCACGCACACACATATATATATATACATACAAACAGTATATATGCATGATGTACATTCACAACACATAAATAAACAACAATATAATTATATATATATATGTGTGTGTGTATCCTGTAGAAAGGGGTTTGGATTCATCCTGTTCCCCAAACATCTCTCACCAAGATGCGGTTTCGTTGAGGCCAAAACCTGAATTTTTGATTGTGAACAAACGTATTTGCCCAGTTTTTCAAAAAAAAACAAGGATTTGGCCCTCAGACTTGTTAGAAAAAACACTAAGTCACCTGTGACTCCAATCCATATCTAAATATATAATCATATATATATATATATATATCTCTCTCTACATATATATATATACATAAGTTCATGTCATCTATAAGATTTTGGGCTGTGACATGTTGTTTTGTGTTGGGGGAACAGGAATCATCGTGACGTGAGGTCCCAGTAAAAACCGCAGGATTGGTGACGGGATGCTGACTGCGGTGGTCTGCAACTGGGCCACGAAAAAGAGGGAAGCTGGATGTTGGTGGTTTATGGTGGATTGGGATTGGATTTAGGATTGGATTTGGGATTGTCATAGACATACCAAAAAACATAGACATAGAGAGGAAAAGTACAATAAACCATAGACATACAAAAACCATAATGAAAAATCCTGACAGGCAAAAGTACATAGACATACAAAAACCATAATGAGGGAGCCGCAATGTCATAAACCATTGACGATTATCCACCATCAAACGGGGTTACGACATCCCGGTTATGGATGGTGATGGATAGACGCAAACATAAACCGCACATCGGGGATGCTTACTGTACTGCTTCAGTTGTATGCCATACATGGTATCTAAGATTGGCCATGCCGAGAGATTCCAGAGCCACAATTATGTTTTGGCAACTTAGAACATTCTTGAAGCTCAACACATACTTGCTGTATAAATATGATATATGCCCAAGTCCTAGCAATCAAAATAGTGCCCTCTGGTAATTTATATTATTTAACGAGCTATGGAAAATCACCCTTTTTTAAGACCTAAATCATAATTTTTATCATTTATTTCTGGCCATTTTCCATAGCAAACTCAGTTTCCCCCAGCCCTTCGGCATTGGGATGATGAAACCTGGTAGCTCCGCTTTCAATGAATTGGAGTCTTGATTGCCCCACTTACATTCATTCAATGTCATCAAGATAAACCTAGACCTAGTTTACCATTGTTTTAATCATGGTTTGTATATACTGTAAATTGTTTCATGTTTTGAGCGTCATTGACTATACAATTGTTTACTTACAACAAATGCAGCATGCTTGGTGATCAGACTAGAAGCCTCATATGCGGATGGTATCGGCATTTGACGTTACTCGTTGCTTTAAAGGTCACCGATCTCCGAGTAGTTGGCATTTCTTTCGAATTTTTGACACCCCATTGGGTGCTTTATTAATTCAGAAATATCAATATCTAGAATCTTTCATATGTATATACATATTAATACATATCATATATATTTATATAATTATATAATCATATATATATATATTATATTCAATTTGTGGTCATTTTGTACATTGTTAAGATCATATTTCTTCACGTTTCGCAGACGTGGATCGTTCGCTGAACGTTGGCACCTCGCGTGAGGCGGCGAGATTTTCGCCTCCCCTTCGGCCTTTGCCGTGAGTCGAGCCTTGGAGGTTGGATGTTACCGTCACGGTGATGTCATGATGATGGTATGATGGTATGAAAAAATGTAGTGATGTGTGAGTCACGGTGTAATATAACATGAGAGTCAGCAATGAGTTCATGATAGTGTCATTGTGCTGTCATGGTAATGATTAGATAATGATGAACTAATGTAATGGATGATAATGTACTCGTATGTAATGTATAATTATCATTATCACTGGCGTAATGCAATGGTAATGTAATTAAAATGATTTGATGATGGTACTATAATGTACTAGTGATGTGTAATGTAATATGTGAAAGTGGCAATGGTAATGTAATGATAATGGAAATGTAATGTAGTGATGTCATGGTAATGAGAGTGATAATGTAGTGACGGTAAACCAACAAAAAAACGCCCGTACTTTGAGTATGGCACCCATTTTTGGAAAATTGGGGATGCTTTGCAATGCTTTACTAACATTAGTAATCATTAATGAGATTAATGAGCAGACCTTGTTATCTCTCTCTCTCTCTATATATATATATACACATGTCGCAGTATATTTTGCAACAGCTGGGTGCAATCACGGCCCTTATTATCAGTTCTTTGCATTTTTTTGAGCCTGAAGAAATATCTCCAAGCCTCAACTATTCTGGGATTTGTGATGAGGCCTAGGGGGAAGGGATTTCTCCCAAAGACCTGGTGTTGCATGATGTCGGTTGCTGATGAAATCTCAACTTGGTAGATCTTGGTAGTTTCAATTCAGAAATCGGAGGGGATTTCCCATATGTTCTTCTTATATCCCAGGTTGGAGTTGCTAGTTGCATTTTTTTTTTACAACTTGGATGGCCGTTTGGTGGTGCCGGAGAATCCCGGAGATAGCAGCCGTTGATCGTTCCGATTTTGGGCTGTTTCCCGCACCACAGCCCAAAACCTATGTTTTTTAATAGTAGCTATAGCGGCTATAGCCCTCTAAAGTAGATAGAACATCAAATCTTCACTGTCTTCATTAATTATTTTCCATGTGTTCTATCTTCCTGGGGATGGCTATATGGGTATGGATCAATACCTATTTATACCATTTTTAGGGGGATGAACATCCATTTACCAGCTATTTTGATGTTCACCAGGGGTACAAGGTTTTGACACACTGCCATATATTTTTGTTCAGTACAAGTCAATAGATATACCGAACTAAGCGCATTTATTTGCGAATACCCCTGCAGCATCAATTCGACACCTCCGAATTTCGAATTGTAGGTTACTAACCCCCCATCCCCCGCTGCATATTAAACAGCGCCAAAACTATGGTCCCAAAATTGTATAATTCCCCTGCATCCACCGTGGTTTCTTGGGGGATTACCGGGATTACCATATGATTCGATGAATTCTGCGAAATGTCAGGCGATCACCGGCAACGCCGGGGCTTTGGTGGTGGTCCGCAGCAATGCGGGTGCCGTGCTCGGTGAATGTCACGTCAGGAGGTTTTAAAGGTGGGTATCCAAGGTTGACTACGAGTATGGGTGCCACAAGATGCCAAACCATTGAGTTGTACTCTGCGAATCCGGATCACAACAGCGAAAGCAAACCACACTAGGCTTTTGAAAACAGCTCGCATATAATCAAATAATATCAACTATGTGTTTTGATTCAGGTTTGGACGTGAAATGATGTGTAATTCAGCTAAAGGGTCCCGTTTGCATCCGTTTGCCCTATTTTGCCCTGCCACAATCCCAAGGACAATGTATGACTGTTGAGTGGAAAGCGATTTTACTCTCAGTGACTCTCAGTCCATCCCAATATACATATGAATCATATGAACCAAAGATAGCTCAAGTCCGTGGGAATCCTGGCGTTCCGCAAGGTACCCGATTGAATTTCAAGTCCGCCGTCAAAGAAGTGCAGCCAAACTCTCAGGGATTCCATGGATTCCATGATGGAGTTCTGGTAAAACAACGGTTAAATATGTGATTTAATGGAATTTTATGGTGATTTAATGGGATTTCATGGTGATTTAATAGGATTTTATGGTGATTTAATGGGATTTTATGGTGATTTAATGGGATTTTATAGTGATTGAATGGGATTTTATGGTGATTTAATGGATAGTGATTCAATGGGACTTTATAGTGATTCAATGGGATATTAATGGGATATACCCTCTGTTAAATTATCATAGACCTTGAAAATAGCCTAGTTTGAATGGACACTATTCTTCCAAGCCCGATGACTGCCAGGGTCTATGGTCTATGTTAATTTACCGGAGGGTATATGAAAATTATTCCATAGCTTCACTGTAGATGACGAATTTTCTTTGGGTCCCATCTCAGCATGCTGGAGGATGAACCCAGGGATGGGATGATGGTAAACCGCTGAGAGGCATTGTTTCTTGCTACAACCCACAAAAGGATTGCCTAGAAACTAGTATCCAATCAGTGAGTTAAAACTGGGAGAGATGTATTTTTCGTTATTTTTTCATGGTTCAAATGGATTCAAATGGAGGATTTCATCCACAAACCCCTCTTGGTTCCACAAAGATGCTCCTCATGTTCAATATTCTTCGTTTTCTCCATGGAGGTTTGAAGCCTTAGACTGGAAAAATAAACCACGATGTTTCGGTTTCAGCAACAAACAGATTAATGTCCAAAACATGGAGCCGCTGACCGCCGCCGAAAAAAATGAGACCCATGCATAGTTTCCCGATGGGGAAATCATCGGCAAATGATGGATTTTCCATATTTTTCCGAGTAAAATCATCAAACTATATCAAACTTATTAATATAAATTTCCCATTCATTTTTGTTCATATATATTTCCCTAGTAAAATGGATGTTCCATGGATTTTCTCATGGACTTTCCAACTCCTAATGTGCCTTCTGTGGACCTTGACGGTTTCGTCGCCAAGGAGCCGTTCCCAGCTCAAGGTGAAGGTGGTCTGCGTCTCAGATGATGTGGCGACCAGCAAGAGGCCTGGACTGGACATCATGGGTAAAAGCCAGGAAAATGGTCCATAAAGTGAGGGATAAAATGGTTCTTTAACATAGCTATATCTGGTTGGTGGTTTGGAACATTTTTGATTTTTCCATCTATTGGGAATAATGATCCCAATTGACTAATATTTTTCAGAGGGGTTGAAACCACCAACCAGATATATATATAGAGTTATATATATATATGGAAACTCGACTATAAATGGAGGTTTCTAGCTGGGAAAATCATCTATAAATGGGATGTACCCTCAGGTCATTTCAACGTAGCGAACTGGAACATCACCATTAAATAGTGGGCAAATCATGATTGCAATCATATAAATGGGCAATTTTCTATAGCAACCTGTTGAATTACCAGGGGGTAATCTGGATTAAATCATAACAACCTCACCGGAAATGGCAGTGTGTAAGGGTGATCATCATGAATGTCGTGTTTGTCATTTACTATAAGTTATGCAGATTTACAGGGGGTATATAGGACGTAACAACATTCTTGCAATCCAGTTATGCATATGATACAGTATATATATATATATATATATGTATATATGCATATATATATATATATTATAGATATAGAGAGTATAGTGTATAGTATGTTTGGATATTATATTTTGTATACATATATATATATATATATATATATATATGTATGTGTGTGTGTGCGTCATCAGCAAATCGGCAAAAGGCACCGCCATTTCTGTCTTATTGATTTACTAGACACAATCTAATTATTGATTAATCCTGACCACAAATCCAATATAGTTAGCCTAGTTATAGTTGTAAACAGTTTTTTTCTAACGATTGGAGGCTCTGTCTTGTTCGCGTTGAAAAATGCCATGGGAAAAATGGTTTTGTTAAGCCATGTGTTAATGGGTAATTGGAATAATTGGACCGCAATTCATTGGCAGTTAAGTGGCCAAAATGCTGATGGGCTGTTGGTCTTGGGCAGCCCCCTCATGCTCACAGCTTCTTGCCCGTTTTTCCCTCATGAAGCTAACATGGACATTCATGGGGTAGAGGGGGGTATTTATAGCAACCCCAGAAAACATATGCACATGAAGAAGATAGAAACTCGTGATTTATCCCCCATAAAAAAAAAAGTGGAAGGTCTATTTTTTTTGGGAGCTTGCAGCTTGCCATAGGATGGAGGGGTCCCAGGATGTTCCCAGTGGAGTCCCTGTCGTGGGTCAGGTCTGGCAGCCGGACAGATTTTGGACAAGCACGAGGTATTGCAGGCGGGGAGCAGAATGGGATCCGATGGTGAAAAATGATGTTCAATGGCAGGATGCTCCCAAGATCAAGGGACCGTTACTGTAAACATATCATATATATATACATATATATCCAATTGAAGAGGAACATGGTAGGGGAATGTAGTAGGGCCGTATTTGAAGCCAGCCACCGATAGAAGTGGAGAGTTGAGGGCACTCGTGTGCCCTGGCAATCAGCTCCACGGAGCTGACACCGGTATGATGGTGTGCTGCGAGGCATTGCTTCGGCCACAACCATGGAGAGCACGACCTCGCACTAGAGTCACTAGAGTACAGTGTACATTGGGAATATCAGAAATACCTTTGGGGTATATTTCCTGAAAAGCTGAAGAATTGGAGGAACTCGGAACGTAGTCAGATTCAACTCCGATCACTGATCAGTGGGGGTACACTACCGGGATCTCTCAGGTTGATTCTGGTTGGGTGCCATACTGTATCAATCCAGTGGCCACTCAGTGGCGCTTGTTTTGCACGTTGATACCTCATGATTCAACCATAGCCGGACCATAGCCATATTAGTGAGTCTAATTGGAGCTGCGTATTCCACCGTAACATCTTGCCATTTTTGGCCCAAAAAAGGCGCGTCCGGTCGCAATGATCTCAAAGTTTGATCACATTCCAGAAGACTTTCAATCATGTCATGGGTACAGTGATAGCACAGCCCAAAGGAGAGATATAGAATGAATGACATGTACAAACAAGCTGTTTATCCGTTATGCGCCTGCATATTTGAGCGCACATTCTTCTTTCCATTGATCATTGTTGAGTCCTGGTGAACCATGATCACTGTTATGTCTAATCAATCAGAACCACAATCATACGGATATGCTCACATTGTAGCGCATTTCTCTATCTACTTGGCTGTTTGTTGCCATGGATGCATGTGCAGCTGGTCGCTGGCGCCATGGCGCTTAAAGCCCCTTGGCCGTGTCCACGTTTTGGGCGGTATCTCAGGGTGGCGGCATGGCGTGGGTTTGTTATGGCCTAGGGAAAGACGATCATCAACCATTGCATCACCAAAGTTCGGGATGGTCTACACCAGGATGAACCCAGCAACCTAGCAAGATCCTTTGATGCAGTTGAATGCTAGCTGCAACATGGGATAGTCATTAAATGGCCTGGATGTGTGATGCGCGATGCAACCTCGCAGGGAAGCCACGATGCGAACCAGAACTTCGGAAAGAGTCAGGGCAATCCCCGAGAACATGTTTTAACCATAATATTCACATCCACTATCATAAATATTTTGTGTATACATAAACATATATATATAATTATAATTATTCATAATTATGCATTTTATTAACATTATGTGGAGAACACAAGGCAAATGTGCATGTAATATACATAGTGCATTTCTGTACTGTATGTTGGACCGGGCTGTTTCGCATTGCCTCCATGCCTGCTGCTTCGCAGGCGCAGAGCGAAGTGAATCATGGAACCAGCGAAAGCAACAGCAACTGAGATGCACTGAGCCAGAAAAAGCCATGGGCATAGCGGGGCAGTCCGAAAATAGTGAAGATCATGAAGATATTAGTGTGCATGTTGAACAGAGTCTTCTCTAAGTTTCATAGAGAAATTTCGGCTCATGGGTCTTCTTGACAGATGTTCATCGATTGTCATGGGTGTTGTTTAGACTTATATACTTCGTTGCAGGAACCAAGAAGAATTGGAGGTGCCTACCATATGTGTATATATATATATATATATATATTTGTGTGATCTATTGTTTAGGTCTATGTAAGAGAATATACCCACCTTTTTATGGCTTGTCATGGTAATTTCTGTTCGATGGATTGCATGATCCTTTGCAGAACAAGGAGTCAAAATTTCTCACTTCAGCTCCCTGGTCCCTCCCTAAGGCATGTTTGACTATTTGTGTGCCTCGATCTGCAAGTTTTCCTTTGATGTTTTCATGTGGTATTTCTGGCTTTAGTTCCTAAAGTTCCTAAAGCCAAGCGGCCAGTGAACAGCGCATTGTTGATGTTTCTATATGATCTATACCAATCTCGAGCAACCCCGAGAAACCGCAGCAGGTAAACTGGTCTGGATATGTCAGGATCCCCAACGGTCGGTGAAACCGTGCAGAACGATGCATAGAATGGGGACGTCAATGGATGGAGGTAGGGATTCTTGACACAGTGACAGCGTGAAAGCGTTGGAAGACGAGATCAGCACTCGAAACATGTTTTTAATTGTTTCCATTTCTATCTTCGAACACTACCACATGCGTAGACGAGGTGGCGGTGACTGAAAAAACATCCTTCCCATGGGGTTTTCAAAAGTCGTCGCTGTGCTGGGAGACAGCATCAGGTCACTCGAATTGCTGTGGAGAGGATGAGTCCGACGTTAACATCAGAACCACTGCCACTGCGTTCAAGTGCGAACCCCCAGAGACGGCAGTCGCTTGGCCAGACTTGTCTCGGAATATGCCAGATGCTCCATGGTGCTGGAATATTTACCTACATTTACCCCAAAAATTGCCCAAATGTAGGAAAATTTCCAGCACCATGGAGCATCTGGGTATGCCAATGCAGTTTTGGTGGATGCTATAGATGGCGCGTAAAAATCATGTCCGGTTTCATGTCGGCGCAAAGCTAGACGCTCATGTGTTGAAGAACAATGTAGGAGTACCCTCTTGTAATTTCACAGCAGTTATAGAAAATCAATAACTAAATAGGTACTACTACTGTAATACATATATATATATAATATAAATGAGCCATCTATACCATAGCCACCATAGCTGTATTAGTTTATTGGAGGTTAGTCACGTTCCAAGGTAGTTGATGAGACAATGAGTGTCATTGTGGAGTTCAAAGTGCATCGAGTGGGAACGGCGGACTCGAGTGAGTCAAGTGACCCTGGCTGCGCAGTTTGGCACTTGGCCCAGCTGCTGTTAATGAATCAATGGCCATTTCAGGAACCTAAATTGGAGGTACGTACCATATATAAGGCCTATGTAAGGGAATATCCCCACAAAATATGGCCTTATATGGTACAGTACCTCCATTTCAGGATCCTGAAATTCCCATTGGGGTAATGAAACAACGCGAGTTTTAGGATCTCAAATCTGGAATTGTTGAACCGGTGAGAAGGGATTAAACATGATTAAAAGTTGGTTAACCATATGTTGATCAGACTAATTTGTATTAACCGAATGTAACCGCATGCTATGGTTGTTCCTAGTTATTACTGCATATGATTAACCAATCATGACTGAGGGTAGGGGGTGTATCTTATAATAACTGGGAACTGAAAGCTAAACAGTAACTGGGATGTATCACATATGTATATATATATATATGTATATATATATATATATATGTGGGAAAGCCAATAATAAAACTTCCCATTAGTCAACCATTTGGCCTGGCATTTTATATCATCCCCAACAGGGACCCCCACAAAATGATGTCACCAACCTCACTGATTGGAACTCTATAGTTGCTTATGATAGATGCATGCAAGTACATTTGGGATATGCATGTGTGCGGGCATTGACTAGTGCAATATATATATATATATATTATAAGTATATACATACATATATATATATAAATATATATATATATATAAACGTGCTGCAATTGTCCTGGCGTCCATTGCATGGAATATCCCTCAATTACCATGTTTAGATGCTTTTTCCTCTGTTGGAACGGGGTTTTGACCGTGGCCTTGCAGCCCTGTATGATCTTTTGCATCCACGCGGAAAGTGTGTTTCCAGTTTTTAGCCCGCGGGCTTATGAAACACGGTTTTCCTAGCTAAATTCATCATTATTGCTGGTAAAATCTGATTTGTTTCTTTATGAGAAAATGAAATCCCTTTTGTGGTTGAAACCTGATTCTTTGACAAAAAACACTCAAGAGAAGTCACTTTTGGTGTGTTTTGTGGATGTTGCTCTGCGTGTTAAGTGATTTTTGTCCACCAGTTCGTTGCTGCCCGAGACCCCCAGGAGAAGGACAATCAGAGGTCAAGGGGACTGCAGGGCATGGTCCGAGAGTTCGAGCGACTCGCTTTTTTGGGCCTTAACGGGTGAGTCGTGAACGTTGGAGAAATTCTGAAATTGAACATGGGTTTACCCTGGTTTGTTTAAGGTGTATTTTCCCTATGGGAGATCCACCATTTGGGGAATCTATAGGGTTTAATATGGTCTGGGCAATTTATAACGACCTCACTGAGACCGAACCCTGGAATCATGGGCAATGAGATGGATCATCTCAAAAATGGCCCTATTTCAGGTTGGTGAATTATTGCAATTTGCCAAGACATGGTGTATAACAGTTGGAGAGTTAAATAAACAAAACTCGGGACTTGAACCAGAGCAAGCCTTTGTTTCTTGAACACTAACATGTGTTGGTGTGTTTAGCAAAAGCTGACATGTCCTAGTATAACCCAGTGTTTTCACAAACAAACATGGACATAGTACCAGGAAACATGTTGATGATTGCTTTATGCTGTTTCCCAAAGTTTGGGAACACTTTGGGGTCCTTGGGAGGCAATGGCACATCAATCTATGCCTTGCTTATGTTATATCCTCAGCAATAGCGCCAGTTTGCTGGCGCCGAAGGGAAATTCTAGTGTAACGCAGGCTCTCGGGTGCAACAGGATGCGGTGAAATATATTTGCGCCGCCACAACAAGAGAGCGATCTATGATCTGTTATTGGAGATTTAACGAGGTCTTCAACCTGTTGACCACAAATGACTGGAGAGTCCCTGCTTCAGGCAGAATTTTCTGATGTGATGCGCCCCATTCGTGGTGGCACATTTGAACCAATCGGTATCCACCATCTATGCACATTTTTTCCCGGAATCCGGACTCAGATCGCACATAACCACTACTAAGCATTTCAGTAGCAAAGGCAGCTGGAACGGCCGCACACTTTTCCGAAACCCATCTTAGGAGCTCCAAGCAGAGCTCGCGTGTGTTAGAGTTGGTGGAGGAGTCCCTGATGTCCCCTGAGGAGGACGTGCTGTCTCCATTTGACACGATTTAACTAGGGAACATGGTGATACAGCGAAGTTGCTTTATTTATGCTTGAAGGCTAATTATGGTTCATGGCTTATGGTTGGTTGATCGAATTGGACGATGGGGCAGCGGGGTTTCTAGAGCAGCAAACAGAACTTGGGGGCACTACCTTATATTATCTTGTATTGACTGTATTAACCAACTAAATTTGTGACGAATACATGATAGGAGTAAACGGACACAGAGGAGGAACCAGGAAATCATACCCGCCGGAAGGGGCCTATACCAAGTTATGAGTTGGTTTATAACCCCAATCATTCCCAATCAACTGTAGATATACATAATCCTTAGTCTAGTTATTTCTCAACACGTTTCAAGCAACTTAGCAGACTTAGAATCCTGCAAGTTCCCTTTTGTTCCCTACCGCCAGGACGACCGGATTTCCGTTCTGAGATTGCTCCAAGTGATGTTCTCCGGAATTCTCTCTGTTTCTCGGATGTTTTTTTGGGTGGAAATCCAGGGCTTGTTAACGGATAGTCGAAACCGGATCCTGTAAATGCTTAATTCATCATCCAGTTCTGGGAGGAACTGCTTGAGAAAACTTATGGGTCTAGATTATGGGAATATTCTTGCGGAACCTGATACTTCCTGAGACGGTGTCTGGGGTATGATTTGGGAACTTAAGTAGCTTCTGCGGAAGTAGGTCCACAGGGTTATGCATATTAATTAAATAATTTTGGCATATTGGCATATTACACAGGTGTATCTATATGATTCAGCCCTATATATATATAATATACACACACATATATATATATATATACGTATATACACACACGTAACATAATATAATATGTACACACATTGACATATATATATATATACACGCATTGATTACTGTGAATCATCCCAAGGGCCGTTTTTTGATCGCAAAGTTTTGAGAATATTGAGGTAAAGCCAATAACCACTTATCCCCAAGAGAGAGAGAGAGAGAGTTATTATTAGGTTCATATATAACCATATATACAGATAGATAGATAGATAGATAGATAGATAGAGAGAGATAGATAGATAGATAGATAGATAGATAGATGGTGTGTATATATATATATACATACACATATTATGGTATATACATCTATGACTGAGATGATGTAAAATATGTAAAATGCCTCCCCCCAATCATGTTTGGTTAATTCGATGGTTTGTGGCATCGGGCTTGCCACAACTTGGGGATGGCTCATGGCTTGATGTATCCCACATTGGCTGTCGCCCACCGTTACTGGCTTGGGCCATGAACATGGGTGGGCCAAATAAAACCAACATTGGAGTTGTTGAGTTCAGAGTTAAGATCCTTCAGATGTCCAGCCCATTTAAGCTACAGTCTATCCATGTCTATCCGAAGTTGATGCTGTTGATACCAAGATGTTGTTGTTCAACAAACTGTATAGGTCCTAAAGCACCATGTTTAAGACAAAAGTCTGTGAGTTCCCATCATTCATTCCACATCATTCCACCATCTCTAGGTGATCGATGTTACCCTCTGGTTATGACTAACATAGCCATGGAAGCCATGGCCCATAGAAATAGATGGTTTACCTATTAAAAATGGTGATTTTCCATGGCTATGTTAGTCATAACCAGAGATCAGAGGGTAAGTCCTCCTTCTTTAGGATCACATGACCACCGCCTGACAGCACCGAGGCCCTCATTGCAGGCGGTTTTTCTTCCATTTCCTTGGCGCTTTCGGCAATTTGGGCCGTGCCAGGCGGCTCCGGGACGGTTTTTTGATGTTGGGTAATCCCCCATTGAAATCCATTTACCCTCTGGTAAACTAACATAGCTATGGAAAATCACCATTATTAATGGGTAAAACATCTATAAATGGGCCATTTTCAATAGCTATGTTAGTTTACCAGAGGGTAACATTCATAAGGCTACCATGGTTTACCCTTTGGTAATTATATTAACATGATTAACATATAGCTACGCAAAATAGAAAATCTTGATTTTCATCAGCAAAGTATATAGCTGGCTATGGTTTCCATAGCTCAATGACCAGAGGCTTCGAGGTGATGCCGCTTACCGTTTGGGTTTTTGGAACGGTAACGACGGTTAAATACGAGGGCCAGACCACAAGGCCCCTGAGGTAGTATGAAACACCAGTTCCATCCGTATTTAAATGTACCCTCTGGTAAACTAACATAACTATGGAAAATCACCATTTTTAATGGGAAAATCCACTATAAATGGTCATTTTCAATAGCTATGTTAAATTACCAGAGGGTATGTATGTTAGATAAATTGGATTCCGTATTTTTAAATGATTTTAAATGGCCGGGCAGGCCAAGGAAACCTTCCCGGAGGTAGTCTAAAATACCAGTTCGTATATCCAAAAGTAATTACCGTAGATATAATTTGGAACTACTTATGGTTTATTAGCCAACCTATACCTGGGGCCCTTTGGTAAACTAACAGTTTGCGAACTGGAAAATGGCATGGAAAATGGCCCATTTAGAGATGATTTATCAGGATGTAGCTACTAATTGGTAAGTTTCCAAATCTTGGTTCCTTCCATTTACCCTCTCAGGAATCAGACGTTGCAGTGCTACAACATCGATGAGATAAATGGACATTGAAATCAAAAAGAACCGTCCATAGAAATTGGCAGTTTCCCTTTCTATTTTACTTCAGTGGTGTTCCGGAAGTACCAGAAGTAACATAGGCCTGGGATGGTCTGGGTTTGTTTAATAGTGGATTTTCCTTTTCGGTGTGAAGTCCAGTACTTGGTGAGTCGGAATCTGCCATTGATTGAGGTCATGAGGAGGCGACCTTCTGGGGCGGCTTCATGAATCGGGTCATTTGGGCTGTGAGTCCAGCCTTCCTGGGCTCATTTTTTCCAGGTTTATGCCACTGGGATTGCTTGGGGGTCAAGGGATGTCACTGGATGTCACGGGACGCCACGGGGCCTGGAATTGAGAGAATCTCAGGGATACTTGGATGAACTCAATAGGAAAACCCTTAAAAAAAATCCGGGCGATGTGTTTTTTCTATGTTTTTTTTAGAGTTTTTTGGGATCCAACGTTTGAAATCGATGGCTGCCTGGCTGGCTGACTTCCAAAAACCCCAACAAATGCGGATCCACCGAGCCAGCACGGCTGGATCCGATGAATTTTGGAGACTTCAAGGTGACCAAAGCTATGGTATAGATGGCCCATAGAAATAGATGGTTTACCTATGAAAAATTGTGATTTTCTATAGCTATGTGAAATTACCAGAGAGTGTAGGTGCACTTCAGAATTGGAGATGATGCATGGTGGGCAATCAAAAATGAACATCATACCATGAATAATGTGGCAAACAAAACAACATTTTATCATCAACTAGATGCAGATGTTCGAGGCTGCTTGCTCCCTGTTGCCCAGGTAACCCTGATCTCATGTGCGATTGGCGGAACCACATGTTCTTTCTCATTGTCAGTTTGACACCTTTTGTGATCGCGGATGTGGCATATCCATATGTGGTGGGAAGCGACGCCTTACACTTGCTTCAGCTGAGCGATTTTATGCTCATTTTTGGCGGGAAACAACTTTTCTTTGGAAGGGAAGCTCCCTTTTAATGATCTGGAGGTATTTTGGAACAAATCATGTGATATGTATCCCTCATATTAGCAAGACCTCTGGCAAAGAATCAAGGAAACAGATTTCGATATTTTTTTCTCAACCTGTTTTTGGCCTACGACCACTTGCCTTTTCTTCCTTCCATCCATGGTGGCTGGCATTCGGCATATGACTGGCGACCAGAAGTGGTTGCAGCTGAGTTCTCAACTACGTTGCTTGCCGGGCTTCAGGGTTGGCATTAGGGGTGTGCCAACAGACCCACACACACCAGAAATCCCCAGAATTTCCTCATCGTTTGGTAAGTCGTACGCTCAACAACAATGAAGTATCAACTATACAAAAATTGCTCTTATTGCTCTTTTCAGGATGTTATAAACCTTCAAATATTGATTTGTTCTGTTTGTGCGTTTGCCACCTGGCAAGCAAACAACGCAGAGGGTGACAACTGGTGGAACATAGGCAACAGTCAGACTGCAACAAGTTGGCCGTCCCATTGTTTGCGAAGCTAAACAAGGAAACCTTCAAGCTGGGGCCTTCAAATGATAGCTAAGTTGGTCCTGGCTTTTAACTAGGTCAACTACAGTTGATGGATGTTTATGGTAATGTGTAGATAATGGTGCTTGTAAACCAACTTATGACTGGGGGGGGGGGGCATCGCCTTTTTACAACATCAGAAGCCTCTAGGATGGAGGTTGTTCAACATATATATATATATACATATGTATATATATATATATATATACGCATATTGTTTAATTAATGATTTTGATATGATTCAGATATGATTTGTTGTTATGTTTTGTTTCTAGCCTGGTTTTGCAGTTATGATTTTGATGGGGTTTAACTTATAATTTTGATATGGGTCAAATTTGTGTTTTTGATGGGTCAAAAGTTTGGTTTATGTTTTTTTTGAGTTTTTCTATGGTGTGTATGTGTTTTCTTTAGTTATATAAATAAATATATATATATATATACACATACATGTATATATAGTTTGAAAACATATCAAAATCATATCACATCAACATCGCCTCAAAATCGCATCAAAACCGTATCAAAACCATATCAAAATCATTTGAAAACATATCAAAACCACAAACACGAACCATATCAAAATCAAATCAAAATCACATCAACATCGCATCAAAACCGTATCAAAACCATATCAAAATCATATCCAGAGCATTTCAAAACCATATCTAAATCATAACCCAAACCATATCAAAAGCTCAATAAACCATATCGAAATCATAACCCCAAATTCAAAGCGCATCAAATTCATATCTTAACATCATATCAAAACCATATTGAAAAACAATTCTTGAATTTGGCTTCCCAGAGGGATTTTGATGTCATAAGAACACAAGAAATATAGATACTGGTATTGGCGGCATGAATGCTTATTTTTTTTGCATTCATATTCAATCGGTAACAATTTGAGTAGTGTGGCAAACCCAATGGTAAACCATACTCCATTTACCTAATTTCGCCATTTCACGCGGTGCTCAGACAATAAATACTGAGCTGGTGGATTTTTCTTGCACAGTGGGAGCAAATCATAAGATGGACACACCAAAAACATTCTACAGACAGATCAGCCGCAAGGTGTGTTTTCCCTTGGGCTGAGGTTACGTCAGGAGTCAAGGCAGAAAATTCTGGATGGATTTGCTTCGTTTCTTGGCGCCGCTCAACACCGCTCACCCGATGGATTTCCTGGTTCTGTTTGGGATGATCCGGATCAGCCATGTTCGAATAGGCCAAAATCACTGTGCGGCACATACGTAAACATAAAGAACCATAACAATATAATGACAATATACATTAACATATAGTGTTTTTGTTGTTTTATTGTTATTATATATATATTACACAATATATATATATTACACACACACCAAAATCCTAAGGTTGATCGCCATTTTTCCAATGACACTAGCTCTATTTCAGGGGCGAATCCCTCATGTTCACAAAACTGCAATTGGTTTTCAGACTGTTTTGTTTGTTTGCCTCCCAATCTTGTGGGGCACAAGCCAATTGCGTGTCAAATCAATGGTTTTAACAGTATTTTATGGTCAAATATTGCTACTGTAAATCATGTTAGCTCACATTTCCCACTTATTTGATGGTAAATATGTCCATGATTGATTCTTAAATCCAGTGTCTAATGGTTCACATCCCGTGGTTTAGATCCCCATGTTTTAGGCGCAAAAACTCCCCATGTTCTGTTCAAACTCGCATGTTCCCATTTACTGTAACATTTACCAGAATTATCCCTGATTTTGACATAATTAATTTCAAAGTTTCCCCAGAATTGATTTAAGGGGAACTTGCAGGAACCAACCATGATGTTGCACTTAAATCAATCCATGTAAATCATTGAAACCCGAGTATGCTGCCAGTTTTCCCATTATGATCCTGTGATATCCAACACATAACCTCTATGTGTTCCTTAAATCAATCTAGAAAAATAGTTGCTTCCCCATATTCCCATGATATTCCCATGATATTCCCATGATATTCCCATCCCATGGAGTATTACTGTATTATTCTTGGTTTTCAAAGGCTGATGGTTGGTCTCCGGAAGTCAATCCCTTCACCAAAAAACCCAAGGTCTGGTGGCCTGTTTCTTTGCCGCAGTGTTGCCAGTGAATTACATCGCTCTGGACTTTGCGGTGGTCCTTCCCACACTGCATCCCACTGCGGCGCCTCGCCAGTCTAACGTGGGACATCAGATCATCATCCTTATATAGATCATGATTGTTTTCTTCATTTCTGTTCATTTCTTTAGGACAACAGGATGCATCCCGTTTCAGATCCAGTTTCGAGATCCTAGAGGTTTGATGAATAAGTTTGACCCAGCGTGATATGCCCTTCAACCTTGGTGCCAGTTGAAGGGTTGTGTTTACCAAAGGTACATGTAAGATCTCCGTCGTGGAGATTGGCCATGACACATTGAGATGGGTCAAGAGTTACAGTTTGCTATGGTCGATGGCCCACATATTTAGATGATGTACCGATATTTACCTGTTTCAAAATGGTGATTTTCGCTATGAGAAATTGCCAGAGGTTTAAGGTTTTTCGCTTTGAAGGGAGGCTTTTTCACACTTGGAACTACCAGCAGTGTGTTATCACCAGCGGTTGAAGACCTGCCCAGACAACTCCAGTTAGACTCATCCCAGAAAACTTGGTTCATTTGAATCATTTGGTGGCAGTAAATTATCCAGATTTGGCCACGATCATCCATATATATATATATTGGTTATAACATGTTATAACTGTTATATATATATATTATATATTGGTTAACCAAATTTGCTCGTTGTTTTTCACCATGACATTTGTTTAACCAGACAAGTATCAATTATCATCCATTTTGATCCACATTTGGCCCCGGCCATGGCTTTAAGGCAGCTGTCCTGCGCCCCATGATCTCCTTGACCATCAAAGTGCCTTGGTCTCGGCCGATTCGTGAACCGTGGCACGAAATGATGGTGATGTTCATAGGGGGAATTAATCATGGCTCTCTGGTAAATTATCATAGACCCCAACAACAATCAATCCAATCAATCTTTAGTGGAAACAATGTTTTTTTTAATTGCGAGCGGCATTAATCACTTTTTGACCCTGTTTCTGGCAAAAATGGAGGTATAAAGGGGATAACCATAGATTTCATGGGGATACGGGATGCTAAGTATCCACATGCTGATGACTTCAACTTAGACATAGCCTCCACCAAGTGTGGAAGCCCAGCGTGGGCAAGGAAGGTTGGTGGGAAACCATCGGACTCATTGGTTTAATGGACAAATAGCAGATCATTAAAGGAAACTCCTCATGTGATAAACCCAACATGAACCAAGATACCATCCCCATTTTCCGAAACGTGTTGTTAAGAAACCCTTCAAAATTGGAGGTTTATTTTTGGGGGGTACCAGTTACCACATTATATTGGATGGCAAACACCGTGGATTCCGTTGGATTTTCCCATGAAAAAAAAACATGGATGAATCTATTGCTTAAGCCGGTTGTCGCTTTGGGTTGCTGATCCCAGCTGAATATATATATATATACAGTATATATATATATATATACAGTATATATATATATGTTTATAGATGGGTTGAGAATGGTTGAAGCATGCAATAGAAACATCTTGTGGAACATCCGGGGGCCACAGAGATCTCACTGTACTAATCCTCCATGTTGCCAAAAGAACCGTTTTGGGGAACTGCTTGTGTGTTTTCCCGCAAGTTGATTCAAAGTGGCACTTAAGTGACATTTCGAATCTGGACCTTGACTTGACTAAGGTGGGATGTTTCGAAATCTTTAAGTTCTGCGCGTCTGGGCTGGGAAAATCCATGATGCTCTACGGGATTTTTCCCCTGGCCCTCAACATCGGCCACCTGGCTGCGATCCGGGAGGTTACAGAGGTTCTCATTCAGATAGCAACAGCTTCTAGAATTCACTCATGGATTTCTTTATCCATGCGATTTCAAATGAGAGCAGTGTTTCCCAATGTCAATACATATCAATACATGTTGGGAGATCTCAACAGTGTTATTTATCACCTAGCAACCAGAAAACTTCATTTTTGTGACGGCCATTGCCAGCTCAGGTTTTCTTTCACTGGGTTGAAATGACATGTCCACAGATTTGTTGATGGCAACGCTGGTGAAATCTCCGTGCTTTGCCGGGTCTGTCTTCAAATGAATACATGGTTTACTGTAACTGTATCATTTTTTGTTTATCAATTCATATTTCTTGTTGGCGTATATATGTTAATTCCAATCTCAAATCAGACATCTGTGTTTTTTTTGTTGGTTAAATCAATTAGAATCCTGGGTGGGGTTAACCCTTTCTGCATTTTCTACAACATGTGCTGCTTTTTATACTGCCTGGGCATAATATGTGGTGAAATCCCCAAGTTTCATGGCTCAATCCCCATGTTTTTGCAGTGGCTCAAGTGCGGGCCCCCAGGCCTTCACGGTGCCATGTCCGCCGTGCTTTGCCAAGATTGGCCGAGCGTGGCTGTACCTCGGTCTTTTTAATGGTTTTTTACTCTCGAAATCCAGAGACTCGGAGGGATTTAACTCGGGAAAATGGTGATTGAATCTAGGGAACTGCAGATTTAACTAGGGAAAAATTGTGAATTTGTATAGGAACATTGGGGATTGCACTAGTGAAGATGTGAATTTGAATTGGGACAGTGGGGATTTAACTGAATTAAGGGAAAACGGATAATGATATTTGATTCTGGTCCGACTTTGGTCGTCCAAAAGTTTGCCATGATCGTCAATTTCCAGCGTAAATCAGTGTTGATATAGGGAAATGATAGCCACAGGTGGAAACATGTTGCTTGAAGATATCACTGGCCATTTCAGGAACCTATTCAGGAACCTAAATTGGAGGTACCTACCATGTAAGGGCTATATATATATAATAAGGGGATATCCCAGCAAAATATGGCCTTATATGGTACAGTACCTCCATTTAATCAAGAAACATTTTCCAACCATACCCTTTGGTATTCTAAGAGTCTGCCATGGAAGACGGCCATGGAAATGATACTGTACTTCAATAATCTACTTTCATGGCTCCATGGCTAATGTTAGATTGCCAGGTAAATACATACTTTGACACCAACGAAACGGGATAGAACTAGGAAAGGAAGAACATGTGGGCGGCTGGGTTGTTTCTTAGGAAACCTGAGCACACCGGACCATGTTGATGGGGTGAAGTGTCTCCAACTCCAGCAGTTTTCAGACTTCTTTGTACCCTCTGGTAAACTAACATAGCTATTGAACATGGCCATTTACAGTGGATTTACCCATTGAAAATGGTGGTTTTCCATAGTTATGTTAGTTTACCAGAGGGTAAGTTTGTTTGCCAATTTGAATGTACGTAGGTCACTTAAACTAAAGGATAAGTTGGTTCTGTGGTATGTAAGCTTGCTTAGGCACGGAGTTGTCAGATGAATTGGCGGAGCAACAACGGAAGATGAAAGCCAAAGCACTGCTGCAAGAATAACCCGAATGACGAGAAGCCACAAGAAACAACTCTAGACTCTAGGGGTCCCAATTTATCAAAATATTTATATGTACATATGTATAAATATACTATATATATATATATTTATTAGACATATATATATATATGTATTTATTATTATATATATATATATATCTCTCTCTCTCTCTCTCCCTCTCTCTCCCCAACTGGTTGCTTACCGTTGCTGAATCCCATGGAGTTCTTGCTAAAGCCTCCACAAATATTGGTGTATCTCCTCATTTCCCTGCTGGAAATCCCCCGAATTTGGTGCTACAGACCAGGCTTGTTCCCTAAAAGATCATTGAGCTTAAAACCTCACGAAAATCCCACTTCAGTATAGAATTCCCCCATGAAATCACCATTTGTTGGTGATTCACCATTTCCTTAGGAATAATATCTACACTTCATTTCAGGTCTGGGTCTTCTGTGACTTTGTGACCTGTATTTGGAGGACCGGGAGATATCAGAAAAAAATGTGTGCAAGTGAGGGCTGTGGCCCTGTTTATGTAATGTTTAATGAGTTTAATGTCATACATGTTTCATCAAGTTTTATTCATTTTTTGTCATGCGAAACAGCCTTTGCCTCATGTTTTTGGTCCAGGACTCAGCGTGTGAGATTGACGCAGATTCGATGCCTGACGCCCTTAATGAAGTATTTGCCGTGGCTGAACGAGAGCAACGAGCAGATTCGGCGACGAGGATTGGAGCATGACTGGGTCCATGTTTCATGGGATTTTATGCATCAACGATGGGGGATTGAACACATGCATACAGTATAGTCAAATAGGGGATAGAATGCAAATATGATGCGAGTAATGACGATGGAAGATCTATGGAAATGGGAATGTTTATATGTTTAAGGTATAGCTAAAATGAACACAGAAACGGGTTTATATACATCCTATAATTCAGGGTTAAACATGGATCCAGAGGTCCAGACGGGGCACGAATAAAACAATATACAATAATGACAAAGGAAAGCGTGTTCGTGCTTCAAAGATGAATGGTTTGTTTTCTTTTGTTTCTATCACGGATCCTGACATTTGTATATATTTTATCATCTTGTGTCAGTGGAATGCTTATGAGGAGCTTTCCTAAAATGGGGGCATCCCAAAAATCATGGGTTTCAATACTCAACTGGTTCAATTTTGGATGATTTGGGGCACTTCATGGCAGTAGGAAACCACGACGGACGCAGCAAGAAACTTCAGGATTCGAATCCATCATTCTCGGTTGGGGCCTTACAGGCTGGACCATTGATGAGGGAGGGCGACAAGCTGTATATATGTTCTCTTGCATCACACCCTTAGAGGGGGAAAGAATGGGAAACGAAAATGGGATCATAGTTAGAAATGCATCTGAAAGATTTTGGTTGGTCTGAGCATGGCTGATATACCCACAATTTAAGGCCATTTCACACCGGAAAATGATGATTTAACATGGTTTCACCATGTGTAAGCAGTGGATGGAATGGGGTATCGAATTTCAGGCACCTCCTTAATATGGTGGATATGGTGGTGGTAGTGAGCCAACAAATGATGCCAATGAGTCCTTGCTGGATCGAACGCCTCCATGTTCATTCATTTTCCATGAAGTCAATAAAGGAACATTGCCCATATTCAACATGGGTTTAACATGGCCCCCATCCCCATGTTACAAAATACCATCAGCTAACTCTAATAGTAGTTAAATATCCATCAGCCGGAAAAGATGCTACAAAGGCGCTCTGGCGAGCGTGCTGATGGTGTATCCATTCACATCGCTACTGCCGGAGATGCTGCAAGGCTTCCTTTTTCCACAAGGCGCCATTAGTTCGACATTGTGCCAGGGCCATCTGCCAGGGGGATATCATGGGATATCATGGGATCAGGCGAACAGTGGGAGAATACCGGATTTTTTTGATCCCAAAGATTGGAGGTGATCATGAGATAGAAATTGGCAAAAACCCCATTCTGACTCGGATGATGTTTACATATGTTTACTATGACCCCTCAGTGGTGGTTAGTTGATGTTAATTGATCGCATGGTGGCATTGGGTTTGCCACCTTCGGACAGATATGAACGATGCACCATAAATATCCTTTTAATTATCCACAGTACAGTAGATCATTCCCATCATTCCCAGTTGAAAAAAAACATATTTCCATAGCATTCCATAGCTATTTTCAATGGTTTGGCTTAAGGGAAAATTTACAGGAAACCACCATATTTAATGGTAAAAACCATGGTTTCCTGTAGATTTTCCCTTAAACCAAACCATAGCTATTTTGGTCGACTGCAGGGTACTTGGTAGCTATTTCTACGTTGAGCGGAGGGGATCCGAAACGAACGCCGCGATGGAACCAAATCGATCAAGCCCAGCATCTGAGATTTTTGACCTGCCTGGGAAAGTTAGAGACCTGGCAACCAGATTTCTTTTGGATTGGTTTATAATAAGTAATAATGGTTAATAAATGTTCATAATATGATTATAATTAATATGATAGTTTATGAATAGGTATTATGATGGGAAATCACATTTCAATGGATTGGTTTAGGGAAATTCTTAACCGGAAACCATGGTTTAATTCCCATCAAATTGATCGGGGTTTCCGGTTAAACTTTTCCCATCATCCAATTCTGTGATCATTTCTTCTGGCTGGTTTTGGCTCGGTAACGAATCCCCACCAGGGGTAGAGTGGCAGGTCTCTAAACCTTGGTTGAGCAGCTTGGTCAGCCCCAAAAAACTAGGCCTTTGGCTACTCAGGCCATAAAAAAAGGACTCGTTTTGCAAAACAATATGTGAGTAATTCTGGGTCAAAATTGGGCACCCCAACAGTTGGATGGTTAATATTTAAAGATCTATAGACTAACTAACACATGTCTTTTTGACTATGAATATTCTTTGACTGCGTGAGCCTGCTGTTTTCTGCGATCGGCAGGAACGACGAGCTTGATGTACCTGGCCGTGGTGTCCATTTCGGATATCCTTTTGGATATTGTCGCCCTGGTGCCTTTATGAAATCGCCATTGGACATATCAAACCATGGGGTTTCAAGATTCTTCCAAGGTCAAGGGTCAAGGGGGTTCCTTGTTTAACAAGGGGGCTTTACGGATTTAAGGGGTTTGTTCAACGGATGTAGTGGAAGAACAGTTGAATGGATTTAGTGAAAGTCTAGGAAATGTTTGATCTATATAATCAGCCTTAAAGTGGAGGCATCAAACCAAACAAAATGGAACATAACTTTCTGCAAAAGTGGGGCATATAACAACCAAATATAGTCAAAAATCAATATACCCTCTGGTAAACTAACATAGCTATTGAAAATCACAATTTTTAATGGGAAAATCCACTATTAATGGTCATTTTCAATAGCTACGTTAAATTACCAGAGGGTAATATATTATAAAATTATATATATAATATAATATAATATGATATAATATAATATGATATGATATAGTATAATATAATACAATATAATAAAATATAGTATAATATAATATAATCTGATATATATAATATAATATATAATATAATATATAATATAATATATAATATAATATATAATATATAATTTAATATAATATAATATAATATATAATATAATATATAATATAATATATAATATATAATATATTATTTATGTCTATATGTAGATGAATGTTTATTGAACCCCTCCCGTTCCTATGTGTAATGTTATGATGCTATTAAAGTTAAAGAAGATGGGATAATTCCAGGACCCTGAAATGGAGGTACCGCCAATAGATTTTCTTACATAGCCCTTACATAGGCCTATTATTTATAGTAGGTACCTCCAATTCAGATTCCTGAAATGATCGTTGACATTGTGTTGGATCTAGTCAGGAATTGGGTAATATTGGGTGATTTTGGGGGTATGAGACCAGCCAGAATGAAGGTAAGAGGAACAGTTATGGCGTTTTTTTTGGGGATGGGGATATACAATGATATACAATTCAATCAATTTCATGCAATGGAGTATAGCTCGCAAAATGAGATACTATACGGAACTAGTATATGGTATACAATTTCCCACCATATTCACCATTTTTTGTCCAAATAGGGGGGGGAATTATACGGTTGAAATCCATAGAGCCATTGGCCGTGTTTTTTTTCGAGAATCCCACGCGGTAGATCGTGAAAAAATGACCGGACATCCGTACCCTCTGGTAAACATACAAAAAACTATTGGAAATTGCCATTTTTAATGGGTAAATCAACGAACTAAATGGCAATTTTCAATAGCAAACTGTTAGTTTACCAGAGGGTAATGATATCATTCCCTTTGACTTTCATGTTAATCCCACAAAATCCCATTTGATCAACAGAATCAATAGGTTTCCTGAGGTGGCCAAGCAGGGTGAGTGTGGGGGCTACTTGGCGATCAGCCTACTCAGTAGTGGTTTCCGACGAGAGTTATAAGTGTAAGTATATAATAACTCAAAATAACTCATATACGTAATAACCCAATTCTAAATGGAATAACCCAAGGTAACTAAAGGTACAATATGGTACAGTGAAGCACTAAACTAGCCTGTGGTAATTAGAACGTCAGATCAGTTTAAGGATTTCCCGTTCGTTTCGCGCATATCGATGCCCATTTCAGCCACGGTTCAGTTGAGGTGCTCCTTACTTATACGTGCAGATGCTGGGCAAGGATTACCCTCCGGTCAACTAACAGTTTTCTATTGAATATGGCCCATTCGGCTCGTTGATTTACCTAGTATCTAGTCAGACATATTGGATAATCTTGGTGATGTTCATTGATTTTCCATAGCTATGTTAGTTTACCTGAGGCTTTAGGCAAGTTGCGTGCGGTTCCACGTCTGGCTGCCCCTAAAAAGTGGTGGTCAAACGTAGCTACTGTACTTTTGAGCTGGGTGCCATCCCGGTCGGGGAGATCATCGCCAGATAGAGAGCTACTGAGCAAATTTGTTTAATATTAATATATATTACCCTCTGGTTATTTAACATAGCCATGGAACATGGCCCATTTATGATGGTTTACCTATTTAAAATGGTGATTTTCCATGGCTACGTTAAATAACCAGATGGTATTATATATTATTATAGCAACAAAAATAGAGAGCTACACTTAAAATTTGTTGAAATACGTCCATTTGTGGGGTGAACCACCAAGTGGGTGGTTTCGTTCTAATTTCAGAAATTACCGTGAACAGTTCATCCATGAAAAACCGACGTTAAGGGATTTGCTATGCTTGATATCTATAGGCCCTACCTGTTTTTTTCCCGTCGGTGTACTCCAAAGATCTGAGCACCCAAGGACTTGGATAGATCGTTCAGCTGACAATGGGCTACTCCATTTTTAGAATTTCAGACCCACACAATGTTGTCACATCATGTCAAATCTAAACATGTCCATCTCTTCCTGCCATTTGTTTCGATTTGCTCAGGTGAACCTTGGTATTCTGAAGTGGCTCCAGTGTTTCTTTTATTACAAAACGGCTCCATATTTCATATCATCTCATGCTACAAAAACAACTTAACCTGAGGGTATGGTTTAGGACGATGTCTTAAACTTGAGACTAACCAGTGAGCGTCAGTGAGGGTATAGTTTGTGTCCTCTTACTCTGCCACACTGCCAGTCTCAAGCGCAGCTTGACGTGTCATCACGGTGAACAACTTGAACAGCGGATATGTTTGGCCATGGTTGATGTGAGTGTGTGAACTGCACAATGTTGGTAGATTCGAACCCAATGTTTGATGGCTACTGTATGTTCACCAAAAAAAAAACTTGTTAAATCATATAAACACATATCCTCCCAGTTTTCCGAAGATCCACATCAACCAGGCGATTCGTAGGGGAGACCTTGGGATTCATGGCCGGCCTTTTCTAAGGATATGACTTCGGAAGAATCCTGGGATACCATCCTTTCTCGCTGACTTTGACCCTTGGACGCGCCGAAGGCAACCGAAGACTCACCTGATCCAACTAACTAATCCAAGTAAAAGTCAATAAAACTGTTAATCATCTACCATCTGGTTATTTAACATAGTCATGGAAAATCACATTTTTTAATAGGTAAACCATCTATAAATGGGCTATTTTCCATGGCTATGTTATATAAATAACCAGAGGGTAACTAAAATAATTGATTGGAACTGTCAATCATACGTGTGTTTTTTTTTGGGGGGGGGCTGACCGCAAGCACATCAAACAATCTTCGATCTTGGGTCCTTGAGCCAGATGGGCACGGAATGCCAATCTCCGTGGTCCAGACATTGTCTAGATTTGGCTCTTATGTTCTCCCAGTTTGGCTCTTTGTCTTGTATCCAAATCTTGGCACCAAACGCTCAGTACAGATTTTCCGGGTTGTATGGGTCAAGATTAAGAACTTGGGACCATCCCATCATCATGATCATTATTATTATATAATATTATGTATATCATTCATCATTATTATTATTGTTATCCATTATCATGAATATGATCATCAATGATTAACCCAATATTCTTAACCCATTCATATGCATCTGGTTGGTGGTTTGGAACATTTGGATTATTTTTCCATATATTGGGAAGGGTAACCCCAACTGACTTTCATATTTTTCAGAGGGGTTGAAACCACCAACCAGACAAACAATGGTGTTTTGTTTGCCTTCGTTCAAAGCCATCTCGGAAAAACATATTGAGCCACAAATGAAGGTATGTACATATTTATAAATATATATAATTATATAAAAAAAATATATATATATATGTAGTTTGTTTCTTGATTCATTTATTTTTTCGTGTCTCCCAGTCTTCGGCTAAGGAGATACGCCTACTTGAGCGCACTGACAGTGGTCTGGGCGCCCTGCGCCTTGGGCTGCTTCGGATGGGTGTTTCACCACATGTGCGTGGCGGCATTCAAGAGTCGCTGCTGAGCGTTTACCCAATGAGGTACCCAAAGGGTAATTGAACTAGCTATCTATAGTGATTTAATGGGATTTTATGGTGATTTAATGGGATTTTATGGTGATGTAATGGGATTTTATAGTGATTTAATGGGATTTTATGGTGATGTAATTAATGGGATTTTATGGTGATGTAATGGGATTTTATAGTGATTTAATGGGATTTTATGGTGATTTAATGGATAGTGATTCAATGGGATTTTATAGTGATTCAATGGGATATTAATGGGATATACCCTCTGGTAATTTAACATAGCTATTGAAAATGGCCATTTATAGTGGATTTTCCCATTGAACATTGTGATTTTCCATATCGTTGCGTTGGTTTACCAGAGGGTAATGACTAACAGTTTGCGACATAGAAAATGGCCCAGTCGAAATCGTTGATTTACCCATTTTCAACATGGTGATTGTTCACAGTACGTTTCTTGGGGGATTTTCGACTGGGGCATTTCTGGGGAGAAAGATGGAAAAAGCGGAAGCAGAAGTGGAAGCACTGGGAAGCACTGGGAAGCACCATGTTTTGTTTGGCAGTTGTGGGGAAATCGGTTCTAGGTTTAAAAGGAAAATCCATTGAAAGTAGATTGATATCAGTTGAAAGTTGATCTCTTATGAATTCAACTTACGAGGCTGATTATTTTGGAGGAAACCCTTAGCAGAACCTTCTCCCTAGGTACCTACCTTCTTGGCTGGTTTATTAATCCTAACTTGACATTATATTTTTTGTATACATGACATATCTCCTACACAAACATGATGTTTGATTTTGTGGAAATCTGTAAATTCATCAGCTTCTGGTGGGATTGTATGATATGTATGATTATTCATCGTATCCTGATTGGTCATCAACACGCTCTCTTGGGCGTTGAAAAACCGGCAGTCGACGTCGCCGCCGTGCCCGGCCGCGGCGAACTTCGCCAGCGCCGCAAGTGCCGCAAGTGCCAGCTCCGAGAGCGGCGTCCTTGCCGCAAAGCAGTGAAGCCCAAGGCATGGATTATAGATGATTTATCGTGGACATAACACATGGAAATTCTATAGGATGATTATAGGATGATTATAGATGATTATAGGTGATTATAGGTGATTATAGGTGATTATAGATGATTACAGATGATTACAGTATAGACGATTATAGCCCATGGCATTAAGTGACCTCACTGGAAAATAGCAACCGCTGCTATATAATCTACCAGTAAGGTCACTAATACATATTAATACTAGTAACCTAAGAATAGACGGACATTGACCTAGATCGACCTAGATGGTCACTACAATCATCCATGATAACTCATTAACTTGAACGTTTGATGGATCCAGAATTATCCATCTAGGTCAAAAAATTGTGACCTCACGTCCTGACCTCACTGGAATCATGGTAATTCACGGCAATGATCCAATGATCCATACAAACCCATGGGTAATCCATGTTTTTTGACGTCAATGCATGATTAGACGCTAATTATCATATGGTAATAGATGGTAAATAGGTGGCAAATGATCATAGACTATCATAGAAAGTAATAGATGGTAATGCATAGATGACAATCATACTATCTAGATCTACTGTCGGCAGAGTCTTCCCCCTAATCAAAAACAGGCGGTGCCCTATAATTACATATAATTACTGTATCTCCAAGTCGGTGTATAAGCCCATGAACTATACAGATATATCATATCTAATATTATTATATATATATAATTGCCTGCTGAAACCGAAGTTTATCTACAAGGTGGGATCCTCCATAAACCCAAACAGCATATCAACTCAGTGAACTGTTGGGACCATGGGCAACCATGGGCCACCACCCTGAAGTCTTCGAGGCAACGAATGGAATGTTTTGATGCGAAAAAACATGGGAGTTAGCCATTCATAGGCTTTCAAGATTAATTTTTAAGCATTTAAATGATTGATAAATGGTAGTTGATGTTGATGTTCAGTTCGTGGAATATTGACCTACAAATATTACTGTATATATTGCGGAAAACCCACCAGTATTTCCTGGAATGACACTGTTCAGGGAGCTGAAACTAAGCCACATCATGCGAAGGGCTTGTCAAAATGCCATAAAATGCCCAAGGTACATACAAAAGCAACACTCTTCCAGAGCTGCCAGCTGCAACATTCTCAATTTTCAAGATGTTCCCATCCTCCGGTCATCCCCAGATCTTCCCAAAACCGGATCAAATCCACCCAGGCTCACCATGGTTGATGTAGGAACCTGGGTGCTGGTTCCTTGCTGTAAACCCACAATTTCAATACAGCCACATACACGTAACATACACGTAACTACATTCAGATTATTGATGTCATCACTCTCAGATTCATGGATTCATAGATATGTGTGTTTCCCAGGAGTGAGTTTAAAAAAAATGACTGATTGCTAGTGAGCACCCAGTGCACACTAATAGAGTCAGTCTGATGTAGTAAAAAGAGGACATTGATGATTGTTGTTGGTCCCACTCTTGACTCTTGACAAGTCTGCTGTGGGGGCTTTGCTGAATTTAAAAAACCTCGTGTTTATTTCGAATTTTACTGTATTTCCGCACTCGTGCCCACCATGGAGCAAAATTTCTGGCAGAGACAGACTGGTCAAGCACGACAGAGAGTTCATACATGCCATCCGTCACTGAAAAGATTGAAACTGCCTACTTTTATATTACATAATCATTGTTCAACACCTTCATCAAATACAATCTAGAGAGAGGGGTAAGAAAGCGAACACTAGTGTGCGAATTATTGATTGAACAAATGCAAATGTCACAATTTCACCAAACCCTTGAACTTCTGGGATGACCCTAACAGTCCTAACGGCGCACAGCGGTTGTATTCCCCTTCTGCAGCAATTTCTGGGACCTCTCACCACTATGACCACCCGACTTCAGCGGACCCCGAAGTTTGTGGTCGGCACATAGGACCTATAGGATTCAAGGGGAAGCCAAGGAAATTTACAATGTTGTATATAGCTCTTTAGGCTCTCAAACCATGGCTTGGTGTTTTTTATTTCCCCAGCAAGTTGTTTGATGATGATAACCATGACAACCCAAGTTGACTTCATAGTAATCCCTTCTCAAGATGTGGTCAAACCCTCCAGAAGGCAATTCTTGAGTCTATTCTTTTTGGGTGCCTTTATTACGAGGGGTATTTAAGATACTTGAAAGATTAGGGGGATGGATTACTTGGATCATCCCATGAGAGGGGACTTGTTGGATCCTACCACCTCCGAATCCGATGAACCTGCTAACGGTTTGCCATGGAAAATATCCATCCATTTTATAGCTAGGTAAACCATGGTTAAACCGGTAAACCATCTATTTCTATGGCTCATCTATACCATGGCTATGTTAGTCATAACCAGGTTGGGTATATATTTCCACTCATTTCCCATATGATCTATTACAGTATCTTATAGTATCATGATTATCATGCAGCTATAGGCTATAATCCTGTAATCCCAGCATCGCAAGATTTTCCCCACCACTGCTCCAGTAGTTGCTTAATGGTGGGCGTAATCCGAAGCGATGTGACGTGAGCGTCAATTGCATGGGCATATGCCCTAGGCATCCGTGTTTTGCATAAGGCATAAGTTATCATAAGTTGCGCACGCATTTACAAAATGAGATCAAAGGCTATATGTGAATTCAGGGAGGGCATTTTATACATATACACATGCATGCATATACATATTGGTGGGTGTGATTATTCACTATTGGCCATGTGGGTTTCCTTAGTGTATCCAGTGAACATCGTATGAGGCATGTTTGCAGTGGCTGCACTGTACATGGTGTTTTTCTCGCATCAACCTTGATGCGTGGATGGACCATGATCATAAGAGCTTTTGGCAGACGAGAAAGGGATCAAGAGCACAGCACTATGGGTGTTGATCACGATTAGGTCAAATTATTGGTGTAATCCAACAACTACGCTGCAAGAAAATCCCAGGGTCAATCATTGCCCAGTTTCATTGTGAACCTTGGACAGATCGAGGCCAGAAGGGTGGCTTCAATTCTAAACGCTTGCGCCGCTTCATCCAGGTCAGGCTTCACAATGGCCGAAGTTTTCTGCCTCCGCACGGGCTGATCGCGGTGAGACTTCCCCAGCTCGGATTTTTGTGCAAAATAAGCTGCTCGCAGGTCCAGCTGTCTTGGGATCAGCGGGTTTCATGGGACCTTGCCATCCCGGGCTTGAAGTGACTTGACGTTTCGGTAAATTTGCCAATGGCAAAATGAACATGTCAATTCATTGATGATTTTCCAAACATGGTCATGTTCACTTGCTTGGCGAGTTTGTCAGAATTTAAAATTGGGAAACTTCGCAGGAAAACCATGTAATGTTGGATGCTGATTAGCGTCGGGCCGCCCCAAACAATTCTGAGACTCTCTTTAAAGTGTTTTTTTAAAGTACCAGGTATGCAATAAAATTGGATCAATTGATTTCAATTGATTTTCAATTAATTTCAATTGATGTTCAGTTGATTTCAATTTACTTTCAACTGATTTCAATTGATGTTCAATTGATTTCAATTTATTTTCAATTGATTTCAATTATTTAGTTTCAATTGATTTCAATTTACGTTCAATTGATTTCAATTTACTTTTAATTGTTTTTAATTTACTTTCAATTGATTTCAATTATTTAGTTTCAATTGATTTCAATTTACGTTCAATTGATTTCAATTTACTTTTAATTGTTTTTAATTTACTTTCAATTGATTTCAATTTACTTTTAGTTGATTTCAATTCGCGTTCAATTGATTTCAATTTATGTTCAATTGATTTCAACTTACTTTCCATTGATTTTCAATTGATTTCAGCTTACTTTCAATTGACATCCCATAGTAATCCCATAGAAATATCATAAGAATATCATGGAAATTCCATAGGAATCTCACAGAAATCCCATAGGAAAATCATAGAACCACCATAGAAATTCAAAAAAAACTTCATGGAAACCCCATAGAATTCCCAAAGAAACCCTCTAGAAATGCGATAGAAATCCTTTTTAAATCCCGCAGTAATCCCATAGAAATATCATAGGAATCCAATAGAAATATAACAGGAATATCATGGAAATCCCATAGGAACCCTACAGAAATCCCATAGAAAAATCTTAGATATAACATGAAAATAGCATAGGAACCACAAAGAAATCCCATAAGAATCCCATAGAATTCCCATAGAATTCCCTCAGACATCCCATAAGAATACCATAGAATTCCCATTGCATCCCTTCAGAAATCACATAGTAATCTCATAGAAATATCATAGAAACATCATGGAAGCCCCATAGGAATGCCATAGGAATCCATAGAAATCCAATAGACATATCATGGAAACCCCACAGAAATCCCAGAGAAATCCCACAGAAAAATCATAGAAATACCATAGAGACCTCATAGAAATCTGATAGAAATCCAATGGAAAGCCCTTAGACATCTCTTTGAAATCCCAGAAAAATTCCAAAGAACCACCATGGAAATCCCATAGAAACCACACAGGAATCCAATAGAAATCCCATAGCCATAGACATCCTTTTGAAACCCCATAGGGACCCCATAGAAATACCATCGACACCCCCTAGAAATTCCATAGTAACCCCACAGAAATATCATAGAAATACCATGGAAATCCCACATGAATCCAATAGAAATCCCATAGAAATATCATAGCCATCATAGAAATTCCAAAGAAACTTCATGGAACCCCCATAGAATTCCCAAAGAAATCCTCTAGAAGTGCCATAGAAATATTTTTTAAATCCCACAGTAATCTCATAGAAATATCATAGAAATCCGAAAGACATATCATGGACACCCCAAAGAAATCATGTAGAAATATCATAGAAATACCACAGAAACCCCACAGGAATCCAAAGGAAATCCCATACATCCTTTTGAAACCTCATAGGAATCACACAGAACTACCATAGACACACCTTTAGAAACACCATAGAAATTACATAGATTTTCCATAGAACTTTTATAAAACAAAACCATAGAAACACCATAGAAATCAAGGAGAGGATGCCAGGAGAATTGAACTAAGTAAGAGACAAAAGCTATAGCAAAGGAAAGGGGAAACTGATTTTGTAAAAACATCATGTCAAAAAAAAGCTGGACACAATAGAGGACCCCCACAACAAACATACTATTGAAGATCAAGGTTGTGGGCTACCCCCTTGAAAAATTGTTTGAGTGCTGTTTTTAAATGGCGTTGTAAAAACACCTCCTATATTATTGGGAAATTAGACATTTCGATAAACCCAAAAGAATGGAGACAAGAAAGTAAGATAGAAAAACTAAAGAAAAGGACAGGATACACGGATTTTGCATTTGTTTCACTTCAAATAAAGCCTGACACGATAGAGGACCACCATCATACTATTGAAGATCAATGCTGCTCATGGGCTACCCCCTTGAAAAATTGTTTGGGTGCCTTTTTTAAATTGATAATTGTGCTTTAATAAGGCATCCTATATTTTGAGAAATTAGATATTTTGAGATTTGAAAAGAATGGAGCTAAGAAAGTAGTAGAAAGAGAAAAACTTTAGCAAAGGAGAGGAAAAGGAAAGAAGAGACGGATTTTGGACAAAAGAAAACACGTCAATAAAAAGCTGGACACAATAGAGAACCCCCACAACAAACATACTATTGAAGATCAAGGTTGCTGATGGGGTACCCCCCTTGAAAAATTGTTTGAGTGCTGTTTTTAATGGTGTTTTGATAAGGCATCCTATATTTAGGGAAATTAGACATTTGAGATTTTTAAAAAATGGAACTAAGAAAGTAAAACGAGAAAAGCTTTAGCAAAGGAAAGAAAAACGAAAGAAGAGACGGATTTTGGACAAAAGAAAACACGTCAATAAAAAGCTTGACACAATAGAGAACCCCCACAACAAACATACTATTGAAGATCAAGGTTGCTGATGGGGTACCCCCTTGAAAAATTGTTTGAGTGCTGTTTTTAATGGTGTTTTGATAAGGCATCCTATATTTAGGGAAATTAGACATTTTGAGATTTTAAAAATGGAACTAAGAAAGTAAAAAGAGAAAAGCTTTAGCAAAGGAAAGGAAAAGGAAAGGAGAGAAGGATTTTGGACAAAAGAAAACACGTCAATAAAAAGCTGGACACAATAGAGAACCCCCACAACAAACATACTATTGAAGATCAAGGTTGCTGATGGGTCACAGATTTGAAAAATTGTTTCTTCAGACAACAGCTGGACAAAGTAGAATACCACCACAACAAACACATATTAATTAATTAATCATGCCGAATAATTCATTGATTAATTAATTTCAAAAATGCTGAAAAAAAAACAATGCTCTGGAAAAACATGAACAAATGCTGAGAAGAAAACATGCTGAAAAAATGAAAAATCTGAAACAAGAAACTGAAAAGATGCTGGAACAAACTTAACCCAATACCGTACCACCCAAACAATTACACTTGTTCAGAATTATGTTGGGAAAACTTTCCACAATGCAGTATCCTCACACTGATCGGGGTACGACATTACGGGATAGATTCAGTCCTGTGGGAACAGACGTGTGGTTTCCTGTGAAATTGGCCTTGGCTCAGCTGATGTGAGATCAGATTTGCTTGTTGGTTTCATTGGTTCAAGCACAGAAATGGAATTATCCCCAAGAATTTCTGATGATTACCATATTTTTCCGATGGGTTGAACCACCAATCATTTTTTTGGCAGTCAGACACTACCAGGAAATTCAATCAGGGCCCAGAAGCATGCATGCCTCAATTCCCCTTAGATATTCTTCAAGGAGCGTACGATACGATCCCGAAAGCGCAGGAACTATAGTGCCATACGTATACAGTATATATAATATTATATAATATATAATATATTATAATATTATACATATATATATAATATGTTTTAATCATATATATATATATATACCATTATAAATATATATATATATATTGTTTTGGTGAGGGATATGGCGTATAGTTATTTACCATTCGAATCAGTCTTTTACCTGAGCGTTTGGCCAGGTGCAGTCTTCCAGTTCTTCCAGATTTTTCATGGCGCTACAATGGCTATGGGTCAAAATTAAAGACTTGGGGGGCCACAGATGGCTTACAAAGTCTATCTTTAGTACTAACATGTATTAACCATCCAATTATTGGGGTACCCAATTTGACCCATACCCATATCCACCTAGAGTTTGTTGGTAAAAAATGTGTTTTCATGATGTTTGGATGCTTCATGGGCAATATTCAATCATTTGTGCATGCCATTGTACTGGAGAAGACATGGCTACAATATGTTGCCTCTCGAAACCTGTTTCCCATTTGGACACTGCAACATGTATATAAAATTATATATATATATATACATATATTAGTTGATTCAAATGGAAATGACGATGTTTATCCACAATTATTTGGCATGTGTATAGTAGATATCCGAGCGGAAATGCTGCCGGGTATACTTAACTGAGTATCCGGTTTGGAAAATGAGTGGTCGTAACATCACTTTTGGATACTGGGTGGTGAACCAGTCATTTAATCCCAGCATTTTTGGGTGGGCATTTTGCAGGGGTTTTCACAGAAATCGGGAGAAATCCGAACCTAGGTGGGTCAGGTCCGGTCAGGTGTTTAGTGAGTTTCGTGTCTCACCCTGTCGCTTTGGCTGCGGCAGGCTCACTGCTGGTCTGCAAAATCGCAGGTGCAGCAGCACGCGCCGGACTGTCCCTCGAAGAGGCCGAGGGCCGAGGGACGGCCAGGAGCTGCTGAGGATCGAAGGAGGCAGCTTTTCTTCAATCAAAATAGTTTTCGGATCCGTTCGGTAATCAAACGTGGCAACTGAACATCCTAGTTTTCATATGTTCATATGTTTTCATGGAGGGTGGGAAAATAATGGAAGTAAATGGTGGATTTGCCAATGTCAAGGGTAAAGCAACCTTTTCTTTATGGTAGAACCATGGTTCAATGAGCATAATAAATCATAATAATAGGATAATAATTTACCTTGTACATTGCAATTCTCATGATCCTTGATAGGAATCCCTAGTGATGGATCAATTTACTCTCCAGTAGTCAAACATGGCTTGCCGGGAAATGTACCAAATGGAGGTGTTAAGGGAAAATCATCGAACTAAATAGGGGATATAGGGAATTGTCCATTGCCATGTTTGATTACCGGAGGGAATTGACTGATGCTTTGTAGATGCGTTGAAACTGCGAAACCACCAGCCAGCCAGTCTTACATAGACTTTCTGATGAATGTCAGGGGTAAGTTTTTATGAAATGATGTACCCTTACAAAAGGCACCCCCCCTTCCCTTTCAAGATCTTTCAAGGGCTCCATGGTTGATCGGGGAGTCCAAGTCCTGTTGGGGACTTCCCTCAACAGCACCTTCGGCCGGGAGAAGGTGATTTTTTTTTGCAGCTAGGGGCTCTTCGACAACGCTGGGATGTTGGAGAAAGCGTTCCGTCGTCTCCCTTTGTTTCTGGGCAGCTTGGAGAAGTGGTGCATTTTGAAGCGACATCCGAACCCGACGCTTGCGGGGTGGACCCCTTGATGGCATGGCTGAGATGACCAATGAGTTTAGAGTTTGCCACAACCCAGGGCCTTGTCCGAGCAGTTGACTTTTTGGCTTCAAACCATTCCAATTTCGCGGCGTCACGCTGAAGAATGAAGGGGTCAATGCGTTGGTTAAAGGGATGCTTGTCATCAATCTGTTTCTCTATGGCGAGGGACTCATTTGCTTGCTTCTTGCAATGAGGACTTCTAAGGTTTACGGCTCCGCGCTTAACGGTGCCCTTGCTGGCAATGCTGCAAGTTAGAATCTGCCTTGTTGACAACGCAGCGCAGCGCGAAGGACTGAGGCAGAGGTTGGACAACTTGGTGCGGGCATGTAATATAGTAAGGACATGTAAGGACCATGCCTGGGAGATATTTAACGGTCCTTTGGCTTCCAAGAATCTATGGGGCAGGAGGTGGAGGAACGGCATTGGGTGCGCGGACCCTTGGCCGCAACAGTGCATGGACCTCCACGTTGACGTGGAGATTGGACGTCGCGGGGAAGGTCAACCCCCATTGCTTGGCACATCGCACCCGCGATCGCCCGCGATGCACCTGCCCGTGACTCCGTAGCACCACCGCCGAAAGCTGCGTCCCCGGATCCCACATACGGACTACACAGACACCCTGGAAGACTACACAGACACCCTGGGCTACAGTGACTACACCGTGTATAGATGTACAGTATATAGCAACCTTGAAAAGATGCTTGAAAGTGTTTCCAAAAATTTACTTCGATGAGTCTTCCCATTTAATTTAATTTGCATATTTTCCCGGTTGCTTCAACTGTTTGGTTTCTTTTGGAAGTTGCTATATTTTATTTGTCAATGATATTCCCATTACATCCCCATTACATCCCCATTACATCCCCATTGTACAACCATCTTCCCCCATGAAATCACAATTTTCCTCACAAACGTTGATTTACAGTAACATACAAATAACATGTTTTCCTTTCACTAAATCACAAATTCCAATCTTTTCCCATATTTTCTTAATTGTTTCCCATATATTGTTTCCATATGTTTCCATTTTTTCCCATATGTTCCCATATTTTTCCATCATGTTCCCATCATGTTTTCATATTTTCCAATATGTTTCCATATGTTTCCATATGTTTCCATTTTTTCCATATGTTCCAATATGTTTCCATAATTTTCCCATATTTCCCCGGATGTTTCCATACTTTTCCATCATGTTTCCATATTTTTGCATATTTTCCTTCGGCAACTCCACCTTTTTTATCATTGGAGCCCAACCGCCAGGTGTTCCACGAGGCGGAAGCTGCTGCCAATACCGTGCGTACCCAGGGAGTGCCTTTGTAGCGACCGGCGAACTGGGGGAAAGTGACCGAAATGGGGGGAACACTCCAAAATAATGATTATTAATGGGTAATAATTGTTGTTAATCATTGGTAGCAAGGGATAATAACATATGATAATGGGATAATGATGGGATACTAATGGCTAATCAATTGGTAATCTATGACTGGTTGGTGGTTTGGAACAGCCGTGGGCTCTACACCTACCAGCAGGTGCGGCCGTGCCCTGCTGATCGTAGAGCGTTTCGTTCACCGTGTTGTGCCATGGACCTTCATGGACCCTGCCGGAGTTGACGCTGGAGGTGGGCTTTCTGCCGTGGTCATGGTGGTGGTCTTTGATCCTGCACGTGGGTGCCTCTTGGGTCGTTCTGTCCGTGTTGGGACTGGTTTGGTGCTTTCTGGCCTCTTGGATGGAGCTCCTGATGTGCTCACTCTGTTGGATGTTGTCCTGGTGCAGCAATTCTCCTTTCCGTTGCTGAGGGTGGATGATGGTACTAAGCTGGTGTTGCACTCACTGTATACCTGGGAGGACTTCTTCACACTGGTCGATGCTTACTGCGGGTTAGGTGATCCGACACATGGAGCCCCTGCCGTTGGTATGCATACCATGGTTGCTGTTGATTCAA
>Ga0126342_10000700_pt1 | contig 39963 bp, 25 predicted proteins | sample Cyp1metagenome_FD_92528 | JGI IMG/M metagenome (GOLD analysis project Ga0126342, IMG submission 92528) | Coral microbial communities from Lord Howe Island, Old Settlement Bay, Australia - Cyphastrea 1 metagenome | ecosystem: Host-associated > Invertebrates > Cnidaria > Coral ...
ATGGAAACTACCTGCAGAAACCTCGGTGTATGAGATGCCTTCATCCAAAAGCGGAATGTTACATCGTCCATCATCGTTGCGTCCACAAGCCACAGCAGTGCCATCACTTCGGAGAAGCACTGTCCGGTGAAACCCTGCAGAAACCTCGGTGTATGAGATGCCTTCATCCAAAAGCGGAATGTTGCATTGTCCAGAGTAATTGTCTCCACAAGCCACAGCAGTGCCATCACTTCGGAGAAGCACTGTATGGAAACTACCTGCAGAAACCTCGGTGTATGAGATGCCTTCATCCAAAAGCGGAATGTTGCATTGTCCAGAGTCATTGTCTCTACAAGCCACAGCAGTGCCATCACTTCGGAGAAGCACTGTCCGGTGAAACCCTGCAGAAACCTGGGTGTATGAGATGCCTTCATCCAAAAGCGGAATGTTACATTCTCCACAGAGATTCATTCCACAAGCCACAGCAGTGCCATCACTTCGGAGAAGCACTGTATGGCACGTACCTGCAGATTCCATGCCAAGATATCCGGATATTAATCGGTATAGCGATTTTGGTCAACGATTCAATCTCTGGGTTGCTTCAAGTGGATTGTTTCGGGCCAGTAACTCAACGGTGGTGTTGTTGACTTCGATTTGCCATGTCCAAGGCTCTGGGACAAAATCTTTGTTGATTTATGGGACAAACGGTCACAGAATGCGACAGATATGTAGACGTATCTTGAGGGCATGGTCAGTACCCACGTCCATTGAACACTGTATGTCTGATGGCTCCACGAAGTCCCTAAGTCTGCTGGTTACAATCTAACCCTTCTTGTGTACATTTGTGTACATACACAAAATCCCCTCACTTGTCCAAATGTGGCAATATGAAGACCTCCACATCATGAAAATCCCTCAACTTCATCAGGCTGAACATCCTTTTCACCGTCTAAAAACCTCTTTTCAGGCCGGTTCAAGGCCACATATCATGCCGTTTTTCTTCAGCTATGCCGTCCTAGTCATGCCGCCATGTCCACACCTGGCAGGCTGCATCAAGGGGTTGGCCACCGCAATCTTGTGCCGCACCACTTGTCGACACGCCGCCTAGGTCCCATGGAAGTCATGGAAACCATGGCTTCCAGACGTCACCAACTGGGGATTTCCATAGGAAAATGGAGGTTTTAATGGGAAAACCATAGGAAACCCATAGGAAAATGGAGGTTTACCCTCTGGTAAACCTTTACATAACAAACTGGAAAGATCCACCATGCTATGAAAATGGGAAAATCCACTATTTCGACTGGGCCATTGTCAAGTTCGCAAACTCTCTGGGTGTATACAAAACTCCGAATTTTCTACACGAAGGCCCAACAGAAAGAATCACAAAAACACATGAGTTTTAGGTCTAGTCAATCAAAGCATTTGTGTGTGTTGTTTCTTGGTATTACAAGGCTGAAACGAACCTCTTTATCGAATCTGACATGAAATCACCAACACATTCCAGACTTGGTGCTGCCCATTTTGTTTGCACTTCCCTTTCTTTCTTCGGTCGATTGAAGCAATTTATACATGGATCATCTGGGCCAAGCAACACTTTAAAGCTTGTTGGAAGGACATGTGAGCAGTGTTAAAACCTGTTGGAAATTCCCTATGTTTCAATGGTTGGTCTATGGAAATTTCCAGATTATGAGAAGCCGGATGCTTACATTTCCATAAAAAGGATTAAAAAGGCCCATATGAACCTGATAGATTCCCAACCTCCCAGCGGGAGAATTCAACATTCGCCAACTGGGGGTCTTGAAACTGCCCAGCCAGCGTCTCTCCTGAATACTCCCAAACACATGTGATTGGTTTTCCTGTCAGACGTGTGTTTCTCTTTGCCTTCCAGCGGGAAACAATACAAATGGATCCGATTTCAACATATCCATATCTTAATTAGGTCATGATTCAACATAGTCAACTCCAGAATCAAACAATACCATCTGGTTATTTAACATAGCCATGGAAAATCCACCCATTTTTAAGAACGATAAAGCAATGTAAACCATCTGTTTCTATGGGCCATGGCTTAACCATGGCTACGTAACAAATAACCAGATGGTAAGAGTTTCCCCACCGTTATGAAGGATGATTGAGGGTGATGAACGATGAATCAATGAAGAAAAAAATGTTTGTGATGATTCAACATAATCAACTCCAGAATAAAAAACAATAAGTTTTCAAAAACAGAACCATTTGAGTACTCTCCAATAGTCAAACGTGGCTTGTCGGAGATTTGACGAGAGTTGTATATTTTATTTTTTTATGTATGATGATGTTCCGAGCTAACCTCCATGTATGAGGGAGTATCCCATTATGTTCCATTCATATGTATATATATATATTATATATATATACATGAATAGCCCATCAAATCCCATTTATATCCCATTAAATCCCATCAAATCCCGTCAAAGTACCCCATAAACTTCCATTACCCTCTGGTAAATTAACAGTTTGACCCTGAAAATCACATTTTTTTAAAGGAAACTAATCTTCCAACCCCTATCTGGCAGGGTCTATCTTGATTTACTGAAGATTAGATCCCATGCCCTACCGGCCCTCACTGCTCCCCACCGTTGCACAGGTCTCCGGACATCCAGTTTGATGGTGGCCAGAGATTCGGCGGCGAAGAAATCAAATTTCACTTCGATGTTCAAGAATTCGCCTGCAGCTGCCCATATGTCCACAACATGTTGCACACATGATGTCAATTTATATCATATTTTTTCAATAATACATGTTTCGTTTTATTATAGCGCATTAGATTACGTCAACAAATACACTATGTGTTCTTATATCATATAAATCTATACAAAAAAACACATCATATAATAAATTTATGGAGATACCGGGATACATATTCCAATCAATTAATCATATTGGGGATATAATTTAGTACATTATAATTATCGTTAAATTATATATATATATATATATAATGCTGGAAATTTGGGGATATAATTGATATAATAGTACATCATTGTTATATAATAAATATCATATAATTTAATTCTAAACATCATATATAACTTCATTAATCTTAATCACTTATTCCCATTAATAAACGGAACATTATATTTATATATACGTACAATTATATACATGTTGTATCATTTCATTATAATTACTGTGGATGGTTGCGACATCCTGCATCACCATGATTGGATGGTTTTTCAACATGTTGAAACCACAAAATCATGGTAGGTTTACCACCTACCTATCAACTGATTTGGATTTCCATCCACAGTATGTCCATCATATTCTGGTTGGTGGTATACCTACCCCTTCTGATAAATATGAGTTCGTCACTTGGGATGATGAAATTCCCAATATATGGAACGTCATTCAAAATTCCATGGTTCCAGACCACCAACCAGTAATAACCCAAGATTTTCCACATCTATGTATTATAGTTTATCCCATATTTTCCATTATTTGCCCATATGGTCCATTTAAAAAAAAATAGTATGTATGGAAAATCATCCATTATTTTCCATTATTTTCTCATATGGGACTATTTTCCCTATGTATTACCCATAGGATCCATGGTGCTGCTATATATGGTAACATGGATCCCATCAATATAGCCCCAATGTTAGCATATATACCAGCACCATGGATCCGTCATGGGACTATTTTCCCTATGTTTAACCATAGATTAACAATAGATTAACCATAGATTAACCAGGAAAATTCCATGGTTCCAGTCACCACCAACCAGCTATGTCCATCATATTCCCAACCAAACGTCGACTTCACCGTGTCAGCGGCTACGCGCACCTGTCTCCTGGCTGGTGAGGTGGACCCGCACCAAGGCGCTTCCTTCGTGATACCTGGGGCCGGAAAGGCGGAAAGGAGCGGTCATCCAACAGGGTCCAGGTGGAACCCTCAGGGAACCCTCAGGGAACCCTCAGGGAACCCTCAGGGAACCCTCTAGTTATTGAGGTTTTAATGGGAAAACCATAAGAAAATGCAGGTTTGAATGGGAAAACCATAGGAAAATGGAGGTTTGAATGGGAAAGCCATAGAAAAACCGTAGGAAAATGGAGGTTTACCCTCTGGTAAACGTTTACATACCTATGGAAAATCACCATTTTTTATGGGTAAATCTCTGGTAAACATACAAAAAACGATGGAAAATCACCATGCTAATGGGTCAATCAACTATTTCGACTGGGCCATGGCTTCAACAGCAAACTGTTTGTTTACCAGAGGGCAACATGTGTATGAACACCATCGTTATATATATAATATATATGTATATATATATATATATATATATCTACCAGAAACCATAGAATTCAGCCACTTTTTTTAGGCATTACCCTCTGGTAATTTTTAACACTTTGCTGTTGAAAATGGCCATAGTGATCCCTTCTTTTACCTATTAAACATGGTGATTGTCCATAGCGAACTGTCAGTTTACCAGAGGGGATGCTGGCAGAACTATGACTTTTTAACGGTGGGAAGATGCGAGAACTATAACGGTTAAAAGTAGGATAACTAGGATAACTATATGATGGTTTATGGCAAGTCTATGGTAAATTGGTGCAGATCACAAGGATAAGTAGGCAACTATGGCAAGTTTGTGGCAAGTCTATGGCAAGTTTATGCAAGTTTATGGTAGTTATGACTATAGTTATTTTTTCATGATGTTAGATGTCATAACTATGGTAGATATGGTGGGCAAACTATGGTATGACTATGTCATAAATATGGTAGTTGGATGTATTTGGCTATGGTAGTTTTGGTTTTATCACTATGGCTGATAACTGAGGTTTGTGGCAAGTTTATGGTAGTCATGACTAGAATGTGTGACCATTCACCAACTTATAACTGAGTGGCCTCACATTGCTAGCTGGCTGGTTTATTCATTATTTTGATTTATTTTGTCCAGTAACCACTCAACCATAATCAATGTACCAATGGGAGGTTGACATGGGTTGGTCTGAAAATGGAGTATCCCATCATCTAATGGTCGACAGTTTTCAAGATGAACATCATAACTGGTTGGTGGTTTCACCCCCCCTGAAAAATATGAACCTCAGATTGGATCATCATCCCAATCTATTGGGGAAGACAAAAGCCATGTTCCAAACCACCAACCAGATAAATTGGCTGGACCCAATGGAAACTCCATTTTTGGACTCCAAAAAGTGGAGCTTCTCGTCCAAAAAGGCCCCAAAAGCCATGGATGGCGCCTGGTATTTTTCAGCATCGTTACGCGAAACCGACATTCTGAGTGGGGAAGGCCTTTTTTTGGCGTTGATGAGTGGGAACATTTACAGGAAACCATGGGGTTTTTACCACTAAGCGTATTTTGGTCCCATAAATTTAGTATGGTAATTATTAATTATAGCCCAAGAATTTCCGTTCAGCATGGCTGATCCTGGCACCTGGACCCCAAGTGCCAACCAAGAGACGCATAGACGCTGAAGCGATATTCCCGTTCCAAGCCTGAAACATTCGGAGGTTGCAGTGTCAACCAACCGGCAGGAGACCCTCAACACTGTGTCAGTTGCGGGTCCAAATTTGGTTTGGTGATTCAAGGATTGTCAGGGGTGTGGAAAGGTCGTGAATGGGAGATTACTAAATCATCATGAATCGTAATCACCACATGGCATCACAAAAAAAGTCCCGCAAGAAGATAGTCAAAACAAAAGCAGGAAAATCCACTTCCATTGATGAAAACATAATATCCTATCCAATTCTCTTTGAAGTGGTGCCCCACCAGTTATAAATGTGCTTGTTACCCATCTAGCTATAGTTCTTCAATGTTATTCATATTTATTTAGACCTACAATGTGTTACAAGCGCAATAAACCCAGGTTAACCATATCATATATCCCCTTTGGTAAACAAACAGTTTGCTATTGAAAATGGCCATAGAAATAGTTTATTTACCCATTAAAAATGGTGATTTTCCATCGTTTTTTGTACGTTTACCGGAGGGTACTTACGTTCACCAACCTTCGCGAAGGACGTCACTGGAAAACCCAGGCACGTTCCTCAACTCGTATGCCGCGCCTGGAGGAAGGTCCAAGGTTCCCACGCCTTGAAGACTGATGCCCTGCCGCGTTCCGAATGGAAACTGGTTTTCAACACGGACTTTTGGTTTCCCACTTGGTGTTCCTCCCACGAATCGTAAGTAGGTGAAAAATCCCTGGTTATAGTTAAGTGGGATAAGTATGGATAAGTCGGCTTAATCCACTTACAACTGGGGTGAACTAACCTACTTACGATTCGTGGGATGGGCCACGCATGGAGAGTGAAACTCCCCAATCATCCCCAATCTCAATGGGATTTTTCCCTTACCGGTCCGAACCCACTTTTATGGGGCCGTTCTGACAAGACGATTGCCCAAAGAAATCATCAACTGCAACGAACTCTTGGTATTTGATGGACATGGGAATAGTATTTGGTGCTATATTTGCAACAACATATAAATGTATACAAAACATCATCATGAATGAACAAATCCATACCTGCAAAATCCACGTGAGTTCTGAGGTATAGATACCCCCTTATGTATATAGATACGTTGGATGGAAGAAATCCTGCACCAGTTTCCAACTCTTGATAACTATGAAAAAACGAAAATAATGAGACTATAATGGAATAAACCATCTACCAACTGGTGATTTCAATTTCGCATCCATCCACAGTAGATGTGGGGAAACCACTATTTTCCAAATGATTTTCCTCGATCAACCATGGTTGTTGTCCACGTTTTTTGCACATCTATGTATTATAGTTTATCCCATATTTTCCCATATGTTGATAGATATTTATAGATATTCATCCCATTATAGTCCCATTATAGTATAATATATACATATATATATATGTATATAAACAGTTGCTATTATAGTCAATGGTATATCCATGGGATAAATGTCAATGTTTATAGATATTCATAGTAAACTAACATAACTATGGAAAAACACAACTTTTACTAGGTAAATCAACTATTTCTATAGCAAACTGTTGGTTTACCAGAGAGCAATCCATATGGGGATAGCTATCCTTACCCATGATTACCCTTATGTATAGATATTTAAAGTATTGTTGATACTATCCATATATTATATATCATAATATAACATACTATGATATTATCCGCATCTATCAGTGATATTTTTCAGTTTTATTCACTCATATCCCCATGTGTTCATGGTTAAAATTCCATTTTAGCTACTATAACTGGTTGGTGGTTTCAACCCCTGTGAAAAATATGAGTTCGTCAGTTGGGATGATGACATTCCCTATGGAAAGTCATAAAATTCCATGGTTCCAAACCACCAACCAGTTGGGGTATCTTTTTAAATCCCATTAAAGCCCTATTTTTCATGGTTAAAATCCCATTTTAACATATTTTACCCTCTGGTAAACTAACATAGCTATGGAAAATCACCATTTTTCATGGGAAAACTCACTATTTCTATGGCCATTTTCAGTAGCTATGTAACAAATTACCAGAGGGTAGATCCCATTAAATCCCATTAAACCACCATTTTCCTATGGTTTTCCACTATAATCATCAACCAACCAGGCTTTAGCCACTGCACAAATGGCTAGGCATAGCCTCCCCGTTGATCGCAGTGGATCGGCGCCTGAGCCTGTGAGGAGCCGGGCTCCGGCGACACCAGCTCCACGGTGACGCTGAAACGCTGCCTCGCCGGGGTCGAAATCGAAAGCGGCTCTGGATGGTGAAATATCATGGATGTTTTCATTTTGCAAATTGTTCCCACATTTTTGGGAGTAGCTGGGAGCGGCTTCTGGGCCATGTTTGTCATACAACAGACAAACAGGCTGATGCAGCCCCTAATATTTTTGTATGTGTATATGGACAGATATATGTGTATATACAAATATTATATATACTATATATAATTATATATTTATGTATAATTACACTGTATTTATCATGGGACAATGGATATATATATATATATGAATATATCATGGAATAATGAGAATGGACATTTTTCTCATGGGATATAAGAATTTAATGGTGGTTTTGAATACACCAAGACATATTTTGGGAATAATGGATGTCATGGGACATAGAATGGATGCGAGCCACAAGACTGTGTAACCAAGAATCTAATGTTGTCAGCAAAAGATAATGGTTCAATGATCAGTCAGTAGGATCTAGGAATTTGGCATTGAAGGGAACACCTCAAGATTTGAAGATTAAGATTATTTCTTTATGATTTTTTACCCTGGTTTCATCATGGTTCATATCCCCAATCACCTGCAGGCTCTGCAGACTCTGCAGACTTTTTTCAGCCCTTCCAGCGTCCGAAAATGGGATCCATGGGGTCCATATATCCACAGGATGCCGTTCCCGGAGCCACCAGTTGTACTCCTTGCTACCCTGAAACTGGAAGATCAGGCGGCCAGGGTTTCACAGCAATCTCACTTTGTATCCACTTTGAGACGATCAACTTCAGGACTTGGAAGGTCATAATCAGCAGGAGTTCAGCAGGAATTCACTTGTATCAACTCTTGAAGACTTGGATGATCATCTGAGTTGTATCAACTCCAGAACTCAGAAGTCTTCATGATCAGCAGTTGTATCAACTTCAGGACTTGGAAAGTCTTCATGATCTGAAGGTATTCAGAAGCACCGCTCATGTACCAGGGTGGGACCGAATTCATCGTAGTCTTTTTCATCTATCCAAAGCCTCAGTGCGCTGGCCGCTGAGGGTCACAAAAGATCATAAAAGTGAACAAAAAACCAGCTGAAGAGCATGTTAGAGTATGAAGAGCTGGTGTGAACGCTAATGGGCTTCTTCTTCAAGATATGAAGTAGAACATCTAAAAGATAAAACAACACATGTCCAGGTTCCTAGCCCTTTTAGATGGCTGAAAAAAATGTTAAAACCCATCATTTCTTGCAGTGGGTCAAATTCCCCATTTGTATTCGCTGAATCCCTGGATCTGTTATTTCCCTTCTCTGGTTGGAGCCATCCCACGGTTGAGGTGTCCTGAGTCATGGGGGATCCCCAATTTCGCTGGTTTATGATGGAAAATCCGATCTAGAAATGGATGATGAAATGGATGACTACCCCATTTCAGGAAACCCCCATATAATCATATAAAACCAAACTGAAACCAGCAAGCAGTGGTCTAAATCACAGCTTAAATGCGGTTGTGTGAACAAAGTGTTCCCCCCTAAATCCAATGGTAAATCATCATCTTTCCCACCCCATAGGGCCATTCAGGGGTATGCCACATGTTCAGAGATACCCATATCAAAACATGTTCCTATCCCAATTTGCTCCGGTATGCCCAAGAATTTTCACCGTCCCTGCGTCCCAAACCATTGAGGTTTTAATGGGAAAACCATAGGAAAATGGAGGTTTTAATGGGAAAACCATAGAAAAACCATAGGAAAATGGAGGTTTACCCTCTGGTAATTTAACATCACTATGGGAAATCACCATAGAAATAGTGAATTTTCCTATGAAAAATGGTGATTTTCCATAGTTTTTTGTACGTTTACCACAGGGTAATCTGAAATAAGGGTAAACCCAATAACGTCCAACGCGGGATGGTTTTGTCATGACTATGACTATCCCATAATTATCTCAGGAGGGGGAACCACCCCGTAGTTATAAGTTGGTTTATCACCCATCCAACAATTCTGAGTATTGACCATAAACCAACATAAACCCCAGTCACGTATACGTAAGGTAGCTATGTTGTCCAACTAACTTAGCAAACTTGGCAGAGTCATTCCATAATTCTGCCAATCTACCGCTAATCAAACATGATTATTCAGATTTGCTGGACAATTTATGAAACTTCCCCATGTATAGCGGATTCTTCAACTGCTATATGGTGGATTACAGTGTTATATTGATTGAACATCCGATCCTTATATATATATATGTCATATAATATACACATATCATTATATATCTATATCATAAACCATGTTAGTATGTTCGCAACAATCCATGAGAAAGGAATACATATGTCATAATTTTCCACTATTCCCACGTATGTTGCCCTGAAAAAAAAAACTCTATCTCGAGAGGCTGATATATCTACCATTAACCATAGAATTCACCATAGATTTCCCAGAAATTGTCCCATCTTTTCCTGTTTTCCCATTGATCTTCCCATATTTCTAGAAAAAATCATCCTAGTTTTCCCATAGAATTCCCATGTGTTCATGTTTTCACCATAGTTTTCCCATAGAATTCCCATAGTTTTGCCATTTTCCAACGACTTTTCCCAGGTTTTTCTGCCCAGCATCCGGTGCTCCACCGTGGCCACCATGGCGCCCCCGCGCCAGGCCGCGCTGCCGGCGCTCTCCAGCACCGCCACCGCGACGCCGGCGCGGCCTTTGCGGCGGAGGCCGGCGGCGAGGCGCGCGGCGAAGCCGCGGAAGAGGCCGCCGCCGCAGAGGACGATGGAGGACCTGGGGTCATTGGATATATAGATCCTCCATAATTTATGATATATAGATATAATTAATGGGATTTAGTTATATATTTATGATTTTTCCATATTGAAGGGAATGTCATTGGATTGGTTTGTTGAGGAAAATCGATTAAATCTTCACTGGAAACCATGGTTTTGACCATGAAATATAGGGATTTCCTGTTAATTCATGGGGGATTTTCATCAGGAATATCTGATGATTATGATGATTGACTCATAACTGATGGATTGATGGGATGTTCATGTTATTTTTTCGGATAATATATGATTAGTGCCTCTTTTTGTGTGTTGATATAATTAAGAGTCACTGAAAAAAACATAAAGCAGATTTTATTCATCGATCGCTCCACCTTGGGTCATCATCGACCAAGATGCAAAAGCTCATCCTGGATATCTGCATCTGCCATCATCACAGATTGCCACACCATCTCGACCACGCCACCTGCGAAATCCATAGGAATATTACAGATAAACTGTTCGTCATGACCAGAGAGTAAATGATGATATTCCCGATGACAGTCCACAAATAATCACCATTTGTTGTTCGTTAAATCCCATTCATGTGGGGTAAACAATGTCATTTTTACAACCCATGACTGGGAATGGTAAACATAGCACCAACAAAAATGGTGATGACTGGGCTATATATTTTGATAAACTACCTTTTTCCATGGCATTAATAATGCATATCATTACCGGAATTCGATCATCCATGCGATCTGATTAGTGTATTTAGTATTTAGTCTATAGATGGTTTTCCAGATAAATTTCCGCATCAAAACTGGCATTTGGATGGAACTGGGGTATCTCCCATTTTGGACCAACCCACGTCTGACAAAATAATCCTAACTGCGGCAATGCTAGGGGAATGGTCTGGTTAGCAAAAATGAGGATTGACAAAAACACATCTGAAACTGAAACGATTCTTTTTTTCGCAGAAAAACCGACAAATTTGAAGGCCTTGGCTGGCCAATTTGAGGTTGCCATAAATTCTGTACAAGTCACGTATTGATGTTCATTAAATCCGAAAAAAAGTCACCAATCAAACTCCCACAAGCCCAAAGAAGACCCTGCCGTGCCTTGTTCCTTCCCTTGGAGCTCCGGTTGGAACAAGGCCTCCGGCCCCAGATGCCGCTCCGCGCCCACCCTCAGCGGAGCGGCCTTCTGCGTCGACTCGGACTCGAGGGATGGGAGCTCAAAGCCTCCAATCTGCCACGTTTCAACTGAAACTTCACATCAATGGTGCGTGTTTTTCTATGTTCTGTAGTATATTAGCGTATATTTGTGTATATATATGTATATGATTGTATATACGTATATACCCTGACATGTGCTTTTCGATGTTCTCTAGTTTTTTTTGTGTGTGTGTCATACTGTAACATACTGTATATATGTATGATTATGTATACCATGGCATTCCAGTCACCTTTGAAACACAGGGAGTTCTACTAAGGGATGGGAACAGGTACATCCACTGGTGCTAAACGTAGGGAATGGATGGGTTGCTGGGGGTTTCTGGGATTCTTGTTGATAGTTGTGGATCATTCCCGATTCCCTACGAAGCACAAGTAAGTAACATGGTATAACCCTGGAATCCCGAAGCCAAATTCAGGTTTTCATCTCATCACCTTCGGACAAAAACACAACTGTTCAAACGTTTGTTGGAGCTTCCAAGTTCGGTTCTGTGGACATGGCAATCAGAAAAGTTCGGGTTGACACAACTTAGGGATACTCAGGGTACAATATGAGCACCTCCCATAAAGGCTTTCCAACTTCTGTTTTACACAGTGTTTTGTTTGTTTTTCTATGTTGCATCTCTATATGTTATGTATGTAAGTGTATATATATATATATATATTGTGTATATATATATATATGTGTGTGACACCACCTTCGAAAATGGAATTTCGTAAAATCCGCCTACAACGGTGATGTTTTTATTGCTGTGATGCAGGTTTTTGCTGCAAGTAAATCGTAGTAGCATTAAATGGATATATGTGGATGTATGGTTCTCTATGTATAATCGTGGATATATTAATGCACACATGCATGTATGTAACGTGATGTGCCTGTAAATACCTGTGATGCCAGTCATTGTTGGACTTTGGATTGAACAAACTGAATATTTCTTGGACAAACACACCATGAAGCAACAAAAAAAACACAATTATAAACACATGGTTGACGCTCGTGGATACTCCAGTGGATCTGAGGGTGTCTCCTGGTTCTGAAGTGCTTAGAAGGGAACTATTCATATTCCTAAATTACAGCTTTGAAGGGAATATGTTGGGTGGGCCTTGGAAACTGCATGAACCCCAACCTGGTTCCTGGCTTTGCTCATTTCCTGAAACATGTTTCTCAACTACTTGATTCTTGATTTCACTTTAGGGCATTCGACTCGAAAGAACTCAGAAATACTAGAATTCACAAACCATTTCTTTACTCCAATTTATCCAACTCGTATTATTTATCTTCTTTTTCTATATAGTAGTTCACTTTGGAAACTACTCTCCCCATTTCTCCTCTTTGTAACCTGGGGCTTCACCCATGAAACGGCATCAAGGATCTAACCTCACCCTCCTCGACTTCGTCGCATTGAACGAAGCCCAGACTTTCTTTGACGTTTTCCTGAAAGCACGTGTTATCATCCCGCAACCCCGCAATCCAATACCAAAATATACCAAACCAGAGTTTCCAAGGGGGGTCCCCTCAATGTCTTAGGGGCTTTTGGTGCTTCATCTGCACCCAGTGGTCCCAAACGCCTCAGATTCTTGTGTGCCACCCCTGTGAAGCTAGGCTTATGGCTTTTGAACCAAGAGTCGGCAATTTTGAAGCCCATTCTTGTGGACAACCTCAGCTGCTTTGTCCTCTTGCAAGGTCGGCAATTTTTGGGAGCAACAGCAATGTGTTTCAGCAACAGCAACAGTCTTGAAAGTCAGAAATACATAGTCTAAATCAACAAGTGAAATTTACATTGCCAATCTTAGATACCCTGCAAGAAATTAAATTCTTTGCTGGTTAGTGGATATTCCCATTGATACCAAAAGACTAAAGAATTAAAGTATCCATGTAAGATTGACCTAGTTTCTTGGGAAAGTCGTTTCTTGACCCTCAAGACTCGAAAAATCTTACCAGTTGGAGCTAACGCAGTGTGATGTTTCCTTTGGCAAGGCTTTGACGTCAACTGGTTGACAACACAAATGGAAAAACACTACAGCTAAAGAATGCAGAATACACAGATATATATATATGATTATATATGCTGGTTTGCGGATGTTCATCTGACAAGTGTTGGCTGCTTTCGGATGTTTGACCAGCATCCATACTAACAACCTTTAGTATAACATGCAAAAGAAAAACATGTTAATCATTAATTCAAACCCTGTGGTTTTCACAGCTTCAAGAAAGCAGCCTGCAGTCGTCGTTGCGCCCTTGCAAGCCTTTCCTTGGATTTGCCCAAGGGCCATCACAAAAAAAATCATGCATATCTTTCAGGTCTAACAGTCCCTTTTTAAGGGTCAGAAATCCTGAGCCGAAACAACAAAATTCACAGGGACTAGGTCAATGGGAATTCCAGGATCCTAAAATGGAGGTACTATACCATATAAGACCATATTTTTGGGTCATATGCCCTTACATAGCCCTTACATAGCCCTTACATAGGCCTTATATATGCTAGGTACCTCCAATTTAGGTTCCTGAAATGGCCATTGACTAGGTGACACTCGGTCCAAAACATGGTCCCGCTGCTGGTTCATCCACCTGGCAAAATCTTGGGATCCGACTGGGTGAAGGAACCCCATGAAATGTGAAGGTCATATCCCATAGGATCCATGTATGGTATATATGGTAACATTGGGGGTATATTGATGGTAAATGTTACCATATATAGCATACATGGATCCTATGGGATATGGATGCTGTCACAGAAAAAAACACTTCTGTGACTGAAGTTGCCAATCTCTTCCTAATTGAAATGGCAAACTCGGGCAAACAAATCCCCATTTCGCAAATCCAGGTCTGTCCAAAAACAGAGTACTCCATATTTTGCGATGCTTGATAGACTTGATAACTTTATCATAATGGTTCTCTGTCAAAATTGCCATAAACCAGGGTAAATGAACGATTCTTGGACTAACCCAATCATATTATTTTGTTGGGTTCATATCCCAATCTATTAATTCCCATTACGCTTGGCTGTCGTTTTGTTCAATCCCCGCGTATACCCTGCTTGAAAATGTTTTAATATCCATTGCACTTTCGATGTCTATCGCGAGAATTAAACCGATTGGCATTCATTTACATAATCTCAACCCCAGATTGATGAACTCGGTTGATAAATCGTGTGGTTGGGAAACTCTTGGTAGCACAGCTCCTTAGCTTCCCATTTAACAGGGACATGGATTCATAGCTCCTTATTTCGCTCCTAACTACCCTGTAGCTAATTAGTGAGGTAGTCCCCCAAAATCGTGACAAATTGGTGAACTGGGAACAGATTTTACCTTCCGCAAAAGCAATTCACCCAAATTCCAGAGTTTTCCGCACGGCTCAAATCCACGCTTCAGACTAGTCCTGTGTATTGTAGGTTATATATAATAGATGATTCTACAGATGTATACCTCATTTCATCCCATTTGGGTCAATGTTAGTTGGTTGATGTTGTTTGGAGGTCAGGGCACATCCCAATTTTCTAGCTAAAATGGGTAGCTCTTAAAATGGGGAGCGCATTTTCAACATCCAAACATGATCAAACATGTAGGCAATGTAGGCAAATCATTGGTGAAAAGGGAAACGCCAAAAATCCCTTCCAATCCAAGTTACTTGACCACCTCTGAAATCTCCTCTTGATCTATTGATCTACAGAAGAACTTCTATGTTTCATCCCTGATATCCCCATGATATCCCCATGATATCCCCAAGATACCCTCTGGTAATGGCTAACATAGCTATTGAAAATCACCATGTTTAATGAGAAAATCATGGAAAATCCATGATTTCTATGGTGATTTTCAATAGCTATTTTGACATAACCAGAGGGTATCCCTGCGAAATCCAGGTCTCAAGATGTAGCAGGTGATCTCGCGCCCCCCCAGATCCAGCTGCTGCACCCCACTTTCGATCAGAAAACCGTCGTAGATGGGAACCGTGCAGGTCACCGTGTCCCCGCAGTCGAGGATGACGCCTGCAATGGAGATATGATTCACACCGGTTTCAACGGGGTGGTTCTATGGAAAAGCAGATGAAACCAAGGTATACTGTCAAATATAGGGCATAATATAGGGCTTTCCATGGGTTTCTGATAATATATATATATAAAGACAGGTAAGTTAGGTTCATAACTAGGTTAGGATTTTAAAGGTGGATACCCTCTGGCAATCAATCATGGTTTGCTGGTTTGAATCCAGCATTTAGTTCGATGATTTTCCCAATCAACAAACTCTATGTTTAGGGCATTTCCCAGCAAGCCACGTTTAACTACCGGAGGACATATTGCATATATAATCATCCCACTAAATCCTCCAATCATCCTATTCATAGGGTATCAATACTTCGTGGCCACAAAAAACAGGATGATAATATCAATAATCCTATAGAACTATTGATTATTATTCATATCATTATTATAGGATTTAGCCCAATTGATTATTATTCATATCATTATTATCATATTGATTTGTTATAGTACTATATCATATGAATATCATTTATTATCATTATAGTACTATATCCCAATTATATAATAGTATTATTATCATTATTATTCCTATCCCATATTAATAATCAATCATAGCCCACGTTTCAAAAGTATTCGAAAGTTCGTTTTTTTTGATTGGTCCAACGGCTCCAGTATAGATGATTCGCCTCCAGCAGAGGTTTACAATGTGGAAAACCCACACTTCAACAGATCATGTTCCAAGAAAAACCATTGGTTTTCCACATCGAACTGTTAGTTTATCATAGGTATCCCTAGGTTAACACATGCAAATTCTAGGAGCTTTTGGATACTAACAGTACTGCTTAGAACACCTGTGATGAGAATTTCTGCAGTGTCGTCCGTGGGTGATCTTTGAAATCTGATCTTTGATTACCTTCTTCACTGGATTGGTTTAAGGGAACATCTTAACCGGAAACCATAAATGTTCCCATTTTTCTATGGGGCTTAAACCAGTAAATTTTCCCGGAAACCAATCCATTGACGTCTGGTTACTTTACAGATGGAATGCTATGGATAATGGCTCCCTAATACATGATTTATGACGATTTACCTATTGAAACTGGCTAGTTTAGATAGCGAGGTTAAACTACGAGAGGGTACAGTGCTTGTGTACGAAGGATACTGGATACTGTGAAAAAAAAATAAAGTCCTCCCAACATTCCCAAACATATAAGGAAAAAATCAACCCTCGATGTAGAAAACATTCACCCTGCAGTGTATCCTCTTCGTTTTCTTATGTAACCTCATGACTCTAACCCCATTTTCTTCATATCATGGTTTCCGAATTGCTTATGCCCAATCTTCCCATATCTTACCCAGTCTCCAGCTTTTCCAAACCCATATGCTCCATAGTGCTGGAATATTTACCAACATTTGCCCGAACAAAATCACCCAGTCATGTAGGTAAATATACCAGCACCATGGAGCATATGGGAAATTATGTTTGATTGGTGATTTAAATTTACCCTCTGGTAAACTAACATAACTATGGAAAATAACACTGTTTAATAGGTAAATCAACTAAAAATTGGCAATGTTCAAAATTTATATTTACCAGAGGGTACATTTCACCATCTTTGCTGAATGGATTCCTGTTGTCCTCCCTGAGGAGTACAGCGCCAGCACGGGTTGCAGGAAAAGAGAGCAGCGCTTCACACCGAAGGTCTCAAACCTTCCAAGCAGGTTTCAGGGGCCCTTCAAAAAAACGAGACAACGCTAGGTGTCCGGTAGGTGTCCTCTTGGTGGAACATCAAACTATATAGGTGAACTATGGTGAACTGGGGCAGTAATACTGAGATCTATCCACAGTTCTCCGCAGTTGACATATCAAACTAGGTGAACTGGAGCAATACTGGGATATATCCCGAACTGGGATAATTGTTATAACTGTGGAGAACTGTGGATAGATCTGGGAGGTAAATAACTGTTATAACTGTGGAGAACTTATCAATACCCACAGTTGTCCACAGTTGGAGGGCCGTGGTTTGCCCCGAACTCTCGAGGCAAGACGTTGGCTCGGGGCCCAGAAACCCAGAACCCCATCCGGACGCTCAAGCCGGCAAGCCTCAAATATGTGGTCCATTGTGGTGTTATGGGAATATATTCCAGATATCATGGGAATATGATACCAATCAATTATCCAAATGGAATATTATGGTATAATTATCCAATGGACCAAAGTCAATTATCGCTATGTCCGCTATGTCCCATAAAATTATCCAAAATTGGACACCAGACAATCACCTTTCCACCAATTCTTTATGGAATAGATTGGGCCCCTTTTTGGGCATCTAAAAAAAATGCTGTTCACCCAATGCAACCTTGCATTTATTGTGTCACCACCTTTTCAAATGGCTGAATAACATGGCAGTTGTAAGCCAGAATCATGAATTCGAATACGAAAAACACTCAACAGTCTTTTAAAAATTAAAGGCAACCAACTTGCCATCAACAAACAAATGGGCAACCATGATGGCAACCATGATTTCCCAACTTTTGCAGGAAATAGGCGGTGTTCTACTTCCTGTTTTTATCCGGTCCTAAAATATATAATATCCACCAATATATTTCCATAATCTGGTTGGTGGTTTGAACCCCTCTGAAAAATATGAAAGTCAGTTGGGCTGATTACTCCCAATACATGTAAAATCATAAAATTATATAAAAATCATGTTCCAAACCACCAACCAGATATATTTCCATAATTAACACTTCCAAAGTATCCAAGTAACATGCTGTGGATGAGTTTCTCGCGATTTGCTTTGGGATTCAGAGCTGGTTCCGTCAACAGCACCGGATGCTCTGCCGGGTCCACGTGGAGATTGAAGAAGATGTGCCTTGCTGAGAGCAGGCTGGCAATGGGGTGGAGATATGAAGATCATTCCTATTATGAACCATATGTTTTCAGGCAGTTTCTCATCATTATCAATAATAATAAACAACAAAACAATAATCGATATGAATCAATCATGATCAAAAATGATCAATGATGATAATGATCAATCATGAAGCGTCAGTAATCAATGTCCAACCTCCATTTATTGTTTTTTCTTTAACATCCACAATGAGTTATCCTCTAACATCATTCGGCTTTAAGCCTCGCTTCCTCACCGAAACACTATCATTGTTTGGCTACCAGGTGTCCCAATTGTGGAGTGTAATTATCCCCAATAAACCCGGTAGTGAAACTCACTATAACGACCAATGAACCATCATGTTTATTCATTTCTCAATTATCTCCAAATATGTTTGATAAACATTGTTGAAACCCGTCAAAAGCCTATCATTGATTGTTCAATCCCGTAAAATCATGAAAAAATGGTCTTCTCCTCGGCTCATTGGTGCTTTTGACACCTCTACAAACGAAGACCCACCGAACTCGATTCATACAATGGTAGCTAGGTGTTACGACCAGTCAAGACACGACCCATGTAACACATGTAACAGGATCACCCCTTAAGTGTTGTCATCTTTGAAGATGATTCCATGCTTCCATGATTTAAGAAAACAAGTATACAATGCAATTGATACAATTTGATGGATATTGATGGTAATGTTTCAGCTTCCAGCTGCAATTTCCAGGGTCATCGCAACTTGGGGCCAGATTTCAACAGCCCGGCAGCCGGAAGATGTGCTCCAAATCGTCCCAATTCACCACCACACCACGATGGATGGGCTCCTTCCTCGGGCAGAATGCGCATCTACCAAGGTAGATGTGGGCGGGTGTGTTCCTATATCCCCCTAATATATCCTTGTAATTTCCTATATAATATATCCTAATGTTGAATGCCCCATTCCGTTCTCAACTTGTGGCAGTTTGCTATGGCCATTCAACAAAAACATGGCAGGACTGAAACTGAAACCAACCTGAAAATGCCTGAATGTCCCGGCAGTTCTATCCACTTCGGTTGCCCTCAAGGGACAAGGTAACCAAGAATGACGTTGGTTTCAATGGACCAAGCCCTATAACATCCCCCCATCGCCTCCAAAAACAGAGGGGATAAATAGACTACCTATGCATGGTCCATAGCTCGGCTATATACGACTTATTGCATAGCTTGCCTATCATTATACAATATATATATATATACATATACACTCCCACTCCCTGTCTACTTCCCAAATACTTCCCATATTCACTGCACCATAAGGAGAAATTGATGTTAACCAGCTGATTTTGGGGCATCCTTTTTCAGACAAAACCCGTTTTTGTTTGGCAAGAACATGGATTTGTTAATATGCTTTTCTTTTTGTGGATGTCCTTCAAAATAATGAAACAAACATATCAGATTGCACCCAACAACAACAGTCCTACATGGGCAGTGCTTATGCAGCTACAAGCGGCTAATGTTTAGTTTCTATAGTATATACCGGTATATGGGGAGCATTTAGGGTAGGGGAAATCATATTAAATTATATATAAAACATATAGTTTTGCTACGCGTAACAGATAGGGCAGTGGCAATTTAACATAGCTATAGAAAATCACCATTTTTAAGTTCGCTAAACCATCTATTTCTATGGGCCATTTGTTTACCATAGCTAGGCTATGTTAGTTTACCAGAGGGGACCAGACCTGCCGAGCGGCTGAATTAGGATGGCTTCTTTTCCTTCAATCTCATGACCCACCCAGGTCTCTCGCGGATGAGCCTTGAGGATTCAGCTGGCGAGCCCCGGGCTACGTGGATATTTGTAATTGTATGTTTAATATTTGGTGAACATATGACAGATATTGTATTAGATATACAGTTAATACTTAATTGTATTAATAATTCCATCAATATTAATGTACTATTTTCACCATCTTCATTGAACTATACTGCAATTGATGGGCTAATATGCGTTTCTAGATTTTTTTGGGGGGTTGTTTCGTCAATGTATCATTTCGTGATTTTGTTAGACTACCCAGCCATGTCGTAAAATACAAATGCAAATACACAACAAGTTAATATATACATAATGTAAAACATTTAAGAACACAAATAATATACTATATGCAAATAAAGAAAACACACACGCAAACACGCATGTTGCGGAAAAAAAAAAACGTGTTACATGTATATACAAAACATTCAACAATTAGGATCTTAATCTTTAGTTTCTATTCATGTTGGATGGATTTTTAGTATAACATGTACGAACATGAACCAACCAAGTATACTATGTGTATGTTTGCATCTCAGATATACCTTGCCCTAGACCTTCCCAGTACCAACAAAAAATGGGTCAACGTGCTAAAATTACGGAGTACAGTACCAAGTTCTATGGGCAGGTGGAGGATATAGGTGGGTATCTATCTTTAGGATTCTTTATGTTATAAGGTGAGACCCCCCGAAAGTGAAATTGGAGCCATTCTTGCAGCAACTTGGCTATCAGTTTAGGGCCGAAAAGAAAAGATATCATTCAATTCTCCTTAAATTGTCTCAAATTCCATATGTTTGCCGTATAGTAAAGCAATACATAAACCATCCCCAATTTTCCCATTTTTGATGGCTGGGACCTCCAACCATTAACATATGCTTCAAGTTTTTCTCTTAACATTCTGGCGAAATCAGGTGACATCGGTGAAATCCCCATGAAATCTCCAATCCTCGCCACCATCTATCCACAGCTGCCAGGCCACTCCAATCATGGCGCCCTGGCCATACTTCGCTCGCCCCACGCGCGAAGGCACCACCAGCTGCGGTGCGGAGCCCGCGGCTTCGCCCGCTTTGCAGCTGCCGCTGCCCAAGTCGATGACCACCGGCGAAGCCATGGCGATTTAGTCTGCCATTTTTTTTCAGGTCGATTTTGATTGGAGCTACCTACCATTCTTTGTGGGTCTATTTTTTTGGGCTATTGAAGGGGATATACCTCGAAAAATATGGCTGTAAATGGTACGTTAGCCTCAGTCCAGGTACCTGAAATGGCCACCGAATCATCATGGGGATATCATGTGTGCTCATGTAGATGTACCGTCCATCAAACAAGGCAAGCTGGCAAACCTTCTAACTAAATGGAGATTCTAGTTCTATGGGAAAATCATACAACTAAATGGTTGATTTCCCAGGTGATGTTGAGGCTATTGTTGGACATCTTTCAGGACATCAGACGATGGAAGCCTACCACAGCGAGCTTCGAGCGCTTGGAACCCATTACCTGCGTTTAGATGTGGTTGGGGATCCTCCAAAAATTGGATAAACATGGTACCCTCTGGTAACTTAACACTATTGAAAATGGCCCAGTTAGAGTTGATTTACCCATTAAAAAATTGTGATTTTCCATAGTTATATTATTTTACCAGAGGGTAGATATAAAAAGAAAAACATCAAACAGTCACATGACACTTACAGTAACACAAAAATTGAAACCAGCAGAGAGACTTTTTCAAGTGACCTTTCGGCAACGGGAGGTCAGATGATTCCCCATGACCCAGTGGCACCTCTCATGCAGCCAGTTCTTGACTGGAACCGCCTGAACGGGAAGCCGAGAATGCCTTGAAGAAACTACCTATTTCTAAGTATATATATATATAATTCTAGTACTTACATATACATGTTGCTTATATATATATAGAGTGTATATATATATATATATATGCCTATATAACCATATATATGTATAATCAAATATCAGTGTATACATATTATAAATATATAATTATAACATGAAACATCACATCAAACACTGATAATTGCATATCATGCTCTTCTTCTACATTCCATAGCATTCCTCCATGAAAAGTCAGAATTTGCTCCGCACCTGTGTGTGCTTCTTCTTGCAGGGCACTTTCGCCTCCAGCCTCGAATTCACCTGGCACATTGGTCTGCTGGAAGCTTCATGGGGCCCATGGGGCCCACTCCTAACTTCAGCGTCCAAACTAAAGAGTGATTAGTTTCCACTGCTTAGAAAAATCATATCCAAACATATCCAACCTGAATACTGTTCAGTATTCAGTAAGATCCCAAACTGATCAGGTGATTCAAACAGTTTAATTATCCCTGGAGGCTATCTCCGCTGTTCCAGGTCCGTTGATCCGGTTGGCAAATCATGATCAGGTAACCCCCTTGTTGCTAACTATCACATAACATGTTAAGTCACAATAAAAATACATGTTAAGTCACATAAGAGGATATACTATACTGATCATAACATGTTAATGGGTTATTTTTGTAGGAACTATCACATACTATCACCCAGTTCAGTCATGAAGCATGGCTAGCATGGGGATTACAATGAAGCGGCAAATATATGGGGAATGAACCAACAACATGGGCATCTCTGGAAAATGGGCTATATCCTCCAATGGCTATTGATAATTCCGGGATAGTCTTGCTGGTGCTTAGTAATGGTGGAATGGGATGATTGATGTCTATAGTAATGATTCGGATCATTCCCCCATTCCCCTTATCAGCGCCAGTATACTTTCCCTCTAGATACTCACTATTGAAAATCACCATAGTAACTATGGTAAATCAACTACAAATTCATAGTCCCTAGTAAATTAGGTAGTATAAGTCCCTAGAGTAACCAATCAACATCAATCAACCATGTTATTTTTCCATAGCAAACTCTTAGTCTACCAGTGATCCATTGGTGTTCCGTCACCGTTGTGCCTCCGGTGGAGTTGCTTCACCCTCCAACTCGTAGCACACGGCGTTGCCATCGGGCGTCCTGATGGGCACACACAGGATGAGGTAGATCATGTCTGTACCCTCTGGTAATGACTAACAGTTCGCTATTGAAAATGGACCATTTATAGTTGATTTACCTATTTAAGATGGTGATTTTCCATAGCCATGTTAGTATAATTGTTAATATAATGGATAATGTATAAGATGGGCAAAATGTCAAAGACCTTCCCGGGTGGATGATGTTTCAAGGGACTCTTGAGAAAACAATATGATATTTCATGACTGGTTGGTGGTTGACCTACCCCTCTGAAAAATATGAAAGTCAGTTGGGATGATGAACTTCCCAATATATGGAAAAATAAAAAATGTTCCAAACCACCAACCAGATAATGTATAATGTATAATGGATAATGTATATACAGTATATACATATTAAATCATATTAATATTATATAATAGATCTGTAGATGACATGATGTGGCAATGCCAACAATAGATCCACGGCCATTTCAGGAACCTGAATTGGAGGTACTTACCATATATATAAGGCCTACATAAGGCCTATGTAAGGGAATATCCCAACAACATATGGCCTTATATGGTACAGTACCTCCATTTTAGGATCCTGAAATTCCCATTGAATAAACCTCCAATTTGGGTAATATATATATATATATATTTATAATATTAGAAGCTGTTGGAAGTCATTCTTTATATATATATATATACATACAGTAATGTACGCACAAATATCAATATATATATATATATGTATATATATATGTATATATATATATATGTATACATGTATATATATATGTATGTATATATATATACATATCTAGATTTGTATGTCATCTTGTCATACTTAATATAGAATAATATAGATATTGTGGGAGATAGCCAGCTGGGTCGAATAAGCCACCCGTTTGCGCAGCCCCCGCGGCGCCCGAGGAAGATGGTGCCCTTGTGCTTCTCCACCCGTGGTTTTCCACTGCTTGGACCTTGGAAGGGAACATCTATCAGTAATTTATGGGTGATCTAATAGATACTCTTAGTAATGTGGTTAAAATAATAAACCACCCATTTGGGAATGGTTTGTAGCACCTATTTATGGTGATTTGGGGGATGGTTTATTATTGTTTTACCCACATTAACTAATGATCTTAATACTATCTCTTGGATAATCTTGGTAATTATATCCTAGTAATCTGAGTGGTAACATCTTAGTAATCTGATGGTAATTAGATCAAATCTAATGGTGATTTTTGACAGGATTTAGCCACCAGAAATGGTCATTTCATGGGTATCTACTGGACACCAGGCTCAAACTGCTGGATAGCCGAAAACCTTTGGGAGCCCAGAATTGAGTCCTCAGAAATGGCACCCCGGATTGAACTAAACCCTGGTTGATTGCGCAATTAGTTAATTAATTACCAAGATTAACTAAGTGATATGAATTGTATTAACTATTATTAAGATTATGGGGGCAGTTGTTTTAATTAGTGCTATGACAGAGATGATAAATCGATATAAATCGTTCATTCCACTAAAATGATACCCTCTGATTATTTAACATAGCTATGGAAAATGGCCCATTTACAGATGATTTTCCCATTAAAACCTCCATTTATAAGGGATTTTCCCTGGCTATGTTAAATAACCAGAGGGTATCAACTGCAATCACCCCAATCAAACAGCCCGGCAGTTGATCCCGGCTTGCCGGAAGAACCACCACATCACACGTTTTTCCAGTACCAATGCAATGCATCTCATGACCTTTGGATGTGTTTGGGCCGGGAAACTGCATATTTATGCCGTGCTAACCTCATGATACTCCGAGCATCACAATATTTTTGTGGTCAACAAGTGAACTGATGACTTGAGCAGTGTTCAAAAGCCTATGTCCTTCCTTAAAAAAATGGCTGGTTTGTTCAGGATTTCACCAAATATCTTGGATTGTGATCATCCCCAAATCCCCAACTATATATTGGATATGTAGTAAAAAAAACAATATACCATCTGGTTATTTAACATAGCCATGGAAAATCACCATTTTCAATAGGTAAACCATCTATAAATGGGCCATTTTCCATGGCTATGTTAAATAACCAGAGGGTATATCATTCCAATATATTTGGGTTTTGGGGATGGTACATATATTTTTGATATGTTATTGTGAATGATATTTGGGATATGTAAACAAGGACCTTTTTATTGGTACCCTCTGGTAAACTAACATAACTATGGAAAATCACCATTTTTTTAAAAGGAAAACTCACTCTAAATGGCCATTTTCAATAGCTATGTAACAAATTACCAGAGGGTACAACCCCCAATGAGTTCCCCCGCTTCCCGTGGCGTCTCCAGCCGTCATGGTCAAGGGCATGTAGTAGACCTACAGGCTTGGCACCATACCTGCAAGTCTTTGCTTTAATGTGTATATATATATACATAATTATATATATATATATAGTGTACACATATACACTTATGTACAATTACACATGGTGTAAAAATTGCTAGTCATATCAACCAGTAGTCATCATATCATTCAGATTTCCCCATGCCACGACATCATATCTTTGGAGCCCCCCATTGAGATAGAGCCACAATGGTTCCATCAGTTGCCTGCAATGTGGCATCCTTCTTGGCTGGAACCACAATTTCCTCGAGCCACTGGCGCTTCGCCGAGCCATAAAATCAGAAGGGAACATGCGGAGTTACACGACCAAAGTTGTTGGGTGTATGTAAAATGTCCATAGTTGGGAAGTATATGTTGGGTGCTTTTTATTTGAACCTGTACCCTCTGGTCATAGTTGGGCAACGGAAAATCCCGTTCCGTAATAGATTTTATATGTATATTATATATTATTTGTATATATATAAATATATTCCCATTCAAATGCCAATATATGTATATTATGTATATATATATATATGTATATTATATATATATATATATATGTATATATAGTGATATATAGTAAATTTAGCAATTATATAAATATGCCATTGCCAGGTTCGATTACCGGAGGGTTTTCTATGTACCCATCCCAGGCGACGAGAGGGTTTTTCTTGTGGGAACCAAGAGGTGGTTCCAGTGGAACAAGGCTCGGGAAACAGGAAACCTGTACAGAAAAATCCTACATGTGGATCACTTGTGGATGAAAACCATTGTTTTGCTGTCGATTTTCCCTCAATTCATGCCTGTGAATATTGCTTGTTCAGACTCGTTCAGACCATATACATATATATATATATATATACATATAGTTATATATATATATATATAAATATAATATATCTGGATATATCTGGGTATTTGGAGATTATGAGCCAAAGTATACCACAACAATTCATCATTTGGTCCCCAGCCATATCCCAGCCATATCGGCTTCTGAATCCTGTCCTATTGGATTCACCCCAGAACCCCCAGAAATATGGCGAAATCTCATTGTGGACTCCCGCGAAATATGGCTGTAACATGACTGGTTGGTGGTTGAGCCATCCCTCTGAAAAATGTGACTTCGTCCGTCAGTTGGAAAAATATATGGAAAAATGTTCCAAACCACCAACCAGATATTTTGATTGGTGATCAAATCACCACTTAGTTTTTTTTGGCCAGGTCAAATTGTCAACATCTTTGTTGATGAAATCCCTGTGAATATGTGTTGGTCACTACAATTGGTATCTTCTTCGGACCCAGGTCATTGCTTCCTGTCCTTTTCGCAGCTGAAATAGTTGGTGCCAGGAGGTTCTTGGGTGGCCACCTACCGCGGTGGATACAGGATGCCACTCAATTGCGGATCATCCCAACGTAGTGATCATGGGGATTGATGATTGAACCATCGAAAATATGGATACCATAGGACTATTCTGGGATTTACGGATTTACAGTGCATATGTACCCTCTGGTAAACTAACATAGCTATTGAACATGGCCATAGAAATAGTGGATTTTCCCATGAAACATTGTGATTTTACATGGTTTTTTGTATGTTTACCAGAGGGTAAACATGTTTGCAAACAAACACAACAAACAGTCTTGATTTGGCCTTCAAAAGTGTTGCAGAGTTGGAGCGCAACACTCCCCCGGGGTAGAGGCAAGAAATTGTGTCATGTGGATGGTTTCCGAAAGTATAATATATACCCTGGAACAAAAATTAAAACCCAAAGATGGCTTTGGAAAATCCTCTTTGTATAGTTTGTGTCAGACAAATCCGTCCTTTTACAATTCTGAGGGATGTTTTTGCTTTTGAGAAAACTTGGATCAAGATAAGACATTTACCCATCGATTCCCTAAGTGGCTGATTTCCCATTGGGAACATAGAAATCATCGACAGCAAATCACGATACTACTTGGTGGTTCATCCCACTTAGCAGGTTATATCCCTGGTGATTTCAGTGGGATAAGTAGACTTAATCCAATTACAACTGGGGTGAACTAACCTACTTACGATTTCAAGTAGTAGCTTAAGATGGGAATCCCGATTAAATTCCATGAAATTCCGATTCAATCCCCATTAAATCACCATTGATACCCCCCACTAAAAAATCCCGAAAAACGAGTCCCAATTTTATATCCCATTAAATCACCATGTATATTCCATTTATATCCCAGGTTGTCCCATGTTTTTGTTCGGACAATTTTGGTGCCTGTGGATACAACTTCCAGTCGCTGTCCGTGGGGTTCTGGATCACAAAACCTGGAACCATCTGCAAACCCGTGCGATCCGATGGATCGAAGCTCCCCAAGCATCAGCTTGCTATTACTTGATATGAAATAGCGGATTTCTAATATCTAACAATATTATACAATATTATACAATATTATACAATATTATCCAATATTATACAATATTAAGTAATCCAACAATCCGTTTTACTTAATCCGTTATCAATCTAGTCACTTAATAACGGACTTCTAAGGTTACAGTAAGTAAAACATGGTAAAACTCATTGTTATATAGGTTCTATAGTAAGTTAACTGTGAATTTGTTGGTACAGTACATTATCACATTGGAATCATTCACAAACCTGAACAGTTCGGTTTTGGGAGAGTTACCCGTAGTCACTAACCATTATTCCAGGCTTCGGTCGCAATGGCTTCGGTCGTGATCAAATTGATCCAGATTAGTCGCATAACATATTCCCATTCCAACAAGTTATGTGTCAACATCATCTGGTTGGTGGTTTTAACATGTTTTAACCATCTTGAAACATATGAGTTTGTCAATGGGAAGGATTATCCCATATATTATGGGACAACAAAAAATGTTCCAAACCACCAACCAGATATCATGTTTGTCAGTCAAGTCATGTTCAGACTTCCATTTCTGTTGATTTATAAAAGTCATGCCGATTCTGTGATTGGGAAACAAAACCCGAACATGTTGGTGGAGCATAGCGCATCTAGCATAGTTTCTCTGCTGAACATTGAAATGACTTCATGGCTCAATCAACCCCAAGTTCGGTTCACACCCTCAGGTGCTGGCTGTTCTGCGTCTTCGTACGCACTTGCGCGAAGAATTCCAACAGCCTGACTGGAGAGGGGTGGAGGGGTGGAGCAATCAGTACACTGATTTGGGGGCAATAACCAACAAGAAGCAGCATGAAAACAGGAGAAGTCTGGACAATTTAGATATTATCTCGGAAAATCTATGAACGCACTGTAATATGTACTTCTTAAGTCGATAAGTCAGAATTGGTATTTTACTAATATCATATAGCCTGACAGACGTTTCAAATGTTCTCAGTTCTTTCCAACAATAAAAACACATTGGCAGGAACGGTGGACACAGCCGGCGCGCCTCTGATTGTCTCAATCGTGAGATGGACAATCAAATGGTTTTGTTTGTTGAAGCCCATATTCAGTGGGTAAAATCATGTCAAATATCACAAATATCATTATCTACTGTAGTGGGGTGGACAATTGGTTGGCTAAATATGGCCCCATTCGACAAGATCAATCAAAATCGTAGTGGGTAACTACAGTATTTGTTTTGTTGGTTGCATACCCTCTGGAAATTTAACATAGCTATTGAAAATGGCCATTTATAGTGAGTTTTCCCATTGAAAATGGTGATTTTCCATAGTTTTCTGTATGTTTACCAGAGGGTATCCACTTTAGTGGCTAAAAATTGTGTCAAAGCCCCAGACTTTAAGCGCCCAGTTCTGACATCTTCAGTCTGACAGGCACTTTCCACCGCAGTGCAATCTCCAGGCATCCCCGCTTCGTCTCACCCGGTTGGCTCACGCACTTGCCACTGGCCTGGTGGGTCAGATCGATCAAGGCGGAAAGCCGAAACACATAGTGGTTAATAATGGTTAATAGTGGTTAATAATGGTTAATAATGGTCAGATCCCCTTTTTTCCGGAAGAATCAGACCACACCAGACCCTATAGTGGTTCCTAATGGTTCATGGTGGTTTAATAGTGGTTTAATAGTGGTGGATTACCCTCTGGTAATTTGTTACATACTATTGTTTGACCCTATCATTTCCCCCATTTGCCGTTTGGGAGTAAAAATCCAAAGGTGGAAATGGCAGAAATGGCACAAAGGGTAAAAACTGTCACGGTGCCTCCAGCATCAGTGGAGGATGACCCTCCAAAACACATCGAATGTCTCGTACCTGGCAAGTCACTGTCACCAGGGAAAGCCATGATGATGATATAATGGGGATGATGGGACAATAATGGTTGGATGATTGGATATATTATATTAAATCATCATTTAGAATGGATGATCATCAGCCAATCATGGGGATATGAGGATGATATACTGGATGGTGGTATACCTACCCCTCTGAAAAATATGAAAGTCAATTGGGATCATTATTCCCGATATATGGAAAAAATAAAAGCCATCTTCCAAACCACCAACCAGTATATCATTGAACAACAAGAGATGGCTCAACGGCGCCGGCAAATGTCAGCAACGTTACGAAGTCCGTGGGCCATTTCAAGGATGATTCCGCCGTTCCCAAGCAGAAGAAGGGAGTGCCTTACCTAGAGAATCTTGAGATGAGAAATTGGATATACCCTCTGGTAAATAAACAGTTGGACCCTGAAAATCACCATTTTTTAATGGAAACTAGTCTTCCAACCCCTATCTGCCAGGGTCTATGTTAATTTACCAGAGGGTATTTCTTATGCCTTCTTTCTGTTTTTTTGTTTTTTTTTGGATGTCACAATAGTCTGGACATTGTTGGATGTTGATGATGTTGATTGACACGGATCCATTAAGAAGTAGCTTGTAGTGTATAGCCAGTCAATCTATTCTGTTCAAACCTTGATCGTCATCCCACGTTTGCATGTCCCAGGCAGCTGGAAAACAAAGAAAATTATGGAAACAACCAATATCAACCAATCAGCATCAATCTAGAATAATCTAGATCATATCCACATTATTCCACATTCATATTGTTCATGTCATTGTAATTCTCAGATATACGTTAACCGTTACCCTGTTTAACTGTTGTTTCCCTGATCAAGTCTTCAACCAGACTTTGTTTGCAGCAAGGAAACCCAGGATTTTTGGCTGGCCTCAATCTTTAAAATGACATAAGAAGGCCTATGTGTCATATGTTCTTTGCTCATTTTGCCCTTAGGTCTTGATGCATGAAAAACAGCCTGTCTTGATACATTCCACATTCTACTGGATTGACCAAAGCATATGGATGTAGGTATTTCGCATTGCAGAACTGCCATCCCAACTATGACATCTATGACATCTATGACCAATAGCTAGCAGCCACGGGGCACGGTGATTCCAATGTTCACATCCTTCGGGTCCAACTTGCTTTTCCTGCCGCGCCAAGCCAGCTGAGGTTACCTCCCGTTTTAGCACATGGTTTCCAGAAATGGGGGATCCCCAATGGTTGGTTTACAATAGAACATCCTATTAAAATGGATGATTTAGGGGTAACCAAATTTTCGAAACCTCCACATACACACTGTATGAAATGGTATGAACAGAAATGACGGTATGACTATGCTTTACAGCATTTTTGAGCATGTCTGCAAGCGAAGCTCAACACTTGTGTCAGCAAAAATATGTCTAGTGCATTGTGCATCACATGCAAACCAGGCCACTTGTGAACAAGTGCGACATGCGAAAGTGCATGGGTCGGAATGAGCAAGTTTGCTCATTTCAACAAGTAACTGCGTCTAAACATCTTTTACGAAGTGGCTACAACTACACAATTGACCTAATATATCTTGACCCATAATTTGCCATAATTTCATATTGTTTGACCCACATTTCATTGACTAATAAATGAACGGACCCATTTCATTTCACACACTCCGTTCACCAGCCACACGCTGTTTCTGGGTCCTCACAATTTCATTGCTTCAAATCCATAAATCCCGTCATAATTCTTCCTAAAAAGGAACCATTCCAGTTGCAAGAATCTCAACTTTATGCTTCTCTTAAATAATATATACATGTATAATACATATATAATACATATATAATACATATATAATACATATATAATACATATATAATACATATATAATACATATATAATACATATATAATACATATATAATATAATATATAATATATATATATAATATAATATAATATAACATATATATATATATATGTTTATTTATATCTATATCTAAAGAATGTAAGATACTTCATCACTTCCATCATCTTCGAAGAAAACATGGCATGTCGAAGATGATTTCCCAGCCTGGCGTGCTTGTCGGCTCGCTTGAACTCCATGATCCTCTCATGCCTTGGACACCCGACAGCAATTCAAGGTGACTAAGCGCAACTAAGCATTTCCTGAAATGTAGAAATCGCACTGGGTGAACCGATGTTATACAAGTTATATAATGGTGAATGGCTGATGTCTTTGAGTGGCTGTTTTAAGTGTTGATCACTTGCATTCGTTAATTTGAGTCAATGGATGTTTCAGCGAACAGAGCACACCACAACATCTAGGCACAACATCTTTGAGATGAGAGCAAAATCCAGCCATGGAATTGTGTCCTAGTGACCTAGTGTTGAATGGTTGCTGATGGCTCCTTTAAGTGTTACTTGGTATGTTTTTTTTTGTGTGCGGGATGTGGTTTCTACTGTCTCACTGCAGGTTCGCCCTTTGCTTCATTATTCTTGATCTTCTCTCTTCTCATTCACTGACATCATTAGACTGTAGACCACATCACAACATCCTCACATGACATCCTTGCATCATCACACCATAAGCACATCACAGTAAAACAATGTCGTCAGCACATCACCATCATACCCTCCGCACCATGACACCTTAGTCAAATTCTCGCAACATGACAACATTCTCAAATCACATCCAAAGCCTGACAACAGCCTTGCGCTTAGCACATGATCAACACCATTATCACCGAATCATCATCTTTTCTGAACAATCTTACCTGGAGACTCGCTTCAGTGAAGCCAGGGAACCCAGAGCCAGCTCAATTATCATTTTGTTTTTAATCAATTATTGTAATCATTGTTTTCCAAGGAGGGCTTTACAGTGTCCACATTTTTTGACTGCTTATCCGATCGCAGAGATGTCTTGGCCACACTGCTGAGATGGCAAAAAATGTGTTTTCCTCGTGTATTCTGTCCCCCAGTGAAGGCCATCAAAGACGTTGTGAACAACTGATGTTTCACTCAATCAGACCACTTTTCCCATGATTGGACACTGATTGTGATCTGGTTACATCATGTTACATCCATATTAAGTAATTCATGCAACCTATGTCCGACACATTTAGTCCTACTCTTTGGTCGGATTTTGATCTGGTTCCATCCTTTCTGGGGTCACTGAGGTCTCCGGACGTGGGATGGAAGGCTACCATGAGGTTGATATCCTCTTGAGGACCTCGGGTGACTTCGATACGGCGGATACGAAGTCAAAGCTGGCCTGCTTCTGGAACATGCTGGTTTCATGTGCAGCTTCAATGGAAAATGGGTTAATCATGTTACCCTCTGGTTATGACTAACAGTTCGCCATGGAAAATCACCATATCACCATAGAAATAGATGGTTTACCTATTAATAGCATGGTGATTCTCCATGGCAAACTCTTAGTCATAACCAGAGGGAAAGATGAATTTAACGATCCATAACCATCCCGAAATGGGGATCTCATGTAGAGATGGACAGATATCACTCGTGATGTGGCGCCAGACATGGAGCTTGTCCCTTTTCCCATGCCTCAATCATTTGACCTGGTCAAAAACCAGACGAATTTCAAGTAAAACGAACGATTTTCAGCTATAGCCATCTGGTTTGCGGCTGGGAATGCCACAGAAACAGAGGAAAACCAACTCGCCTGTCCCGCCCTTATCAATCACTGCCGAAAAAGTGATGAACAGGCACAAGTAAACACACCCATGTTTGGGTACCCCGCATTGATGCACATCTATATCAGAAACCAACTATAAGTAATTAGTTTCCAGAATGCTGAAAAAGACTAACATAATTATATTAACTCTACTATTGAGCCAATCATTGGCGAACCATAGCCAAACCACCAACCTATCAGCCTGCAGCCAGCCACTCCTTGGTCCCGAACGGACAAAGCCCTCCGAAGGTGTCACAGAGAAGATCTTGCCGTACTTCGAGCCAATCTGCGTGCAGGGAACTGGGTCAGGACAGGATGCTGGTGATAGATACCCTCTGGTAAACATACAAAAAACGATAGAAAATCACCATCTTTCATAGGTAAAAACCAACTATACTAACTATACATAGGCAATTTTCAATAGCTATGTCTCCTGTGTCTGATGATAAGAGTTTCCACTTTCTTGTCGTCCAGGCAGCCTGTGATTTCCCATGGTTAAAACCCCATTGCAATCCCATCCCCCAGTATGAACTACCAGCCGCCCAACATGAACAAATCCAAACAAAACCAAACAAAACCAGGGTTCCTAGATTCAGATGGGTTTGTCTGAAAATGTTGTGTGCCTAAACCCAATGGTTAATGATCAGTTTCCCTAATAAATGGCTTTTTTCTTGGGGGTACCCTATTTTCAGACACAGCCAGATAGATGTTCCTAGAGATGTTCCTTGATCTAGAAATTCCTTGATCTTGATGTTGATTGTACATCGGTTTCCCCGGGGTTTTCTCAAACTGATCCCAGTTGTCACCATGGCCACGACTCGCCTCAAAGCGGAATTTCGCTCCCAGGTCCCCAAAGTTGTGCAGGCGCACCGGCTTCGTCGCCTGTCGAAGCTGCCTATAGGTGCGTTAGAAAAAATGCTTCTATAACTTGGATTTGCTAATTCGGGGTCAAACAACAACGAAATCACTATAGATTCCCCAGTCATGGTGGATTTTGCATTGGGAAAACAACAAAGTACCTTAAACCCAGGGTAAGGGTGCCTATATGTTAGGTTGATGGGCGGGAAGAAAGCAACATAATAACTATAGGCACAAACGACTAGTATCACGAAGTAATATCTTTGATATGTACCACGGTCAAGTCGGGTTTCATGTGGTCATCTCATAATATAAAAATCCTTAGGGGATGGATGACCATCTCCTAACTCCGCAACTTTCCTCAGAAAATTGGCCAAATGTTGGCACAGAGACAGGGATGGATGAGAATTCAAGGAAAAATGCTGAGAACCCGGTGATTTTCTGCTCATTCTTTGGTCATTGATTGCAGACGACACTGGGTATCTCTAGAGGTTCCCACCTGTGAGCCCACCACCACATCTCCGAAGAAGACGGAATGCCTCGACGCAGGGATGAGATGGGTTTCTGATAATGTTGTGTGTACCCCGAGTCCCATGGTTTAGTGTATCACTTTCCCCCCAAAAAAGTGCCAAACGCCAAGGGGGGGTATTACACCATTGACAATTTGTCAGATTGCCTATCTTGGGGGGTGTTTTCTTTCGCCGTCAGGACAGATCTTGACTTTTGTGGGTTTCCCTAAAAAATGAATATCAGTTTCTACATAACACAAAGCTATACCAACCAGCATGGATGTGGAAAACCCACCATAAAAATCTATCATGTTCCTACGCTTCTACCTATGTTTTGTGATTCACATCTTTCTGCTAGTTTACCCTATGGTTAATATGTCAATATTACTATTACATATTATATTATTACTATATATAATCTTTATTGTCAAATATCATGATTTTTATTGACAATTAATTTGTTATAATAATGCTTAACAATTCACTAATGGTTAGTCATTATTATCCATTATTAACCATCATTAACTAGTGGTTATATCAATATTCTGGTTGGTGGTTTTAACCATCTTGAAAAAATCTTGTCAATGGGAAGGATTACACATATATTATGGAAAATAAAAAAAAAAAAACTGAAACCATCAACCAGATATAATACCATGACCATATTATATATTTGGGTTTGCCATGGTAACCAATTGTGCTTTTGATAGTAACGATCATTAACTAGTGGTTAACTGGTTAACAATTATCCATATTTACCCTCTGGTAAACGTTTACAGAACTATGGAAAATCACATTTTTTCATGGGTAAATCAGCTATAAATGGCAATTTTCAATAGCTGTTTTGACATAACCAGGGGGTAAGTAACCATTTAACATATTAACTAACCATTACTAACCATCATCAACCATCATTAACTACCCATGATATCCATATTTAACTAACCATTTTCCGGCACCATCAACCATCATCAACCGCTACGCGGTAACGACGTAGAAACCGCCGTCCAGACCGTCCAGAGGCCCAGACTCACTGAGCCGCATCTCAATGGCATGGCACGTGCCGGTCATATGCAGCAAGCGCACCTGAAAAACCGCGCTGTCCATCACTGGTTCATCTATAAATGTGCTTTATAAAGCCCTACGGAAAACTATAGTTATAGGATGTTATAGGTACCATAAAGGAACACCAGAAGTTTTCTTACACATGAAAACTGGCTGGTTATCCTGAAATTTGGATAGAAATTCGTAGAAACCCTACGGAAATAGTGATAGTTCACTGTTCTATCTCTTTTGGAGATGACAAGTCGATCAAGCTGGATGAATTCTACTTCACCAACCTGTTATCTAGTCGTCCACCTTTTGGGGAGCATCACGAGCGAAGGACCCAGGGGAGGTTGGCTTGTGAACTTCATGGAATCCATGAGGACCGAAGTTCCTATAGGCTGGTCTTTCAACCCCATTCACTACCTGATCCTATGCACATATCATAAACATTCAGAAACCATACTATTTGGGGTTTCCATATCTATAAATGTGGTTTATAAACCCCATGAAAACTATAGTCATAGGTACCACAAACCATAGTTACTGGAGTTATAAAACCAACTTCAGTATCTAGATCTATCTAGGGGGTTCCACTTTGTGGGTTTAGTCCTTCATCTTCACCGTCTTCACTTTCCTCTGTGGTGAAGTCCATTGTCGGGTGGAGTTTTTTCGCCAGGGAAGCAAACATGTGGTGACATAATGAAAAGTCAATGTATCATAATCTAGTTGAATGGTTTATCTGTCTAAATGGTCATTGAATGGTTTATCTATCTAAATGGTTTATCTATCTAAATGGTTTATCTATCTAAAGACATGTTGAATGGTTTATTTATCTAAATGGTTATTGAATGGGACTTCACCAGGGAAAATGATGATTTAATCTGGTTGGTGGTGCAATAACCATCTTGAAAAATATGAATGTCAATGGGAAAGGATTATTCATTATTCTACGTACATGAATCCTCATGAAGCTGTGAACTATGTTCGTGGGTAAATGTTCAATACTTTATACCACCTACCCTGGCGTAAACTGACAGAAAAATGTGGAAAACCCATGGGGAAAACCCATGGGAAAATGATCTACCAGATTACCAGTATGGTGAGTTTTCCTCGCCAAAACCTGATGGCTGATCATCGTGTCCTCATATTGAACATGACATTTTGTTATGGACTGGCGAAGCGTTTTCTCCAACACATCCAACTGCTCTTGGGTTGCTCGATCGGGAAAAAAATGAGCGATAGGACTGCAACCATGTAAGTACTGCAACCTGGCAGGAAAAGTTATATATGACTAATACTGCAAACATGACCAAACATGGTCAAACGTGATCAAACATGATCAAACGATGTCAAACCTGGTTGAAACATGCTGAAACACGTTGAAAAATGCTGGACAAATCAGAACAGTGGATGACAATGGATGACAGCAAAGGCTAAAAAGCATTGACAAATGATATGAACACAACACAAATATGGCTAACTAATCTATTTTGTGCATTAAATAATTAATTAACTAATTAATTTATTAATTAATTCAGGAAATATGATTTAATTAGTAAATTAATTAATTAATTAACAAATTAGTTTATCAATTAAATAATGAATAAAATAGTTCATTAATTAATTAATTAATTAATTTAAAAAAACAAACGTACACTACTTAATTAATTAATTAATTAATTAATCTACCAATCAATTAATTATTCATATGTTAATTAATTAGTTACTTAATTATTTGATTGATTAATTCATTCATTGATTAATTAATTCATTCATTAATTAACAAATGAAGTCATTAATGAATACATTAATCAATTAATTAATTTGTTTTTTGATTGGTTCATCAATTAATTCACTAATTAATTCATAAAACCATTAATCAATTCATTAGGTAATTAATTATTTAGTTAGTTGATTGATTAATTGAATAATTAAGCAATGTTTCCATTGATTAATTAGTTCATTGATTAACTGATAATTTGATTAATTAATTGCTCCATCAACAACTGATTAATTGATTATTTATTAATTAAGTAATTAATTAATCAATCAATCAATTAAAATGATTAATTGACCAACTAAATAATAAACCAATTAATTAATTAATCAGTTACTTAAGTAATCAATTAATTGATTAATTAATAAATCATTCAATTAATTGATAAAATGGTTCATTAACTGATCCATTGGTTCATTAATTAACTGATTGATTAATTGATGAATTAATTCATTCATTAATTAATTATTGAATTAACTCATCAATTGATTAATTAGTTATTTATTTAATCAACTTATTTATTTATTAATTAATTAATCAATTAATAAATTAATTAGCTAAAAAAGTATTTAATCAATTAATTAATCAATTAAATAGGTAATTAATCAATTAATCAGTTGTTTATTTAATTAACTAAATAGGTATGGAATCAATTAATTAATCAAACAATTAATTAATTAACAAAAAAGTATTTAATCAATTAATTAATCAATGAATTCATGAATCAACTAATTAATACAACATATCAACATTATTATACAAATACACATGTCATCAAATGTCCTCAAATGTCCTCAAATGATCCCATATCATCATATGGGTTTCACAAACCCCACCATGTTCCTCACGATGACGTTGGCGAGGCGGACCTTGAAATTGCTCAGGTCGCCGTATGGCCCAAACTGTGGTAAGTAGCGCAGGTGAACCGAGCTGGACAAAAAGATGAACAATGAGCACGGGGGTGCGCAAGTCACCAGTCCGTCGTCATAAAGCGCCATGCCAAGCGCAAGGAGCAGCATAACACCACGCTTCATCGTGATGTCATGCTGCGGGTCCAGCTTGATGTCAAAAGCCGAGGAAGTCGTCGATCCCATGATCTTCTGCATACCGCAATGGAAGGAAAAAACATCAAGGCTTTTGAGCCAAGGCTTTCCTTGCCATGTGCGACAGTATGAATGCAAATCCTCAAGGTGCTTATGGGCATTGTACCACCCAATTGGTTTCCTGTTGTGCTTCTCAAGAAGGGCAGCACAAGATGAGGATTTGCAGGCAACCATCTGAATACAAATGCACTACTAGGACCATGCTGCCAGTTTGCATACTAAGTCACTACCCAATTGGATATATTAATTAATAGTGGTTATAATACCAATAATAGTGGTTATATATGGTTATATGATGGGATATATATCTATATTCTGGTTGGTGGTATACCTACCCCTCTGAAAAATGATGGAGTTCATCAGTTGGGACGATGAAATTCCCAATTAATATGGAAAAGTCATAAAATTCCATGGTTCCAAACCAGCAACCAGTTGTTCAAACCATCTATTGATATACCATCTATCATCCCATTCATCAACCAACCAATGGGAAAAGGACATCTATGATTCCCATCGCTTAGTATAATTATATGAGATAAATCAATCAGTTAGACTCACCGGATCATATAGGCATCAACGGTTTGTGTTTCTGCCCAAAAATCCATTGGGGTTCCCTGCAGATGTCCCCAAAAATAAAAGTTAAAGAAACCATGCTTTACTTCGAGTTATCCCCACCATGACATTTATACGCTTTGTTACTGGCAATTTTTTTGGCATTCTATCTGACACATCTTCTGGCATTCTATCTGGCAAACATTCTGGCACTTTATCTGGCATACCTTCTGGCATTCTATCTGACATTCTATCTGGCATACCTTCTGGCATTCTCTCTGGCATATCTTCTGGCATTCTATCTGGCATATCTTCTGGCATTTTATCTGGTATATCTTCTGGCATTCTTTCTGACGTTCTATCTGGCGTTCTATCTGGCATATCTTCTGGCATTCTATCTGGCCGTTGAGGTCCAGCGGTGCCCACTGAGCTCGGAAGGTCCCAGGTTGAGGTCCAGCGGTGCCCACTGAGCTCTGAAG
>Ga0126342_10000701_pt1 | contig 39957 bp, 26 predicted proteins | sample Cyp1metagenome_FD_92528 | JGI IMG/M metagenome (GOLD analysis project Ga0126342, IMG submission 92528) | Coral microbial communities from Lord Howe Island, Old Settlement Bay, Australia - Cyphastrea 1 metagenome | ecosystem: Host-associated > Invertebrates > Cnidaria > Coral ...
ACCTCAAGCACCTTTCGGTCCATCAGTGGATTCGCTTTGCCATCCCTGATTCACAACAACCAACCTCTCCTATAGGTTTCCTATTTTTGAAACTTCCGCCACCGCCTTGTGCGGTACTACTGGGATATTACCATCTGCTTATGACATTCACAGTTTGCCATGGAAAGATCCACCATTTTGAAGTTCGGTAAAGCATCTATTTCGATTTGGGCCATCTATACCATGGCTATGTAACAAGTAACCAGAGGGTAGAGATTTTAGAGGCGTTTGTTTTTTGGTTTTCCACATCCGCACGTTTGCAGGAGGATGTTGAATGGTGAACATAGGGTGATTTTTTTATGGATGAAGTGGAGTTTTTTCAAATCATAGGAACCATCAACGATGGACCCGTAAATGGATAAACATATGGCTATGGATCAATACCTATACATACCATTTTTAGTTGGATGAACATCCATTTACAAACTATTTTGATGTTCACCAGGGGTACCAGGTTTTGATCCATACCCATATGGGTGGTTCCATAAATGGGGGTACCCCAATAGCACGCTGGTTGGTTCAAAAATTGCCCCACTCAGGATATGGTGATGCCCCCAATGATGCCCCATTTTTCTCATCTTAAAACGTGGATGGTGAAATCCACCTGTCAAATCTTGGCAGCTTCAACCATGGCAAAACCCCGCATTGTACGTTGTTTCTCCAAGGTTTACCATGGTTGTTTTCTATGTTACCTTCAGGTTCCACTGATTTCTTGATACTGTGGATGGCTGCGAAATCCTGCACCAGCTAAAGGATGGTTGAACCCATAAATAATGGCATAAACATGGATAAACCACCTATCAACTGGTGTAGGATTTCTTCCATCCACCGTATGTACGCTTCAACCATCCTTTTTATGGCCTGAACGCCACGTTATGTTGACACAGCCCATTACCGTCCCAGCGGCAGGCTTTAATCCTCCAAGCAGTGCAGAGAAGCTTGGCGACATCAAGGGAAACTTAGTACTAATGCTATTTTCAAGGGAAACTGTTTTTCTTTCACAGATCGTTTCCCCAGACTCTGAAAGGTATTTTTTTTGCTTCTTGGCCCAAGGCCCGTTGGTGAAATTGCCTGGGCAAGCCATGGACCGGGAAGTTCTGCGCCTTTTGTGCAGGAAGTGCTGCGCCAGCAGCAACTTTGAAAACAGTGATTCTGAAAATCATCACAGACGACTTGACGACGAACGCCGTGGAAAGAGCAGTGCTTCCAGAACCAAGAGGCAGCGTCAAACTTTCCAAAAGAATTTGGAGCAATTCGTCCTTTCGCTGCATGCAAAAGCCAAAGAAATTAGGAAACGGGAACGACCCAACCATTTGGACGATATGTTTTCTCATGCTTCCTACAGGATGATCACAAAAACCTTGACTTATTGCATTGAACTACTGGGTCCCTAGCGCTGGCGCAGTCCGGGATGGTGGTTTCACTGATGTCCGTATTCCTGATGTAATCACGGCTCAGATGCAGCAGTCTATGAGGCACATCCAACAAGATGAGTATGAATATATCTTAGCACTGATTGTTTTATTTGATTGTATGTATATATATATATACAACTATATATATATTACATAAAGTTATATGTTTAATTATATGTATAATTATATATATATATATTCTAACGTATATAGGGGCGCCAGAGCCAACAGCCACACAGCAAATCTTCGTTGACATGGCAAACGCTGTGTAGAAGATGAGAATGCGGTCCCCTGGGCATCACGGTGAGATTTCAGTTTAGAATGGTGATTCTGCTGTCAAACAGTTGTATGTTATCCAACATGACCAGTTCATCATCAAACACAATGATTCTATTCTTCAAAGATATGATGCAATTGAGTTAATTAAGTATAATATCTGTGTGTAAATACATAAACTTAAACATGGCGGTCCAAACACCGGAGTTGGATATGTCTTGGATCTTATTCAGATCCAGGGATTAGAATTGAAGCCATCAGACACCCATGTCGAGGTGTTGAGCGACGTGGGGATAATAACCAGGCTAACCCATGAGAAATGGAAATTCTAGTTTTTCAAAAAGTTAGATTTCACCACATGAACATGGATACTTAGTCAGAGAAGATTTGTCGTCAACTCGCGGACATGAAATGCCAAACAATCCCAGGATTGTCAGAAGGTGTCGCGGCCCTTCTTTCCCTGGAATATGTAGTATGATTCAAATATTGAGGTTCCCTGGACTTGCTGATTAACAATCGTCATTTTCTGGACACTTACCATGAGTCCATACGTTCTTGGCGGATTGCTGCTTAAAGCAACGTTATATTTAGGGTTTTCTGCTGTTTCCTGTTCACCCAAAACATGTTTTAGCAACAACTCAAACCCGTTTTCGCAGGTTTAGTTCTAATCTGGACCTTGTGAGTTTCCAATTCTTATTGTTAATACATTTCAGGTTCCTTTGCTTTGAGAATCCCTGGCTGATCTAAGGATGGCAGACTTTTTTGGACCCATGGAAAGTGGGTCAGCAGCTCAGGAAAACTTCAGCTCCGGAAAACTGGAACCATTTCATACTCATAATTTCAGCAAGAAATGAACACCTGGTTGATGGTGACTGGAACATGAATGGATTATGACTCATGACTTTCCATTTCATATATGGGAATGGAATAATCATCCCAACTGACGTACTAACTCCATCATTTTTCAGGTTGGGCTAGGGCGAAAAACCACCAACCAGACACAGATTTTCAACTTTCAGGGGAATCCATAGGAAACTCTTCATTGCATAGCCCTCGGCCAATGTGGCTGGCGTTTTGGAACAAGATTGGTGGAGCTTGAAACATCACTGAAACCAGAAAAGTTTCAGGGTGAAACATATCATCTTCCATAGTTTTCTATGGGATTTAGCTAGCAAATGTGGGAACATTATGGTGATGCAATGGCAATACAAGGGGATATAACGTGATGAAACAATCTAGAAATGATGCCACCCTTTGGTAATTGTGAAATGGCCATGGACAATTGCCGATTTGTAAATAATGTACCATGATGTAATTCATTCATTGCACATGACCGTTTTCTATGGGAAACTGTTAGATTGCCATAAGATACACATTTGTTTTCTTTTTCTTTGAGCATCGAACCAATGTGGTGCCCTTGAGTTAGAAGTTGTTTTGACAGCCCATCGAACTATAGTCATGACAGTCATGACCACCATAAGACTAGTGATTAATAATCTTATATACATATCCCATATGCTCCATGGTGCTGGAATATTTACCAACATTTACCCCATAAATGATCCAAATGTATGTAAATATACCATACATGGAGCATATGGGTATTCAGTATAGATCAACTTAGCGATTCCGAACTGGCCAGTAGAAGATGTTCCAAACACCGAAGCGTAGACCACCTCGGCGATTCGAACGTCCATCGGTGGCGCCAAGTGGAATCCATATCAGTCCAAGAAAGATCAGCCAAGAATAGAACCTTTTTTTGCTCAGGAAACCATGAAGTGAAAGGAAAAAAAATTGGAAAAAAATGGAATTTCATACATACTCGTTGGTAGAAATCGCATCTATTTCGTTGAGCATCTGCTTGGATGTGAAGTCCAGTTTGCAAGGACCTGTGCAGCAAAAACGTGATAGGTAAGCGCTGAAAATCCCCACGTCGTTCTCCCGAAGCCTGGGGAAATCATGGTTTAGATATGGGAAATCATCCCCTTTTATGGCCTTATGGGTTAGTAAAATATGATAATTTGCCCATATATATATATACATAAAACATTTGGGTTAGAGTGAATATATAAGCAATATTTATGAATATATATATATATAACCATATTTGGTTAACCACTATAACGCTTGGGGTCCCGCACATCAAGCAATTTTTCAACCATTAAAAGTTGGTTTACACCAATCCAGATGGTGATATCGATGTTCAACATATCGTGCAAAGTCAATATAGGAATTAACCCGAAAAACAAATACATATATATATATATACATATACTTAAATTATATATATATGAGATATAGATACCCTATGAGTAAATCATGGTACATCCCCATCCCTTCCAAGGTATTCCGTCGCTTGACCAAGGTATCGACTTCTGCCATACAGCTGTGGGCGTTGCCGGCGCCGCGCTGCCACCGGTGAAAGCCGGGGATGGCATTGTTGTGGTGGGTCGGGGGCCCTACGAGGACAGCCATAGATTTAATAGATATAACATGTTATACCTTGCCTTTTTAATGATATATATATATATATTGTATATTATATATATATTATATATTGCATATTATATATTATATAATATATATATATATATATATATATATATTATATATTATATCTTTTATATTAGATTATATTATGTTATATTATATTATCTATTATATATTATATATTATATAACCCTATCTAGTTACAGGAGTATAATCCCATTTGTCACGGTTAGGGCCATACAGTAGCTGAACCAATTACAATTGATCGGGAGAGAATGGGGCAATGATATGTAGCCAACAATATGGTACTTTTTTCGGTTTGCAAAACCCAAGGAACAACATACCTGAAATCAAAGCCTCACTGTCCCAATTAAAATGCCATAAAATGCCAACAAATTGGGGTAGCTATAGCATGCTGTACCCCATTTCGAGTCAGAGCCTTGTGTTCTGGGGTACATTTACCAACATAGCTGTGTCATTTTGGTCGAGTTCCTCTATTCGAAACGGGGCACAAAGGTACCAGTGATTCTTACCAGTGCCACCGGAAAAACCTTGGCAGATGGTTGGCTAATTTGTTGATTCGTAGCAGTTTTGAAGGAGAAATCTGTGTCCATTGTTGCGTTAAGGAATCATCGTTATCCCTCATTTCTTGCGTTACATGGATTTTCATGGGACCTTGATACGTGTTATATTGAAAACATCAACAAACATTAGTTCCATATAATCCATTGATAACAGGTTATTGAACATTAATTGCCATAGATCCCTACTTCGTTGCGCCCCCTTTTCGTCAACTCTTTCCGCTACGAATCTGGATGTGCATCCCACGGTTCGTAGAAGGTGTCGGTGCCCCATCGTTCGCTGAATTCGTTTTTATATACCTAATACCTTCTGGTAAATTAACAGTTGGACCCTGAAAATAGGCAATTTTTGGTGGAAACCAGTCTTCCAACCCCTATCTGCCAGGGTCTATGTTAATTTACCGGAGGGTACAACTAGGTTTATCGTGCGAACATGTGATGATTAAAGATAGATAGGGGTGAAAAAAAGTTAAATGGGGTGATTACAAGTTGTTACAACATGTTACAACTAAAGTAACTTAAAGGATATTAAAGGTAAGATGGATCTCTAAACCAACGAACAACACTGAGTTCAGGTCTGAAGAGCGGAGCCTTTCCAGAGACCTGGCGGGCTCCATTGCAAGCCACGAAAGCTCCAGTGTTGATCTTGGCTGCAGGCCAGGGGCGGCCAGGGATGCCGTGGCTCACAAATTCAAATACATCATCCGTTTTTTTTCGCCTCAAAAATGATGTTTTTTCCCGCACAATCTTAGTATTTGGTGGTATTTGGTGGCATTTGGAGGGTCTACGCAGTTCGATGAACTTAGATGGAAAGAAACTGGATTTTCCAATTTGCAAAGTGTTGAATCGAGGGTGTGTGTGTTTTTGAAATTCTGTTTCTTCAATTTTTTTGGAATGCCACATCTTTCAAGACTTTTTGTCTATGCAGGTGTTCGGGATGTGATGTTTTCTTAGTGTCTCAGACTTGGTTGAAGAGAAAAAAAGTGCAGAGTTGTCCACTAATTCATGGGTAAATCCCACACGGAAATTCCTGTAACCCATATGCAACCCATGGTGCTGGAATATGAATCCCAACATTTACCCCATTTTTATGACCCAGTTCTGTAGGTAAATATACCAGCACCATGGTTCGCATATGGGTAATTAATCTCCTGTACCCTCTGGTAAACATACAAAAAACTATGGAATTTCACGATTTTTAATGGGAAAACTCACTATTTCTATGGCCATGTTCAATAGCTTTTTGTATGTTTACCAGGCCGGGTAATCTATGGCTGGAAAATCCACCGTGCTGGGATAGCGGTTTTGGTCACGCGCAAAGCGAACTTGGAAATGGCCCAGTCGGCCCAGTCGAAATAGTTGATTTACCTATATTAAAAAATGGTGATGTTATATGTATGGCCATAGAAATAGTTGATTTACCATGATTTACCATGATTTATATTTAAAAAATGGTGATGTGATATGTTCCAGTTCCCAAACTGTTAGTTTACCAGAGTGTATGGTTCAGTTTTGACTCACCGACTCACCGACTCGGGACATGCGGCTCAGGTGAAGATGGTGACGCTTTTGACGTGAGGCGCTGAGTGAACAGTGAAAGTGGCAGGTGCTTCGGGTCATAATTGGATGATCTATAGCAAGCTCAAAATAGCAAAGTTTGGAAAGCTGGAGATGATGGGGAACGCATAGAGTCTTTTAACATCCAAAACACGTTTCGACATCTAGTTTGGGGTTGCTGTACTTGAAATTATTTAAGTGAACAGTGAACAGAAAAAGCCCAGCACTGGTTGATAACTTTTGGAGGGACATCGTGCTGGTCCCTGGTAGTTTAACAAAGCACTATGGAAGCCACGGCCATTTTGTTCGATATACCCTCTGGCTATTTAACATAGCCATGGAAAATGGCCCATTTATAGATTGATGGTTTACCTATTAAAAATGGTGATTTTCCATGGCTATGTTACATAACCAGATGGTACATATATTTTTTGCATGATCACAATCCACTATCGGAATCCCCATTTCACCAACAATGAAAATTTGTCCAATTTGGCCAACCCAAAATTCATTACATACACATACAGGTTTTTTCCCCGTTAAACCAAACAAAGAACTTGGAGGATTTGGGGGTCTCGCATTTTAAGAACGGCCTTGAATCTTTGCTGGGTTATGCTGGGTTGTGACCCCTACAAAATCAAATTGATAGGCACTTTGGCAGTTATCACCCCAGTTCCTCACAATGCAGTAACTTCCTCCAAAAAATTAGGTTGCCACATGTCACCTCAGACAATGACTTCACTTTATCATAGCTTCGTAAAACAAACATACAAAGTGGGGCCCCCGTTGACGAAAACGCATAGAGTTGGTGGCCGCATAGCTCCAAGCTCACTGTGGTTTGTGATACTAAAAAACTAGTAACATCTAGTAACCATCTGGGTAAATTATAACGACCTCACTACGACCTCACTGGAAATCATGGTTAGTAAGGGAAATCATCCCCAAATGGCCTTAATTCAGGTTAGTGAAATATTATAATTCGCCCAGAACCATAGTTTTCATGAGGATGATGTTCACCAACTTAGCTATCGTTCGGGTGGGCCCTACATTGTAAGTTTATGTTGCATTGTTCCAACAGGTTATCTCTAGATACGCTGATTTGCTGAAATGGATGTGTGGATGTTTGGAGTTATAAGTTTAAACCCAGACACATGCTGTGAAGTAGAACTGAAAGTGGCTGCGTATTTTATACATATATACATTGATATAATATGTATTATGATAAATAGCAAACTGTATCAAACTGTATATATCTAGTCATCTTGCGGTAGATACAGTATGGCATTTTCAAGCAAGTCCCCAGGAAACAGGGATTTTTTATGTTTAAACATCCATTTATAGTACACATTGTATTGATGGCATATACTAATAGTGTAAATTTAGGCTATGGTGAATAATATATATATATACATATATATATTACTCTATATAGCACATAGATATTTGGATGGATTGTAGTAACCTCACTGTAACATCACTGGAATGATGCTTAGTAACACACATGATCCCATAAAATGGCCTTATGACAACAACCATGTTTTTCGGTTCGTGAATTCACAAGTTCCCATTCCCATGGAAAATTCAGGTATGTCTCTATGATATACCGCAAAGAATCGCCCAAAGTGGTCTCCAAGATGACTAGAGAACAAAGTGGTGCCCCCTCCCTAGTCATTGAGATTGATATAGAGAGTGACAAGCACATGCGTCACTGGATGACCAATGAATCCATCAAGGAGTTTGTGATGATGTTCAAGGAGACAAGGTTTGCACGTTGTTAGATGTATTTGGCTTTGTCATGTGTCCTGAACGATACACGCGATACACGTATTGCAACTCCATGGGGCTGTTTTTCCGGGCTTGGCTCCTGACTTTTGGCCAACGCCGTCCTTTGTAGCCTTGCCTCCTGGTGACACTCTGTATCTGCATGTTTTTCTGTTTTGATTTGTTTGACACATTGCTCCCTGTTCATTCCCCCCCAACGGGGCCAGGGTGTTGAGCAACATGTGAACCACATTTCGTTTTCCCCTGTCGAGCCAGAGTCAAAGTTTTCTGGCTTGTGCAGTCGAACGAACTGAAATATAAGTTGCTTTATAAAGTCCATTAGCCCTGAAGTATAGTTATATCCCCCATCAACCCTAGTTATCCAAGTCATAAACCAAGTTAGCCATGATAAAAAAGCTCCAGATCCCATTAAAATCCATTAAAATCCATTAAACCATATTAAACCATATTAAACCATATTAAACCATATTAAACCCACCATTTTTCTTGGTCAAAAATCACCAAAATCACCATTTTTCTATGGCAGTCCTATGGGATCAATAGTGACTCAGCTCATCCCCAACACCAGGTCGTCTCCTGGCGCGAAGTGCAGGTAGATCCAGGTGCTGAATTTCTTCAGTTGACCTGGGGTTTTAACGGATTTTTCACCAGCAAAATGTGGTGGTTTAATGGAGATTTAACCGGATATAAATGGGATGATAGTTAGCTAAGTTGGATTATAAGTCCAATTTCACTATGGTTTTTGTTGGTGAATGTTGGTGCTATATCGAAGTAATTTTCATGCTTTTTTTCACCAACTTATAACTGGGGGGGGGCCACCACCTTGTAACGGATTTTTCACCAGCAACATGTAGGGAAAATTTCGCGGGAGATTTCACCGGAGTTCAATGGGATGAATTTGTGTGGATTTTCCGTGGGATTTTCTGTGGGATTTCCGTGGGAATTCGCCGATTCGAGTGATCATTAGGGACTTGACTGGGAAGAAATGGGCCATAACCAGCAACAATTGGGAGACTTTGGCACCTCAGCTTGAGAACGGCGGGACCTTGGGCGCGGATGTGAGATAAGCTCCAGTCGGTCGGTAGCTACAGATGTGGCACAGCTACAGATGATGTGGCGCAGCACATGGAGTGCCCGTTAGGGGAGTTCACTGAAGGAAGAAACATGGGGGATATTTCAACGATAAGTGTTGGTACCCTCTAGTAAACTAACATAGCGAACTGGAAAATCACCATGTTTGATGGGTAAATCCACTATTATGGCCATTTTCAATAGCTAACCATTAGTTTACCAAAGGGTAAACCATGAACCATCAACATAAATCAAACATCACCAGTGGTTTCTGATGAAATACTACTAATTACCCTGCAGTAAACTAATATAGACATGGGAAATGGTCTATTTAATTTGGGTGAAACAATAATAAACAATCCCCAATTTCGCCATAAAATAGGTTGTATAAACCATTCCCAAATGGGTTGTTTATTATTGTTTTAGCACCATTACATTCCAACATCTCAATGTTCCATTGTTCAAGAACTCAAGATTGCTCAAATGGTTCCATTGTTCAATGGTTTGATGGTTGAATTTGTGTGGATAAAAGTGTATATAACCATGTTATTATAGCTATGGCTATTAACCAACAAAGTTACGGTGGTATAAAGATAACGATTTTACGAAGATGTTTAGATGGTAAAATGATGATTAGACAAAGCTGTATGGAGGGGATACAATGGGAAGGATTGAACTGACGAGAATAATATGTAGTGTTTTTCATTTGTTAATAGCAATGTTTAGTCGAACATATCCAACGTCACACCCATCATATTCCCAGTATATCCTTGTCACTCCCTGATTCACGATGGTCCCAATTCACTAGTATCCCATGAGCCCTAATGCAAAAAGCCTTGGGCCTCCAAAACCACAACCTGGTTGGTGGCTTGGATCATTTTTTATTTTTCCATTCAGTTGGGCATGTCATAATCCCAACTGACTAACTCATATTTTTCAGAGGGGTAGGTATACCACCAACCAGCCACCAAATACAAGTTCAGAAGGTATTTGGGCATCTTCTCTCCCCAAGTTTCCACAAGGTTTGTTAATAAAACCTCCCGAAAGGGCCGCAGAGCAGGACTTGTACATTTTCTCGAGTTTATTGCCATAGTTGTGCCACAACGTGGGCCTAATCCAAGTATGTTTCAGTTCTGTGTACCAATTTGGCTGGCAAAATCGCATTCAAAACCCAATTTTTCATCACTTTGGATCTTCAAAACCAATTAGATCCCACTAAATCCCATACCCATATGCTCCATGGTGCTGGAATATTTACCAACATTTGCCCTGAAAATCACCCAGTTCTGTAGGTGAAAATACCAGCACCATGGTTCGCATATGGAATAGAAATCATGATGAAATCCCAGTGAAACCATCATTTTTGACGTGAAAAACATCACCAGGCGCCGCCGCGGCGCCTGGTGCCCTGGTCTTCTACGCCCTGCGCCGCGCTGTGGCGTGGCATCTCAGAGAGCGACTGAAAGGTGCGCCAAGGATCTGAAAGTGAAGAATGGTGGTTTCACCATGAAAAATGGTGGTTTAATCAATGGGAATTCCAGGATCCTACAATGGAGGTACTGTACCATATAAGGCCATATGTTGGGGGTATATCCCCTTACATTAACCATAGATTAACCATAGATTAACCATAGATTAACCATAGACTAACCATAGATTAACCATAGATTAACCATAGATGAACCATAGATTAACCATAGATTAACCATAGATTGCATTATATGATATTTTCCATGGTCATAGGCCTACCCCATTTGTTATTCAACTTACTTGTGCTAAAAGTAGGGAATGAAGGAATGATCCACAATAACTATCAATAATCATCCCATTCCCCCATTCCCATCCATTCCCTACTAAGCACCAGCAAGTTTAACCAAACGGGTTGGTGGAGATTTAAACATGAGAGGTGAGAAATGCTGATTTGAGAAACCCAAATGGAGATTTCACTATGAGACATGGTAGTTTAATGGGAATATCATGGGAATGTAATGATGTAATGGGAATATTTCATGGACAGTGCATGGCAACCCTTAAAAAAACATCCAAGGGTCCAAATCTCGGGTTCAGAAAGTTCAACCAATCTCATCCACTACAAAACTGTAGGATTTCAACACCCCAAAGAATTGGATGAATTTGGTGAATTCCTACAATGTGGGGCCCCCAAGATAGCTAAGTTGGTTTATAACTCCAGTAAGTATGGTTTATGGTAGTTATAACTATAGTTAATGGGGCTTATAAACCAACTTATAACTGGGGGGCCTCACATTGTACAAACATAATCAAACATATATGGATCCGTTTTCTATCTTGTTTGGGCTTACTACAACCATCAAAACTGGTGGATGTATCCCTGAAACTATCTGAAACTTGTTTTTGAACAACACAACTGTCGGCTTTCTCAATTCAACCAACATTATTTTGGGATCCAAAGCAGCAACACTATGCAAAATTTGGATTGCAGACAAAGACCAACTGGGATTCAACATGAGTTTACCATATTTTACCTATTTAGCCAACGAAGACGATGATTTTATCCGCGGTGCTTTAACAGTGCTCTGATCCTTTCAAATTGGGGAAGTAAATTTGGCCAGTAACACTTTAAGGATTTCATCCGAGAAAGACAAACGAGGTGGCAGAAAAGGTTGCTTTGCGACACACTAATACTGTACGTTTATGTTCACCAGACCATAGTTTATTCTAAGAATCAACTTGAAAAAAAACCGAGACAAATGCAAAAAAAAAGGAAAAACCAAAAAGCATATCAGCACAATCCAAAAAACACAGCAAAATAACAGCCGGGTACCCCCTAAAATTTTCCAACGCTGAACCCCATGTCCAACTCGCAATAAGTTGGTTGGGGTATCTCCCATTTTCAGACGCACCATAAATGTGTATATTATGATATGTATATATATATACTTATGATATATGGTTAATACATGGTTAATATATGGTTAATACATGGTTAATATATGGTTAATATATGGTTACTATATTGTTAATATATTGTATATATGAGTATGGAGGTTTCCTAAAATGGGGGTAGCCCAATGGCTGGATGGTTCAAAATCGGAAAAAAAAAAACATGAATGGAGAACCCCCCATATATAGATTTATATATATATATATATTTATACACCATATATATAAGACCATGACACATAAAGATTAAATTTGTTGCATAGGACTCCAGCAAGAAATTCCCAACGTTGACATCGTTGACATCGGACCTGCCTCAGTCTTCGTGTGTGATTGCGATCAAACTTTGTTCGGTGCACCCAGAGTTTGTTCGGTGCTTTGGAGGATGCCGGGATATCACCCACCAATATCAGTTGGGTTTGTGCCGAAATTAGATATACGCCTGAATTATCTAATTATCACTGGAATATATCAGTTGGGTTTGTGATTTCTGAATTATCACTGGAAATTGAAGCATAGCTGGCATAAACTATCTTTAGACACCCATATCTCAGTGCGTGCAAGATGTTACATTTACCAGCATATATGAATCGCATCTCCCGACCCCAAAATGAAGAGAGTCACAGCATGTCACGGTGGAATTATATAGTTTTTTTCCAAGAAGAGTGAAGGGATTAATCATTGTCGGCATTAGTGAAGAGATGGGGTGATTTCTGGTTCTTTTTCATGTAGATGCAGGATTTTGCCAGGAATCCTTTACCCTCTGGTAAACTAACATAGCTATGGAAAATCACCATTTTTAATGGGTAAATCCACTATAAATGGCCATTTTCAATAGCTAACCGTTAGTTTACCAGAGGGTATCTCTAGTATGAAAGGATTAATGCCGGCCAAAAAAACACAAGGCCACTGATTTAACGGGATCGATGAATAAATTTTATGGTGACCTGCCGTGGAGAAAATGACCGGTGAACCGCGAATTGGATGAAGAAAATTCTAAGCATCAAGAGTGCAAAGTATGGTTTATTAATTAGGGGGTACTCCTCCAATAGTCATAATCTGATACTGAAATGGTACCCCCCAATTAAACAGCCTAGGGGTTTATTAATCTAGGGTTGACATTATTCGAAATAGTTTTCAAAAAAAATATTTTAAAAAACACATGTGGCTCTGAAGTTCTCAGATCAAATTTCCCAAAATTACAACAACATTAAAAAAAAGCCTTCGTCTCAATTTCCCCAAATGTAATGTGTTTCTTGTTGTCCATCATATTTCGAACATTTCCCGAACTTTACTAAACCACTTTTCTAAATATAACTTTATCCTGGGGAACCTCACCCCAATGACTCATCTTGTTTCAAACAAATTCTTCCAAATTCTAAACCTCGATAACATGTCCCAAGAATTACTCAACCTCCACAGAAAAATAGCCCTTTCCCAGTGATAAATCAGTGAAATTTAACCGAAAAAATTATGACATGATAACCCCATTTACAACAATACAGGTATTTCGGGGTTTAACTCTACAAATACAGGTTTTTGTGAATTAATCACCATTATCAGATAAAAAAAAAAAACGTCCTTCAGAAGGATTATCACCAAAATTACGTCTAACCTCTATCCCATAGGATCCATGTATGCTATATATGGTAACATTTACATACATTTACCATCAATAACCCCAAATGTTAGCATATATACCATACATGGATCCTATGGGTATGAGATTTCAGAAAATCGCCAGCACTTGTGGGGCGCCAAGCCCAGGTGGGGCGGTGTGGTGGCCGAAGACGGACTGCATCAGCTGGATATGACGGGGCCCTTTGGACTTCTGCAGACAAAGGTGCGCGGCAAAATCCGGCAAAAACGCCAGTTTCGTAGCACCCAAAAAGATATGAAGAGTTTCGAAAAAAAACAAAGTGGTGTTACTAATTATGAGCACTATTAACATCTATTGCGTGAATTTTTGTTGGTCCAAAGTGGATGAAATAGGGTGTTGAACCCAGCAAAAATGAAATTTAAGGATTGAAGATGTTGACGCGGGACAGTCAAGTTAGTAAGCAGCAAAAGGAGGATTTAACCTTCAACAGCGGTGTTTGAAACATAGGACAACGGCCGAGCAAAACCCATGATGGTTGTTGGTCATTTAACGCCATATTCACAAAATATATGGACTCGCACAACTATGAGGAATGCCAAGGGCCCCCACAACCACACCTTTGACCGCGCGAAAATTTGCAAGGTACCCAGCCGCAGAGTAAAGGTTCAAGACTTTAGCATGTCAGCGGATGTACAGCTACATCCGTTGGGAAGAGTTCAGTTCAATGGCCTTGTGATCTACAAGCATCCCAACGCCTCAAACGTTCGGCCCGAGTATGGTTTTTGAATCTTGTGTTGTTGGTTTGTTTAGCCTTGTAAAAACACTACACCTTCGCAGCCGTGCAATGGAGGTCGAGGCCAGTTAGCGGCCAGATGGTTGACAGTTTGATCGAAATTGAGGCCTATTTGCCGAGTGGACGGTGTGAAACTGTCACGGCTTCGCAGTCTGGCACCATTGCTGACCTGACCAAAGCTGCCCAACTGTCATTGAGGCGACCTTTCCTGAGGCTTGCTGCGCCTGACGGACGCCTTTTAGATCCAACGAAGTCTCTGTGGCTTTCTGGGCTTCAAGATCGAGAGAGCATTGCAGCTGTTGCACAGCAGCCAAAGGTAGCTGCAACCACGTATGCGTTTGCTTTGTGGTCTGGTGGAGTTGGCAGAGTTGCCACATGGGGCGATCCAAACCGTGGTGGTGACAGCTCCAGAGTACAAGATCAACTCAGGAATGTTCATCAGATTTGTGCCACGGGCTTCGCTTTTGCTGCGATCTTGGCAGATGGAAGCGTTGTGACCTGGGGCGATCCATACCGTGGTGGTGACAGCTCCAGAGTCCAAGATCAGCTTCAGAGTGTTAAGCAGATTTGTGCCACATGGAGCGCGTTTGCTGCGATCTTGGCAGATGGAAGCGTTGTGACCTGGGGCAATCGAAAGGAAGGCGGTGACAGCTCCAGGGTCCAAGATCAGCTTCGGAACGTTCAGCAGATTTCTGGCACACACTATGCTTTCGCTGCGATATTGGCAGATGGAACTGTGGTGACCTGGGGCAATCCTATCTGGGGTGGTGACAGCTCGAGAGTCCAAGATCAGCTTCGGAATGTGCAGCAGATGTGTGGCACACAGTCTGCTTTCGCTGCCATTTTGGCAGATGGAAGCGTTGTGACCTGGGGCGATCCAAAGGAAGGCGGTGACAGCTCCAGGGTCCAAGATCAGCTCAAGAATGTGCAGCAGATTTGTGGCACACAGTCTGCTTTCGCTGCCATTTTGGCAGATGGAAGCATTGTGACTTGGGGCGCTTCACTGGGCGGTGGTGACAGCTCTCAAGCTCATGATCAGCTTAAGAAAGTTCAGCAAATTTGTGCCACGGGCTTCACTTTTGCTGCCATTTTGGCAGATGGAAGCGTTGTGACCTGGGGCGATCCAAACCGTGGTGGTGACAGCTCCAGAGTACAAGATCAACTCAGGAATGTTCATCAGATTTGTGCAACGGCCTTCGCTTTTGCTGCCATTTTGGCAGATGGAAGCGTTGTGACCTGGGGCGATCCAAACCGTGGTGGTGACAGCTCCAGAGTCCAAGATCAGCTCAGGAATGTCCAGCAGATTTCTGCCACGGGGTCTGCTTTTGCTGCCATTTTGGCAGATGGAAGTGTTGTGACCTGGGGCCACGAAGACTTTGGTGCTGACAGCTCCAGAGTCCAAGATCTGTTCATGGACATCTAGGCGTATGGCAGGGCAAAAAGGATCTTGGGAGTGCAAGTCACGCCTGCCCAACCTATGAGTTGACAAGTGGCTGATGCGTGGATGATCCTCCCCAAAAAATCATGGAATTTGAACATCATGTGAACATATTTGAACACTTTTGAGAAACACGTAACATGGTAAAATCCAAAAAAAATGATCACAAAAAATTGGAAAGCTCAAGCAAGTTCAAGCAATCTACCTCATCAACTTTCCTGATCCTCCCGTTTCGGGTTTCCCAAACTTGCTGTGGGCATGGTGGGGTTCTCCACCTTGTGCCAAGCATGGCAGAGTTGATAAGTTGATATCTATGCCATATGTTTTCCGCTTGGAAAACATGGGAAGTTAAACCACAAAAGATGTCAGATTTGAGTGAAACATGAGACATCTTTGAAGTTCAGATCTTCGAACAAACGGCCAACCCACCACGAGTTCCCCATACTTTGGGGTGCAGTTCCAGTGAACCTGGTGATAGGGGCCCTATGTCCCAACTTATGGAGGTTAGAATCCCAGGGCAACCATTAATGAGCCCAACTTTACCCCCAAAATCCTACAACAATCCTGCAGTTTATGGCAGTGGAACATCAACAATCTATAGATTCTGATGTGTTTTTTTGATTGAAACATTAGAAAATACAATGTTTGTTGTTCCCATAGTTTCCAATGTTGTCCTATATTTTCCCAAATGTCACACAGTGATGGCCGTTTACCAATTTTTAATTGTTATATAAGTTTATAACATGTTATAACTGGTTATTTCTATGGGATTATACATTCCATAAATGGGATTCTAAGTACTTATAACTGATTATAACTGGTATTTCGGGCCATAACTGTAGGGATTTCAAGCAGCCACATTTTGCCAAAGACGCTCCGAAAAGGGGCGAACGTCGGGATCCGGGATCCGAATCCGGGCAGGTGGCACGTCTTCAGGACGACTGGCAGATGTGTCGCCGGAGATGTCGTGGTACCATGTTTGATCTGCTTGGTGGTTTCAAACATGTGGATTGTTTTCCATACCCTCTGGTAAACATACAAAAAACTATGGAAAATTATCATATATATATATATAGAGGGGTATTCCATTAATACAGCTGGTATATATATATATCTATCATCAAAAAACATCTATAAATGGGCCATGGCTTCCATTGCTATGTTAAATAACCATAGGGTAATTGTTATATATCAATATTACTGGTTGGTGGTTTCAAACATGGCTTTTATTTTCCATTTCATATATGGGAGAATCCCAACCCCATTGACGAACTCCATCATTTTTCAAGATGGTTAAGTCACCACCAACCAATTCAACCAGTTGATGAATTACTCCAGTATATCCCAAAGATATTCTAGAGACACCCAAATCAAAGGGATATAATTATTATGATATATGATGATATATCCTACCATGTTTTGGAGATATTCTAGCCAGTAGATCCATGTATAGCCCACATTAATATTGCCATTATCCCACATTTCTTTGATGGAGAATCACTGTCATTGATGATCTGATTATTGGGAAATACTAACCCATCATTATTCCCAAATCAACCAAAGGAAGGCGAAAAAAATCGCTCCAATCCCTTCGCGTTTCAATCTCTTGCTGAGGAGTCAGGACGTTTGGTTTGCCTGGCTTCCCGCAACGATGAGGCCGGAGTACACCATTACATGTGATCAGTTTCTCCCTCTTTTTCTGTAGAAGACTTACATATATTTACCCTCTGGTTATGTCAAAATAGCTATTGAAAATGGCTATTTATAGTGGAGTTTCCCATTAAACATGGTGATTTTCCATAGTTATGTTAGTTTACCAGAGGGTACTATATATATAATTTATTCTGATGCTATATTCTATTGAGTAATTACATACATATATGATCTTCATATATGTAGATGTTGTATATGCAATGTATCCCCATAGTGATGTGATTTCATATTTCAACTAGCTCTCACCGTTCTCATCGATGAGATGAAAGGGTGCCTGTGAGGGGCAAAGGTAACCAAGATGGGACACTAATGCTGGTTAACAATTGGGATATCATGGGAAACCAATGTGATGATAGCATCCAACAGACCCACTGAGAATACCCTTCTCCATTTATTAATCTAAGGTCACAATAGTTCACATTAAGATCCATATAAATCCATATGTATATATATAATATCTTTGCATCATATTTAGGACAACCATTCAATCGATACGTTTGCATGGTGAATCTTAGATAATAGATACATGTCGGAAAAAAAAATGATGAATGTACATTTTATCATAGTAAAACATGTAAATACTAGTTAGTATCTAATCAACATTGACCCAGTATCCATCTCGCAATTTTCCGAAACATGTTTTTGCATCTTTTTACCATGAAATTCAGAGGTTCCCTGCAAATGTTTGCTTCAAGCAATCCAATGAAATATGGAAGAAATCATGGGTGATATAATGAGATACAACTTAAGTTAACTATATTGATAATGGGATAAGAGGTCATAACAGTCAAAACAAATGGCAAAAAAATATTGAAAAAAACTTTGAGGCAATTTCAACATACCTTTGGAGATGATGTCCAAATCCCTCCGGGCCAAATGAAAGGAATCCTTTGACCCTCAAGTGGTAGACACATATTGGGGGTTCCTAAAATGGGGGATCCCCAAAATGGATGGTTTATAATGGAAAATCCTATTAAAATGGATGATTTGGGGTTACTCCATTTTTAGGAAACCTCCATTTTTAGGAAACCTCATATTGTGGATACCCGATACTTTGTCATCTTGGATCCACAGGAGGATGTCTTGCGAGTCTTTTCGGAACGGGCCATTTCCATGGCTCTGAAGAAGGAGCAGTTGGCAGCGTGGCAGGCTCGCCCTGCCGAGGGGATCATGGAGATCATCGTTTTTAATTACTGGTGCTAAACGCAGGGAATGGATGGGAATGATCCATTATCACTAGTAATAATCATCCCAGCAACCCCCATTCCCATCCATTCCCTACGTTTAGCACCAGTAAGTTTATTGTGGTTTTAAAAAAATTCATTACGGCTCATTGTAGTTTTATATGGCCTTTATAATGATTATGCTTTTAAGACGATTTTGTTTCATGTGCTCATTTGGATACAAAAAATTGTTGATTGGTTTTAAAGCACTACTTGGACCCTTCAATTCCCCATTGAAATCAATAAGGGTCCCAAAATAATGGATACATGTTCTATCATGTTCTCGTTTTTCCAGGTACTTGGAGGGTCACGGTATACATTCAATCATTCGGGTGAGTCTGAGAATGGAGTGCATCGGAGTACACCACCGCCACTTTAATGGGGAATATCATGTTAAACCTTGGCGATTTTTCCAGTGACAAAGCCATGTGTTGCCAACATCTAAAGTTGTGGCCCTTCATATACCAGTTATAAGTACTTAGAATCCCATTTGTGGAGTGTATAATGCCATAGAAATATATAGAAATAACCAGTTATTTCACCGTGTATAATTGGTTTCTACGGCCATAACGCCAGTCCTCCTCTTGGTTTCATTGTGCGCAGATTCATTGGGGCTCCAAAGCAACGAGCCTACGACGTCTTGCCTCCGAACTCCGTTTGGGTTTGGAGGTGCAGTTGGGAACCTGAAGATATTAGTCTCTTCCCCCTCAGAATCAATAATCGTGGTTAAACCATCCTGAAACGAGACTGATATAGACGCTCTGTCGGCAATAGATACCACATATGGTTGGACCATGCGGTAAAGGTTTTGTTTTTTCTATGGTGTTTTAAATGGGTGCGGATCTCTATGGAAAATGCTGATTTAATTGGATTTAATGGGATTTCATGGGATTTATTGGGATTTATGATGGTATACCCTCTGGTAAACCAACATAGCCATTGAAAATTGCCATTTATAGTTGATTTACCCATAAATAGCATGGTGATTTCGCATCCTTTTTTGTATGTTTACCAGAGGGTAATCTTGCTAGATGGCAATTCATGTTAGAAAACCACATAGATAGATAACGTCCATCAACATGGCGGGTCTTGGGCCATGATTCATTGGGTACTTGGGCTTCAACATTGCTATACATTGCTTCATTACATGTTCACATACGTGTAAACTCCATATATGGTTACCGTTAGAACCCCCACTGAAAACATAGGTGATTGATGCACCCCGTCAACCATTGGTAGGTCAGGTAGGGGATCTCCAGTTTCTGAAAGCATGAAATTCCATTGCTGGTTGCACCGCCGTGGTTTTGTTGAATTCTCATGTAAATTGCCATGTTGATTTGTTTGCCATACCAATTCCGGTAAATTCTTGGGCAACTTCGGCACCTGATTCATATCTTCGGGTTTGCTTCCGTAATATTATTCTGGTTGGTGGTTTGGAACATTTGCATTATGACTTTCCATATATTGGGAATGTCAACATCCCAGCTGACCTTCATATTTTTCAGAGGGGTAGGTATACCACCAACCAGTGTTGTTTCAGCCCCGTTTTTGTGTTAAACCTACTCCTGGTTCCTAAACAAAATCCGACTGACAAAGACTGAGAATCATCTCTAAAGTTCCTGTATTCCTGTAAACTTTCCCTGAACATCTACGAAGTGGGGCCCTAGTCCATAGTCGATAGGTGGTTGATGGTTTTTGTTGTTCATGAGTGGTGAAGCCATTTGTTCATTTCTTCATATATTTATAATCATCTCTAGTTTGAGTTTAATCACGTGAATTTTGTGCATCATTCATTTACCAACTATCGGGTAGTGAAACACATTGTTTTGTTACTCACTGCCCACTAGTAGTTCCATAGCTGGACGCGTGTTCCAGGATTTTTATAGCTTGAAACAACGGAGAAACAACCATTGTCTATTGTGGATAACTAACCTTCCAATCAAAAACCATGAGCAATAATACCAATTCTTGTGTGTTTTAATATGAGTATATTACATTATTATATATATATATTTATATTTAGTTATCTAGTTGTCAATATTGTTTGAGATATGATACAGTTGATGTAATGGTTACATAAATCGAATGTCCCCATTGCATACCTGTTATCCAGATTATGTATTAATTACATGGGTTTAGCTTCACCCTATTGGCTATAGTCTAATGCCATGAAACCATAGAATTCAGCAAGTATAAACGAACTTGGCTAAGTAAATAGAAAAAAAAGAACCATGAAATCCCATTAAACTATAGTTAAATTCAAAAAAAGAACCATGAAAATTCCATTAAACTAACTAAATTCAAAAAAATAACCATGAAATATCATGAAATCCCCATGAAAAAAACACATGTTTTTTGCTTTTTATCTCAATTCAAAACGGGGGGGCCCTTGGGTAGTACCACTGACATCACCTCAAGGCCTTCGTTTTTCTGGACGACAATCCCATGGAGCTCGAAAGTGTCCGTCAGCAGCTGCCAGAGGTGGAAAGCGTTTGTGCCATGACACTTTGCCTTTGCTTGTTTAATGTAGCTATATGGCTATGGATCAATACCTATAAATACCATTTTTAGGGGGATGAACATCTATTTACCAGCTATTTTGATGTTCACCAAGGGTACAAGGTTTTGACCCATCCCCATATGTAGATATGGAAAATATGAACTATAGACTATAGGTAGCCTCTGGTGATTTTCGCTCAGTAGCGAAGTAGCTATGGAAAATCACCATTTTAAATGATGGTAAATAATTAATTGTTCTTGATGATCGATTTCTATGGGTCATGTTTCATAGCTATGTTGGCTATGTCAAAAAAACTCGGATGACGAATCGTTTTCCCATCTCATATGGGTTTCCTGGCCTGATTTTTGCTGTGTTTTTTTTTGGCGATATTCAATGGGATAGCGGGATATGTTTGAAGAGTGATGCAGAATGAAACATGTATGGAACTTGCATGATGTTGTTTGATCAGAACAGAGATGAACAATGATGAACAAGCTTTGGTAAGATAAGACGGGCAAGTTTGCCATGGTGGATTTTAGGAGAGCACATCAGGTTATAACATGTCATAACCTCCTAAAATCTGCTTGGTGATTTTAAAGATAGTCTGGTTTTTCAATAAAAAATACGTGCGCTAAACCCATGAGATGAACTGTCCCCAAGATATTACCATCATGTTTTTAAAAAGGGAAAGACAGCATAAAATAGTTGGATTCTACCACAAAATGTGCGATGATGTTTTCCCAATGACCAGCATGTTTGTTTCAGATGAGCCATCAAAAAACTACCACTGTTGATTGGTTATGAAATAGGGGGTGATGCACCTACCTGGTTTATGGAGTTATTACAACCCAACCTGTATTTCATGGGATTCTTGTAGGATTACCCATGTTAGTACCTGGTTTGCAAGTGAGGCTAGTCTAGCCATATGAGATAACCAAGTACTTCCCGCTCCTTCAGTCACAACCCCATATGCGTGATCATTGCACTTCATCATACTCTCAATAAACTTTATCATACATCTTTCATGCCATTTAGTGAGCAGCTGGAAGAGATAACATGTGGCCTCATCATCACAGTGCACTTTCTTGTGTGAGATGCCTCCCATGAGCTCTGCGTGCGCAGACTGAGCGGAAGGCCATGGAGATCTTGGAGATTGAGTCCTGCTGAAGCTCCAACTGCATGCTGCTTGGCCGGAGGCTTAAAGGAACAACTTCGTGCAGTACCACAACCCTGGAAAGCTTCCACTGCGAGATTTGCCCGCGCGTGCACCAGACCCAAAGCCGGCTGGAGGTGCAAGGAGCAGTAAGGAACTTCCCGGCTGGCCACCCATGGCATATGCAACCGGCAGCAACGGGTGCAGGGTGACGCGTCGATTCTGACGCTGCTTGAACTTGACACAGCAGCCTGAGCCGATTGCGCATGAACGATGTCTTCAAGCACTCAAACTCTGAATCCCTTGCAGGACTTCATCGGCTTCAGGAACGCATGGAGCAAACGCGACGCTCGGACACATGATTGGCTGCACTGGTGCGAGTGGTGGCCAGGACAGGAATGGCAATAACAGCGGCGGTTGGAATACCAGTGGTGGTTGGAGCGAAGTGGTGGCTCGCACGATCTGGGTGCTTTTCACGGAGGCGTGATGGGCCATGTGTATAGCTGTGGTGCTGCCTGTGCCCTGCTAGGTGGCCACTGGGCAGCACTTCAGAGATCACATCCCAAGTGGGCCTGGACAACATGAAGTATGCAGCTGTGCTTCAAGCTGCGAAGCAGGACCATGAGCAAAAGTTGGAGGAGGTGACCAGAGCAGCCTTCGAACGTCTTATGTGCTGGAAAAAAAAGCAAATAATATTACAAAGCCGCAATAGAAAACGCACAGCGTGCCTTGCACAATCTAGGTCAACCTTGGACGGGTAGTTTAATCCTTTAACCTTTTGTTATAGATGGATACATCTACTAACCAGCGAACACTTTATTTTTTGCAGGGTATCGAAGATTGGCAATGTCAAAAGAGTTTAAGCAATTCCTCTCCGGCAGGTGATCACCCTGTCCATCCCTTCGGATCGCGAAGCTTTCAGCGACCTCCTAGGCAGACATTGGGCCTTGGACCGCTGGACGCTGGGCACGGAAGGTTGGAGTCCATGTCATGGTGATGATTTTGCTAGGAACTTGCTTTATTGAGCGCGGGGCTTCTTTAACTAGCAGTAGCATTATCCCCCACGCCAATTTCCATGGCTCATAAATGCCCCTAAGCTTCCTAGCCTTCACCACCGCAAAAAGTACCAGGATTTGGCCATGAGAATGTGATCAAATGTGCTGTCCGAACATCAGAGATTAATCGATTATCGAAACATGTGGCCAAGGCACACCCATATCAGCCAAGTGTGACATCTTGGACTTAACGCGCAACAGCTGATATATACGAGGTACATGATTAGTATCTGACGAGAATATCTTTATAGATATGTTTTTGACGCATTGACTTTTTCATTCGCACATGTTCATATATCTACATATCTGGACACCTGCAAGTTCTATAAGTGCGTGTATGTATCTATGTGTATGTACAAATATTTTCACATACCTATATATATGCAAGTATTATTATACCTAGAAACAAATCATGCATACATATTTACGTATCCCCACATTTACGCCTATATTTCTTGCATATTTTGCAACATACGTATTGACATATGTGCACATGATATACTACATCATTATTACATCTAGTGTATCCATTCGCATATTTCATTGAATGCATGCACTTCTACACATTTACACGTTGTCGATGTGAAAACATACATGTATACATGATTATACATGTACATTGTTTTAACGAAAATCAAGGTTGTTTGTACAGGATTTATCTATTGATACTTGCAATATTTACTATCCATACATGTATGCATACATACAGTTATGGTTGTCTACCAATTATAAATGCTTATAACTAGTTATTTCTATGGGATTGTACATTCGGTTTTTTTGGGGTTATAAGTACAAAAATAACTGGTAACAGGGCCATGGCCATAACTGTATGCATACATAAAGCAATAAGAAAGGTGTGTACTCCCATACGGATCCGTAGCAAGGAAAGGCAGCCTCACTGCAGAGGATACCCAACGCACACAGATGTGCCCCAGCCGGGGAAAACCATGGGGATATCGGCATGAACAGAAAACAATAAAGTCTGACGCATTTGAGGCCCAAAGACACTGGTGAACCTTGGCTGAGGGGTTGCTTTTTGATTCTAAATTGCATGATTGGTGGTAAATGCTAAGCAACACAAAAAAAAACATGCATGTACCGTAATATTCTGCAATCAACACGATAACATCACCGAAATGGAGATCCTCCCAAATGCCCCGTCTATGTTTATATATGTTTAAATACACAATCTGCAACGTATTTTACGTCTTCATTCGAATTTGAATTGTTTGTTTGGCGAAATTGTTTCCAGGCTGGTGAATCATCCAAAACCATTGAAACCATTTGGCCAGATACACCAACCATGACTGGTTGGTGGTTTGGAACATTTTTTATTTTCCATATATTGGGAATAATGATCCCAATTGACTAATATTTTTCAGAGGGGTTGAAACCACCAACCAGATGATCGTTTCGTTCCGTGAATTGGAAATGATGCCCTGGGTTCTACCACTAGGTTCAAATCTCAGGTGTTCACTTTGCCCTCTCGTCATCAAACATGGCAATAGGAAATCATTGGGTTTTGAACAAATGGAAAGATTTTCCGGCCAACCATAATATTTAGAGGGCGAACCACAAATTCGCGAACCACAAATTCGGTCCCAAAATCATCACAAATAACTACCATATAACTTAACTACTGTCAAGCGTAGTTTGTTCTCAAACCGTTGTGGTGCCCTTCCATATGTCTACCGCAATGCCTCGTTCAACCCAGATGGCGCAGGTATCGCGAGCAGGTCTTGCGCAAAGCCGCGAGGCAACAGGCTCCGAGTTTCGAGGTCTTCCTACAGCAGCTGCAGGCAGCAAGTCTCTGGCACAACAAGTATCATTATTAAAGTATTTAGTTATTAATCGTTATGGTGATATTAGCTATTAATGGTTATTAATTGTTATTAATGGTTATTAATGGTTGTTAATGATGATTATCATTGGTGATTATCATAGGAATATCACATACCTGGGTAAATGATAACGACCTCACTGCGACCTCACTATAATCATGATTAATAAAAGGAATCATTTGCAAGATAGTCTTATTTCAGGTTAGTTAATTATTTAAAATTACCCATTTCATTTATATATAAAACTACTTTATTATTAGCTCTATATATTGTTGGTAATTACTAGTTATTAGTTATATAGAGATTGGTCAAAACCTAATGTTGTTTCTTTTTGGAACTAAATATCCATACACCAACTACTCTTGGGTAAATGGTGCACCAGGGTTTTGACTCATAACCGTAAACCGTGTTGGTTTTTAAGTGCAGTCTTGTAAACATAAAGTTATGGTTGGCAGATTCGTGTGAGTTTTCATCTAACCAGTACTGTTATTGTTTTGGGATACATTGCCACCTTGGCTATAGTTAATCAAATACTTATATTGTGGCGCAGATCTAAGAACTCTGCGAATCGACAGTGTGGCTTCCGTGAGGACATTTCGACGCATCATTCATTGAAAAGAAAACTTTTTTTGTTTTGCCCTTGAATCAATCCATTGACTATCATCTTTGTGTGTTAATAGGTCAAATCCATTGGAAACAACCCTGTCTAGGTCCGGATTGATTTGCGGAGACCCAATGCTTCAGAGATGGCGCCCTGGAAGAAAATCGGGAGGTGTGGGAGTCGAAAAAGCGGGAAAATCCCGTAGGTCCAAAAGTCATGAAGTGTGGATTCATCACTATAGTCAATATGGTTAATATGGTGGAACAAATAATAAGCCGCCCATTTAGGAATGGTTTATAGCACCTATTTAGTGTGATTTGGGCGATGGTTTATTCTTGTTTTAACCGCATTATTGCCAATGGTTTCAACATGTGTCAACCTTTATATCTGGTTTCACCACTTTTTCGCTTGCCAAGTGCTGGGATGATCGCAGATGTTACGCCAATGTAGCGGGGAGAGGACAGCAAAACCAACCAAACATGGTGGTATCATGGGGATATAGAATACCAATGGAATGTGATGGGATTTACACTTTGCGAACTGGAACATCAGAAGTTTGAATAGCGAAACCATTGAACAGAATATGAATGGGTCATTTATCACAGCTATGTTTAAAAACCGCGGAGGGTGACTTGCGACCAAGTTATCAGTTGGCATGCTAGGTAGCCGTAGAGTTCTTTAGATAGTATGGCAGCATGTTGAACGAATATTGGTGAATATAGGGTACCGGAAACTCAATAGACCATAGAACATAAGCTACTCTCAAAGTTTCATGGTGTATTGTAATGTTTATGATTTATTTGCCCCTTGAAACTTTGTCATTTTCGATGTTCACCCCATGTTTGGACAAACCCATGGGTCTGTGAGTGAAGTTTCTTGGAGGAATTGCGCTTCGAAACCGGTGACGGTCCGAATGGTCACCTTATCCCACTATGCATGGTACTTCCAAACATGAGAAGAAATGACAAGACAACAAACCACTGGAGGTGTCTTAAGTTATGGGCGATCCCCCATTGTAACCAATACTAATTCATGGCCATTCATGACCTGGATGATTGGATGATATTGGAGGTAGCCCCCATATCATCACAACGATGCACGTGCAGATCGGCAGATCAACGATTTGCCGATAAGAGGATAGCAAAACACTATATCGCAAGGTTGCAAGGCTCTATTTTGTATGAGTTTTTGGCATTGTATTATAACTATAATGTATTTATATCTGTGCGGCTACACAACTGGAAGCAGAAAAAAACGCTCCACTTTCTTTTTGACACGGGATTTGTTTGTCATAGTTTTGCTCCCGAGCTAGGTGGTTACAAGTTTTTTGCTGGGCTCATGATACACCCAATCAGGTTCATAGCTCCGTTTGAACCTTGTGAGGAATCATGTGTTTGAGGATTGGATATATACAACAAATCGGATTGTCATCATGTGTCCTTTTCAGATTGATGTATGATGTGACAGTAACTTATCTTAAAGATTCTTAAAGGCATTCAGGTCTGATTTTTGGGACATACATGATTTCTTCTTGGTTGGCCTAAAAATATCCTATTGCATCCCATTTAAAACTCTCATCCCCATGAAATGGTTAAAGTTTTTACTCCCCATGGGCCTTTGTTGATTACCCCGGCCTGGGCCTGGAGATTGTATTGAACACCTGGAGGAAGATATTGTGATGGTATAACATGGGTATAACATGGGTTATAACATGGGTATATAGCCCTGCGAAAACCGAAATCTATGAATACTCTCCACTTAGGTGCTGTATATCAATCTAGTAATCTCAATGACACAGAGACGAAGTTGGAGGTATATCCACTTTGTCTTGATGTTCCCATCGTTGTCACCGGGCGCCGGACCAAGGCGCGTGTGTGTCAATTGTCACAACGGACCAATCAGATGAACTCAACCCAGCTCCTCGGCGTGAAAATGGCTTCGGGATTCTGTGGATGGGCCGTTGCGAAATCCGAATCACCAGCCGATAGGATTTGACCGAACCCTGTTCTCCCTCACTGGAATCATGATTAATAAGGAAAATCATCCCCAAATGGGCTTATTATAATTTACCCAGATAGGTGTTTTTTTTATTTATACCAGGATTTTGTTTGGCTTCTGCCATCGGTGCTGGATTTTAAAAACAAAACATCCACAGTATTATCCTGATATAATAATCATCATGGATACAATGGATCTATTAACCACTACTAATGGATATTAATACAGCTCCAAGTCTTGGATAGCCGGTAGTACGGTAGAAAAATCCTGTGGGATGGGTCCTAATGACTTGGATGTTTTTTAGTACCCGCCGTGGAAACCTCAATTGCCACCATGACATTGGGAGAACTAGCAGAATGCTTTGAGGGATGGAAGGGGAGGCCCCATCCATACCTTTTTTTTTGAGTATTCCATATATGTATATACACATATAGATACATTTGTAAACAACAATATGCTGGTACCAAGAGTTTCGTGGTTACACCGTTACACCCCTATTGCGAATGTTTGACTTCCTTTATTGAGGAATATGTATATGTATGATATTAATTGATATTATTCATGTGATTAGGGATTTATATCCATTGTAAGGGTTCCCTTTGCAATGGTTCATTATTGCGGGATGCTTCCTGTCTCATCTTTGGGGACTGCTTAAAGCGCTGAACATGCGGCCCGGCAGTGCCTGCAGGGTCTTCACTGTTGGTGGCTACACCTTGGTGATCAAAGGCGATGGGCTGCGCCTGGAAAACCTGGCACAATCCTCTATTCACACGAGGAAGGGAAGTTCGAAAGAATGAGCTGAGACTCAAAGGAGATCCCGCCCCAAAAGGCGGGGTAAGGGACGAAAGCTAGCTTGGCAGGGAGCTTGGCATTAAAACACAACGATGCTGAAAATGCGGACGCTGCCAAATTTGCTGCCGCTGGCGACATGCCGACAGTGCCCCCGGGGAGAATTGAGCCATGGCCAAACTGCTTGTGAACTAGACAGTTGGCGGGGGGTAGTTAAGGGGCGCAGAATAGTTTTTGGATTTTTTTGGGGCCAGGTTTTGTTTTTTTGGGGTTGGAGAAGGAGAAGGAACCCTGCAATAGCAACGGGCTCGAAACCGGTACTTGGTGCATTGCGGTGATGAGTTTGGATCTGTCGCAGGCCTTCAAAAAATTGGGCGAAGAGGCAGAGCCAAAGTCCACGTGAGGAATGTTGCTTCACTTCACGGTTGGAAACTATCGCTTGTAGCTTTCCTGATGCCCGAAGACATTGGGCTCCGAGAAATCATCAAGGATTCCACGACCGGTGGTGTCTCAGCTCGTTAAGTGCTTAAGTAGGATGATGTTCAGGATTATTTTACCTTTAGCCGATTAGTTAGATGGATTATTCAACAAACGTTTTAATTAAGTAGATCAACCTGGGATGGATTAAGATGTTAAATCCGTTTCTCTTGTGCTAGAAATAAGGAGTATCCATTAGCCAGCTAACAATTTAGTTTTTCCCAGGGTATCTAAGATTTCTACTGCTAAAAGGCCCCAATTTTCAGCCAACTCCCAGCTGAAGGCTTCGCTTCGCGAATGAAGAACTCTTAAAGGACTGGGCCGCAGGCGCGGGTGCAGGGGTTCTGTCGGGCCATGACAAGAGGACAATGGGACTTAGGGTTGATTTAAAAGATGTTAAAAGGCTATAGCGGCTATGAAATAGAAACTCCGATTTCCTTGAGAAGAGCCATGAACTGAAAAATTCTTGAGGCTTTTGTTTCGGCAAATCGCTGGTTTTAGTTCTAGCTGCCGGGCGCTGTTTTAATAAACGGCCTTAAAAGATGATTCCAAACGCAGACTGGTCATTTGGGGTGCCCAATTTGACCCGCTCCATACCGCGATGGTCAGTTTCTGAACAGTACCATTTGTTTGATCAATGTTGGTTGGTTAATGATTAGTTCAGGGGATACAACCCAAAATGTTCATTGGCCAATTGGGTGATTTTCATGAATATCTGGTTGGCGGTTTGGAACATGTTGATTATTTTTCCATATATAGGGAAGAATCATTCCAACTGACGAACTCATATTTTTCAGAGGGGTAGGTACACCACCAACCAGTTGGTGATTATCATATAAATATCACAGATGTGGGTAAATTGCAACGATCTCACTGCGACCTCGCGGAATGATGTTTAGTAAAATAGGTAGAAACATTTCAGGTCGGTGACATATTACAAAAATTCACGCAGATATATTATCACCACTGAAATCAATGTGAATATTATCAATCACCCATGAGAACAATTTGTAATTATGATAATCTACCCATGGATTTCTAGAAAGGATATAGATATAGATATAGATATTCAACATCCTATAGATATATACCATATAGATCTAGCTATAGATATAGCTATAGATCCCAAGAAACCACCCATTTTTGAATCCCGTTCTTCAGGTGATGGTCGATGGATCCTGGCCGCCTGGGTCTCTGTAACTCGGCCGCCTGAATTTTTTTTCGGCATGTTTTTTTTGAGGAAAACACCAGTTTCTGGAATTTTATGGTGGTTTAATGGAATTTTATGGTGGTTTAATGGGATTTTATGGTGGTTTAATGGGATTTTATGGTGGTTTAATGGGATTTTATGGTGGTTTAGTGGGATCTAATGGTGGTTTAATAGGATATTGCCCTCTGGTAAATTCACATAGCGAACTGGAAAATCACCATCTTTAATGGGTAAATCGACCGTGTTTGCCATGTTCAATAGCTATGTTAAATTACCAAAGGGTAAGACTTTTTTGTGAAATCCCACTCAAAAATCTTGCATGATTGATTTTTTTGTTTCGGGAATTACTACAGATATCTATACCCTGACGGTCGAAGACGATTTTAAACTGGTCTTTGGAAAAGACGATTTCTGGCAAATTCTGAAGTTTTAAATGGGGCTCCTGGACATTTTAACTATGCAGCCTTTTGACCTGGGTTGTATGCAATTTAGTATTGAAAGCCAACACTGGGTAATTTCCACGGGCGAATACTTTTTAGAACGTTGTCATGGTCAAGCCATCTCACTTGCAGGTCTATTGGCGTCGAAGTTATCTATTAGATGAAGTTTAGATAAATTAGATAGTGTCAAATATTGGTCCAATGTCAATTATCATTATTATTTATTATCTATTTATTAGTTAGTGTCAAATCATGTCACATAAATTGGTCCAACCATCCCTGCTGCTACGCCATGGCATGTTGATTTGCATTTGTCATGCCCCCTACCCCATTCCACTTGTCGCCTTTTGGCTGAAACGGTGGATAGCAACATGTTTTATAAATTGCGCGTGGTTCCGCGTGGAACGCCGTTTTCTAGCGTGGAAAAACGATATTGTAGCGTCGTTCTGGCGTGGTTCCAGCGTATTTTCTCCTTGGAAAACAAGAATTGGTGACTTTAGGCAGAACACTCAAAACTAGATGTCTGGGCACTGCCCCTAGGCCATCTGGGATCCAAACATTCCACTGTCTTCCATTTGGGGCAGCCTGAAGTTACAGGATTTTTCAAGGAAGACACTGGACAAACCACAGAGCTGCCGTCGAGGTGAAATCCTTGAGACTGTCGATGTGGGTTTGTCTCAAAATTGGATAGCCAAAATGAGTCCACAGTGTAGTTCTCATTTTCTTTATTGACATGCAAATTTCGGCATGGCTTCATGCTCCATGCTCGGAAGACCCAAGTGGACAAAGAACAGCATGGTTTCATTCACTTAATTCTTGCCTCTAGAACCAGACCATCTCAGATCCATGAGTCACAATGCTTGAATTACCATGAGTTTACATCCATGTAAGAGCACCCTCCTAATCCATTTACCGTCTGGTAAACTAACATAACTATGGAAAATTACCATGCTATTAATGGGAAAATCCACGATTTCTATGGCAATTTTCAATAGGTTTTACATGTTACATGTTAGTTTACCAGAGGGTATCGCAATGATTGTGCATGGAGTTGGTTGAATCTCAGCGCCCACCCCCCTGGTTGGAACATGACTCAACATGTGTCCAGAAAAGTGGGGCTTTCCGGGCTGTCATGGGGCTACCCGAAAAACACTGGATGGTTTATTTCACGGAAAATCCTATATATTAGGATGTAGGAATATTATCCCATATATCATCCCATATATTATGGATGGTTTTATAAGGGAAAATCCATCTATAAATGGATCTTACCCTCTGGTTATGACTAACAGTTCGCCATAGAACATGTCCCATAGAAATAGATGGTTTACCTCTTAAAAATGGGTGGATCTTTCCATGGCTATGTTAGTTTACCAGAGGGTACATTAACATGGATGATTTAGGGGTACCCGAATTTTTAGGAACCTCCATGCCTGGAATGCCCCCAGTTCTAGATGCTCTTCTGGTGGGGTCCGACATGCACCCAGTTTGGGGGTTACATCATGTTACATCCAGATTTCACTGCTTGATGGTTTATCGACCCCATGATTCATTCCATTTTCTGTTGGTATGTAAACATGATTGATTCCATATAATAATCAAATCTGGATGGTAACCAGTAATAGTAATGGTTTATCAACCCCTGGTTCAACTTCACTGTTCGGTGAAACGATTGATATCAGCATGTGTTATGAGTTGTACTAGTCGAAAACCAACGGAAAGTTGAATATAGCACCAGCTTGTAAAAGTCAATATCGTTTCCTATATCCCATGATATTCCCATTCTATCTCACTATATCCCCATTAGATCCCCAGTAAATCCCCATTATATATGCCCATGATGATCCAGTAATTTCAAGATCCCATTGAACTCAGCGATTAAAAAAAACATGATTCATAAGTTTGGCATAAACGGTTAAACTACAACAAATTGGCCAGGACACGTAACTTAGCCAGTTGGTTAGAAGTTGGTTTGTCAACCCTGTTAACTAGTTCCATATATCCACTACAGCTAAGGCCCAAAATACCAGTTATAATAAGTACTTATAAGCCCATAAAAATGGAATGTATAGTCCCATAGAAATCACCAGTGATAGCCATTTATAGTTGATCAACGGCCATAATTCACCTAGTCATGTCCACCAACTCACCGAAAACTCAGCCGGCTGGTTTTAAATACGCTCAAATCATCTCTAAAGTTATATGATATATAGTATCTATATAGTATCTATAAATCATGATATACTATAAGCCCATCTCAAATCATCTCTAAATTCCTCGAAATTCCCATGGAAATCACCGCTCAAATCGCTGCCCCATTTTCGACCTAAGGATCGCTACGGGGACTACGGCTTAGTAGCCTGCGCCTTCTGTTCCACCGCTGCAGAGGCAGCGCTGGTGGAGTGCCTGCGGCGAGAAATCAACTTGGGGCAACGAAGAATGGGCAGTTGAGTTTGTTGATTTAACAGATTTGAAATTTACCACTGGTAAACTAACATAGCTATTGAAAATGACCATTTATAGTGAGTTTTCCCATTAAAAATCGTGATTTTCCATAGTTATGTTAGTTTACCAGAGGGTAATTGTTGGGATATGTTCGGAAATCTGATGGGGATATCTCAGGAGAAATTATACCCAACAATATATATATATATATATTTATTTATATATTTATTTACTCAGATGGATTTGACAAACAATGGGACTGGGATTTAAGCAACAATGGATATAGTGTTAGTAAAACAATAAGCCACCCACATTCTGATGGTTTAGACCACCCATTTGCGAATCCTCATGGGGATAGTTCATGGGATTTTATACCCAACAACACGTGAAAAAAATTGACCCAGATGGGTTTAAGCAACAATGGCATGTCTTGAATTTTCATGAATAATGGACTAAGTTGCCATGTTTTGCATGATATCATGATTTTTCATGAATAATTATGTACATTTATCATGTATTATTCCTGACATTTTCGTGGATTGAGTTTTTGAATGGATTAAGATTGAGATCTCGATGTTTTTGTTTGAACATCATAGGATATCATGATAAAATATTGACATATATCCCAGGGCCAAGTTCCTTTTTGCAGACTCGCACGACAGGAACATGATCGGACATGAGTTTTTTTGCCAGCAACAATGAGAGTTGGGGGTGTCTGAAAGTTTGGTAAAAAAAAACGTGTAATGGACACCTCCATCCAAACATGGCACTTTCATGGCTGTTACTATGATGCGACCAAGCACTGGACCAACTGGGGTCTTCAAAATTCTGAACAAACGTTGGGGGGACCAGGCTATTTGGGAAATTTCAATTTGGAGCTGCGCAGGGAAAGAAGTACAAAAATTAAATATAAACTTTTCATGTCAACTGTGGGCCCCCTTGCGGTGCTTGGGATCTGCATCCCAGGTGCAAACATCTTTGGCCGAGGTAAAAAACTATGGTAAATATAACAGGATGGGGCCCCCAGTCGAGCGATAGCGTTCTAAGTTGGTGAACATAAGTGGCTGTTAAAAAACTGGTTTATGGTGGATATAACGAACAACAGTTTTCCCTTACGAACTTCCGTCCTGTAGTTCATGGGGATTAATTAATTATGATGGTTTATAAACCAACGTTCACATCACTGGGGGCCCCATCCATAACCACTTCCTAATGAGAATGGGATTTCCCTGAAACTTTGGGCTGATGGGACTTGCTGGGTGCACTGGTGACCCACAATGAACATAGGCTATACTTGGATGGTAATTTCTGGGGAAAACTTGGTTGCACACTTTCATATTGTCTTTGTTTGCAATAAATAGGAATACATGTTGTGTACATATATAATTATATGATAATATGTATAAACGCACCGCACCAGCTACAAGGTTGTTTTCTTCCGAGTAAGGCTAGCCCGGATTTACCCCAGTTTGTTGGGGATGGTTGGCCACTTTCCGTGGCCAACTGGGCCAACTGTTCAGCTGTTTTGTGCTCAAGGTGGTTCACTGCTGTTGATCCCCACAGGCCCCACAGCGAGAACACAGAGGTCACGGGAACGATAAAACAATCCACCATGGATTCATCATGTGTTTTAATGGTGTATGTCAATTATGTGATTTTCTGGTTGGTGGTTTCAAACATGACTGGATTATTTTCCATAACATATGGGATGTCATCCTTCCCATTGACTAATATTTTTCGGAGGGGTTGAAACCACCAACCAGTTTTTTCATCATGCGATTAATCTTTGCAAAGATGTGTTTTTAACCATGTTACATATCATAGACCTTCCCTGCACTGCATGGCCCTAGTACTGAGAGATCATTTCGAATACGTCTTCCAATGTCTATGTAGTGTGTATTAATAGTATACATTGCATATGAATAGACGTACATGCCATGCATTTACACATATGTATCTATATATCATACACTATGAATTATATTCACATATGGTTATAGAATCTTATACGTGCATGTATGTGTGTATATTATATACTATACACGTATATGCATATAAACATATTCATACAGAAACCCCAACAACATCTAGTAGATCCACCTTTCTGGGCGTGCAGCCCGTGCGACATTTTTCGACGCGTTACTTGTCTCCCGGATGGTGGAAAGGGGACTGCCCGAAATGATCTCAATAACTATGGTTTATAGGTGATATATCTATAGTTAATGGGATTATAATCTATTTATAACTGGGTGGGGCGCCACCTTATAACAATATTGGGATGATATATTATGTATTACTACAGTGGATGGGCCAGCGAAATCCTGCACTAGTTGATAGGAGGTAAACATCCCATTATTTTGTTTGGCGAAAAAAACAATCCTTTTGATGGTGCAAGATGTCTTCCACCGTATTAAAATTGGTGGATATTGGTGGTAAGAAAACAGAAACATCCAGGGAACATGAATGAGAATATAATGGGATATGATGGTAAGATAATTGAACAGAATGGGATATGATCTCCTTTGCCTGTAACCGTTATTCAACACGCAAAAGGAGATGATTCAAATGGCAAACCGGCCCCTCTGACTGAGCCTCTAGTCTATTTTTTAGGAAATTTAGAGAGATTGGGGCTGGGTCTATCAGAAGGGGATGTAAATGACATTGCCAGTTAGAATTGGCATGGTGAAAACATGAAACGATGTATCATGAACAAGGCTTCCTTGATCTGTGACATTTTTCTTCAGATATGATTGGATTATAATGATGATAAAAAGTCAACTCTTCCAGTTCTAGGTAAATAGAGGCCAGCTGCAAAAGCATTTCATCAGGTTTTTGCTTCCAGAATCATCCAATGAGGGTGTGTTGCCATGCGTGGAGAGTAAGACCTAGCGAAGTGGGATAGGACAATTTTACCACTATCTAAGCGCACAACTATGTGAAGTTTACCCTCAATCAATGGATTGGTTTAAAAGAAAATCTACAGGAAACCATATATTTTCCCATTAAGATCATGGGGCTTTCCGGTGTAAATTTTCCCAAAAACACCAATCTATTGACTTAAGAGATTGTCTTGCAAGAAAATATTGGGAAACCTTACTGGTTGGTGGTTTCAAACATTTGAATTATTTTCCATTTCATTTATAGGATGTCATCCTTCCCATTGACTCATATTTTTCAAGATGGTTATTGCACCACCAACCAGTTGGGATATGGCTATATATATAATGGCTATATAAATGTGTATATAATGGATATAGTACTTTAGTTCTGGATTTATATCTAACCAACTAAATGGATTGGTTATAGTTATATATTGTTATATATCACCAATATATTACCGGTTTACCATAATTATCACCAACTGATATATCACCAGTAATATAACTATAGTAAACCACTAATTAATATAACTATATATATATTACCACTGATATAATGGATATATACTGGAATATGGATATATCACCAATTTTATCTGGATTTATCCTGGATGTCACCGGTTTAAACGGTTTAATCTCCCCGGTCAAATGCGAAAAAAGGGAACTGGGCCGGGGAAAATCCCATGAATTCCTATAGTTAATCCCTATTGGTATCTACTACATATATATATGTGTGTGTGTGTATTGTTATAATGATATTATATATATACATATACATATATTATAGTGAAATATAATATATATATATTATATTATATATATATTGTAGTGATACATATACATATATATATATATAATCTCATGTTATTCCCAACCTGAAATATATTCCATAGCAAAAACTCCGCCATTCAACAGCCACAGTCGAAATTCACCACAGGATGGATACAGTGCCAGATCCCACGAAGCCGGAAATCCTCTTCTTCGATGACTTTGAGCCAGAACCGCCCATGGAGTCGAACCTGGTGCTAAATCCAAATCGACAAATCTGCAGCCTGGATTGGAGGCAAAAAAAGTGGGTGAAACACGACTTGTGCATATGTATATGTATAAATTTGTATATACATATATATATACACATATGTATACATATACATACATATATATAGACATATATACATATATACATATATGTACACATCAATAAGTTTTGCATCTACATATTATATATATATACATACTATAGTACAAATGATATTATGTGTATATATTTATATATATAACATATATTTATTTACACATACTTGTACATATACACATCATATACTGCATATATATATATAGAGAGAGAGCTGGCCGCTGTGGGAGTGCACTTTTTTCCATGCAGTCATTACACTAATCATTATATTAATCATTATATTAGTCATTATATAAGTCATTAAATGAATCATTATATTTATCATGATATGAATCATTATATGAATCATTATACGAATCATTATATATTAATCATTAAATGAATCATTAAATGAATCATTAAATGAATCATCATTATATCAGTCATTATATAATTCATTATATTAGTCATTTTATTAATCATTATATTAGTCGTTAAATTAATCATTATATTAATCATTATATTAGTCAATAAATTAATAATTATACCAGCCATTACAAAAATCATTATATTAATCATTATCTTAGTCTTTTTAAAAGTCATTAAATGAATCATGAAATGAATCATTATATTTATCATTATATTAATCATTTTATTAATTGTATTAGTCATTGCATTAGGCATTATATTAACCATTACATTAATCATTATATGAATCATGATAATATTCATGATATTAATCATTATGATATATATATACTAACCATGTATGTAGGGGACACATGTTGCGCCTGAATTGGAACTTTTGCCAAGGGGAAAAAGAGAACAGGGGCAAAATTATCCTAAACAAATCAAAATGGGATTGGAACAGTTATGGCCCGAAATACCAGTTGTAATCCCACAAAAATATGGTTTATTTTTCTAATCCCACAGAAATCACCAGTTATTAAGAACACCACAGAAATAATTGGTAAATCTATGGCCGAAAATCACTGAATGTTGACACATTTTGTTGGCCCCCAAAAAAATGATTTTTGTTGATTGAAAAAAAATATCTATCCCATTATAAACCCATTAGTTTTAACTACCCAGTCCTACTTGTAAACCAACTTGCCTATTTTGGGGACCCTGCATTGTAATGCCAATACACTACTGTAATGATGTTGGGTATTTCTAACCCTATAGACTGGCACCTGCACAAGAAAGGGATAGTTGAGATTGGACATGGTTATTTAACATAGCCATGGAAAATCACCATTTTTAATAGGTAAACCATCTATAAATGGGCCATTTTCCAGAGGATATCTGGTTGGTGGTTTGGAACATTTGGATTATGTTTCCATTCAGTTGGGAATGTCATCATCCCAACTGACGAACTCTATCATTTTTCAGAGGGGTAGGTCAACCACCAACCAGAAAATTGTTTGATGGAAGATAATCATTCGCATTACGAAAAAAAAACGACATTTGAGGGTAAATCCACCATTTTCATGCCCGATACATCATATCAAGTTGGTTGTCCCATGGAATTGGCCGGTTCTCATTAATTCCTAGGGTTATTCCCTATATGTTTATATATATATACATACAGCATTGTGTTCCCACTATTTCCTTTTAATCCCTTTAAATCACCATTAAATCACCACTATATCTTTGAAACGTGAAATTGTTTCAGCTTGGTGATCTGAAAGCTTTCCAGATGATGGAAAACCTCCGTACAAGGTGGGCCTGTATAGCTATGGCTAAGCATTGGCTAGAGTTTACGGTATGGCAATTGTTTCACCATGGTTTCTGGATTTTGTAAACCAATAACCCACTGTTCACTGGAGGCCACCAAAGGAATCAACACTGATTTTGCCACCAAAGTGCGCGCAGTAACGTTGTTTTGGCCTGTTGACAACCTATTTCTCAGCAGTAGGAATATGCACATTGGAGCAACCAACATGTTTCTATGGGGTACATCGGGGTACCTAAAGCGATGGAGCATTGCCCCACGCAATACATATGGAGCCTCTATTTGGTGAGGCCGGATCTTCGCGTATCGATCCCATGACCCCCTAGGCAAAAGGCATGCGAAGTCGAGGAAGGACTTGAAGCGGCTGCAAAAGAAACAAGAGCAGTTGGACCATTTCGACCCTGGGCCGAAGGGCCAAACAGGGGCGGCAGCCACGAAGAGCCATGGGGCCCAAAAAAGCGGTTTCACCACGAGACGGGGTCTCTAGGAACGCCCACGTGTTTTTGTTGCAGAGAAATGTCTCATATCCCACTGATGGACTTTTGTAAGCGGGCCGCGGCAGGAATAAACTATCGAGCTTCCTCATATGTTGGATGCCAGATTTTTAGTGGTCATGAACGTGGTGTTTGGCCTTGTCCCCCTGGATTTTCATGGGAAATTCACGATTTTTGAACAGTTAATTATCTATAATTATAAATATTGTTACGTTTAGGTTTTCTCTACCCACCCACACAAGTGAGCACAGCCACTAGTCAAGGCTGCCTCTACTCATGTGACGCGTGCACCTTAAGGGCTGTGCACCTCCTTTCACACTCCCCCCAAC
>Ga0126342_10000702_pt1 | contig 39937 bp, 19 predicted proteins | sample Cyp1metagenome_FD_92528 | JGI IMG/M metagenome (GOLD analysis project Ga0126342, IMG submission 92528) | Coral microbial communities from Lord Howe Island, Old Settlement Bay, Australia - Cyphastrea 1 metagenome | ecosystem: Host-associated > Invertebrates > Cnidaria > Coral ...
CAATGAGATCTGAATCTGCCGGATTCTATTGATACAAAGAACCAACAGCTGTCGCTTCGGGGCAACTGATGGTGATACAACATGCTGTGACATGTCACTGTGATCCGGTGGATTCATCTCACAGAATAAAACTGGTCACCTAGAAATGGTGATTTGGGCTGGGTTAAAGCTGGTTGAGTTATATATCTACTGAGTTGCTACTCTGGTAAAGCCAACTAAGAAAATATCAGGTATCATGTGGGTATGGTTATTGTAGCACCCATTTATGGTGATTTTGGGGACTGTTAAAAAAAATGGCTTCAGGACATTCTATCACCATCCAGCAAAACATATCAAAGTGCATGAATTAAGCAACACACATGGAGATATGTGCATGATGTGTCAGTGATTTTGCAAATGCATGCCTGTGGAAGTTATGTTAGTGATTCTGAGTGATCGGAGCAGATGAGACCTAGCCATTGTGGTAATGTCTTCCCCCCTTAGCTAAGAATTTAGATGGCTCAGGGGCATGGAAAAGCCAACTGATTCGTGGGTAACAGTCATATTCACCATTCTACATCATGGCTGAAACGAGTTTCAATGGTTGAGTACAAGGTGAGGTCCCTCAGTGATAAGTCGGTACATGAACTATAGTTGTATCATGTTGTATCCTCCATAAGCCCAACAGTTAACCAAGGCTGAGCTGTCAGACATCGCTAGGAGTTCCCCTTTTTGGGACGGTTTCGCTTGGCCAAGGCAGGTGTGGAAAAAACTTCGCCACGCGCAATGCACTTTTCTGTCACCACCTCGCCAAGAGCCACTAGCGTCGCCAGTGAAGACGGAACTGCCTTTTGGGAACGGGGGACGGGACAAGTGGTGAGTGAAGATGAAGTCAAGGTCTTGGGAAATCTTGGGAAGCGCCCAAGATTGGGGTGTGAAACACAGAAAAATCCCATAACCATATCATCCACAGCCCCATTTCATCATGTGGCAATTCCATGCAATTCCCTACATCCACCATGGTGACCCGGTGTTGAATATGGGGGGAAGGGATGAGTATAAGATGTGTCTCCAGAGACAATGCGCCTATAAGGGCCCCATGTCATTTTTTGGACCATGGTACCCTTGCAGTCATCAAATCTTTTGGTTGGTCATTACGGGTCATGCTCATAGATGTCCTTTTTCGGTGGATGAATTACTGGTGGATGTAGATGAGGATAAGTGAATGTGATATTATATGGCATCATTTTTCCAGGGAGATCCATTTGCTACCAATTTTGCTATTCATAGTGAGAAGCTACATACCTCGAAACAAACTAGACACAATCTGGCATCCAACTCACCCACAGATTCCCACAGACGGATCTAGTGATATCTAATGATTAATGCATCATGCTAATTTGAGGACCTTGGTGCTGAAATAACTCCAATTTCTGTTGGGTTTATGATAAACATCTATAATATAATATATATATGTAGATACATAACTAGTCAATGGGATAACATAAACCAACAGAAATAACTGTCGATGCACCACTGTCAGTGCATCCTTGAACGAAGACGGAATAGGCAGTCCCCTTTTTTGCAGCCATGGACACCTTGTGACCTTGTGAAGGAAAGATTGGGTCAATGAGCCCATTCTAAGTGGGGTGCGTTCCAAAAGTTGTTAGCCATTTCCCAACGAACTTTCGAGATAGTGAATCTGAAGAACACATTTTCCGGAAACAAATCGGAAACAAAGGTCGCATGTGACATGGTTTCCCAATGTTCCAGTTACTTTGGCTTGAAAACTGTTGGATTTTGTTGCGATCGTCTCCGCAAGCCTTAAAAACTGGTGCTTCTCAACTTTGGGACATCCCATGACTCACAGATACTCACCCGCGAACAATACCCTCTGGTTATGTCAAAATAGCTATTGAAAATGACCATAGACATAGTGGATTTTCCCATAAAATAATGGTGGATCTTTCAATAGCTATATGTTAAATTACCAGAGGGTATGTTCGACATCAGTGTGCGAAATGTGCGAAATGTCACGATTCAGACCCCATCAGACCTGGCTTTGGAAAGATCGTAAGTGATGGGATGAGTTTCCAGGGATGGGTGAAAGCCTACCAAGCGATAAAGATGGTCATCCAAGATCTCAAGTCAAGCTGGGTAGGAAAAAAACGCATGTTTTGCTGGTGAATGAGTTTATTTGGGCTTTGTTTAACTTTGTTTGGACCATTTTGACTTTGTTTGGACCATTTTGACAGAGAAAGAGTTCATATCTATGTTTTTGAAGGGTACGTTGAGCGAGTAATGTAGAAGTTGGCAAGTAACATGCATGTAAACATCATAGAATACACATGAAAAACAAGTTCTTCGAAACACCATGGGAACTGTCTTGCATCACACACTATGTTATACAGATTCAAAATTCCTGATTGAGTGGTCTTTTTGTCAATGGGCATTGAAGGGTTTGGGACGTGCCCTAACCAATTAACTTATTAACTTGGCATCAGTAAGGTTTCCAAGATTCTGAAACACCAAGTCTATGAAATTGTCACCATTATTAACCATTATTAACCATTATATATTAACAATTATTAACCATAATTAATCAGTATTAACCATTATTAACCATAATACAGTGGACATATTTCACTGGGTTACTATAGTTTTCCCCTGCTTTAATCAATGAAGGCGGGCTGGAAAAAACCACCATTGATTAATTGTCCCATGGATTTTCCCAACTAGAAACCTCCAGTTATAGATGGTGTTCCCTGCAAATCACCCATTTATACTTAGATGGGCCATGGAGTTAGTGACAACTAGTTAGTTAATGGATTATTTCATTGGGTTTTTTTTGGGGTAACAAATCCCCAGTTACTAAGCATGAATCGCTAATCCCATGGCCCATCTAAGTAGATGATTTTTCCATAGATTACCCTCTGGTAAACGTTTACATGACTATGGAACACCATTTTCTAGCTGGGTAAATCCACGATAAATCACCATTTTCCATAGCTTTTTGTATGTTTACCAGAGGGTATGTCCCAACAAAAATTATCCCAGGATTATCCCCATACTTTCCCACCATTAACCCCCCATCTTACCCTCCGGTAAGCTATTGAAAATCATCCCCCATGAGGTACATCATCCGAGATGATGGGAGTCGGGTGGACCTGAGGCGCCCACGTATCGCGTCGTTGCGACGAGTCGTTGGTTTTGTTCATGGCCCCGTGGCAACGTCCTAAGCGGTGAAGGTGAAAGGAACATCAGTTGGATAATATGGTTGATTTTCCTTTAATATATGGGATAATCCTGGTTAATCATGGTTAATCATGATTAATAATGGTTGATAATGGTTGATAATGGGAGAATATATCTGGTTGGTGGTTTGGAACATGAATGGATTGAATGACTTTCCCATCATATTGGGAATGGAATAATCATCCCAACTGACGAACTCCATCATTTTTTCAGAGGGGTGGCGAAAAACCACCAAGTAGTTATAGTTGATGAGTTGATTTGCTAGATCTGATGTGGAAACTGATTTTTCGGAATCGGACAAGATGATGGGACATTGCTGAGGAGCCCCATTGTTGTGCCATCAATGATGGTCCAGGGGACCCAGCTATGGCCATCAACAGGGAAAATTTGGGGGCCTTGAAGCAGTGGATTTGGGAGGTTAAGTGCTACACTGATGCTCTCCCCACTATATGATCTATATGCAAATTATATCATATTCCCATTTAGTATCGTTTATATGACTAGTTGGTGGTCTCAAAGATGATTTATGTTGTTAATCCAATTTTTAAGAGGAAACAGGATGATGAACCACTGCACGTTGGGGGTTCCCTTATATTTTCAGACAAAACCCATATATATATATACACCTCACATAGTTATAAGTTGGTCTATAACCCCCATTGACCAAAGATATCTACCAGAGATGTTGACCATTAGCCCAGCTATTCCGGCTATTCCCAAAGATTTCAGACACATCCATATGCTCTTGTCTGTAAAATAGGATGCCTCCAAGTCGGCCATTCTCAGATAGACCCATATCCCAAATATACTTATATAGCATATTATAGCATCGTATAGCCGTATAGCTGCAGAGTTGAACCGGCGCCGAACCGGCGCGCGTTGCGCAGGTTCTTGTCTGACAAGCTGCGGAGCAACATCAATTTGCAGCGACTTGGCCAAGCTGGGATGAACTGATCGGAAACGACGCCGCGATTTACATTTTTCGTGGTGGGATACGGATGGGATACGGATTGGAATTCACCATGAAAAATATCGTGATGCCATGAATATGGTTTAATATGGTTTAATATGGTTTAATCTTTGGATACCATGATTTGGACCATGATTTGGAAATGGCTGTGATCATCTCCAGTGTTTGCAGGGAAGCGGCAACAAAAAACTTGGCTATATCGGCTATATGCAGTGAGTGTGGATTTTAGGCTTTAGGGATCTTTAGGAATCTTCAGGGATTTTTAAGGATTTTTTAGATGTGTTTTTTTGGTTGTTGGTTTTTGTGAGTGTGCTATGTGATGCGCTATGTGTCCGTTCGCACTGACTCACGGGCTGGCTCCCGAACGAGACCTGAACATCTATAATAACATATATATATATACGTATAGATATTACACTATATATATAATATTATATACTATCAAATCATGTATATATATATATTAACATACACACATAGATTGCGTCAGCCAGTCACCCCCTTCGGAAGCCATTCTTTTCAAGGTACGGATGGCGTGTGGAGCGACACATGATCGATGGAGACTATGTACCTGGGACATCTCAATGAGGCATACCGCTGGGATAAGCATAAAACTATCCATACATTGCGATTTCATGGGAATATATGTTGGGCAATATTCAACCATATTTGTGCGGCCCTAAAAAAAAGATGGTGTTGTTTTTTCGGAGTAGAATCCTAATGGGTTTCTTGACAGAGGTACCAGGTACCATTTATAGAAGATGAATGTGCCAAGGTCATAAATGACTACAAGGCCTCAAGGCCTCCATTCTGTGGTGGAAACTTGCGATCCAACACCCCTCGTTTGCTAATATATGCAGGATGCCGGATGTTTTTGGTCAGTAATAAGTAATTATCAACTTGATTTTGATTTTGATTATATATATATATATATCTAATAATATATATCTAATAATATATATATATATATACATAATTAGATCAAGTAAGTTAAACCTCCAATATAGACTTACTATATCTATTTTTCATCAACCCCAACAGATCACATTTTTTTCGGAGCTTGACCACGGGGATCCGAGGTGTAGATATCAGAAATGGAATGCCTGGGAAATGGATGGAACATCCGTGGAACATCCAACGAAAACATAGAAAAACCATGGAAGATCACCATGTTATAGCTGGGTAACTCAAGGATTTCTATGAACATAGCCATTCAATTGGGTACCCTCCGGTAAATTAACAGTTTGCTATTGCAAATGACCCATTTATAATGGATTTTCCCATTAAAAACATATTTACCCTCTGGTAATGACTAACATAGCTATTGAAAATGACCATAGAAATAATGGATTTTCCCAGCTAGAAAATGGTGGATCTTTCCATAGCTATGTAAATGTTTACCAGAGGGTAACTCAAGGATTTTTATGAGCAAACTGACTTCAAAGTTGCAAAGTGTAAACGTTTAGTTTAGAGCGTATATCGTTTAGTACAAACCATCTTCAGATGTGAAATTCACCAAAGATGGCACATTTTTTTTCAGGGCACCTTACCAGTGGTTTTTCAGCTACATCTGCCTGGTAAGGTGATCTTCAATCGACAGCCCTCCCTACACAAGATGAGCATGATGGGACACCGCGCGAAGGTTATGGCGATGGGTCCACAGGGTCCACAAAAAGCGTACTGGGAACGATGGACATGTTCTGAGGTTTACCCTCTGGAAAACCATGGAAAACCATGGGAAAATGGGAAAACCATAGGAAAACCATAGGAAAATGGAGGTTTACCCTCTAAACATACAAAAAACTATGGAAAGATCCACCATTTTCTAGCTGGGTAGATCCACTATAAATGACCATTTTCAATAGCTATGTTAGTCATTACCAGAGGGTAATAGGTGCAAGATCAAGTTTTTTAATGTTGGTAACACTGACATTGTTGCAATGGAGCGGTGGATAGCAATGAGAGTCGACTTCCGTGTAGAAACCCAAGCACCCACGTATTCTCCTGCTTCGATTTAACGGTTCCTAAGACCATCCCAATTCTTGAGGCTTACGCTCCAGTAAAGTACTATGTCAATGGACTTGTCCCCTTGATTTTTATGTCATATGTGATGTAAAACATCCCATAGAGGTGACCTCTTACAACGCTCATCGGACAACACTGCTGGGAAGGTCATGCCCTTCTCCACGTTGAGATTCAACTTGGTTCGGCACTCGGCACCAGCCGGATGGTAACAGCCGCAGCTGTTGAGGCCAAAAGGAGCACCTTTCTTTGGGGTTCAATTGCCATGTTCATGGGTAGATTCTATCTCCAAAAAAAATGAATGAGTATGACCAACTATGGATTAAATCCTGATTAAATATCTTCCACGCTCCAATGATCAGTAGAATCTTAGTGGGGTTTTGTGGGAGAATGTACCTGAAAAATGACCAAAAACCCGATCAAAAACATATCAGCACTTTTCATGTCAATGAATTATTGATTATCACCCAGATACATGATTATCAATGATATATAATGTGTATTCAGTACATAATAAAGTTCTATCAATAGTATATTGAACTAATACAATGTACAATAGTATAATAACATAATAGTATTGTTATATAACACAGTATATAACATAGTATAGTATATAGTATATACTATATACTATATATAGTATAGTATCTAGTATAGTATATTGTTTTATTGTTATATTGTTTTTTAGTATACAATAGTACCATTGTACATAGTTTACCCAGTTAAGGCCGTGACGTCGCCCTACAACGCGGACTTCGACGGCGATGAGATGAATCTCCACCTGGCGCAGGACGGTGGACACAGGACGGTGCCGCACGGTAGAAACTAGAGATAACTAGGGTTTATGATGGTTTATGATGGTTTATGATGGTTTATGTTAAACCCATGGGAGGGGCTACCATCTTCCAGACCCAATTTTTTTTGGGTGCCAAGTTGGATTTTGGGCTGCAAGAGTTACAGTTATATATCCCAGTTATTTCCCATATTATATAACCCTATATAACCCATATGGGGATGGGTCAAAACCTTGTACCCCTGGTGAACATCAAAATAGCTGGTAAATGGATGTTCATCCCTCTAAAATTGGTATTAAAAGGTATTGATTCATAGCCATATAAGCCATATATGAATTATAATATATAAACTGGGATATAACTGGGATATATAAACTGTGATATAAGCAATTCTTATATTATATGACCCATAGAATTAGCTTATATAACAGTTATATATGATTAGGTTATGACCCATATCCCAGTTATAACTCCTCAGAACGTCATGCAGTGTGCAGAAAAACTCTCCAATTTGAGATGGGATTCAACAGAGGATTTTTTGTAATTTATAACTATTTTCTGCGAAACATATTATATAATAATCAAGGTTCATCATCTCCATATGATCTCCCTTTATAGTGCTTTATAGTTATATCTACTCGTATCCCAGTCAATATCTTAATGGTTAATACTACCCCTAAGAAATCCCACACTACACATTTATGAATGTGTTTATTTGTCCATCATTCTTTTCTCCAGACCCTCCATTCCCCTCATGTCTCACCTTCAGCGATAGAGCGGACGCCAGTCTCACGAAACGCGGGCAGAGATCAAGCACATGATGCTGAATCCCAGACAGGCAACGGAGCTGACTGCAATCTGGCACTGGAATGACCATTCGGTTGAGGGATCTTTACTTGTCTGCCAAAAATATGTTGAAAGTGTGTCTGGTATTCACAGACTCAATGGACTCTGCAGAGGTTTTGATTCGTTTTTTTTGCAGGCTTTTGAATAGGCTTTTGAAGTCATGTGGTTTTGCCATGTTTCGACATGTTTCGACCACCCTTTTTTGTCCATCTCATAGTTCCAGATTTTACAGCAACATTGTGCGATCCATTTGAAGGTCAAAACTTCAAAACCTCGTTGTCTCTAAGGGTTGAAGTTCGGGTTCACTTTGAATGCCATGGCGGTTATGGAATATGTCACTGGGATTGGGACCCAGCTTGAAGGAAATGGATCTCCTACAGTAAGAATTGATTTGGAAGAATATGTTCTCCGTGTTTTCTTCTCTTTACAACCATTTTGTTCTTGATATCCACATTTATCGTGATGGAATATATCCCATGACGGATCCATGGTGCTGCTATATATGGTAACATGGATCCCATCAATATGTCCCCAATGTTAGCATATATACCAGCACCATGGATCCTATGGGTATTGGAATCTGTTATTCAAACTATGAATACATCCGGTGTTCTCCGGTGTTCTCCGGTGAAAAAATCGCTGCTGAATTCTCGATAACTTCCCGTTGGCGTCACAGGTGGTGTCGCCACAGGGGAACAAACCCGTGATGGGCGTGGTGCAGGAGGGGTGACGGGGTGAACTCCAGGATCCATCGGTATCAACCAGTGTTTTTTTTGGGATTTACTCCATAGGTTTGTGAAAAGATGTGATATGTGGGCGTATGGGAGAAGTTGAAGATTTATGGGATTATCATGGAATATATGGGATATTTTTTGTGGGATGATAATGGAATATCATGGGATATAATGGGATTATACTTCAATTTACTACTTATCATTGTAACTTACTGATCCGACTGATCCCATCCCCCGTTCTTAGTCACCTCCTAATTGCATGGTCCCAAAGATGTGATTTCATCCCCCACTTCTTACCATGGTTTATGGGGGATGTAGAAAATATCAGGGGAAAGAGACACAGACATTATATTATATCATTGGAGATATGGTAGATATCCAATTATTATCATTATATGATCATTATCAGGGGAAATATTCATTTTTTTTAACATTGGAACATGGTCAACATAAAATAAGTTGATAATCCCAATGAGACACCTATTTGATCCTCAATTATTTTTTTTGATGGAACATTGGAGATATGTTTGGCTCGATAACCACCCAACCAAAACACCAACCAGAAGGAATGGAGATATCGTGGGATAACCAGTTGATGCTGCCCCAAGGGGATTTACCATTTGGACAATTTGACATATATATATAATATGTAACATATATATATATATATATAACATATGTATATATATATATATAACATATATATATATATAACACATGTGTATACATATATATAACATATATATATAACATAACACACATATATATATATATATATGTATGTATACAAGATATGTATACATATATATGGAAAATGTCCATGTCTAATATGTAAATCATCGAATCAAATGGTGGCTTTCACAGCATAGATTACCATCGACTCCAAGTTTGGCGAACCTGGTCGAAATGCTAAGTTGGAGAAGCTAACTCCAATAACCAGTGTTTATCGTGTATATATAGGGGGGATTCATAAATGATGGTGCCCCAAAATGGATGGTTTATAATGTAAAAACATGTTAAATATGGATGATTTGGGGGTACCAACCATTTGAGGAAACCTACACACACAGTGGGGATATGATATAAAAGTGGGGATATGATGGCATACAGTTTTATGATATCACTAATAACACTATGATATGTTTTTTCCAGCCATGGTTGTATGATTGATGTACTCCAATGGTTGATTTACTCCTGCGTCAAAACCTCATAGTTTAACATACTTGGGAGATCTTGGGAGCCATGACCATCTACCAACCATCATCCCCAACTGACTTTCATATTTTTCAGAGGGGTTGAAACCACCAACCATATATATATATACATGTTCAATAGTTATGTTAAATTACCAGAGGGTATCTGACATAACAATCTGATACGATTGTGAACTTGCCACTTTCCAGGCAGCATCCTGTCCTAGCTGTGAAACAATGTGAAACACGGCCACATGCCTTCCCCCTCGTTGGGTCAGGACAGTTTGCTGGCGACGGTCAAATACACCAAGAGGGATACCTACATGGAGAAGGACTGATCCCAGCCATCCAGATGGGGCTGAGTGATGCTGAGTTTTTTCGATGATCCCATCATTTTTCTGGGAAATCTGAAACCAGAACCCAATTTATCAAGCAAAAAACTGAGTTTCCAGAACATGTTACTGTAAATCCATCCTTATATACATATTGTATATATATATATGTATCCCGCAGTCCAATATTGTATTAAAACACATATATTGTAGATCCATCCTATTATCCTTATATATCCAAAAATAATATAGATGTATAGTTGAGATCACTATATGGACGATCCGCGATCAAGTCGTCTCCAGCTCGAGCTCTCCAGGATTTGGTGATGAATATCCTCATGTGGCTGCCTGTATGGGACGGTCCGGGCACCGCAGTGTGAGTGAGACTTCCGTATGTCTAGATCTATATATACCCTATGGATCCATGGCCACTGTCTGAGAAGGTACAAATCACTCTCCAAATCATACCCCAGTCCCACTTCCTAAGAAGGTACTTTATATATCTGGTTGGTGGTTTGGAACATGAATTTTATGACTTTCCATATATTGGGAAGAATCGTTTCAACTGACTTTCATGTTTTTCAGAGGGGTAGGTATACCACCAACCAGTATATATATATAATACACATGCATTTTGGATATTGTTTATCGAATGAACCCATTGCATTTGCTTGGATGTTTGGATGTTGGTAGTAATTCACCTCCTATGTGACATAAGTGAAGTCTAGCAACATGTGGGTGTAGCATTCGAAATGGGTATACCCCGGAAAAAAGAAACAAACACATATAGAATAAAGACAAGTTGAATGCGCATCGAAATAAGGTCATGTTTTTGTCCGCACCAAAGTGGTGCCCCCTATTTCTATGCCCTCAAGAAATCAAACATGGCCATGGACAATCCCGCAGGTGTAGATGATTGTCCCATATTTTCACATATAGTTCGAGTATTTACCAGCCACGTTTGATGACTCAATCGGCGTTATAAACTATAAGCATATATAGATATACCAATAATCACCGGGATCTGTAAAAGATATATATTCTTAAATTGATATAGCAATAATGATAATTAAACCCATATACCCCTGCATAAGAATAGATCATCATCGGGTTAATCTATTGTTCATAAGCCATAACCATCACTGGGGCACCACAGGTCAACTTCCTCCACCAGCCATCATGAAGCCCAAGATGCTCTGGAGCCGGGGTTACTGCGCATGTTTTTTTAAACGCACGGGGAACATGAGGTGATCTTTTGGTTTATGAAAGTCTTTGGCCATGTTTCGCTTGTGACTTTTTTTGCTGATACTAATTATATCATATCTAATTTCTGTTGATTCAGAAGAGTCAGTGTTCAAACTTTTGATTCAGAAGAGTATTGTTCAAACTTTAGAGAAGAATCAAATCATTCTTCAAAGTTCAAACACAGTTCTTTGGATGTGTTCATTTGGTTTTCATGAGGGTAAATCCATCTTTTCCTTAGAAACACACATCCCAATGATGGTGGATAGGATTCACGTTTGTGTCACTGGTGTTTGCCAGGAAGGTCAACGGTTGAACAGCTTCTGAACGGGTTGAACACATCAACTTGTAGGACTTGCACCCTGGAATGGAAAGTTGAAGCATCCCTAGTGCTCCAAATACGCTCAATTCGAAGGTGTTTAGACCGCACAAAACAACTCCAAATACAGTCTCAGTCTCGCTGTGTAGGGCATAACCATCATTTACCCTCTGGTAATTTAACATAGCTATTGAAAATCACTATTTATAGTGAATTGTCCAATGAAAAATGGTGATTTTCCATAGTTATGTTAAATTGCCAGAGGGTATCCCAGAAACTCTGCAAACTTCTTCTGCGGTAGGACAGGGAAGCAGATCCTCTCCATGCTTCTGCCAAAGACTCTGTCCATGAAGGTGGCTTGCAGCGGGATCGTTTTTCCACCTCTTGGCTGGTAAAATCCACATGTATCATCAACCGCAAGGTCTTAGATTCTTAGATCATCAAAATACCATAAAATGCCACTTATGATGTTCATATATTCTGCTGAAATATGCCGAAATCCTCCATTTTAGTAGATTTTGTCTGGGTTAACTCAGTTAACTCATGGTAAATCCTTGGTTTTCCCCGGGTCCAGGGCCCCTTAAAGGGGCCCCGTTGTCGCCGTCCGTCGCTTCAGCGCGATGCGGCCATCGCCTCGAAGAACCGCAAGGACGAGGCGGACTTCGCGGCCAGCGACTGCAAGGCCCGGTGGTAACGTGAACGGCGGAGGGGAGAGATCCCACAGATGGGGAATGTTAATGGTGATTTAATGGGAGTATATGGGATTTTCATGGGATTTTCATGAGAATTTCAGGGGGATTTCATGGGATGCTGGTGGGATTTCTTTGATGGGAATCGATGGGAATTGGACTTCAATGCTATTTATATAAGGGGGGATATTTGAATGGGAGTTTGATTTCAATGAGATTTCATGGGATTTCATATGGAATCTATGGATGTAAAGCCAATTATGAACCCATAGGTTTTTCGGTGAATTGCTCAGTGCTTGGATGGTCAATTGTCAATCCATAGGGATATAATTTAAATTGATGTAATATATATATATATATATTTACCCTTTGGTTATTCAACATAGCCATGGGAAATGGCCCATTGAAATAAATGGTTTACCTGGGTTTACCGTTCTTAAAAATTGGTGGATCTTTCCATGGCTATGTTACATATCCAGATGGTAATATATATTTAATTATTAAATAAACTATATTTAATTATGAGTATTCCCTTAAAATGGGATGGATGACTATAGCTACTATAGCACAGCATCTTTTGATATCTTTTGATATCTTTTGATACCACAGATGCTTGGAATATGTCGCCGCGCATCTGCAGATGGATGTGGAGGGTTTCTGATTGGATCCCGTAAGATGTTGCAATACAAGTACTATAACCCATAGGATCCATGTATGCTATATATGGTAACATTTACCATCAATATACCCCAAATGTTAGCATATATACCATACATGGATCCTATGGGTAATATACTTCAAAATCCTGTAATCACTGTGTTTGTCTTTTTTGGTGGACATGGATCGAGTCTTTCTTGTTATCCCAGCTTTATTTGCTTGGTGGTTTGGAACCTTTTTTTATTTTACATTTCATATATGGGATGTCATCCTTCCCATTGACGAACTCCATCATTTTTCAAGATGGTTATTGTTATTGCACCACCAACCAGTTATTATCCCATGGTGTAAAGCGATTGGCATGACTATCCCGTGGGGTAATCCAAGCAATCTGGATAGTTATTGCACCACCAACCAGTTTTATTTGTGGGACAACACACTTCGTTGCTTATACAAAAGGGACTAATCCACCAAGGTGGTGCGCCCTGGTTGATGACCCATGACATCCGCCCGGGCCCTCCTTCATCCTTCGGCCTAGCCCGCAGGTGCTCATCATGAATGGTGAATTGCTCAGTGGCATCGTGTGCAAGAAGACGGTACGCCTTTCCGCGGGCGGAAAGGGAGCATGTGGAAGTTTGTTGACCTTCCAGATGCAAAGGTCAGGCCCGGTCAGGCCGTGGATTTGCTTTCTTTTTTGCTCTTATTATAGCCACAACTCGCAGATTTTGCAGAGATCATGGGATGCCGGTGAGATATCCCCAGTGATGTTTATTGGTTTAGAAAGTTCACAAAACTGCCTGTATCCTCCATGAACCCAAACGTGAACCAAGTGATGTGCGTCAAACTTATCGCAAACGCGGGCCTCACCTTGAAAATCTGGCGATTTCCTTGTTGAAATGGATGGGGATTTTCCAGTTCCCTACGTTGAATTACCAGAGGATACCCCAGGGTAAACCAACATAGATGTGGAAAATGGTCCATTCCATTTACGGATTTATGGATTGATGTATTACCTATTAAAATTGGTGATGTTCCACATCTATCCCACATCGGGTGGCCATGGTCACTTCCAGACCTTCCATAGCCTCAGATCGGCTCTTCCAGTGGTTCCTTGCTCCACTTAGCACCTCGGAAGAGATCAGGTGTCCGGGGACGGGGCGGAGTTATCATATTACTATAGTATTGACCGTGTGATATGATAGTGATCTGTATGATAATATTATGATAATATAGTGATATGATATGATAATATTATCGTATTATAGTATTGATATGTTATGATATGATTAGTGATATTTTGTTTATCTGGATTGAATATTATAATATGATGATATAGTGGGATCACATATAATTATATATATATGGGATATGAATACTGATAAATGATATATATATATATATATATAATGTGGGTAAAACAATGCCATAAACCATCCCCCAGTCATCACCATAGCCATAGGTGGTATGTTTACCATTCCCAAATCGGTGGTTCATGATTGTTTTACCTTACTGTACTATAGTATTGATATGTTGTGATATGATATCCAGTTGAATGATTTATAGCAACAATATTGGGACGGGTCAAAAGTGAACATCAGAATAGCTGGGATTCATGGATGTACATTTTTCAACTGTATTTGTAGCTATTGATCCATAGCCCAATATGGAGAAATTCAACTGGTATTGTTTAAACCAAAGATATATGGAGGTTTCCGTTTAGTCATGGGGGTATCCCATTTCATTATCCATTCATAGATGGATTTCCTGAAAAAAAAACATCCACGGTGGATTTCCGGAGGGCAAGGACACGCTGATGGTGATTATTATAAAAATATAATACACTCTGGTAAACTAATGAAAATATAGATATAGGTATGGAAAATGGCAGTTCTTTGATACTTATACTTATGATTATTATATACTCTCTGTAAATTAACAGTTCGACCCTGGCAGTTGTCGGGGTTGGAAGATTAGGTTCCATTAAAACTAGGCTATTTTCAGGGTCTATGTTAATTTACCAGAGGGTAATATAAAACACTCTGGTTATTTAACATAGCCATGGAATGATTTATCCCAGTTATAGATGACAAACATGATGATTCAGCGAACTTAAAAATGATGATTTTCCATAGCTACGTTAAATAACCAAAGGGTACCGGGTATATATACAGTATCCTTACCCAGTGTCGCCCATTGTGATGTTGATCATTACATGTTATCACATTGCATCATATCATATTATGAATTTGTAATCCCAATTATTTCTGATCTCATTGATCAGACACTATAGCTATACTGTACTATTAAATTATTATGGTATACTAAAAGTTAACCATATAGTTTATATCATATGGCTATACTTAAATAACGTTCTATAGTTTATCAACTTATAACTGGGGGCCCTTAGGGCTCAGCGCTCGGCGCTCTTATCGAGCGCTTAGGTCTGGCTCGATTCAGGGCCTGAGTGGTGCAGAAATGTTGGAGGGCCCCAGGGATGCCATTGTGGGGTCTGGTGGTGAAAAAAGAGGGGTGAATGGTTGGTGAATGGTTGATCCTTGGTTTATAATTCATATATACAACCCATACATATATATATATAAATAATTCATCCCCAAGATGTGGATACAAAATTATGGAATCTTCCATTCATCTCGATGTAGCCTCTGGTAAACGTTTACATAGCGAACTGGAAAGATCCACCATTTTATAGCTGGGTAAATCCACTATAAATCACCATTTTCAATAGCTTTTTGTATGTTTACCAGAGGGTATGTCCCCAAAAAAATTAGAAACCCAATCAGAAATCATTTAAGGACCCGCGGATCTGCATCTTTTGACTTGGCTGTTTTGCTTCCACACTGTTTTGGTCTGACCTGTTTTAAGATCAGTTTCCAAACAAATCTGTGCAGGCTGGTGCACCTTATGATACCCTCTGGTAAACATAGCTATTGAACATGGCCATAGAAATAGTGGATTTTCCCATTAAAAATTGTGATTTTCCATAGTTTTTTGTATGTTTACCAGGCCGGGTAGTTCGACAGTTGAAAACACCACTCAGTCTGTGACTCTGTGACCGGGTCCCAAGTTTCGATGAAGTTCTGAGGTGCTGTCATACATCCAGAAGATGGTGAACCAGTGGCTGACCCACAACGGGCTGCTCGGAAGGTCCAGTGATGGATCCGTAGGAAAAGTCCTATGAATCGATGGTGATTTTTGATGTGATCCCGGCCATCCCAGCCACTTCGAAAGCCTGTCATGTCACCACTGCTCACCCCCCAACCTGTCATCTGCACCGTGGTGACCAGGTTTTTCACTCCTGGTTTTCATTCCACAATTCACACAATGTGTTTTTTTTGTCAGTTTTTGTTTAATCATATGTTACAGTACAGTACTACACACACATATGTCTACACACAGAGATATAGACACAGAATTGCAGCGTCATTTTCTCCAAAGACCAAGTTTGATGGGTCCATTGATTTTTCTGTCACAGCACAGCTCAGACCCCCCAGTGGTGAAAATCCTGCAGTTTTTGGTTGGTGAAATTGCTGTCGTTTGGTGGTCATTGGATTCATTGGATCATCATGATCTGAAGACGATGCATTGGATTCATTGGAGATCTGACGATTGGGTTACCCTCTGGTTATGACTAACATAGCCATGGTATAGATGACCCATTTATAGATGGTTTGCCTATTAAAATGGTGATTTTCCATGGCTATGTTAGTCATAGCCAGATGGTAAATCATGTTATAAATCTTTGGTGCGGTTTGAAAAGACGCCAAATTTTAGTCGAAATCTCCAGTTTTGTTCAGTGAGATCATTTATGTCTTTTCCAATGTATTCCCTGTTTGCGTCTTTGGGCCTCGATCTAAGGTTTTCTTGTGGCGTGGCAGATATCATTGCCAACGACCAGACGCTGCTCAATGTGGAGAAGACGCTGAAACAGGTGCAGAGTGGGAAATCACCTGACATGTTACGAGGTTCCAAAATGGAATTTGAGACGAGAGAAAATGAGGATCTAGGATCAAAAGCAAGGATTCATTCAGGAAAATTAGATATTTATCCTCATACCTGTAGAGTAGGATAATTTCTGATCTTAATGGGCTTTTCCATGACATCCGCTGGGTGATCTGCAAGACATGCAGGGTTTTCGGCTTAACAGGCTTCAGCCGAACGAGATGTGTTTCTTTTTCCACGAGCAAGAGTAAGATCATTTGGTGTGCAATTGTTAGCCATTTAATTTTGTTGGGGATAGTCATTGGCTATTGCCTTATCTCTCTCTGTTTTCCCAACCAAATCCTCTGGGTGATATTGGCCAAGAAGTATTCAACAGCCCAGAATTGGGAGTCAACCGATAGTGATGCTCATTTGTTTGTTTTGGAAGAAGACCGTGCGATAGCATCTCAAGAAAACTTTCGTCTCATTGCGTCTATGCTGCTGGAGCATCATTTGATCTTAGATCTTCAATTGTTTGACGTTTTTTGGTGTTTTTTTTGTGGATGGTTCGTGAGTAGTTGGAGTTTCTTTGCGTTTTTTTTGGTCTAAAATCCAGCAACTGCCGTTCCGAGGCCAAGAATGAGGTGCGCAATATCCTGGCAGATGCCCAGCGAGGAAAGCTGGAGACACAGCCTGGAAAGACCATGTGCGCTGAACCGGCGCTTCATGCTGGTTCGCGGCGGTAAAGGCTGTTCTGGCAGAAATATGGAATCAATTGATTGCAAATCTGATCCTTGTTATGTTTCGTTTTGAGATGACATGTTTTCGTTTCATTGTTTTTGTTTCATGGTTTTTGTTCAGCTATTGTGGTAGTACCTGTGTGTGTGTCTATATATACATATATATATATATATACACATAGTATCCCCAAGAAATGGAGAATTGGGCACTTATGATACAGTCAGTTCAACTAAGCAGTGAATAACTTGGATCCTCCAAGCAATGGATCCCATAGCTTCAGATCATTCCAGCAGCACTTCCAACAGCATCTTCTGTTGAGCATTCTTGAACACCACTGCTGGTTGATTGTGGGATTATGCCTGCTAGCCTTCATATATTTTCTATGGATTATCATGGGATTATCATATATTATCATAATCCATGAGCATAGACTTACTGGTGCTAAATGTAGGGAGGGGATGGGTTGCTGGGGGTTGCTGGGATTATTATTGATAGTGATGAAATGGATCATTCCCGAAAATTCCCGACGTAAAACGCACCAGTAAGTAGAAAATCCTTTCCTCAACCAGGCTGTTTTCGTTGACCGCGCAACGCACCAGGTACCAATCCTTCGAGGCCCGCGTGAACCAGCGATTGAATGCAGCTCGAGAGGCGGCATGGCTGCGACCGGCTTTTAGGGGATGAACCATGTGTTTCTCTTGGGGTAATCGGCTAATCCTTTGTGAAATCAAACTCACGCATGTTATATATAATACATATATATATGTACTGTATGTATGTATATATATATGTTGATATTCATATTTCTTAAGTTCACGTTCCAAGAGTGTGAAACGGGTAAATGTGGAAAAAAATCACTTTGAAAGGCTTGTTTCGGTTTCGGATATTGACACTTGTTCCTCGTTCATATTGTGCAACCTCGGGCAGCTGGCCCAGCTGGGCAGTCAAGGCCATTTACTTCGATGATAAAAACCGAAGATGGTGATGTTCCAGATCGTTACCCGGTATGGTTATGACTAACATAGCCTAGCCATCGAAAATCAACACGTTTGTACCTATACTTTTATAGGTACATCATCGAACTAAATGGATAATGGGTCATTTTCCATAGCTATGTTAAAAATAACCGGAGGCTATGTCATATTTTTTCCAGAGGCTAAGGCCGTGTCGGCCTCCTCAAGACTCTTCCTGTTGTTTCTGGTTGATCCGATGGGATCGTGAAGAATGAGCTCATCCCACGAATCCTAAGCAGATTATATCCCTGGTTATAAGTGGGATAAGTAGGCTTAATCCACTTAGAGCTGGGGTTAGGACCTACTTAGGATTCGTGGGATGAACCACCAAACATTTTTATCCGGAAAATCCATGAGCTTTTTGGTATAGTTATACCATAGTTTGGCGACGTTTTTTTTTTAAACATATCTCTTGAAAATTCTTGAAAGATGTTTCATTCATTAGTGGATGATTTATAACTTATACCATTTATACCCCATATCTGTTGGTAAACGTGACATTGGCTCAGGATGCAGGGAACATTGGAGGGAGCTCCCTGGACGAACGGAACAACATCATCTCGATGGCCCGGGAACGCCGTTGTTCGCCCGGGCTTTAAATGGTGACCCTGAACGCTTACCAATAACGGTTATATAACATAGCTATGGCAAATGGATGATTAACATGTTTCATGTATAGTTAAACATATGGCAAATGGCTGATTAACAAAAAAAGTTGACTTTGTTATGGCAAATGGCTGACTTCTATATAGATTAACTATAGATTAATATGTAGATTCACATATAGATTCACATATATTTCATCTATAGTTGGATGACTTCTGATTTGCAGATGGGTTCGATGCTGACAATTTATTTTGTCCCTTGAAGATGGCCAAGTGAAATTCTAACCTCAACAGGCGGGCTGGGTTTCTTGAATGCACCACAGTGAAATATATGTGTGTATGCATTATAATGAATTGACATAGAATGAAGTATATGATATACACATGTAAAAAAATATATATATATATATATATATATATATATATATCAGTAGTACCGCACAAGGCGGTGGCGGAAGTTTCAAAAATAGGAAACCTATAGGAGAGATTGGTTGTTGTGAATCACGGATGGCAGAGCGAATCCACTGATGGACCAAAAGGTTGTTGGAGCTGTGTTTTTTGGAGTGGCTGCAATGGTTGCAATGGTCACCTGGTCGGTCACCTCACCCACACCTGCTGGATGTAGCGTGGTGTAGCGCAGCTGTAGTTGGAGTTGTAGTGTAGTGGAGTTGTAGTTGTGGTGTAGTGTACTTAGTGTAGTGCAGTTGCAGTTGCATTTTCGGTGGTGTCATGAGTGTAGTGTAATTTAATGTAATGTAATGCAATGTGGGGTAGGGTGGTGTAGTGTAGTGTAGTGTAGTGTAGTGCAATGCAATTAGTGTAGTGTAGTGTAGTGTAGTGCAGCGTAGTGTAGTGTAGTGTGTTGTGTAATGTCGTGTAGTGTAGTGTAATGCAATTAGTGCAGTGTAGTCGTAGTTGTAGCTGTAGTCGTAGTTGTAGTTGTAGTTGTAGTGTAGTGTTATGTAACGTAATGTAGTTGTAGTTGTAGTTGTAGTTTGTAGTTGTAGTTGTAGTTGTAGTTTAGTGCAATGTAGTGTAGTGTTGTGTAGTGTAATGTAGTGTAGTGTAGTGTAATTGAGTGTAGTGTAGTGGAGTGTAGTGGAGTGTGGTGTAGTGTAGTGGAATGTAGTCAAGTGTAGCTGTAGTGTAGTGTAGTGGAGTGTAGTGTAGTGTAATGTAGTGTAGTGTAGTGTAGTGTAATGTAGTGTAGTGGAATGTAGTGTAGTGTAGTGTAATGTGGTGTGGTGTAGTGGAGTGTTGTGTAATGTAGTGTAGTGTAGTGGAATATAGTGTAGTGTAGTGTAGTGTGGTGAAGTGTAGTGTAGTGTAGCGCAATTGAGTGTAATTGAGTGTAATTGAGTGTAGTGTAGTGTAGTGGAGTGTAGTGGGGTGTGGTGCAAGTGGAATGTAGTGAAGGTGTATTTGTAGTTGTAGTGTAGTGTATTGGAGTGTAGTGTGGTGTAGTGGTGGTTGTAGTTGAAAATGCTACAAAACCCTCACGCTTTTCTAACCTTTGACAGTGTGCGCAATCCCTTGCGCCTGCTACGCGAAACGATATCTGAACGTCCAAAAATGGTCCGAACTCTGGTGTTTCTAAAACATTTTGACTTCGAAATGTGCTTCGCGCCACAAGGGCGTGCACTTTTTCGACATCTCAACTTCCAAAAGTGGTCCGAGCATGGTGTGCTTTGCACATTTTGACTTCGACATGTGCTTCGCGCCACAACGGCGTGCACTTTTTCGACATCTCAACTTCCAAAAGTGGTCCGAGCATGGTGTGTTTTATACATTTTGACTTGGAAATTTGCTTTGCGCCACAATGGCGTGCAATTTTTCATCTCTCATCTGGCCAGCTGGCTCCGCACCCGCCGCTTTAGCGAGCCTACTTTTCGGCCCTCCGGAGCCACAAATCTTTGGAAAAACAGAATGTTTCGCGACTTTCCTACCTTTTCGCGCACCTGGATCTTCTTTCTTCTGAGGCTTTCTCTTTCGTGATCTTCTTTCTGCTTCTCTTCTCTTCTCTTCTCTTCTCTTCTCTTCTCTTCTCTTCTCTTCTCTGACTCTTCCCATCTCTGCTTTTTATCTGTCCATATTGTCGGAAGTTTGACTTCTAAACTTCCTTCGGTTATACGCGCAGAATTATATGTATTTTAGCTCACACACTTATAGTATTATATACAGGTTTTGGAAAGAGATGGGAATCCATTCTTTGCACTTTCCGCAAGCAACTGCCACAGGTGAATGCAGGCTCCAAAGGGCCCGGACCTTGATAAGAATGGCAGGGCAGACTGTGACGATCAATTCGCGATTCTTTGGGTACCCTCTGGTAGTTTAACATAGCTATTGAAAATGGTCCATTTATAGTTAATTTTCCTTTTAAAGATGATGATTTTCTATAGCTATGTAAACGTTTACCAGAGAGTAAACACCGCATTTTTGGTCAAGCGAAATGGGAAGGAGTAGCTCCCAACGGTATTTTATCAACCACAACTAACGAATGATTCAATTAAAACATCAGATTGTTCAATAGTTGATAGAGGCAGTAATCATCGACGTGGTGGTCCACTACCCTCTGTGTATGTAAAAATTGAGTGGGGGTTCATACGGTTCTATGATGTGCCATGTTGCGGTGGGAAGCCCGGGCCTGCCATATCCTGCCATTGAGTGTGCACCAACTCTTATTCGATATCATGGTAGACGATCACGCAAAATGGGATAGTGGGTTGAACGGCCAAACCAGCTGATATTTGGGTTTGTCAATAGGGTACCCGTATATCGACCGGAAAATGATGATTTTCACAATTATGATAACCATTTGGCGGGTATACCCATGTTTGGTCACACCAATTTGTTGAATTTGGTTTATCATACTATCATCCCCTACAGTAAATGGTTTCCTACGATTATCGTTTGGACATGGTTGAAGCATGCTGAACACCCATCCATAATAACTGGCTATTGTTGATATGAATATCCGCATTGTTCGGTGAAATTTTATTTTGTTGGTCATGAATGGTCATGAATCATATAAGTATCATGTATACATACTTCTACATAGATGCATAAATATTAGCAATGTTATTTTATAATGTTTTTTGTTTACCTATCTTGGCATATATGTTCATATCTTAAGTATCCAATATATAGTTTACATATATATATATATATTATAAATATATATTATATAGATGTTCACTAGATGTTATCTTCATATATCCTCACATTTCTGCTAATGAATTCCGATTTGTTAAGCCAAACGTCCGCCCAGGTCCCCTCTGAACATCGCCCAGATCGTGGCCTGTGTGGGGCAGCAGAATGTGGAAGGCTCCCGCATCAGGCGCAGAAGATCGGAGATATACACGGGCTTTACCGATCTGGTAAACATACAAAACTGCTAGCGATTGAACATGGCCCAGTCGAAATAGTTGATTTACCCATTAAATATCATTAAATATGGTGATTTTCCAGAGTTATGTTAGGTTACTGGAGCGTAAGTCGGTGTAGAACCATAGTGATACGGGTCATATACTGGTTATTATATCATGTTATATCCCAACTTACGGGGGCATCCACGAATAATCTGAACTGTATCAACATGTGCTTTAACCTTTTTTCGGTAGCATGTTGAATTTAAGCTAAGCATGACCTGTGTGATTGCTCGAAAGTGGTAGATTCCAGCAGAAAGCGATGGTTAAGTTAAGAGGCAAGAAGGACCGAAGAAACCAACACAGATGTTTCAATTCAATTCAAAGATGAATTCCCTGAGGCAGGAGTAAACCATAGTAAACCAATCAGATCTAGAGGCTGTTTTTCAGTGCCGAACGAGCAAATCCTCCAGGTATGGCTTCAATGAGCGCACTTTGCCTCACTTCACAAAGGCGCCGCGGAATGGGCCCGAAATCCGAAGTTGTTTGAACCAAAAAATCCAAACAAATGCAATGTAGAATTTGGAATTGCCATTTTTTTTAATATTTAGGGATACTGTAAAAATTACAGTGTAAGTGTTGCAACCTTGAAGTATACCTCATTATACCCCTATTGAATTCGACTCTTAGTTGGAGTGCTTGACCCAAGTGGCTAATATCTGTCGTCATCGGTACATGTTGAAGCAGTGTGTCAGGCACAATTCGCAGGGGTCTACGAATCATTCTAGAAAGGCATCCTCATGTGGGCTGTGAACCATTGAGCAATTTCGGTAGTGACCTTATGTAGTTTGTAGCTTATCAATGGTGGTCGCCATGTACGTTGACTATTTGATGCGCCACTAAGCTCTTCGTGTGGCAGCAAGTTGGTGGTTTCATCACCATTTCCCATGTTTTCAAAGTTTCAATCCTCCAAGAAAGCATGGGAAATGAATGAAAACCCATTTCCCATGATTTCCCATGTTTTTCCTCCAAGAAAACATGATTTCATGGATTGGGGATGGGTTTTTCAACCGATGCCGCGCGACTTTTGGAGGGGCGGGATGAACATCTTTTTGAATGACTGGCTCAGCTATGCTGAGATGTCAAAGCCAGCAAATTTCCTTGAAGTTTATGACCCATCCCCATCTCAAACAAAGGTGAGTATGGTTGGTATTTATTTGGGTGGCTAAAATCCCAACATTTTTCCTTAGTTTTTTTCCGGAAAATCGCATGAGTTCACCATGTCCGTTCCTCGTTGCGATTGCGACCCCAAACCGTGTGGGGCCGATGGGCGCGGGCAGGACGATTACGGAGCAGAGGCTCGAGGCTTTGTGGAGAACAGCTACCTGGCCGGTTTGACGCCACAGGAGGCGATGATGGGACGGGATGAGAAGATATCACAATCAGGACACGTATGAACAAAGCCTCTGGTAAACGTTTACACAAAACAAACTGGAAAGATCCACCATTTTTTATGGACAGATCCACCATTTACATAACTATGGTGGAGTATCATGATTTCTATCTGAGGACTTCTAATCATTACCCTGTGGTAAACTAACGTAACTAACGAAAATCACAATGTTTAATGGATAAATCAACTATTTCGACTGGGCCATGTTCAATAGCTATGTCTGTTTACCAGAGGGTACATGGGAACATAGTTATCCCATATGCTCCATGGTGCTGGTATATTTACCTACAAAACTGGGTGATTTTTAGGGCAGATGTTAGTAAATATTCCAGCACCATGGAGCATATGGTTATCTTAGAGTATGTTACTATATTTACATAGTATGACAACGAATATCGCATGAGTATTTTACTATATGTTTTTGAATTTTATATATTTTTGTATTATATGTGTATTATATTTGTATCTTAGTAGTATTAAGTTTGATATCTTAAAGTAATCATTATTATTTTTTAATTCATAATAATAATATAGTAATATAGTAATAGTATCATACTAGTATCTTAAAAACAGGAAAGCAACACATATTATTGCATGCAACCTTAACTGGCTTTAATTTAAACACTAGAAATTTGATGATGATCCCCAATGACGAGCATCTTTTCCAGGGGGGTTGAAACTATCAACCAGCGATCAACCAGCTACATTATATAATTTTCATATGTTAATGATACTTAATGATATTTGATGATATTTCAATATTATATAATAGGATGCTTCTACATAGTATCTTAATAGTTTTCTAATGATTAGCATGTTAACATTCACATGGTTTATAGATGGAATTACCATCTACCCAATTGGAGGTTTTGAAGGGTACCCTTTGGTAGTGCCATCCGAGATGGACATATGGCAATGTGAAGAATAGGAAAAGAATCTACTTGAATTCCTAGTTTTTCCTATGTTAGATTACTGGAGGGTCTATGCCTCATTTCTGGAGAAAGACGTCTTTGTTTGTTTCCCCTGCGAGCCCGAAGGTGTGGATGCACGCCATGGGAGGTCGCGAGGGAGTGATTGACACGGCCTGTAAGACCTCAGAGACGGGGCAGCTTGGTAGAGATGTGTGGAGTGGCACCGGCAAGTGATGGCAAGTTTCATGGGAAAATATGGGAAACTATTGGAAAATACCCTCCGGTAAACTAACATAACCATGGAAAATTACTATGTTTAATGGGACAATCCAGTATAAATGGCAATTTTCAATAGCTATGTTAGTTTACCAGAGGGTGGGAAAATATGGGAAAATATGGAACATATGGGAACTTGATGGGAGGTTTCATAGGGAAGATGATGGGAACTTGATGATTAAACAAGGGGAATCACCATCTTTTCAGATATTTTACAGAAATCCCAATGGTTTGCTCCCTGCAACTATGATGACTACGCCATCAGTGGGTTGGTTCTAGAGGACACGGAAGTGATTTGGACGTGGTGTTTCCCTATGATATACAATACCACGTGGCACTACATGCAATACCAATCAGATTACAATACTACATATACTGTATATATATATATACATAAATACGTGTGTATATATATATATAAATACGTATATATATATATATATTCTAATATATAGGTAAATGGATACATCAACTGCTGTATGTCCATTTATGTGTCCTTTCGTTTTCCTCCATTTTCCAAGGCGGAAAAAAGGATGACGCCAAGCCAATCGTCTGCCGACCGTGAGGTATATCCAGCGCCGCCTCGTGAAATCCATGGAGACTTTGAAGTGGGGAGCCCTCCAGGGGAGCCCATGGCCATCCAAATTTTGGGGTTGGGGTTCAGGTTTTCACCATGAACTGATGGGCCAATCTCCCCATCTCCCCTTAAAAAATCCAGGTTTTATATTAATGTTAATTAATTATGGGGAGATAGATTTTTAGTGGATATCAGTGATATTTGATATGATGATTGATGATGGGGATAGTAGGAAAACCAATATATTTCATGGGGAATATCACAATCCATGACCAGAAAATCACGATCAACTAAGCAATTTATTATGAGTGACTTGATCACTTGATCCACCAAGAACAAATGGGATTTGTTCACCTGACCAGAAATGGGTCAGCAGTTGACACAGAGGTGGTACTTGAAGCAATGATCCTGGAGCCGAGATAACCTGCCCTCAAATGATGCAAAACTGGACGGGGAAAAGCTTCTCCAACGGGGCACCAATGAGTTGATTCGTTCCTCGAAGGGTACGCCTGGCAAGAGGACAACATATTGGGATTCATCCAAATTGTTGAAGAAATCAGAACCAAGTGAATCATATATATGGATGTGGGTCAAAATGGAAGACCTAGGGGACCACAGATGTTAGTCTAGTTTAGTATTAACCATCCATAATTTTGGGGTACCTAATTTTGACCCATCCCCATACATATATATATATATATATACATATAGGGATGGGTCAACACCTATGAACTTACCATATGACTGGGGGAATCCACATCCACACCCGGCCATCTGTTTCGGTAAAAGCGCAGTTTCTGTTGCTTTTGGACCGAAAATTCTCAGGGTTGCTCCAACCCATGATAGATGATAGCAACAAAGGGGAAGAACCATAGCTGGTTGGTGGTTTGGAACCATGGAATTTTATGAGTTTGCATATTTTGGGAATGTCATCATCCCAACTGACGAACTCATATTTTGCAGAGGGGTAGGTATACCACCAACCAGATAGCATATTTTTGTTACCTCTATATTTACCCAAGTTACCCCCCTTGCACCTGGTGTGTTTTGTGTAACCCAGACCCAGGGTGGCCTACGATGGTACCGCACGGAACGCATGCAACGCCCAAGCCTCAATGACTCATTGGATTTCTGTGTGGGTCTCGAGGTTTTCAGGCCATGGTTTTCCTTATTGGTATATCGAATAGATCATATGAGATAATATTGACACATGTATATTCTATACGTAAATTTCTAATAGAATATTATGATAATCATGATATATGATGATGTATGCTGATATTAATGTTATTAATTGATATGTAATTCTGTATTATATTGTATGTATGGCCATGGGACGAGCTATTTAGCTAAGAATTAAATGGGATACGTAACCAATGCGTGAGGATTTTCACGTAGTCAGGATCCATGAGTATTTTGCATATGGGCTAGCTATAAAATTGGGCCAATCCCCTGATTTTTGTTTGTGATTTTCTGGTTGGTGGTTTCAAGCATTTTTCATTTTCCATAATATATGGGATAATCATGGATAATCCTTCCCATTGACGAACTCCATCATTTTTCAAGATGGTTATTGCACCACCAACCAGTATAGACTTGCAGCCCAAATGACCCGAGATCGTTGGAGATCCAAATGGAGGTTTGAGCCATTGGATCGACAGATGACAGCACATAGCAAGATGGATTCCACACTTTTCGTTATCTGTATCCTATGGTATCCTACTTGACCTTGCCCGCTGGCAGCTTCTCGAATGCCCCGTCCACCAAAGGATAGATGTATACAAAGAAAAACCGCATGTTTGATAGGAACAGAACATGTGTTTTTCTATGGTTTTCCATGGTTTTTCCGCATTTCTTTCCCTTCAATCAAGCCAGTGACATAATGAAATCCCCTTCTTTTTTCGATCAGGACATCATTCAATTCCTCTACGGTGAAGATGGTATGGACGGTCTTTGGATCGAGGCCAGTTGGGACTCAGGGACCACAGATGGCTATTTTGCTATTTTGAGTTGCATCTGGTTATGACTAACATAACTATGGAAAATCACCATGTTTAATGGGAAAATCCTGGTAATTTTCAATAGCTATGTTAAATTACCAGAGGGTAGCATCTGGTTATGACCAACAGTTTGCCATGGAAAAATACATGATTTTTAATAGGTAAACGGTAAACCATCTATTTCGATTATGGCCATCGAAAAACCATGGCTATGTAACAAATAACCAGAGGGTAATTAAAACACCATCCACTCAAAATTGGGTACCCAATTTTGAGCCATACCCACCTGGATAATATACATTTAAAATATGATAGCCTAAGACGATTGTCGCGACCATGAACAGCGCCAAGGAGTCCAGTAATTAGGACATACTTACAAATAAATAACAGTGGGATACACTCACGCTAATGTCACCTAGCAATGGAAGCCATGAGCACATCCATTTACTAAACCACGGTGTAGCGAACGAAAAAAACAAACGGTGGATGTTCCAGGATCAGACGTTGGACATCATGACCTACGACCACAAATCCTTGGAGAACAACTTCCAGTAGCTTGGAGCGCAAGACCGCAACTTGCTGCGTAGTGCATATAGATCAATTGTACCGGCTGCCAGAATTGAAAGGAGGCAGATATTTAGTGTTTTTTTTTGTAGCTTATCGTTTTTCTTTGTTTTTTTTCATTATGGATCTGTATGTTTCAGCGCACATGGCCTGAAAACGCCTGATCCATGTCGATCCTACCGTCGCCTGCCGTCATGATCCGTCACCTGAGGCACAAGTATCATACTCCGGACTATGGCCTTGAAACTCGGCAGTGTTCCTATGGCCTTGTTCGGTTTAGGTCCAGCTTGGAGGATTGATCTCAAGGATCACAACTTTTTTCCGCACTCATAGTTAGCATAGTTACCCTCTGGTAATTTAACAGTTTGCTATTGAAAATCACCATTTTTAATGGTAAAATCCACTATAAATAGCCATTTTCAATAGCTATTTTGACATAACCAGAGGGTAGATGTGAAGTGGCATGTAAAATGACCCTCAGTCATGGTTGGGGAATGGAACATCTGTGGGCCCTCCAAGAGGTTTTCCCCGTCTTTTCTTTATCCAAGAGAAGATGATGTTCTTGAAAGACAATGGGGATGTTCAAGCATGCCTATAGTTAATTAATTAATTAATTAATTATTAAATAGTTAATTAATTAAAACTAATTAATTAATTAGTTATTTCCAAGCGTATCGTATAATTATCCAATTCAGTCCCATTCCAATTATCTCATGATACCAATCATTAATATCCATTGATCATGATGATCATATTCCGTTCTATGCCCGCTAGAAATAGACCAGGCAATGTGCTCCCTATGTTACAACCAACCCCTAAATGATTCCCGTTATAGGTCTCGCCCAGTAACCATAAATCACATTATAGTGTGCGTTATTATATATTTGTATATCCCATTACTTTCCCATACTTTCCCAATATATCCCCAGAACATGGCTAGTTTTATATTATCATATCCCAATATCATTATTTTATGATAAATTATATCCCATTATCCATCAGTCATCACTTGTCCCGATCAAAAAAAAACTCCTGAGAATGGACCCCACAAATCCATAGGGATCACCCAACCAATTTCGCGAACGTAAATCAGCTATAAATCCCCTATTTTTGGTGAAACATCACCGATTTTTTTCATCATTTTCAGTGTGAATTCATGTTCCCATCCACTGCCTCATTCTCGAAAAAAAATATTTTTGTTGGCCAAAGCCGGCATAAGGACTGGTTGACAGAGGAGCAGCTGGAAGAGATTCGGGTGCGGGCGCTCTGCGGCCTGCTGATCACAATCCATCCCTAGGTCTGGAAAGGTCTAAAAAAATGGGAGAAAAGAGAGAAAACATACAGGAATCATACAGGAAACTATGGTTTTTACTCCAAATCTTGGGGTTTCCCCTTTTTGTTCCCCCTAAACCAACCCACTTAACAACTGTTGGGGAAAACACTCCAAAATCCAAAATTTTGAAAATTATGTTCTGTAGATGGCAATAAGGTGGAGATAGAATTAGCCCATTTTCAGACACCCAGCTAGATCTTCAAATTTGACACTTGGCTATGAATCAATACCTATTAATACCATTTTTAGTGGGATGAACATCCATTTACCAGCTATTTTGGGGTTCACTAGGTACCAGGGTTTTGACCCATCCCCACTTTTACCAGTGTTCTTTTTTTGGCTTTTTGCAAAATTAGATGGGCAAAATTGGACCACCCATCTTTGTTGAACCAACAGGATTCCTCAGGATGATTGACTATGGTTAACTAACTACTTGTATGATTACTGTAACTATGGCTAACTATGGCTAACTATGGTTAACTACGGTTAAGTGTGGTTAACTATGGTTAGTTAACTATGGTTTATGGGGAATACAACGGAATACAACTATAGTTAGTATAATGGTATAAACCAACAAGTTATTGATCATAATGCTAGCGTTGACGAGCAGCTGACTATATAGGAGGGCCTCACCTTGTCGCAGTCCTGTTGAGTTTTTTTTCTTTCCGACCAATGCGTGTTATGTTTGGTAGATGTATCGCTATCACTATCATTATCATTAATATCAATATCATTAATGTCAATATCATTAATAACAATATTATTAAAAACAATGTCAATCTATATCATATCTATCTAATGTCAATCTATCATATTTATCTATCATATGTGTCTATCATATTTATCTATCATATTTATCTATATCTACATCTATATTTATCTATATCTATGTAATTCCTATGTATATATGTACATCTTATATATGATCAGATTGTCTTTTAATATCAGGCAGTTGCGTTGAAACCCCACAGGTGACCACAACTCCAAGGATTCCTGGGATTCCTGTCGGTCCCCCAGCCCAGCGTCCGCACAGACCAATCCTCAACACCAGAAGCTTCTGGATGAAGAGTCGCGGGCCCTAGACCCGTGGCTGCCGTAGCAGCATCGGAATTTCAGAAGAATTTCTCGACTCTTGGTGTGGTTTTTGGGATCCCCAAAAGATCCCAAGTCACCAAAAAGGTTTCCATACCCCATAGGATCCATGTATGCTATATATGGTAACATTTACCATCAATATATCCCCAATGTTAGCATATATACCATACATTGATCCTATGGGTACTAAAATGGTCTTTTAAGCTGCTTCTGGAGATCTGGGATTTCATAGATTGGTTTAGGGGAAAATCGGAAAATCAGGGACCCGAGCGTGTCTTCCAGAAGTGTCCATTTAACATCACTTAACATCATTTAACTACATGTGGGTCATTGGGGTAAATGGGCACATTATAGGATATAGGGAAATATGATGTATACATGTTGATAATATACCACTGCACGTGCATGATTCGGGGAAATGGGATATACCCGCTGATGCTTGGATTTTAGTAGGATGCGTCCTACAGCTTTATTTTCCAAAAACATATCTTTACTGGACCCACTGGAGGGGTTAATCTTAATTGTGGTAACCATGCCCAATAAACTTATGTTCCCGGCACCAAGACGATCTTGGACGAGACATGTACCCTCTGGTGAACTAACATAGCAATGGAAAATGGCCATTTATAGTGGATTTTCCCATGAAAAATTGTGATTTTCCATTGCTATGTTAGTTCACCAGAGGGTATTCAACAAAAACTACGGCTTTTTACGCATTTTTTGTAGATATGCTGATGGAGCCGGTCAACTTTGAGTGCAAAATACCGGGCAAACTTACCCTCTGGTTATGTCAAAATAGCTATTGAAAATGACCATAGAAAGAGTGGATTTTCCCAGCTAGAAAATTGTGATTTTCAATAGCTATGTTAAATTACCAGAGGGTAACTTTCTTTTAGAACTACATAGTATAGTGGACATGGGGATATTTTCGTGCTCATTCGCGGTGGACGCATCAAAAAACTTGTGTGAAATTCGGCAATTTTTGGGATGCATTTGAAAGCTAGTGAAGCCACATGGATTTCACCCTCTGTATGGGAAAACTGCCATCAACAACTCCCAGTTGGGGTAAACATGGCATGAGCTTGACCCGAGCTGAGGTGGGAACGGCTGAAGCATACGAAGGAGGTGATCTGCAAAGAGGTACGTGACCCAATAGTAGTGGTTTCCTATCGAGCAACTGACGAAGATGTAGCTAATGTAGCTATAGAATTCCTATACCAGCTATAGATCTATAGCACGTGGTGATGACATTCATGTGGCTTGGCAAAGAGATGACAACACAAAAACACACATCTTTTGCAGTGTGGAAGACCTCACGTGGGGTTGGGGTTGGGCCTTGCTCCAGCAGCTTGGCCGTTTCAGGGGGTTTCCATGGGGGTACCCCCAAATGGATGATTTGAGGGTACCACCACTTTTAGGAAAGCTCCAAGAATATGAACATGTGTTTGCTTCCAGGTGGGTTGACGGAATCAAACAATTCACATGTCCGATTCACAAAAAGACTTTGCCATTCTGGAATATGCTGCGGGTTGCCACACTATTCTTGCGGTGTCTATGTCAGTACTTGAAGGTGATGACTTCTTCCCAAGTGGTCCGTAATTCTGTGCACACGTCGGGTTGTAGATCACCTTCCTAGGGAAACCATGGCTTTTCCACATTTCTTTCGTATGTTTCCAGGGTACCATACGGCATCCCTTTTCCTCGATTGTGAATTCGAAGAGGTCTTTCCGGATGGCGATGTGAAGCAGCACATTCCCATCAACATCACAAGGCACAGCTTGGCAGGATTGCGTAGATAAATTTGCAAGATTTACCTTGTGATAGTTTGTTTCCCTCTGATAATGAAACGTGGCTGGCTCGAAATCATCTAATAGGTTTTCAATGGGAAAAACATGAAACAAACTATAAATGGTGGATTTTCATGGATTTTCCACCTGTGAGTACCTCAGGATCTTTCAAAATTGATGGGCTTTCACTGCTGACCTTGTCAGATTCGATTCGGCTAACGGGGGGATGTATCCCCAAGGGGGCCCCGGCAGTTGGACCTCGAGATCGAGGTGTATTGCATCATTGACCATCTTTATCTACAATGTGAGGCCCCCAAGATAGCGTTCAGTTGGTGTATAACTCCAATAACTTTGGTTTATGGTACGCAAATAACTATACTGTAGTTACTGGGGCTTATAAACCAACTTCTAACTGGGGGGCCTCATATTGTACCAGTGCAATGAGACGCTCGAAATTTACCGATGGTTCCTTTGTTCCACGGGGTCTAAGTTGGACCACGACTTTCAGCCCACCAAAATCAGACCTTTCAGCGTTCGGATTTTCATCCGTCCCCAGAGACAGTAAATAAATGTGTTTTGGGGGTGACCCACTTTGGAATGGATCAACTTTAGACGTCTTTAGACCCCAAAAACGGATGGTCAAATTTGGAATGGCTCGAAATGACATACCCCAAGCATATTTGAACATGACATTACCAATCACCCAAAACGGCTGATGTTCACACACTATTATTGGAACATTACTGTACCTATCATGATCTCAATAACTCAAACAACAACGTAACCTTAGGACCTTAAGATAACAATAAGCTAAAGGTATATTAAAACATGGTGTAGCATGATCTTACAAATCTTAGTATCATTTAATATACTGATAAAGTGTTTTCATATTAGTATCATAATATGTTATAATATATGTGATTATCATGATAATGATATTTTCATATCCTGATAATATCAGTTATTCAGTAACATTTTTCATATTACAGAACTCCTTGGTGGTTTCAATCATTGTTTATATTCCATAATATATGGGATGTCATCCTTCCCATTGACGAACTCATATTTTTCAAGATGGTTATTGCACCACCAACCAGAGCACAGTATATCACTATTTCCCCACATTTTCCTATGATTCCCCATGATTTCTAGGGGATTTTCCATTGAAACCACCAACCAGATTGAACCTTAAGACCAAAAGATGTGTAACATACTATACATACTATAATTACTATACGAATCTATAGTTGATGGTTATTGCACCACCAACCAGATATAAATCTCACTATTTCCCCACACTTTCCTATGATTCCCCATGATTTCTAGGTTGAACCTAACAGGGACCTGCAAAAAGCGTCCAAAAGCCTCACCAGGCTGTTGGATCGTGCTCGTCAGAGGATCCACCAAGAGGATGGCTCCCGTGCGGATGAGAGGCGGGATCGGCGGGATCGGTGGGATCCTTCCAGGCGATACCCGGCCTGGTAAAGAGACAAAAAGCTATGGACAATGACTAAAATGACCCATTTATAGATGGTTTACCTATAAAAAAACATAGTGATTTTCTATTATAGATGGTTTACCTATAAAAAATCCGTGATTTTCTATTATTATAGATGGTTTACCTATAAAAAACGGTGATTTTCTATTATTATAGATGGTTTACCTATCAAAAAACGGTGAGTTTCTATTATAGATGGTTTACCTATCAAAAAACGGTGATTTTCTATTATTATAGATGGTTTACCTATAAAAAACGGTGATTTTCTATTATTATAGATGGTTTACCTATTAAGAAAATGGTGATTTTCTATAGCATCTATAGCTATGTTAGTCAAAATCCAGAGGGTAAATGAACCAGAATTATGGAGTAACATAGCTATCTTTGAACTCGGAGGGTCTAGACACCTCTAGGTACGTGGTCGTTTGATCTCTTGTTGTTGGATGGCAATTGGTCACAGAACCTGCAGTAAAAAGGCGTGTCCCACAAAAGAACCTTGACTTTTTCCTGAAAAATGAATGGTTTAGCACATTTAGCACCAACAACACATGTCATGTTTTTCGCATTGGGTTGGAAATGTTTTTCGCAGTGTTGCCAAGAGTTCTGAACGAGGTATTCTCCAGTGGAGGTTGCCGCGAAGGTGGAGAACCTCTTGAAGGAGCTGGAAGTACCTGGGCTTCGGACCTGGCGCCAGGGGGCTTGAGGGTCGGTCACCTGAATTACTCGGTGGATCATACTGGGGCCCGACGAAGTTTTTTCGGCATCTCCCAACTTGAAGGATTAGCCCAGTATTTGTCAAGATAAACAAGATAAATCACAACAGGAAACTATAGAAACTTGGAGGGAACGTTCATTGGATAGTTTCGTGAACCTTTTTTGCAATTCATCATGGTTTGGCTGTCCTCATAGGACAACCAGCTGACATAGCCTCCATATGATCAATGGGAATTTCAGGATCCTAAAATGGAGGTACTGTACCATACCTTTGGCCATATGAATTGTGGGGATATTCCCTGAAATTTAGGCCTGAAAAATAGATAGGCCTTATATTAATAGTAGGTACCTCCAATTTTTGTTGGTTCCTGAGTCATGGCCATGGATATTTTCGGTGATGAAAAAGAAAAGCCTCTGAGGGATGTATGTTTTATGCCCACCCGCTGGGTATCATCGGTCCGTTGCCATGGAGATCAACGGAGGGCGGCAAAACGGCAATGTTGGCCCATGGGTTTTTGTTGCGAAGGTTCAAATCCGTTGTGCTATCGCAAGCATTGGTGATGTTCAGCCCTAATTATTTCTTGAATTGATCTCATTATTGTTTGTTATATCCAACTTCTGTGTTGCTCAAGTCGGCATTGTTACTGGAGAAATCTCAATTTTGGGTGGGAGATAAATCACGAGAAATGCCGTAGATCCTCGCACGTTCCAAATCTTTTTGGTGTTTTGTTCAATGGTTGGATCCTTTTGCTTTTGGAGGTTTCCTAAGTCATGTGGGTACCCCCAAATCATCCAGTCGTCATCATGACTTGGGGATCCCTTGCTCTTAAGCAACACACCTATAGGACCTATGGCTGTGGTGAATGTGCCTGGATTAATGTTGACCACCAGTCTATAAATAAGGAGAGATACCCATTTGAATACTCCAAAAGGATGTCATTTCCAAAGGGATTAGATCATATTAAATCCATTTTCTGAAACAATTTGCTGGATCAAAACCTATGAATTTACCATATTTTAGTGGGGGTTGGGTTGAGCTCATCCATTCACCAGCTATTTGAAGGGGCACCACATTTGGGGACGGGTTTTGCCTTTTAAGGTGACCCGAGCCATTGCGGAAGGGGACACCATTGGCCGAGAGGTGGAGGACAACGCCAAGGCGCGGGTTGGGATTTAACTGGGATTTAACTCGTGTTTAATGGGATTGAATGGGATTGAATGGGATATTTGATGGGGGTTAACTGGTGTTTCATGGTGTTTAACTAGGGTTTAACTGGGGTTTAACTGATGTTTAATGGTGTTTAACTAGGGTTTAACTGGGGTTTAAGTGGTGTTTAACTAGGGCTTAACTGGTGTTTAACTAGGCTTTAACTGGGGTTTAACTGGGTTTAATGGGATTTAATGCGCGAGCACCCCAATTACAAGATGGTTTATAAAGCCATGAATACAATGGTTGTATCCTCATCTTATATTCTCAATGAAGCTAACGGTTAACCAAGGCAATGTGTGTGAACTTAGCAATCCAGATGGTGATAATTAGGGTTATTTTCCTTTTTTTAATGGTTATATCATAGTTATGTCCCCATTGATGGTTATATCGTCACATATATATATATATATATACATACAGTATACATATATTATATATTTCTATATATTATATAATATATATATAATATATATTATATATATATATTATCCCCATGAAATCCCTCAGCTGGTACAACCAATTCCACTTCCTGGGGGTTGTTCAGGCGATCCGTAAATCTCAGGTGATTCTCAACGCACACTTGAGATGCGCCTTAGCCTCTCGCAAGATCGTCCAGAAGGAGCTTCGCAACGACTTGGGAGGATGAATCCCTGTGACCTATGTATGATATATACACCTATTATGATCTTGTTGATGATTCTATATGGATATATTCTATGTGTGATATATCATGATATATCCATATATCATATATTCTATGGGTTATACTACTATGACCTATTATGTATATCTATGGATATTGTTGATGATTGATATCGAGAAATGATCGTGATTCTTTGTTTCTGTGAAATCATGATGAATTAATCGGGGAAACTATATGGAGAAACAATAGATGGGACACATGATTATCATCAATGGGAAATATGAGGAGACATGAGGAGACAACCTATATGAGGATAAAATCTGGAGATCCCCCCAAAGCTGCCTATCAAGGTTCGTTTTCATGTCCCCCAAGTTTTCTCCAAAATACCAATTAAACGGAGAGTTCCTAAGTCATGGGGGCATCCCCAAATCAAACTAGACTATTTTAGTATTGAATTACAGCGTGTTATCAATATAGGGCGCTCATTCTGATTGGGGAAATTCTACCTGAGGCACTTGTGGTTCCAACCCATACTATGGAGACGCTGCGTGTTGGAATCATGGTAAGCCAAGCTGACTACGTTGACTAATTGTGGATGTTTGGACATTTAGACATGTTGAAATGATGAGTAGCAAGCTCAAAGTAGCCAGAACAGTGGCAAACCTGTAAAGTGTGAAGAAAATAGGATCTATGACTCTATGACATGATTGAAACACTCTTGTATCTTTCTTGGCCCCCGTGCTCGATCCATGATAAATCCAGGGATAGCCACAGGAGAAGCTGTCCAAACAGTCCTTCGACTGGCTCTTGGGTGAGGTGAAGCAAAAGTTCATGAGTCCTGGCTGAAGATTTCCTCCAGTTACCATTGATTACCCTCTGGTAATTTAACATAGCTATTAAAAAAGGGCATAGAAATAGTTGATTTACCCATTAAAAATGGTGGATCTTTCCATAGTTATGTAAACGTTTACTGTTGATTAGAATGGATTCTCACCCGGCAGCGGACTCGGACGGTTTGCTGTCTCCACAGCGATGCTCTACGTTTAAGATGAATCCGTTATCCCAGATTGGCATGCACGGCTATAATCACTTTCGGGTGGTTTTTACCCTCTGGTTATTTAACATAGCCATGGAAAATCACCATTTTTAACAGGTAAACAATCTATTTCTATGGGCCATTTTCCATTGCTATTTTAAATAACCAGATGGTAATGGTTTTTAAATCACTTTTATATAATGGTTTTTAAATCACCAGATTTATATGTTTGTTAGTTGCCAAAGCCAAGTTTTAAGTTAGTTCTCATCATTCTCATCCCCCATAGGTTTCATGCTTCTTCAATCATCGTTTTTCTTGTTGACCTTTCAGCGAAACCGTTGGGATCCCATGAAACTGAGGAAGTCATTGGCTCATCCAGGTGCGGCGAAAACGGTGAAAACTCCACCAGAGATGGTTGGTTGATGGTTGATGGCAAAGACATCAAGACATCTAACAGTTGTTCGATATCTCATGATATATATATATATATATATATATCAGTTTGCTTTACCAAGGCATCTAAGTTAATATACTTCGATATATATATATATAATTATATATATATATTTGCCGCCTTAAAGCCTAATAGTTGTTTTTGTTAGACACAAAATTAGCGAACTGTGGGGCACTACCTTGTGTATAGTACTAGTCGGTGCTAGCAAAGCAACCAAGGAAGTGGTGGTTGTCATGGTGTTCGATTCTTGACCCATGCTGTACCATACTGTACACATATTGTCATTGGATTGGTTTACGGGAAAATTTATAGAAAAAACACAGATTTAATGGTAAAAACGATGTAAAGCCCATGGGTTTCCGGTTTAGATTTTCCCAAGAAAACCAATCCAATGATATTGGGGGGGTTCTGTTCATCTTTAAGGTCTTTGGGCACAGCTTCTTGGCTTGTTCTCCTATGAGTAGATGGGGCATGACAATCCCGATATCGAAGTAACTGGGAATGGCTAGAAGTGGTCGAAGTAGAAGATGAATATTTGGGGGCTGAATGTTTTACTCATTTAATCTTGAAATTATTTTTTCAAGATGCCATACTGGGATACTGGGATTACTTCACAATACTTGATGATTCAGCAATTTTTTCGCACGAATTTCACATTTTGTTTCAGGAAGAGTTTTGGACATCTTTAAATCTCTGGTTTTTTGCAGCAATTCTGGCTCAAGTCTCCGAGTCCATTGGGCTTCTTGGGGAACTAGGGCCGGGCTGCGCCACGCGTCAGACTACTAAATCCTGGTCCATTCTGCACCGCGGCAGTGCGCGGCAGTGTCTCACAGATGTGGCAGTGTGTCAAAACCTTGTACCCCTGGTGAACATCAAAATAGCCGGTACTTGGATGTTCATCCCACTAAAATGTATCTATAGGTATTGACCCATACCCATGTCAAATCGTATCGTTTTCCAAAGGATCAGAATAGTCTACTGCAGCGATTCGCGATCAGGAATAATCATCAAATTAGTGTGTAATCCATTTTACACATGGCTTTCTGGTCGCATGTTGGACCCATGAAATGAGAAGGTAAACTGTAAACTTGGCACAGTTCCACAAGGTTGGGTGTGTTGAAATATGAAACATTGACCTGACTCAAAAAAAAACAAATTACTTTACTTCGAGTTATCCCCACCATGACATCTATACGTTTTGTTACTGGCAAATCTTCCGGCATTCTATCTGACATTTTATCTGGCATACCTTCTGGCATTCTATCTGGCATATCTTCTGGCATTCTATCTGACATCTTCTGGCATTCTATCTGGCATTCTTTCTAGCATAGCTTCTGGCATTCTACCTGGCATATCTTCTGGCATATGTTCTGGCATATCTTCTGGCATTCTACCTGGCATATCTTCTGGCGTATGTTCTGGCATATCTTCTGGCATTCTACCTGGCATATCTTCTGGCATATGTTCTGGCATATCTTCTGGCATTCCATCTGGCATATCTTTTAACATTCTATCTGGCATATCTTCTGGCATTCTATCTGGCATATCTTCTGGCATTCTATCTGGCCGTTGAGGTCCAGCGGTGCGCACTGAGCTGGGAAGGTCCCAGGTTGAGGTCCAGCAGTGCGCACTGAGCTCGGAAGTTGGCGAAGAGCTTGGCGAAGAGTTGGCAAGGCGGAAGTGGAGGTGGA
>Ga0126342_10000703_pt1 | contig 39932 bp, 38 predicted proteins | sample Cyp1metagenome_FD_92528 | JGI IMG/M metagenome (GOLD analysis project Ga0126342, IMG submission 92528) | Coral microbial communities from Lord Howe Island, Old Settlement Bay, Australia - Cyphastrea 1 metagenome | ecosystem: Host-associated > Invertebrates > Cnidaria > Coral ...
CAGGATATATGCCAGATAGAATGCCAGAATATATGTCAGATAGGATGTCAGAATATACTAAATATATGTCCAAATATACGTCCTGACATGTCATGGTGGGGATCACACGAAGTAGAGTAATTTCTGGTTTCGATTTTTGCTTTAAACCAATCTATTTACATGTCACATGGTTTCATTGGTTTTATACGTGAATCCATCGAGGCCTGGAGGTCTACGACTTGGACCTGCTGGTTCAATTCGTGGGATGGTTTAAGAACATGGCGCTGTTGCATTCCCATAAAATGGTTGGATAAAGATTGTAACTTGTTTTATTCATCTTTATTATGGTTGATTCCATTTTGTTGGCTTCAACTACGTTGATGCTCTGGTTGGTGGTTTGGAACATTTTTTATTTTTTCCATATATTGGGAATTTCATCATCCCAACTGACGATTCGTCCATCATTTTTCAAAGGGGTGGGTTGAAACAAACCACCAACCAGTGCTGGCTTAAGCCCATTCAATCCCATATTTCCCTGGGTTTATTGGTTGAATCCCATGGTTTCTGATGGTTGCATCCCCATGAATTCCCATGGCGTCGGTCAGAGATTCCACAGGTTCCAAGACACTGCAGATGCTGGAGACGCAGCTCTCCCATGGGGCTGGAGGCGTGGCGCCAAACGGCACAAGGAACCGCTGCTGGTAAGCTAAGAGTTTGCTATTGAAAATGGCCATTGAAATAGTGGATATACCATGATTTACCCATGAATAGCATGGTGGATCTGTCCATATTTGTTGAAAATGGCCAGCTAGAGTTCGTTGATTTACCTGTGAATAGTATGGTGATGTTCCAGAATTTTCTTAGTTTACCAGAGGATAGCTGCTGGTCTGTTATTGACCATGCTGTTGACCCCCGAAAAAAATTCGGCACCACCAGAAGCCGGGATGTAATCCATCAATACTTGCCAGTTGGGGAGAAAAAGGTCTTCAGGCGGACCATACTTGATGTCTTGGATTGATTGGAACGGACTTCTATTGATTCTTTCCTGTCATCCCAGGGTTTTCGGTCATCCAACAAGTAGGAACCCCACTTTCAGCCCTCATCAACTGACCGAGATGTTGTTTTCCGATTTCCAGGGCGTCTGAGATCGGCCATGAATATGAATATAACCCCAAACATCACGATAACCCATGCATGTTGGGAACTTTAGTACCAGTGACCCATAGTGACACACCATGATTGCGCGGGATTTCCCAGTAGGTGTTTGAGACACTTCATTCATCTTAAATCACTATATGTCCTTCAAATCACCATTCAATCTCCATGTTTAATTTTTCACTGGGTAAATCCCCCATGAAATCACCATAACATCCTCATAGAATCACCATAGAGCCATCATAGAGTCATCATAGAAACACTTGAATCACAATGAAATCACCGTTTTCACTGGGTAAATTTCCCTGTTTCGTGGTGAAATCCCAGGAAAACCCTGATTTTGTCGATCCTCCAGGTCTCTTGGTGGCCAACGACGTGTCGCGTCCCCGCGCGCTGGTGGTGGCGCAACGCAGTCGCCGGCGACCGCGGGAGACGCTGCTGGTGCCGTGGCAATTGGGGGAATACCAATGGATAATCGGATAAAGTCCTATTGCGAAACTGTCTTGGATTGTGCAACTAATATTGCGAAACTATGCGTTCGTATTGCGCAACTATTCGTGCGCAACTAGTATTTCGCAACTAGTTAGTCGTATTGCGCAGCTACTTGGTTGGAATACAATGGACTATATGAGATTACCTGGATCATCCAATGGTGAATATCAATGCTATATGAGACAATCTGCAATATCAATGGATAATCCAATTGTTGACGATTGGGGGAATCAGACCGGAGGTTTCCTGAAACAGGGAATTTTGCAGACAAATCCTCCAGAATGTTTAACCATTGTCTGGTTTATCAATGGAATATATGAGATTATCTGGATAATCCAATTGTTAATATCAATGACTGGTTGGTGGTTTCAAACATGTTTTTACCATAATATATTGGGAATAATCATCCCAACTGACTAATGTTTTTCAGAGGGGTTGAAACTTGAAACCACCAACCAGCAATGATATGTGAGATAATCTGGAATATCAATGGATAATCTATGATATCTATGATAATAAATGAACTACCTCATCAATTATGGAGATACGTAAGCCTGGAATATTCCCTGAATCATATTCCATTGACCAGTTACCATCTTCCATTGCCATTGATATTCATGAATATTATTGTTAGTGGAATATGGAATATTAATGGAATATCTCATTACATCCCCATGGAATAATATCAATAATCCCCATGGAAAAATGATGATTTCTCCAGTGAAAATGGTGATTTAATGGCACATCAATTCCCATCCTGCTCATGGCAATGCCCGTGTCTTACTGGCAGACATCGGCACACACAGCTGGCAGATTACCAGAGAGTTCTGGGCAATTGGCCGACAATGTGGGTGGACTCTGGAATCACAGGAGCTGTGCGATATGGTTCATGCATTATTCGCAACTCCTCATTCAACTAAGCAGAGCCTTGAGAGTGCGTTCAACAATTTGAAGGACAAAGGAAGGCAGAGTAAGGCCAACCGGATGGGACCGTACATCCGTTGGTCCTATCTTTGTCTCAACCCGTTCGCTGAATCTGGTGGAATCCGGACGATGACACTCAGTGAGACTGACTTCGCGGCCGCAGCATCAACACCAGATTGGATCCAAGAAGTTCGCAATCTTCCTCACTTCAATGGGGTGAGGTCAGCTGTGCTTCCTACAGAAATGCCATCACACAAGGAACTGACAGAGCATTGGAGGCCTGCGGGCTACCAAACCAACAGAATTGCAGCCGCAGCAGTGGCATTCTGTATACAGGCAGCCCGTGTTGACTTCGATGTGGGATGTCATGGAGATTTAATGGTATATTCAATGCCAACTATGAGATTGGATGGGATGAATGATGATTTCTAAGGTGATGTAATGGTATTTCATAGGCATTTAAAGGGGGATTAACCCACACAGATGGTGAAAATGCTAAGGACCTCGATGGTTGATTTCCCCTCATAGCTTGTCATTGTAAGCACACTTAACCGCTTGGTCGTCTGACAAAACTGTTTCCTCACACCACAAAAAAAAAAATATGTTTGTAGCGGCTAAAACCTTGGTTTTGTGAAATTTTGTCTGAAAATAATTGTGTGTGTGTATATCACCTTAGATTTCATGATACCCATTGAATTAGTGTAAATTGGGACTTATACTATAGCTTGTTCCCTTAGAATACCCATTCAATGCGGAAAAAACATAAATCTGATCATTTTCCCCATTGAAGTGGGGATGGGTCAGAATCTATTACCATGTGAATCAACATCCATAAATCATCTATGTTTCCAGTTGGGTACCAAGCGACCTGGGGAGTATCCCCACAGCACGGCAATGTGGAGGTCACCAGCTGCGATGGTCGGGACTTCCCAGCGCTGAAGACCTGGAATAATCGGAAGGTGAAGTTCCAGTCACTTGCAGCCGACTGGGAACGGTGGTGACTGGAACAGCCATGGGTTAAAACCATGGGGTTTTCCATGGATTTATAAACCATAGTTATTGGATAAAACAATTTTATAAACCCAATGCTGGTTCGTGGTTTGGTTTCCATGGAATTTTATGACGACCCATATATTGGGAATGTCATCATCCCAACTGACGAAGCCATAATTTTCAGAGGGGTAGGTATACCACCAACCAGAGGGATTTGGAGGGAATTTTTGGGGTATCAGGTTCTGGGAAATTGGAATCTGAAACCATCAAGTCTATGCTTCTGGGATTTTCGGGGTATATATTAAGCTGAAATGGGGATGTGTTCGTCAACTTTTCTGGGTTATCAACCTTCGCTGAGAGCAAAGTGGTTCGTAGGTCAGGGATAAGCCACTTTGATGGATAAGCATACTCCATATAACTGCATACTGCTAAAATTTAACGGTTTTTGACTTGGTATGTCAGCTGAATGTTTTTTGGCTGCCACCGATTGAGTGGAAACGGCAGCCCGTTTACCTCTGAGCCTCGAAGTGGAAGATCCACCGGGGAGATAAGCAGCAAAAAATGCAAACCATGAGAAATGGATGTCCAAAAAAATGCAATGTTTTGTTGGTAAATAGGATGTACTGTTGGAAATACTGTTGGAATACAGGAATTGCTAAGAGAGTTCCTCGCTGGTCCAATGGTGAGGAAAGTCCTGGTGGACGCGCCCTGCAGTGGCGACGGCACGCTGCGGAAGAGCTGCGCTGGCTGGGTGCACTGGCGCGCCGGCGAGGGAAAGGCGCTGCATAAGCTGCAGCTAGGCCGGGGAGTTTGGAGGGATTTCTACTGCTATGGGATATAACCAACTAATATAATTATAGAAAATAACGGGATTTCTATGGATTATGGCATATTTATGTAACTTAACCAACTAGTATATGGAAAATAATGGGTTTGCTAATGGAAAAAAAATGTGATTTATATGGACTTTACGGGATATTGGGGGATTTCAACGGAATATTATGGGGCTATAATGAGGATACAGTGAGAATAAAATGGGCGATGATTTTGTGGGATTTCAAGTTTAACCTGGTGATGATGGGATAACCCATGGGAAAACCGAGGTTTTGGGCTGTGATGGTGAAACAAAAGTGGATTTCACATATTTTACATGGGTTTTTGCAGTGAAAATTGGCGATGACTGGATTTAAGTTATGGTGTATAGTGAGTAGTGGGATAACCCATGGGGACGTCATGAGATTTCGTGGAGATACAGTTGGGAGTCAATGAAACACATGATCAACATCATACTGGCTTGTTTGTTTTGGATCAAGATTTAAACCTGGACCTTCATTATGAAGACAGACAGGTTTATTTGTCATGGGCGGCAAACAGGGGAAGACGGCGGTATGATCATGCAAACCTCACTGGATGAGCTTCCCAAATCATGTTTGTTGATGTTCCCAGTCTGAATGTCATATTTCTTGAAAAAAAGGGGGCTTTTGTGACAACTTGCACTGGAATTGTGGGGTTTGATCAAGAAATGGGATTTAACCAGCGGTTTCTTGCAAATATTGCTGGGAATGTCTGGGGATCTGTCCTCTTCTTTCCAATCCTGAGACATACTCGTCCATACCTCAGAAAGGACATGGTAATCTGTTGGGGCAATTGTGCTGTGTGATGGTACCAGACAGCGCGAGCATTTTGGAGCTTCAGGTTGATTTGGAATTGGGAAGGTTCTTGTTGTATTACTACGTATGAATAAGTAAACGTCTAGATAGCGTAACGTAACGCTATGAGAGAAAGGAAAAGGACGCATCTACTCTCAGTCTCATCCCGAACCGCCTTCTTCTCTCCCCCTGGTTAGGAGATTTTTAGCAAGGACCCCTGGTTTAACCCCCTCCCTTTGGCGATTACCGCGAGCGAAGGATCGCAGATGAATTAGTAGATACCTGGAGTGCAGAAGCCACGGTATTTTTTTTCGGTTTGATTTGCGAAGAGATGAAGACATGGGAATGAAGCGGGCGGAGGAAACTGAAAAGGGTTAACTGAATTCCCTTGAGGCTTGAGCCGCGGCACCCAGTCAATTCTCGCATCAACAGCAACATCGGGCATTCCATGGCCAATTTCACAACGCATTTAGTGAGTGTCAGTGGGCACCTCAAGAGCCCGTGCCGCTTTCAGAAATTCCCGTTGAACTGTGGATTTTGAAAATATTGGCCAACTCGAGCCACCAAACTGGCAAGCCAGCCATCCCTAGACACCCAGACCTCCAAACCGCACATTTGTTGTTGTGGCTGATGGCGTCTTTGAACAGAACCTCATCAAAGCCAGACGGCCAAGTTTGGATCCAAGATCCTCATCTGGACCGCTTTGTCATCGGCGCAGGTCCAACCCTTCGCATCGCAGGTCCCTTCGTTCAACCGGTTTCCCAGAAGGAGACTCCTGGAGTGTCACGCCCATGTATTTGGTCAACCATGCATTTGAGTGGACTAAGCATTGCGTACCCCGAGTGTCCCTTTGGTCCTTTGTGGATAAACCTTGAAACAGGGGATGATCCTTTGGACATTGTGGTCATGGTTTCCATCCAACAATTCTGCGAGCAGCTGGATATCCAATTGGATGACTTCTCTGTCGAGAGTGCAATGGAAATGGATTCAGATGTCATATTCATAGACATATTTATTGATTATTATATAATTATTAGGTGATTTTTTTATAGTTATGGTATAATTATTGTATAATTATTATTTAATTATATTATTATACTACTATATGATTATTTAATATATATTGATAGATAAATATACATCGTATATCTAATATACAATCTCAACATGTCTATTACCCTCTTTTCCAGCCATTCCCGCGTTCCATGGAGGCCTGCTACGCCGTGGTTTCGAATGTCTGGAGGTTGGCGGCACGCTGGTCTACTCCACCTGTTCTTTGAACCCGCTGGCAGCTGGGTGGCAGCGATCCATTGATGGGTGAATCATGGGAGAGTGAAAAATCTCACTAAACCCTATGACTATGGAATAAACCCAATGATATGGGATATAACTATTTATGGGATGTAACTATTTATGGGATGTAACTATTTATGGGTTTATATCCCATGATATAGTTATTTAATGTTATTTAGTGGATATAACTATATATAGTTATGGGTATCAAGAATTCCGATAAGTATGGGGTTTATGGTATATCTCACTAAATCCATCTTTATCATAAATGTTGATGGGTTTGGGGTCTCAAAAGTGCACATTGATAGGTTTATGTGGGTAAGACAATGTCATGAACCGTCCTCATTTGTTTAGGATGGTTTATGCCACCCGTAAAATGGCGATTTTGGGGTTTAGGATTGTTTTAACCATATATATCATCCATATATGGATAACTAAATATTTTTGTTGCTATCCATTAAATATATATATAATGCGATATGGATGGGATATCAATGGGATTGACCCTCCGGAAAATCAGCTCCATGACTGGAAAATCCACGAACTATATTTCTGGTGGATATTCCATTGATAGCAATTAATGGTATATACCATGGGATATAACTATGGTTTGATTTTTCTCCAATAACTATGGGCCATATGGTATATCTCACTCAATTCTACGCCAAAAGACTTCATCGTTTATCGTGTCATTAGAATTGCCTTCATAGTTTCATGGTTTCATAAACGAAGAGTGTTATGTTTGAAGAAACTATGGGTTTTTTTCGCCGGTTTTTTCGGGGCTCTAAGCCTTTACAATTCCTGAGATAGACATCCAGGGTTGAAATCAGGGAGAACATCTCTCACAACCACCTCTGATTTGAGTTTTTTGATCCATGAAAAATTCTCTGGAAGACCCATTCAACTAGAAAATCACCATTCATTCAATGGATTGGTTCAAGGGAAAATTTACGAGAAACCATAGATTTTCCCATTAAATATGGGGCTTTCCTGTAAATTTTCCCTTAATCCAATCCATTGATTCATCAAATAGTCCACAGATTCTGACCATTTTCAAGGCGTGCAACGGTTGGACCGAGGAGAACGAAGCGGTGGTCCAAGCGCTCCTGGCGGATCCATCAGCGGACGCCCCGCCTTCGCGACATGGGGTGTCGACAACCAGTATTTTTTGGGGTTGAAATTGACATATCCTCTGGTTATGTCAAAATAGCTATTGAAAATGGTGATTTATAGTGGATTTTCCCATGAAAAATGGTGGATCTTTCCATAGTTATGTTAGTTTACCAGAGGGTATCCACTATCAACAATTAGTGCGATTTAAATGGCTTTAAAATCACTAATATACAGTATAACCACTAAGTGCGGATTTAAATGGATGAATGAAATGAGGAAATTCGTGCGAGTTCACCATGTCCATGGGGGATTTTTCACCATCAATTCGTGCGGAATGAAATGATTTCAATGGATCCAATTCATGAATGATGGTTGATTGATGAATCGGATTTAACCGAGCAATATAGGGGTAGTTCATGGTATATCATTGTGATACAGAACCAACTGAATATGATATACCCAAGTTACCCTCCGATGTCATCATTGCCGTGGCTGGATTTTTTTCGCACTTCATGGAGGTTTCGATGGAAAATCATCGAAGGGGGATGTTCAATTCCCATGTTTGATTAACAGATGGTAATAGATATATAATAGATCTATAACATTTATTTATGGTTAATCCGGTATTTAATAGATATATAATGGGATGTTCATGGGATTTGACTCATGATGCTAGGAAGCTTCAATGGATTTACTGGGATTGACCAGCCAGTATATAGGAAGTAATTGGGATATAATCAGATACATAACCAATTTGATTTGATATGTTACAAAGTGTCGCATTAGTTTGTTAGCAACTCGTTGGTTTACTGTAGAAGCAACTTAGTCTTGGTGAACCAAGTAGATATATCTATAGTTAGATGGGTTTGAATCATGCTGTTTCTGGGGTGCACCACCTTGTATATTTTTCCCGGAAATGGAAGGATGCTACAGAATGGCAAGTTAAACGGGGAGAATGATGATAAACGATCAAGTTTGCAGGCAAGCCCATACTTCTCTAGCTCCACTTTGACATACATCCAAGGACCCATATATGGGGTTTATCCTAGAGTACATATCATCAACAGATTCGGCCAGTTCTCAAGTGGCAGCACGAAACGGCGGAGCTGCTCCCAACGGTTCAATCCGTTGTTCGTCAAAATTCCCCCATATCACTTGGTTATACCTCTGGTTCAGTTTGTTCTATCCCGTTGTATCTCAATTTCTGTTGGTTAAAATTCCCATGTCCAACATGTCCAACATGTCCAACATGTCCATCATGCTGAAGCTAGCGATAACACACCTGAGGAGCTGCTGTGTTGGGATCCTTTGAACAGCGACTGCTTCCAGGCACTTCTGGAGAGTGGGGATGCCATTCCGGTCAAATCTTGAAAAAACATCCTGCATCAAGGTATCTTAGGTATCAGCCATCATAAATGATATACCCTCTGCTTATTTAACATAGCCATGGAAAGATCCACCATTTTTAATAGGTAAACCATCTATTTCTATGGGCCATCTATACAGTGGCTATGTTAGTCATAACCAGAGGGTAAATGGCATTGCAATCCATTGAGAATGAGGTCAGTTATCAGTAGGACCATGGTACGGCGTCCCTCTGTATCCCAGGATGGTTGGTGGTTCTCTGCTTGAGATGCTGCGAGCAAGTGACTTTCAGATTTGGAATTAAGCGAAAACCATCTACCCATTGTGTTCAATGATTTCTGAATTTTGATGTGGATTTTCAGGAGGTTTCTGAAGTTGGCAACATCCCGTTGCTGCAAGATGCTTGGGTACATCAACGTCTTTAAGCTCAAGCTTAAGACACATTGAATCTAAGCATAGCAGTTTGACCGTGTGGTACTATAGCATGTCCGTATAATCGTTAGATGCAATTTTTGATGCTTAAATCCCCATAAATCCATCCGGTTCCATCCAATTACATCCCCATGTATTGATTCCCCATGAATCCCACCAAATCCCATAGATTCCATCCATATATCCCCAGTTCAACCCACCAACCAGGAGGGTTTGACGACGTGGAAAGTTCCTGATGAGCACTTTGAAGAGAGCCATGGCAATGACTTGTCGTCAAAAAAAGAGATGTGGACGGAGGGAAAATCCGAGAAATCTGTAGGGGTTGAACATGGATCCAGGGGTTGTTGGAATATGTGCAGATCAGTGACCAAGTGAGGAGGCTGCCAAGAGTTCTTTGTCGCCCAAAGATAGCACCTTTTATTATGTCCAAAAGGGGGTATCCCTCAAAATGGCCCTTTGCTGAAGTGAAACCAGTGCTTTTTTCCATGAAATTTGAGGTTGACCAATGTTCACAACTAAGAAGACAAGAGTTACCTTCTGGTTATTTAACATAGCCATGGAAAGATCCACCATTTTTAATAGGTAAACCATCTATAAATGGGCCATCTATACAGTGGCTATGTTAAATAACCAGATGGTATGTGTAAACTGTTGTTCCGAGCTGCCTAAAAATTGAATTTCCACTTGAATCTGAATCAATCTCTGCCAAAAAGAAACAATACCCCAAAATCACCATCTTCATGTGGCAAACGAATGTGGCCATGGCCAGTTGGCCAGTTGGCCCCTGACTCCAGTGGTTCGTCAGTGCTGTATATCCCATCAAAATTGCCATGTTTCAGGTATCCCATTTTCAGAGCCCATCAAATCCCCCAGCGATTCCCATGTGAATCCGATGAATTCTGGCGAGTTAATACCATTATCTAAATCAACATATGGGATATAATATATAGTTATATCCATAGATGCATCAACTATTGATATTTACTAAATTTATGTAGATATATATATACATACTTACTATTGATATTTAAATAGGTATATCGCTATATAGTATATATCTAAACTATGAATATTCACACAATTTATACTCATAGGATCCATGACTCTTATGCTATCCCATCCGAGGAATGGATGCTGGATGTCAAAACCCCAAGGGCATCTTTGACAGCACAGTGGTTGGTGAAACTGCCCTACGGCTTGGGGTGCTCGCGTAGATGTGGAAAATCCTATGGTTTTCCGGTTGCCGTTCGGAAAATCATCTACAAATGGGTGATTTTGACTGGTGAGATCACCAAATTTTCCACCTCTATTGGTTAGAATCCTTCTTTTTTGAGGATTTGTAGTAGTTATACATGTTCAGGTTTTGGGGGGGGGTTGCTTAGGTGTGTTTGGATGATCAACTACAAATTGAAGGCCGAAGAATGGCCAGATTTTTGGGCGCTGTCAACCTGGGTATTCTGCCCCGGAACTCATCCAAACAGACCTCGTCACGAAGATCAGCCCGGAATCACCAGCCATGGTCGTTCAGCCAGTGCCAACTTTTGGGGTATTTTGGGGGATACCTCCTCAGGTCTGACAGGAAGACCCAGGCAGAAATCGGAGCGGCAAATTTTTGACGGGGAGTTTGAAGATGTTTGGTGGGTGTTGAGTTTTCTATCAGTCAAAATCAAATGGTTTTGTCTGGAAATGAGAAATAGCTCAGAACTTCCAAAGAAAAATGCAAGGAATGGAAAAACAACAAACATGTATGCCGTTTTGAAGGAACGGCCACCTATAAATGGGGGAAAATGGGTTATGAAAGATTGAGGAATGCGGTAAACCGCTGGTTTAAAACATCCAAATTGAACTATTGACATCGCCATAAGAAATGTTGGGATCATCAGGGGTGCTCCAACCCTAAGATATCAGTCATCCTGTAGATAGAGCATGGACATGTCAACAAAAATTCACTAAAATTCGAGAGAATTGAAATTTCCATAGTCTATTATACCTACAAAGATAGCAAACTAGTCATATATGACTGTTTATCCATTTTCCGCGCCAATATTTAAAAATGTCTCATCCAAAATAGCATCAAAATGTCCCATCATCAAATCATCGGTGCCAAAGTCTGATCATCCCATGATCATCGAATCATCAGTAGTTCGAAAGTATCTTTCCTGTCAGTTTTTATCGTCATCAGTTTTGATCATCCTATTATATTGCAATATCATCATTATCATAGTGGCATTTCCTATTTTTCATCCCATCATATTGATTAACTTTCGCTGTCAGGGCCTGGCGAAGCTAAAACCATGCTTCAAGTAGTGTAGGCACTCAGGCAGCAATGCTGGATGGAACGCCAAGCCGTTTTGGATTTTGGTGTAGCGAATAAGAATAGTGATATCACTAATGTTGATAGTAATATCACTAATAGTAATTGGGCACTAAATTCAATCAATATTGGATTATTAATATTGATGATTCGTTATCACTATACATATATATATATAGAGAGATTATATATTGGTTATTCGTAGAATATCAACCATCATCCAATAATGATACGAATAACGATAATCACTAGTGTTGTTTTTTTAATAATTCTTGTGATAAGAACTTTTTTGGGATAATTTGGGGTGCCATTTTCTTGCTATGATATAGGTAATTGCCATTATGATATAGGTAATAACAACACTAATGACAATAATTACAATGATATGATGATACAATCCACTAGCGTTTCATAGTCATTTCATCATGCACGGTCCAGCAATTGATATAGATTGAATGCGGCTGGACGGAGACGTCACCAGACAGGTGGGGCTGATCTATCTGGACGGGTTAGGCAAAGGACCTCGAGCCACATGGAGAAAACATGTGAAAACCTGGGCACAAATTGTTGTGGATGGCCAGGCGATATTGAAACACCCGTGGCCACAAGCCATCCACGATGGCCACATGGAGTCCGCGGCCCGGAGTTCCAGCGACCGGCTCTGCCGGAGCAACTTTCGTCATGAAGTCAACAGTTGCGGAGCCGCAGAATTCTCAGCCATAGGTCAGAACGTAGGTAGAGATGTTAAGAGTTCACATCCTACCAGCAATGATAGGAGGAAACATACCAGGACACGTAGCTACTCTGTTGCCTTGATCATCTGGAATCTATCCCATCCTCATCAGACCGCAGTGTTCCTGGTTCGTTTTGAAATCACACAAAAAAATTGGCGACTCATGTTCAGAGGGGCAATCCACTTTTCGAAAAAGATCAGTGATGGCACATGCTATGGCTGTCAAAGGCCCTTGTGTGAGGTCGAATCTCCCTTTTGCTTGTGAGAGTTCTCTTTGTTCATGGTTCATGATAAAATTGTATAGTTTGATTGCTTTGGTTTGCTAAAACTACATACTGTACTTGTATGGGTCAATACTCTATATTGTTTGGTAAATCCTTTTGTTTGCTGATGAAATCTCGATTTTGACATTACGGGGATGGATAGACTGACAATGCCATGAAATTTGAAACAGCCGCATATTCTCCATCATTACCCCGAAAAAGTTGTTTGAACCATCTTTGTGATTGGTCAAAGGCATCATTACCCCTAAAATAATAGTGGCTATTGTGATAAACCCAAAAAGTAAATCATTCCCATAATTCCATAATCACTAGAAAATGAGATTTCAATCATCTCCAGTCATGGGTAGTTTATGGTTGGCTTAATGGATGTTAGTGGCACCATTACTCCTCCCCCCATTTTTTGGTTGGCAAAGTCCTGATTTTTCTGTCCCAAAACATGGCCAGGTCACACTGTTCCCCTCGGATCCGCCCCTGGCGGTGCTGAAGCGCTGTCGACGTTTGCTTCCCGCGACCACGGAGGCATTTCGGATCCTTCGGATCCTTCGGATCCCTGGTTGATGTTGAATTGTTCATGGGATTTAGGAATAACAAAAATATGGTGATTGTGCATGAGATTTCATGGGAATTTTTAGTTGATGATTGGGGATTTCAACCAACAAGATGGGGTGCATCTTTCTGAGGATGGCGAAGTTGAGGGTGAAGCCCAAGGCTGAATTCTATGGCTTTCTGAGGGGTATATAACATGATAATAACTATAGTTACTGGTTGGTGGTTTGGAACAATGGAATTTTATGACTTTCCATATATTGGGAATGTCATCGTCCCAACTGATTTTCATATTTTTCAGAGGGGTAGGTCAACCACCAACCAGGTTAACATTGGTTGGCCTTAGAAAGCAACAGGGGGGCCTTCACCTTGTGAAACTGTGACTGGGACCATACAATGGGGGTCTTCAATATGAACAAGGTGAACAAGGGAGTGGTTTGATAGTTTCATCTGCAATTCCGGTGAATTGGAGGAATCATCCACAAATGGCTGAGCTGATAAGGTTGGTGAAGTATAATTCGGCCAGTTTCCATGGCATTTCACCAACCAATTTTCGTAGGGATATCATGGGTTACGGGACGGAATGGGATGTATCATGGGATATAATCGGATACGGGATAGAATTTTTGAGGCAGGAGATCATATAAAATTGGGATTTGGAACCAACTGGATGACCCATGGCCCATGTGTTGGCCGTGATACATCTGGAGTTGTCTGAGCACATAGGGATACCCCCCCAAAAAATAGTTCAATGGGATGATGATGAACCAATGAGATTTAGGGGCACCTGACATTGAGACAAACGCACATGTGAATTGTAGCTACATGGCCATTTCCAAAAAGATTGAAAAGTTGAATTTTGCTGAAATTGTGGTAAGCCGATCTTTTTCTCCATACGTTTTGGGTCTTGTTGTAGATGATGATAATGGGATAGATTTAGTGAGCAACTAATTGGTGTAACCAGGATGATTATAACCTGATAACTTATATTTATACTTCGTGGTTTACCATCGCCATAGCTCTCAACAATAGGGATACCTATGAACTGGGGCTAACTACATCCCACCATGATGTGCCGCCTGGGGCGAGGTCGTTATAAATTTGGTGGATGAATAAATGAATATAACCATGGATCTCTCCTATTTTAGATCCTGGCTTAATATCGTGCCCCTTGATATTGGTGATGTTGATAGGCACATCTTCCCTTGGTCGGTTGAGGCCTGTACACAGATAGCCTTGGGTCGACCAGGCGCACCACGGCGGTTTCTTTGTGGCGAAACTGCGAAAGACGAGGCGCCGGCGCTTTTTCAGATTTCATGGGGATCAACCGTGGCTTTTTTCGTGTGATTCACCAGCCAGATTTTTTGGGGGTTCATGGGATGTAACATGATCCGTCTGAAAATTGGGTATACGATGATATACGGGAAAAACCCCTAGCAGTGTTCTAACTCCAAAGCCATGTTGGTTGATGACTTGCGGGGTTGTATTGGAAATAGTGATTTTCAGAATGGAATGACAGAAGGCTTTGCCCAACGCATGGCCATCAAATAGCGAAGATGATGATCAACCGGTGGATTTCGGTTCAACAAAAGTTCAGTGGGTATGGGTCAAAATGATCAGTTAAAGAAGCGCTGGTTTTGATACAAAAGATGGCAATGTGGGCTCATTGGTGCCCCAATGGAGATGTATTCAACATCCACGGAGATTTGAAAGGTTTTCGCTGGGTAAAGACACGTCAAAAGGAGTCACAGAATCTCGATCACCATCCGCATGTGGATGTGTAAAATGTTATACTATGTATATACACACGTATTGATATATGTGCATCATTATACGTGTTTATACAATGTAGAACAATGTAGACATAATATGATGTGTGTATATACATTTGATATGTGTTTATTCATATGATATGTGTGTATTCATATATTCATATGTACATGGTTTTTTTATGTTCTGTATAAAGATCGCATAATTCTGTGGTCATTTTTCGTTTCAGGAAACCTCCTCCAGAGCGAAGGGAGGGGCTGGAGGGCACCGAAGATGTGAAGGCGGCAGGGATGAAGCACCATCTGTTGCTACACTGTGGGGCCCCCAAACGATAGGAAAAATGGTGATGACTCATGGAAATTCATGGGACTTCGTGGGATTTTTGTTGGCTAAGTTGTTGAACATAACGCCAACAACTATGATTAATGATACTTATAACTATAGTTCATGGTGGTTACAAACCAGCAAACATAACTGGCTGGCCCCACATTGTAGATCACCTTGGGGATTTAATGGAGTTTAACCAAACAATATATGAATATTTCTAAAGCATATAGAACCATTTACTGGAACATTTAATTGGATTTAACGGGTGGCTAATGGGATTTAATGAAAGTGAGGGGTCTACTGCGGCCAATATATGAATATAATGGTGATTCAAAGTGATGCAATTGGGAAAAACGTACGGTAGTTTCAGGCAAATGCACAGAAATGTTCATAACTACATAACTACATAGATTTTCTATTCATATATAATCAAATGTCTCTGATGAATCTGGTTTCTTTACTCATTGGTTGATGTCTAGATTTCTTTGTTTTCCCAATCAACTTCCAGTTGAAGCCGGCGACCCTTGCCCAGGACGAGAAACGATCCCCAAGTACTCACGATGTTCAAAAACCTGCAGGGAGAGGCAAACCATATCTGCTTGGTGGTTTGTAACATTTTTTTCCATTTCATACATGGGATAATCCCAACCCCATTGACGAACTCCATCATTTTTCAAGATGGTCAAGACGCACCCCATTAACTATAGAATTATAGATATATCACCTATAAACCATAGGTTCACTATGGCTATTGATCACCTTCCGAAATCGAAGATCAAGGCCGGGTTGTTTCCAATCGACTCCGCGCCATGCCGCCTCCTGCAGCTCCTGCATAGGTTAGGCAACGACTTTTGGTCATATGGTCATCCCAAAATCCAAAGACTATCATAAACCTCAACTGTTTGAGGTGTATGCAGCTCCAAGATGGCACGATAGATTTCTGATTTCAGGTCCAATTTCCCCATGAGAGTCTGGACAGGAAACGCATCAACCGAAGCAGAGGCAGCTGGTGTCCCTTGGATGTTGCACCTGGAGGAAGAGCTTGTAAATCATAGTGAGATGGGCGACCGAATCCCATGAATCATGGTGGTGGTATGACGGGATACATGGGCCCCAGTTCCGTTCCAAAAGAATCATCCCATGACTAGCATGTGCTGATGGAGAAGAGCTTTCTGCAGATAATTATACGTATGTGTATATATATATTTATATCTAATATGATCTATATAGATACTATACCTATATATATATTATACATATGTCTACACTACTGGGTCAACCCCCTTTTTTGGGCACTTGAGAAGTGAAAAGTGGAGCCATGCCAGAGTGGAGCCATGGGACTCACCAACCAGTACTGAAACGCCATGGTGACGACTGGGGATCCCGCATTCTAAGAAACTTCCATATACGCATACATATTTTTGCGTATCTAACATTGCCATGACTACAACAGAGTGCCCATCATTGCAGTTTCATCCTTCCGAATGAGCTGATCATTGCTCCCTGCAAAAACTGGTTCTTACTGCCAAAGATGGTCATAAATATCAACATGCCAATTATGTGTCATTAACACTTGCCCTTTGTCAACCTGATGTGACAATTTTCCAATGGGATTGTGCATACAAAATCACAACACAGAGGCTCTTAAAACGTAGCTGAAAGCCATTCCAAAGCGATATCCAACCAGTCCTGTGACCGATAGACGAAGATGAATGGCAAATGAGAACTACCTCACCATTTTTTCGTGCTAAGTACCAGAAACCAGCCACCTATTGCTATTTTCAGGATAGGCTCAGAGAAAGTGGCTGATTTCGAGCCATCTCCAGTGCATTTTCATCAGCCGGCTGCTGATTTCATATATATTGGCTATATGGCTTGAGCCAAAAACGAGAGATACCGGAAACATGCCATTTTCATGGGAACATGATAATCAAAAAGATGGAATTTGGAAGTGTCCTGTTTGGATTTAATAGAAAAGTTTGTTTTTCTCCCCTAACACCTAGCTGTACGCATGTACAAAATATGTGAATATGAACTGCGTCAACCTCCAATGGGGATCGACTACCAAAAAATCGTTCTGGTGAATTTTGGAATGATCTATCTGACACTTGTGAAATTGATCATCTTCGTGACCTTCTGTGTTCAGCATCAGAGGGCCTATCCCTCGGCCGGCTGGGCCGCTGCCGCCAAATCCAAAAGCAGGCGGGCAGCCGCAAGACCTACACCGCTCTCATGGGCAATCGCGAAGAAGACGAGTAGTCAAACGTGCAGCGGCAAGACAGAGCCACGGGACACCCAGCGCCGAAGGAATATGTCGTGAACCCGACATTCGATTCGGGAGTTGGGGATCAATTTCATCGAGCGCTTGGTGCAAAGACTGTGGGAATATCGTGCCTGTGCGGGGAGTCACAGTTACGGGGGGCTGTGCCAGGCAGACTGAGCACCCATCCTGTGGGCTGGCAGCATTAGCAGCTGCAAGACATGGTGCAGAGGAATGACAGGCTGGTCACCGTATTGTTGTTGCTATTCCACTTAGATTCTTAGATCCGTTTTAAACTCACCATATCCCCACCAATCCCCAATTACATCCCCATTGAATCCGGTAAACCACTGAAATCATCAATTATATAATTAGATCACCAACTATATCCCATCAAATTTCATGATATCCCATGTGGGCTGGTTTCATGACAAAAACCTCCAGTGGACATGGAAAAAACGTACGATGTAGGGCCCAGTTGTGTTTGCTGGTTTAAAAAACACATGAATACTATAGGCAAATGAGTCTATTGGAGTTAGCCATGATCAATGAGCTATAAATCTCATGAAATCATCATTTTTCCCGAAGAAATCACCATCTTCCGAGCCTTTTTCTGCCACGTTGTTTGAGGCGCAGCCTCTTCAAGGTGGTTCCAGATGAGAGATGGGAAGCCCTTGAGGCGCCAGGGTGGAAAAATGGGATGATTTAAGGGAGATTAACCATCGAAAAATTCAGGAAAATGCTGGTTTAATAGAGGACAAAAATGAAAATGTGTGAGTTTACCTTGGAAAATGATGATTGGATGGAGGTTGACCATCAAAAATGTGGATTTCACCATCAAGAATGGAAGAACTCAAGGGCGAAATTTCATGGGATTCCCAATGGGATCTGATCCAACAACATTAGCATCCATATCCGATCCATCATTTCGTGTGATACATGATATGTCACCCCCATTTAACGAGGAAAACATGATGCATGATGAACTGTCCATTTCTTGATGCCAACATTTTGGAGGAGCTGGACATGGTTGCACCAATTGATGAATGGAAAGAAATATGTGTAGTTTTAAACGATGGGTAATCCAGAAGTGAGAAGTTGTTTTTATCTCATTTGTTGGTGCAATCGAATTGGCTGCCCATTTCTTCTTGTTCAACTCATTTTTAAAATGTTCATCGGTTAATCCAAAAACATGATTTCCAAATTCCAATCTTCAACCAGAGGATTGATTGCCCTCTCGGCGCTCGCCATGGGGATGGGGATCTGTCAAGAAGTGCTATGTATGCGGATATTTCCGTGTAAGGATCTTTCACTAGGAATGGGAAGTCCCATCCACAAGACATGGTGTAACTTGGTGTTTTGATGGTGTGCCTACAATTCGGATGGTTCTCATGTTTATCATGATCTTTGTCAAAATGAATGGTTGGGAAATGTGCCATACCGCGGTATACCATGTACTCATTCCTGGACACACAGCCTTTTGAATTCAAATTTTCCTCGGACCACGTTCAGCACAACTGGTCTCGCCATGGGATGCTCATCATCATTTCACAAGCCTCAAGAGACGACTCGCACCTTGGTCGAAGTAGCCAATTTCTGATGGAGGAAAATTATGCATTGGATGATTCTCTAGATTATGGAAAATTATGGAAGATTATGTTTCTATAGCCAATTTCTGGTTCTCCCCTCCAACCAGCTAGATCCTTGGATGGTCTTCATCGAAATCTCTGCTAAGGAAGCGTCGTCCGATGGACCGTGGAGCATGACGAGGTGGCCATCGACTTTGTGGAACCGCGGTTGAACTTCCGATCCTTGGAACATATTCCCCAGGGGCAGAGCACGCATTTTGGCCATGTCGCGAAGTTGGAGCGATTCATGAAAGACGTGGTGTCTTGGCGTCAGGCTGAGAGGATGCAACTTTTCTGAAAATCCATTTGGATGGCTCCGCAAAAACTCCCTATGTTGAGGGAAACATCACTTAAATCCTCTAAAGTTGATTGTGAATTTCTGAGGAAGAACTTTTAGGGTCTTCAGTGTTTTGTATTGCGGGGTTCCCCATGCAGGATTCCGCAGAAATCGAACGAGCTGTTGAGAAAAGACGCGATGACCTTGCAAGGAGGCTTGACGTGACTTGATTTGGGCATCTAACTCTCGAGATTTCGATAAATGTTACGCAGTGGCTCAACCCCCAGGCCCCAGGCTTATTGCTGATCCATGCGGCTGAGAAATTCTTAAATCTTTGAGGAATACTTCAGATGAATAGAGACCAAAGGGTTTGGGTTTGGACATGGACCCAATGATGGTATGTTCGATTGGAGGTTTTAGGTACCAAGTAGGAGGGCCAGGGGATTGCTTTTGCCAGCGCTCAAAGCGTTCGGGTCCGGCCCAACTGGTTGGTCTCGAGCAACGAGCAGCTGAAGTCTGCTTGGGAGTGCAGTTGGGATTCTTAACGCGTATAGCCATAATTTCCACAAATTTGGATATAACATCCCATAACTACCACTAGTATCGCACAAGCGGAAGTTTCAAAGATGAAAACTATGGGAGGGGCGAGTTGTTGTGACGAATGGATGGCAGAGCGAACCCACTGATGGATTGAAAGGTGGCTGAGGCTCTAAGTCTCTCTCTTTCTCTCTCTAACTTTCTCTGTTTGTCTGTGGTTTTTTTTCTTTTTGCCTGCCTGCCTGGCTGGCTGGCTGTGTATCTGTCTATTTGTCTATCTGTCTATCTGTTTATCTATCTGTCTGTCTGTCTGTCTATTTCTCTATCTATCCATCTCTACCTATCCCTCTGTCTGTGTGTCTAGCCGCGTATCCCTCTGTGTCTCTCTATCTCCGTCTTTCTCTGTGTCTTTCTCCCTTCGTCCATCTATCTGGGTATCGGTCTGTCAATCTAAATATCGAACAAGAAATTCTACAAGACTTCTCCACTTTGAAATTGGCAACCTCAACGACACAGCATTTCTGCAAGACTTCCTCAAAAATGGTAGCTCACACAGCTTCAAAACAAACAGATGCTGCCAGACTTCCTTCAGTTTGAAGTGGAAAATATTAAAAACGAAGCAATTCTGCGAGACTTCTTGAAAAAATTAAAGTCTCCAAAACAACCGAATTCCGCAAGACGTCCTCATATTTTGCAAGTTGACACCAGGAAGAATGAAGCAATTCCGCAAGACTTCCTCAAAAAATGAAAGTTGATAGGTCCAAAAATTCCTCAAAAATCCGAAGTGGGCAACATCAAAAACGAAGCAAGTCTGCGAGACTTCCTTCAAAAATCAAAAGTTTAGTGCGGAGCTGCCGGCATCGTACCAATGCGTTTTGCGATTCTTCTATCCCATCTCTCTAAAATGCCCGTCACGAAAAAGTGAGGCCACGTCGTACGAAGTGCTGCACCTGTCATGCAAAAGCATCTAGGCAAACCTGAAGATCTGATACTCCAAAATGCAACCTATCTCAGGAAATCAGCGCACTGACCTCCTAACATCTCTGATGAACATGTCTCTTGCATTGAGCCTGCCTCGCAACATGCATCTTTGCACATCCTCTTCAAACGTTCCACTCTTGCCATCCTTTCTGAAACTGCTACGAAACCTTCACCGTTTGCTTGCTTTTGGCCAGAATCCATTGCGCCTGCCACGACAAGTGACGCTTGAACGTCCAAAAGTGGTCCGAACATGTGGTGTTTTTACCATTTTGACTTCAAAATGTGCTTCGCACCACAACAGGATGCAAGTTTTCAATATCGTAACAAGTGCTGCGGAACCTGAGGCGTTTTGCAAATGTTGACTTCGAAATATGCTTTGCACCACAACGGCGCACACTTTTTTTGAGCATCTCAACTTCTAAAAGTGCAGCGAACGCGAAGCCACAACGGCGTGCACTTTTTAAACATGCAATCTTCTGCATCTGTCCATGTTGTCGGATGTTTGACTTCTAAACTTCCTTCCATGACTCTATTTTCGCTTGGTTCACTGGAACTGCTTCCCCAGATATGATCATCGTCATGCCAAAATGCCACCAGTTCTGTTGTGAAACCACTCAAACTGGTCGCGACATCCGGCTGTTGCAAGTCCAACATCCTGGGGCTAGCGAGGGAAATATGATGTGACTCGTCTACCAAAATATTCCAAAATGAAACAAAAAATGCCCCACTGATGGATCTTTGGTTTCCCTCGCTTGGCAACTATTCGGTGCAATATCTCTAAAGTAGCCGGTAGCACCCTCGATGTTACCTGGTTGATGGCTGAAAAAATGTTGTTTCTGGGATCTTCACTCCAATTGGTGAATTTCTACCTGGAAAGTGTGAAGATGTTGAAGCCACCAGCCAGAAAAACTCTTCGAATATTCTTGGACGTTGCACCCATGTGATCCCATGTGGTAAGCCCAGTTTGCCCAGTCTGCCCAGTTCACTGGCTGTGGTGATGCACAAACACTCTTTCCAAATAGAAGTTGGCTGATTTCAAGCATATCAATCATGTATGGAGACAATAATTCTATATATATAGATAGATAGATAGATACATATATATATATATACATATATATACATATATATATATATATATTTGTTTGTTTATATATACATATATATATACATATACATATACATATACATATACGCATATATATAAATACATATATATATATATTCATATATATATATATACATACATATATATATATATATATATATACATATATATATATTTACATATATATATATATATCGGTTAATAATCCAAGGTTTCAATCGTATACTGTATAGGATATATGGTTAATCATGCAATGAATGGATGCATAATTTGCTTCATAATCCATGTCATGTGTGGTCCACCCAATCCTTGGCAAACCATTAGGAATGCTCCTCCATTTTTGTTGTAGCCTGCAATGGTCGGTATAGATGTTTCGGCCAATTTCAGATGCAAATTCCCAAAGTTTCTGGCAGGAGTCCAACTCATGAATGACAATATCAAACTCCCAACTGTCAATTTTAAACTGAACAATCTTCATATGGGTTTGAAATTGAAGATGAAGTTGCTGATCAAAATGGAGTCACAGTTGGGAAAATCAACACATGGGGGGAAGTTTCCAGCAAACCATGGAGCTGATGACACCAGAGCATATGATGAGTTGTTGTAAATCTTCATCACCAGGCCCAGTCAACTTTAGGAATGACTCGGGACGGCGATGTGGATGTACTGGGTCCAAAAAACGCACTGCTTCGTGCGTTTCCTATCAACGATTTAGGTGCGCAGAGTCTCAGCAGTTTTCAGAGAAGTGTGGGACCCGTGAAACCTGGAGGTCCTTTTTCGACGATTCTCCGGCTCCCTTTTGTGGGAGCCGCAAAAAACCACCAGTGAGGTCCTGTTAGCGGGTGTTACGATTCATTCTGACCGAGGATCTTGTCTGTAAAGCGCTGGATCTGAACGGTCAATGAAAATTGTCACAATGACTCTGCGCCTCAGCAGTGACCAAAACTTCCAATGGATTCTTGGGGGGGGTGCTGACCTCTCTCTTGACGGCACAAATGATGATATTTCCCTGATGTGTAAGAAATCTCCACAAGCATCTTGGCCACTGCTGAGAAAAGATTGGAGTGTTGGTTTAAAGTATGGCTGTATCTGAAGATGGGGTAACCCCCAAATAGTAATTTAGATCGGGAAGATGATAAACGAATGAATTTAAGGGTAGTCTATTTTCAGACAAACCCGTATGTTGATGACATTGTGTCCGAAAAATTCAAGAAACGAATCCGGAACCACAACTCCACAATCCAAAGACCCACTAATTCGTGGGCTTCGTATCGCTGATTTCCTTCAGCGTAAGGACACCGAGCGGCTTTCAGAACGAAAAAGTGGGACACATCCTTTTCAAGCCTCGAATACATCAATGGTTGCTTCCAAGTCGCCTACTGTGCCCACTGGCAATCTAACACTTTGTTATAGAAAATGGTCGAGATGTGTTCGATGATCAGGCTCAACTGGAAAACCACTGCGGGTTATCTCCAATTTGTGATGTGGCCCCAAAGTTGCTACCTCAATGACTTAAACCCTGTTCAACAAAACATTTGGATGCAATCTTTGGACTAACCAAATAGTGGTTTCCTATTTGGGATTTGCTTGGAAGACGCATCCCTCGTTTCATCCTGGGATGATGATCACACTGACTGGCACCTACACTGACTGGCACCTGTTTTTTCAAAGGACGGCTTGACGACTAGCCTGATGAGTTGGTGATATCCCCACGATATTCCCGCCCCCATGATATCCCCAGTAAATACCACTATGTTTGTTGGTTAAGCCCCCATGAAACCACTGTCTTTCAACATCAGCTGTCGCAAATCCTGGGAGGCCTACTGGGCCTTCTCTGCGGACTTCCCAAAGCAGCTCTTTCGCTTGAACAAGTTGAACCAACTGATCTTGGCTAGCAGGCGGGTCAGGGAAACTGTAGGCTGATGACCCCTTGATCTTTGGGTAAGCCATGAATTTCATGGGATTCACCAGCCAAGATGAATGGGATTAACTAGGGATGTAGCGGGATTTGTTACATAGGTGTGACTGAAAATGGTGGTGTCATTCTATGTTCAGCTATACTCGACCATAGTCAGAATATTCTATGGGGATTTAATTGGATGCATGGCTATTTCAATAGGGAAAATAAGTATGAGTCGCTAAAACCCCCATATGGTATGCTTTGAAATGGGGACCTGTAGAAAATCAGGCTCCCATTCAAACAGATATTTCGGGGTGCAGCCCGGTTTTTTGAGAAAACCCATATGGTCATGTCATTAGGATAGCTGTTCCAATCCATTTTGGAGACATGTCCTCGCAGATAACTGAGCTTTATCCAAGTAACCAACCCAAAAAAATGGCTTGGATGGATATATCAAACATGATCAAAGAATCAAAGGCTTGAATCACCATTTTGCTACGTACAATCCCAATTTTGGTCGACAAGAATCTCTACTTTTGGTGGTTTCAAGGACCCCCCTGGGGACGATCCATTCGCCAGGTGGCCAGATTGTCATCTTAGACCCAGGACTTGTTGTAACGTAATTTATGAGGCATATATCTGTGTGGGGTATTCCATATATGTATATATATATATATAGAGCTAGGTAATGATATGTTTGTAATCCACGTAGTCGGTAACTTTGATGCACACCCAAGGCCATGTTGTGAACTTGTCCTTGTTTCGTGGACAAATTTGACAGAAGTAGAATTCCATCTTTGGGTAAATCTAATTCGTCCGTTCAAATCCCCTAGATCCGTTTTGCTTGTCAAAACTGAAGCATGATTTTCCTCCTTAAATCATCAGTTTTTACTTGTTCAATCATGATTTAGGTTTCACCATTTTTTGCTGCCTCAAGAAGTCTCCCACTTCGGAGATTCCCACGCCAGGTCATTGGCAAACTGCTTCCTGCCGATGAAGGCGGCAAGATCCGACCAATAGTTACATTCAATGATGATAGTAACATGTGGTCGGATTCATCAATTATGATTTTTTTCGCATCATTAATCATAGTTGATGAAATTATTGTTGGGTAAAAAAAAGATAAAGCAACATTAATAATTCATTAATCATAGTTAATCTTGGTTTGTCCCATTATTGTCCAGTATTTACATGTATTTGCCCATAGTTAAACATCCCACCTATTAATCTCACTGTTTACAGCGTTGAATTATGCAATACCACCCACAGTACGTTATATCCAACAAACAATCGGGGGGGTTCTGCAAATTTGGAGGGGTTCACCTGGTTCCACCCACAAAAATGCCAGTTCTAGCCACAAATTTTGCCGGGTTTCGACCAACAAAAATGGAGGTTGTACCACTAATATTAGGGGCCGCGATGCCGATGTCATGATCCTGGCCGAATCCCATATGGCGGTGTCCTAAAGTGGTACCCCAAATCACCGATCCTTGGGGATTTTGAGGTCATCAACCATATATTGACTATAAATATAATGGATACATAGATACAGATCTAGATAGTTCTTTGTTACATCTCAATATGCACAAATAGATAGAAAGATGTAAATGATATAAAACTATATGTATAAACCTATGTCTATGTGTAGATCCAGTCTATCTAGATCTACTCTGTCTACTATATCTTCTTCTACATCTACTATATCTGCTCTTATCTACTATATCAAAGATAACTACCATATCTAAGCTAAGCTATATCTGAGTATAAAGAGCTCAAGCCACTGATCACCCAGAATGGTGGTTGCGGCTTCCTCTTTTGGCGTCACTATACTCAAAATGGGAATACTAAATGGTTGTAAGTAAGGGTACTCCCAGAATTATTATCCCCACATTGTATCCGGTGATTCCATAGTGTATCCCAGAAATTGGGATATCCCTCTATTGTAAGTATTTGGACTTGGATGAAAATGCGCTTGTAACCAAGAAGAGTGGTACTGATTATTAAGCAATGGATACCATGGGATAAACATATATATATACATATCAGATGATTCGTGTTGTTCCTACCAAAATACGGATGAATCATTGAAATGTGTATTTATATATATATATATATACATGCATATATATATATATATATACATGCATATATATATATATGTGTGTGTGCGTAAAATTTATTTTACATGCTTATAAACATATACGTTAATCAATTTCAAGATATATGGTAATCAAATCCCTGTGTATATATATATACATACATCCCAATCAAGGACCCACTGAGAAATCCCAGGTGGATCTGCCCATCCTCGAAGCTGGTCTGGCGATCTTCCCAGCGTCCAGCTGCCGACCCTTCGATGAAGCGGTGCCGCCGCTACGGGGTTTTCTAACGTCGAAAAATGGGGAAAAATGTGGCAGAAATGGTGACTGAATAAGGACTTGATCAGACTTGATCAACAAAAAAATTGGGATGGACCCAAGAAATTAGGAGCTGATCAACAGAAATGAAGCTTTTCCGCAGTTGATGGAGGGATGTTTGTATCCACCTGCAAAACCGAGGTGTGAACTATAAAGGTAACATGTTATTCCTCGTGCCTCGGACTTATGATGTAATTCATGGGTTGAGCTGATTTTCACGTGTGATTCAAGCTTTCACAGGAGATTGGTTCACTGCTCAGTTTTAACCAGGTATATACCCTCTGGTAATTTAACATAGCTATTGAAAATTGCCATTTATAGTTGATTTACCCATTTAAAAAAAAAGTGAATTTCCACAGTTATGTTAGTTTACCAGAGGGTAATTATATAATGTACCTGCAGTAGATTAATATAGACCCTGGCAGATACGGGTTGGAAGATGAATGCGTCCACTAAAAATTGCTTATGTTTAGGGTCTATGTTAATTTAGCAGAGGGCTATATAACTGATCACTTGCATATCTTTGTGTGAAATTGGTGGTTGAGACATATATATTATATACCCTACTTCGCAAGTAGGATGAAACCCCAGTCGCAGTCCAGAAACCCGAGGCACTTCGAGGTGATAGCATGGTGAGTCCACCTGCGATCAGATGTTCATTGTCATTCACTTCAAACTGGCTCAACTGACTGACTTTCCCAACGTCCAAGGCGTGGCCTGTCAACTTCAACGACTTGGTCCCAGGGCAAGATGCCCTCGTTGAAGATGATCCACCAAGCAGATGCTGAACGTCGAGCACCTGGAGGTTACCCTCATGGATTCACCAAGGAGGTCACCCAGCACCGCCAATGCCATGGTCACCTTGAGGAATTGCGGGGAAAAACGATGATTCAAGAGGACCCCCAATTTTTCCTGGTTGGTTACTGTGCTGGTTGCGGTTGACCACATTGAATGATCTAGAAAAAGTGTGAAGATTGGGGAAGACCAATGAAGTGTGGGATGTGGATTTTAGATTAACAAGATGTTTCTTTGGGTGCCGGGCGCCACTAATATTGCTATGAATCGCTCAAACATGCCTTTCTTTTTGTCGGTCATATCCCAGGTTTCATTTGGCAACGCAAATGCCCCATGGATAATGTTCCACAACGACCTTCATTCAGTTTAGGGATTCCCTAGCTAGCCACATTTGATGGCATCGGAGGGTAAGTTGGCTGATAAATCATCTTTAGTTGCTTAAAAGCAATGATATCCCTTGAATTATCCCTATAGTGTTTCTTCAAACAACCTACTAATTATAAATCAACCATCATTCATCAATTGTATCCATTTGAATCCGCATACTGTTGATCGTTTAAAGCCTATAGATACTGGCTAAAAATCCCATGATTTCCGTCCATTTCTGTCATCGTAGGTGCCATTTCTGGCCCGCTATACATCGAGGAAGCGCTCTTTGTCGCTGGAGCAATTCCTGGAGATGCTGCGGAAGGTGCAGTGCTGTGGTGCAGTGCGAGGATGGGAAGCCAAGGATAGCTTCATGATGTGGGATTTACCGTATTTAGCCATCAACATGTTTAATTGGTTTTTTTGATGGAAGTTCATGGATTTGAATCTGGAGTTTCTGGGAATTGCATTTTGATGGGATCTTATAGGAAATCAATGGGAGTGATTGTAATGGTGTTTCAATGGAAATTTCTGGGATAGAATATCCACCCCGCAACCAATCCTAGTTATTAAAACTATTTGTGGATACACCAACTGTTTGAGTTGGGTCCTTGATTGTCGGTGATCAAATTGGGGTCACTGTTGCTTTTAGCCCCTCATTGTGGATGTCAACCGTGAATGCTTGAGAGAATTATATTCTCATTGAATCCCATTCGATCCCATCAAATCACCATCAAATTCAAAAAAAAACAGCATGTTTTTTTTTCCATCTTATCAGGGGTTGCTATACATTTTTCTACCAAAAAAATGGAGCCCCCCATCCATCCGGTCGATGTGTATCGAGGCTGCAAATCAGCCTGAGTCAATGGCGATGGAGGCGAGGTGGGCACCACGAGTTTTCGATGGGCTGGGGGGGTTTGCTTCTCGGAACTGGTTGATGATATGGTGGTTTAATGTGATTTAATGGTGATTAGGGATTTAATGGGATATCACCAACCCAAAGACATTGGTGAATATTGAGTTAAGTGTTGATTGACTAAAGATAGCCTGGTTGATTGTTTTGGGGACTTGTGCTATCTAAATTATTGGGGATTAGGTGTTTAATGGGATTTAATAGAGGGTGAATGGGACATTGCACTGGTGCTTAATGGGATTTAAAGGAAGTTGAACATCACCGCCATGGTCATCATCATCATCATCATCATCATCATCCTTATATAGCAATAATAGCAAGAGAATAACATTGGTAATATTTATATTAATAACAACCACCATGCTAATAAAGACAACCCTCAGATGCATCGCAAGCATCCCAAGCTCCACCACCATGGTGGTGGTCGGTCCGCCCAGATCTTCTGCCTGGATGCAGACGGAGTCGCTGCCAGGGAGCCCAACTTTGAAGACATATTGGCCTCGAAGCAGTTCCATGGCACTGGAAAATCATGAGTTTCAAGCGTCCCAAGACTTCGACTTGGGGTAATTCGTATTCGTGTTCAATGAAATATCAAACTGAGCCATCCCCAACAAAAAACACTCTAGAATGCCATTGTCTTGTGGGTGATCTGTTATTGTTGTTTAAAAATGTCAAACCGCAATGGGGAAAAAACCACCAACAAATGGTACAGAATCATTGCAGTTGTTCTTCCCCCATTTCTGGTGAAACCTTCTGATGGTTGGGGCTGCCCAGGTGTTGGGCTGCGAAGAAAACGCCCAGCTTTGCAGTTTGGCCTCCCAAAGGCCACCTGTCAAGAAGGGGATGATAGCCTTGAACGATAGCCATAAAGAATTTTACCAACATAGGGGTTGATCATCAAAATCATAGGTTTTCATTATCATTACATCAATGGCTAAATGTTGGGAACGAAAATTTCCATGAGATTTATCCTCTATGCCAAATGTCCAGGAAAAATGATGTTTTGAACCGCGAGATTGTGGAGTTTGTCGCTCCGACCGTAGGTACAGCAGCGCGCTGTTGGAGGTCCTTCTGCAGATGGCGCAAAACAAAGCTGCGCGAAGCAGAAGTGGATGGCAGGAAGCACAAAAAATTGCACACAAGTGTTGAATGGGTGAAGTCCCCAGAAAAGGCCCAAAAAACTGGCATTAGTGCTGTAGACAGTTTGGCGATCCATTCGTTGATCACTTGCTGCTCAAGTTCCAGGGAATCTTTCTGGATGATTTACACCGATGGTTTTCTGGATGATTTACAATGGTGGTTGCTCACCAAAAATCAGCTGATTTCTGGATGATTTACCAAAAATCAGCTGATTACTCACCAAAAACGGTTTGCCCACCAGGACTGCGCTGCAACAGTTCCCAAAATCCAGTGATATGTCTGATATGTGCTAGTGCAGCTGGAGTGCTGATTCACTTCATGGAACTGAAGATATTCCTGGCCCTGGGCTATCATGGTGACCATGCGAGGTTTGTGAACTCAATTATTCTTTGGGATATTAATGAGGATATTTGTTTTCTCAAAGCAGATTCTGGCTATGTTAAAGGATGGAGAGTCAAATTGACTATTGGAAAAAAAAAAACGACTCAATTTCAGGCTGTTGAATGATTTGAAGCTACCCAGAATCTCATGCATACAATGTGTTGCAGATCTCTTTCCACTGACAACCAAGACGTTTGGCTCAGAGGGTCCCATCGAGAAAATTTCAGAGAGCATCAAGCAGATCCTTGACGTGTTTTCAGGGTCTGGGAGGGATGCCAAGGATGAATCCTGAAAATATTGGTGCAAATGAGCTGTGGCTGCAGGACGCCCCTCTTGCTTGATGATTATCCGGGATTATACTACCCAATATATTTGGGATTGTCATAATAGCTATTAACCATGCAGTAGAAAGGGACGACAGAAGGTTTCGAATACTGCTCAAATGACACCAGATTTGGATGACACCATTGTTTAGTATTTAAACAATCTTTTGTTTCGGAAAAAAGTCCAACACTTCCAACAAAAAGTTGGTAGAAATTGGGAGAAATGGGGATGGGTCGTTGGCCCATTACCACATGACTGGGGGAATTTAAACATCCAGCTATTACCAGCTATGAATTAGGGCACCTTCTAGGCACTAGGCGTTCAACCGATTCCCACAGCTGGGACCTGTGGAGCTATGTGAGTTGCGACATGACCCAAAGGGGGATAAGTCTGGTTCGTGGGGATTGTTCCCATTTCATGGTATTAAACAGCCATATGGGAATTGAATGGGGATTTCATTGGGTATAATTGGATGTACCAAGAATATGATTTTTGGGCGTGTCTGGAAATGGGATAAGGCACGCCACATGGCAATGCAGGGAAAATGATGATCACTCCGAATCACCCTTTTCAGACAAAACTACATGGAGTGTCAGTGTCAGAACATCACGAGCAGTGAGAAATAGGACATCCATCCTTATCAGTAGGATTTTTCAAGTAAAGCATACAAAGGGATGGTTGCAATATATCAAGCGAACCAAGAACAGGATTCAGCAAGCATCGCTCCCAACCTGTCGTGCTATAGATTTGTCAGAATGGATGAATATTGAAAGAGAAGTCGATAGACATCACAATATTGGTGGAGGAATGTCTTGCTTGTTTACAGTTTACAAGAACCCTCCAAACTCTGTGGTTCCAAGATTCAAATCCTAATTCTAAAAAGAATTCATCCATCCATATGAAATGCTTCCAAAATCCATAAGCCATTGCGTCATGGTTATTTCATATCCAGGCCATCCATTTTACCATAGTTTCAACGTCCATTGACGATCGCCGAGGGATGGCGGCCCAAGCTGTCCTCAACAAGAAGACCTTCACCACGGTGCAGGAGGAGGTGCACTGGCATCCAGCAGCATTGAGAAGTTAAAAACACCCCATATATATAAAACACATGGTATTATATTTTCATATAATATGTATCATGTAGACATATATATATATAAATAAGTGTGGATATCCATAGAATAAGTGAGTTACGTTACGTAACATGTTTAAGAGAACTTAGATGATCAAACATCCAGAGCCATAGAGGTTTCACTTCCTCACCCTGCCCTGGCAGGTGGCACATCAACGACTGGTGCAGAACAAGTGGTACCCTGGTGGTCAGCCAGTCACAGCCATCGAAGGCGAGGATGAGGCCCAAGGGAGCTGGAGACCATCCATATGGGTATGGGCCCAAAACTATTACCCTCTGGTTATTTAACATAGCCACGGGAAATGACCCATTTATAGATGGTTTACCTATTAAAAATTGTGATTTTCCATGGCTATGTTAAATATCCAGATGGTATTCCCATATTTAGAGGAACCAACATCCATTAACCAGCTTTCTTAGGGTACCGTTTGGGCACCAAGGTTTTGACTCATAGCCATATGGCAAGATTAATGATTAATGAAAATCATACTTATCCATGCACATGTCCATCTTTTGGCGAGTTTTGAGAGGACATGGCAATTTTGATCTTAGGGATTCTTTCAAAGAACTGCATTGTAATAGCCACCAAGCTGCTCATGTTTTGACATAACACCTCCCTAGACGACATGACATCTCCTGCACTGTTTGTGAATCACTTTGAACTGTAGGTTATATCCCATATCTAATATTCCCACTCTATCCAAAAAACTCACATCCCGATTACAAATCTTCCCATTATGGGGGTAGTAATGTATCAATTAGATGGGGATTACCATATAGGGATGGTATATGTAAATTACTGGTTGGTGGTTTGGAACATTTTTTATTTTCCATAATATATGGGATAATCCTTCCCAATGATTCATACTTTTCAGAGGGTTGAAACCACCAACCAGATTACAATTAGATGGTTACTTTGTATCCCAAACCCCCACCATCTTCCCATCGCTTCACAATTAGAGGTGCGTTTCTTGGGTGGCGATGCCTACGTGCCACGCCTGGTAGCTGCTTCAGTGACTTGGCCAGCCCCATATTGGGAAAAGATCATTCGTTTTGAACAATGGGGATGTATTGGGATTTATTGGGATTTTTTAATCATATCATGATATAGTCAATGGGGATTTATTGGGATTATGTGCCAGAAATTTTGATGATACTATCCCATCAAATCTTGTCAAATATCATGATGATCATGGGGATTTTGGGGGATTAGCCACAATTTAGGGAATTTAGGGGTTATCAGGAGGTTGTGGTGGGATTTCTACTTACTACTGATTTTTTAAGGATACCAAGCAGAATTTGGGGATGTTTAAAAATATCGCCAACATAAAAAGTGGGATTTACAATTACACTTTGCAGATGATAAGACAGGTTATATTTGCATCTGTAAATCTCTTGTTTTGTTGCATGGTGATAGCAAGCGCTTATAGTATCCCCATATTTGGTCATTAGATCCGCACTTGGTTCCATGCAAGGCTTAGCTAAATGCCATGTGTCAGCATTGTTGAAAACCCCCACGCACATGAATTTCGCTGTGCTTGTGCTCAGTTTCCCTCCATGGTTGAGGAATCTGTGGGGAACTTCTCTCGGGACTCAATGGGATTATCGGATTCAAAAAAAGGTGAGAAAATCCAGGGGGAAATCGACGAAATGGACGCATTGCTCAGTCAAATTAATGGGATTTAATGGGGTATAATGATCATGAGATACCAAGAACGGGTACAATGATTTCGTGGGATTCATGGGATATCACGGTGAGACCCCGAGACCCCCAAGTTATAATGTAACCCATGAAAACTAGAGTATATTCCTCCCTTTCAACCCTAGTTAATCAAGTTATAACTCAACTTGGCCATAAATCAGCTACAAATCCCATGAAAACCCCATGTTTCTTGGTTAAATCACCATTTTCCCATGGATTTCAATGGGGCCTCACCCATTAAAGGTGCCCATCGCGAAGCCCTCCATGCCGGGCGTGCCATCTGAAACCTCTGGCTATGCAGAGCCCTTGCAGGTGCCATATGCCGCTGCTGGGTTTGAATGTTTGAAGCACTTGGAAACCCCCCATTTATAGGTAGATCATCCCCCATTTATTTTTATGGATAATCGATTAACTGGTGATGATGTTCCCATTCAAGCATCCATTTATAGGGGGTTTCCCGTGGCCATGTTTGATGACCGGAGGGGAACGAACCAATGAATGTTCGTAATTTGTATCCAAGATATAGGTGTTAACGATTAATCGTAGTGGATTTAGTCAATGAAATACCCCCAACTTGGTATTTAAATGGCGGAAAAATGATGGTAACCACGGGATGTCGGTGTTTCCTCCCAAAGCCAGATTGTGATATGTACCAATCAGCCGAGTTTGTCTCAAAGCGGAGGATGCCAACCAGCATTTAGGGAGTATAACCAACAGTCAGTAGGCTTAGAAGTAAAATTCAGTTCAAATCTAGGAATAACAACCTCAATTTTTGGGGTTCCAACCCCCAATGGATTTGTTTCAAAAGGGGGCACAACTGCATAAGCCAAAACTTCCATGTGAATGGAGGAAAGTATCACCTCTACATATTTCATGGTGGTATCTTCCCAATATCAAGCCATACGAAACTCTGATTTCTGGGTCGACTTCTCGAGAAGCTCCAGGCCAAGAGACCGGTCTTCTTGAGGCGCGTATAATGCGACGGGCCAGGGTGACCGGAGTTGGATGGTTTTGATGGCCGGAGTTGAGTGATCCAAGTGATCCAAAATTCCAGAGATCGATTCCAAAGAAGTTCTGAAGGGGAAAGGTGTTTGAACATGTTAAAAAAGATGTCGGCGATCATCCAGTGAGGCTCCTGTGATTTTCTTCCATGGCATTCGAAATGGGGCCCGGTGTTTTGATTACCAGGCTAAATCCCCAAGTATTGGACTACAGTGACTACATTCCCATTTCTGGCTGGTTTTGCCCAATCCCCTCTATGGATTCTTGCCGCACCAATGACGTCTTGTGGCATTGTAAATGATCACTATAATGATGTCTATTGTCAAATATTCTCGTTGTGATCACTATCATTAATGCGTTCTTACTCCTGAAACAATTAGTTGGGCACAAATTTGGTCCATTAAATTCTGATCCTATAAGTTTTGGTTGTTGAACCATGTTGAACCGATTGAATCCTAAAAAATACTCATGACAGGGGCGCCGGCGGCGGCGTGGCGGCCGCCAGTGGCACCGCAGCGTTGCCCTCGGGCGGTGGCACGCAGAAGGGAGCGCCCAAGGTGAAGGAGCCGAGGGCGACGGAAACTCCGGGGGGATCCAATGGATTCCCCATAGGGTTTTAGTGGGATTTCACCATGGGATTTCATGGGAAGCAGATTGTTTCTGGGATTTTTTGATGAGATTTCCTGGGATAACCATGGTTTTTTTCCCCAGTTGGATGAATGGAATATCCACATCTATGGGATATATAGTTAGATGAATGGAATATCCAGTTAACATTATATATGGGATTATAAGGGACTATTTTCATGGGATAAGCAGATTAATCCACAGATATGGATATCTTATTGGGAAGTAACCATGGGATGAAAAATAAGGAGAAGCAGATTGAATCGGTATTTTCATGGTATTTTGTTCGTGGGAACTCCATTGGCCTTTTCCCAATCATATCCCGATGATACCGATGCATTGCCTGCAAGGAGCAGCCGAAGGAGTCGCAGTTCCCGCCGGAGTGCCCAGAGCTCCTGGTGTCGGTGACATGGTGAAGTCCTCCAATAAATGGAGCTTTCAATGGGAAAAACATAGAAAAAAATATATAGGAAAATCAACTACCAATGGAGGCTTTAATGGGAAATCAATCTATCAATTGGCCATTAAAATTTCAAAATTCATCTATAAATGGAAGGTTCATAGCTGGGGAAATCATTTATAGATAGGAAGTGAGTGGTCAATAATGGTCCTAATTACAAATAGAATGTCATTGCCTGATGTATGGTTGGAGAAATGAAGTAAGTAACTGAAGTAGTGGGTGTAGTTGCAACCAATAATGGTTGACAAACAATGATCCGGTACCAAATTTTGGTCCAATTTTTTAGACGACGCCATCACAGAAGTGATGCTTAGCAAGAGAAACAGCGTCAAAGCGGATTCATTTTGGTTGATCATGACACTGGTCGTGCAAAGGTATGATTTGGGGATATCCCGTTCACATATCCATATAATGATGAACATGTGGATGCATCATGTGTATCATGTTGATTTTTTTGCGGACTTGCATGTGAATAGATATTAATAGTATATACATGTATATACCACACAAATTTCAATGAATATCCCAGCAAGTATCCAGCAACTCACTTTTGTCGGGCCAAGGTTCAATTTGCTGAGTGGCCCTGGCATTTGAGCCATGCATTGTGAGACCCGTGTGAGAACATGGCAAACCCTGAGAGTTCGGTTTCCGTCCCTCACCTGGTCACGGAGATTCATGGGACATACCCAGTCATTTGTGGGTCATTATCTAATGTCAGAATGATCATCCGGTGATTAATATCCAGTCTTTGAATTCTTGGGCCCAAACTTGTGCCTTCTTGAACCGTGTGCCTTGTGAGCCGACGGGCTGAAAAGATCTTCTTCGAGTGTATACAAAAAGTGCACGTTTTATGCCATACCATCCTGCTGAGGACTCGCTTCTGCATGTCTTATTATGGGAATCAAAGAGCAGTTGGGGTGAAATAAACAGGTGCCATGGTGAAATAAAGCCCATAAATTGGGATATGGTCCCAATGGGCACCTATAGCTCTGGTCATACAAGGTATACATCCATTTATAACTGGACTGCACTTCCAAGTGGAAATCAAAGGCAGAGGTCTGATTGTTAGATGAAGATGGTAGCAGTGAGAACCAATCAACTGCTCCAACCCGACTTTGGAATGACGCCGCTGTCTTGTGGCTTTGGGTTTGAGCTTATCTTTGCTGAAAGGCAAGAGCAGCTTACTAGAGAGTAACTCTAGAAACTATAGAAACGGTCAAAACTACACATTCCAACAGCACAGCAAAACATCATTCTGCAAGCTTGAACCATGATGAAGCCGTGAATCCGCCAGCAAGACATCGGTTGAGTCGTCGAGTCATTGGGGTATCAACCTATGAAAGGTTGGTTGTTTTTAGGATCTGAAACCATTCCTTGTTAGTGGGTTGGCAACTTTCACCAAGGGATCAAACCATATTAACATATATATTTATATATATACATATATACATGTGTAGAATTCAAGACTTCAAACATATGTCTTGGATCTTCAGATATCTTCAGGCTATTTTTTAGGGAAATATAAAAAAAATATCCGTAAATCCCCAGATATCCACGAGTCGAGCCAGACGCGAGTTGGGCCCTGCTATGGATGCGGAGCCCCCGGCCTCAAGGGCGGGAGCCAGGAGCACGACGGAGATTGAAAAAACACGTGGCAAAGCTAAGAAATCTAAGAAATGGAGAACTATTTTGACCATCATTGGCCAATTATGATGGGGTGATGAAAATAGTGTTGGGTATTTCAGATATGCCATAAGTGGTATTACTAGTCTGGTGCCAATGAATGATTACAGGATGATGTGACAAAATGAAAAACAATTCTGGGTGATGGAACCATCCCCTAGTTCTGGGGTTTATGAAATTAAGTATGTATAATATAATATATATATATACATATAATATATACACCTATTTGATATCGTTCCTGGGCTGGTTGGATTTGCCACAGACCGTGGCGATATCCACTAGCTCCCTGCAGAAAAGCGGGTTGTTTGGATAAATCGATGAACAAGTAGATGAGACAGCAAGCTTAGCCTCATGACAACATTCTCTTTACCATTCATATATGGTAAGTGGTAACCATCTACCCTCATTGAAAACCCTCCACATAGATGATTTTCCCTGCCTCAGGTCGCCAGCTTTGTGCCAGGACGTTGGGATGATATGAATTCTTTGAAAGTTCCGATCACCATTTGTCAAATGGTGAGATCCTGAGAATTTTGGGGATATCCTTTAATTTACCCTCTGGTAGACTAACATAACTATCGAAAATCATTATTTTTAATAGGTAAATCAGCTATAAATAGCAATTTTCAATAGCTATGTTAAATTACCAGAGGGTAGGTGATCTTGATATTCTCTGTTTCTAAATCCAATAGGGAGAATGAGAAACCAACAGATTCACTGCAGGATGAACTGGCTGAGCTGCAGGTGGGCTAGTGCCGCTGTAGGAGTTTCAGCCACGTGATTGACCCAATGTTCATTGGATTGGTTTGATTGGTTTAGTCGGGAAAATCTTCACCGGAACCCATGGCTTTTTACCCATTAAGTATAGGGGGGTCCTGTAGATTTTCCCTCAATGAAATGAAATGATTTTTTGTGTGTTTGATCTCCATGTTTTATCATGTTTTGGTGTTTGTTCTATGTTGATGTCCCATGTTTGGTGTCCGGTTCGATGCCCATTGATGAAAATCGATCTGGGATGATCTGCAGGCGCTGTGCCGATCGCAGGTGCACAGCGGTGATTTGTTGATGCCCTACTCACTTGGTTGACACCAGGGGGATACATAGTGTTTACCTAGACCTGATCCCGTGGGGATACATGAGCTGTTCAACCATGGGATGGTTACAGGGGTGCCCTGTTTTCAAAGCCCACATGTTCCATGACAAATTGACCCCTAGTCTGCCAGGCAACTCGAATCGTTCAATTGGAAAATCTCTGCGCGCAACAAAAGGCCTCAACGCTGAAAGTTTGATGCCAGGAATTGTTGTGCAGATTTATTTGTATGATGGGTTTGCAAGAGAATACTGTAAGTATATATATATGCGACATTATGTAGCATGTACATGTGGAATCATATGGATAATAGATACACATTAAAATAATGTGGGAAACCTAATATCATAAACCATCCCCAGAATCACCATTTTGATGGGTGGTTTGTTCACCCAGATGGTAGTTATTTATGGCATCGGGTGTCCAATGGATCCGCGAGACACCAGGCGCGCATTCAGGAGCTGGAAAGCGAACGTGCTGCACCTGGCAACGACTTCATGGAGATTCACCATGGAATAGAATAATGAATGGGAAAATCATCGAATATTATCACAAAATAGTTTTAATGTGATGTATTTCACCAACTTCATATGATATCTGAGGGTGTGACAATTGAAAAAATGGTTGATGTTTCCCTATTGTTTTGCGAGTTTGTCATAGGGAAACTGATGAAACCAAGGTGCCAAGACATCGGCACCGAGCGCGGTCAGGGCTTCCCGGATCTGGTGATTGCTAATAACTGGCCAAATGCTTGGGGAAGTCTCTCCATCCAGAGTCATTAAGATCCAATGTCAATCAATATATATATATATATGTACATGTTTGGGTAAAATGTCTCCCAAGATCCATTTAGATCCATGCATAGATATATGTATACATAGATTTATTTAATTCATGTGGGTGTTGATTTGATCAAAAAAGTGCAGGGCTGTTGGCAAAGATCTCATGGGCTGTTCCTGGTCTTCCACTATGTGGGCGACATATCCATTATTCTTGATATTCCCATTGTTGTCCTAATCCGTAATCAGCTGGCAAAAACACAGTTTTTGCTACCAAGGGAATCTTTTTTAGGGGATGCAAGCATCGTACTGCAGAAATGTTTAACCACTCCAAGAGTTGATGTTTTCCTGAGATTCACACAGAAGCTTCCCCTTGGTGAGGTCGTCAGTCGCGCAGGGTCCGGAGTCCCCAGTTTTGGCCAAGTTTTCTGCGCGCTGTTAGCAAGTCATCCAGTGGAGCTGCTAAGGCTGTTGGCAAGCCCAAGGAACAGCCTGGGCCGGCGGCACAGTGTGTCTCTCAGTGGAAAACAAAGCATTTGTTGCTTTGGATGCCATCCAAAATATAGTGAATCCATAGATCATGGATGCAGGGGGTAGCTTATTGCGCTTCCATTCTTACTCTCTTAATCCTGCTCTCTAGTATCATCTATTATCCATGTTTTGGCTTCACAAGTATCTGAAATATGCGTTCCCCTTTTGTAGGCGACTTTCCATCTCAGAGTCGAAACACGATGTATGCCAGAATATTGGCTTGTTGTAGTGCTAGGCCCCAAATGGTTTTGGCTCCCATTCAACTGGTTCCAACCAATTTACAGTCGTACATAAGAGGGTATAGCTGGGGGTAGAATGATGTTTGTTTTACCATGTATAGCCCCATAGACTGCTTTATTACCAGTAGTACCGCACAAGGCGGTGGCGGAAGTTTCAAAATTGGAAACCTATAGGAGAGCTTGGTTGTTGTGAATCAGGGATGGCAGAGCGAAGCCACTGATGGATTGAAAGGTGCTTGAGGTCTCCTCTCTTTCTCTCTCTCTTTCTCTGACTATCTACTTACC
>Ga0126342_10000704_pt1 | contig 39896 bp, 35 predicted proteins | sample Cyp1metagenome_FD_92528 | JGI IMG/M metagenome (GOLD analysis project Ga0126342, IMG submission 92528) | Coral microbial communities from Lord Howe Island, Old Settlement Bay, Australia - Cyphastrea 1 metagenome | ecosystem: Host-associated > Invertebrates > Cnidaria > Coral ...
GGTGGCAAACCCGGTCTAGGAAATGCAAAAAATTGCAAAAAATGACTCCCGGTTTGGGAAATGCAAAAAAAATGCCAAAAAAATGACTCCCAGTCTGGGAAATGCAAAAAAAATGCAAAAAAAATGACTCCTAGTCTGGGAAATGCAAAAAAAATGCAAAAAAAATGCAAAAAAAATGAAATCCTATCAAGATGGATGATTTAGTACCCCATTTTTGGAAACCTCTATATTCATGTTTGATGGGTACACACCCGTTCTTGCCAGAACGTCCCAAGTCTTATTTTTTTGAAATCTCCGTTCTGATCCTTGGTCCAATCAGCAGTCTTTGTTGGTAAAACTACCGACATTTTCGGTAAAACTTCATGCTTTCGCAATTTTCAGGAATAACCATCACCTTTCAATATCAGCTGTAGTGGTTCTTGGTTGCCATCTGGGCATCACTTGGCACCAGGAAGAGGAGGAAGCCCATCTTTCAGTCATGGGCTCTGGCATTTTGCTGATCCTCTGCACTCTGGTGGTTGCAGGCGGGGCTCTGAAATTTTGGGGGAGCGGAGCTTCACGCATCGCGGTTGGTCACGGTTAAAAGCGACCTGGCTTGGTGGCTTGATCGGTTGACCCATCTATACTACATAAACTACTTACTCTGGTTGGTGGTTTGGAACATGGCTTTTAATTTTCCCATCATATTGGGAATGTCATCATCCCAACTGACTGATATTTTTCAGAGGGGTAGGTCAACCACCAAGCAGTACCAATTGAGAGACTTTTCTGCAGTCGGGTGAAATTTCCCAGATGGGTCCACTGGACCCACAGATGCAAGTTCAGCAACGTGCGACCCACCCAACAATATTTATTTCTTCTCATCATTTTTTGCAGGTCATAAATAGGTAAGTCGGCAATAATCATATCATGGTCAACTTAAATATGGGATATATGATATATATATATATATATGAACTGGTGTCATGATTGGATTGTAGCAACAAATATAGTGGTAAAACCAACAATAAGCCGTCCCCCAAAATCACCAGAAATGGGTGCTACAAAGCCTTCAGAATCGGAGGCTTGTTCTTGGCCCATGTTGACCAGCCATGCCATGCCTGGACCAGGGGGCGCAGTGTTGGGCTTAGTAGCGACCCTGGTTCCATGGTAACCATGGTACTAAGCCCCATAAGTTGGGATATAACTCCGAGAACTATGGGTATATGCCAGTCATAGCTGAAACTTCACCCCCAAGTTGCCAAGTAGACCAATAGAACATCCTGCTGATATGGGCCGTGCTCGGGACCCCTAAGGGGACAGGTTTCGGAAAGTCCCAACAAACAAAAAATCGCAGCCCCAAAAGGTGAAAAAGTGTTGGTTGATTCCCAGTGGTTTTTGCCTTAGGTTTTTCTGTTAAAAATGTAGCCATCCGTTTTTTCGTGTTTACCCAATTGAATGGTCCCCAGAGGGTTTTTTTTCCACGCTTCTGGTGATGTATTCATTGTGGGTTGATCAGTCGCTGTATTTCTTGCGTCGCAACCTCCATTTTGCTTCGTCAATATGGGCATGAGTCAAAACCCTCTGGTGAAAGTCCCTAAGATCACTCAAAATAGATCATGGCTACTGTATCTTTGGATGTTCAGCGGCTATTTGGTTTTGACTCATACACAATATCATCTAACCGTTGGCATTATTATCACTATCATTTTGATTGTCATCATTCCTATATTTAAGATTTATAGTTCTCCTGGAGTGGATAGAACATGGTACTTTCAAGAATATCACTATTCCAACCTGGGAATTGAAACATCCATATTCTATCTACTTCAGGATGATATATATCATATATAAATACATATTTTTTTTTTACATATATTGATTATCAAATTATGAGATGGGATAAATAATGATATTCAATATTTCATATATCCATAGATTATGTAATCATATTTTTTTATTATATTGAAGTACATATCTCATTATTTATCCTCAAAACATATTTTCTCTTCTTGATTCAATCCCAGAATTTCTGCCTGTGACTTGGGTCTAGACAGACCAAAGATCTACGAGTTTAATTATAAGACCTATATGGATCCATATTCCATTTTTTTAATCTATCAATCCAGTAAAAATAATATATATATATATATTAAACAGCTATAGTTATAGTGTCAATCAAAAACCTATAGAAAAATACATAGTTTCAATAGCTGGTTACCAGCTGGATGGTTTTTTTCATCCCCCATTGGCGAAGGGACACCCTCCGCGCCTCCGAGCCTCCATGGCGAAGGCTGTTCGGAAAACCTGGTGGACTCCATCGAAGGCGTCTCCACCAAGTTCGGCCTTCCGAAGGTCGGATCGAGAAAAAGGCGGTGCCGTAACGATGGAATTTTTGTGAACGATAACTATAGTTGGTATAACTATATATATATATAACTATACAACTATATAACTATAGTTGGTATACTATTGTAACTATAGTTGGTATAATTTATCTGCTAAGCCTAGTTATAACATGTTATATAACGATATATATATATATATATATATATATATTGTGAACTGTGGTTATAACTACTGTTTTCGATCGTTATAACTATTATCAACCCTAGTTAACCTACTTGTGTTGACCAACTGAGCGAACGAACTGGGGCACCGACAGTAAGCCTCCCTGGTTACACCTCGGTGTCTTCTCTTCATCAAGCCCAGCCGGCTGGGGCGACTCGGTATGTGGAGATTTTTCACTTTTTCAGCATTTTGATTCACCTGAAATCATGGTGGGATCCTTGGGAATTCAGATGATGATGGACATTCTCCAACTGTTTTTCAACGGTTTGGGAACCAACTGGTGACCGAAAAGGTACTGTAGGTGGAGGTTTTTTGGTGCTGGTTTTTCGACCTGGATGGATGAAGTCTGGGCAGATAAATCCTCAAGTTCTTTGGGGTAGAGAGGGAATCATGTGTGACTCAGGAATTATATACTTTATATTCTAATCACGTGATTAGCAGAGAACAATTGCATGTTATCAATTAGAATATTAGAGCAGAATATGTATCTTGTGGGGGTGCAATTAATAATTCATCCCTGAAGGATTTTATACCTACCCTCCAGTAATCAACTGTGGCTAGCTGGAAATTCGCCGAACTAAATGAATGCTTTAATTCTGAGCATCAACGAAGTGAATGAAGGATTTTCCAGCTGGTCAAGCTGATTAGCAGAGGGTATATGGAGGTTTCCAGCTAGTCATTATTTGGGTACCCCGAAGTCATTTATAGATTTTATAGCTGGATTTTCCATGAAATAAACCATCCGTAAATAGGGGATCTCCCATGGAAATCATGAAAAAGCGGCCAGGCCTTTATCGGTGTGATCTTGCTGCCCATCGTTGGCAACGCTGCAGAGCATGCCACTGCAGTCACCAGCGCCTATCGAGGGAGCCTCGGCGTTAAGGGGGGAAAAAAGCAGATTTTAAATGGTCTAGGAAGAGTGAACCATACCTATTTTTGAAGTGTTTTTGTTGGTATCTTGAAGGTGAAGCACATAGACAAGCATTGAAAACCAAGGCAAATGCCCTTTTGCAACAAGAATTCTTTTTGGAAGAATTTCACGAGATTTCACCAGATTTCACGAGATTTCATGAGATTTCACGAGATTTCACGAGATTTCACCCTTTTTGGAGCATGCGGAGGATTCCTCGTTTTGGCTAGGAAATTGGACTTGGCCATTGGCGTCTCCGTGGGTTCCTCCACACAGATTGCTTTGTTCGTTGTGCCGGTGCCATGCCCGGGGAAGTGGTGAGCAGCGGCGGATTTGTCAACAGCCCTGTCGGTTGACGATGAAAAAGGAGACTTTGTGGTGATTTCACATGATGTAAGCATGATTTTTTGGGGTTTTAAGCATCAAACATCTGGGACTGACAAAGAATGGTTGGTTGATGATGAAATATAGGGGATTCTACTAACCAATACAGTGGGGAATTTCAGGTGTTTTTTTAATTGATGAGCATCCCATTTTCAGAAGTGACCCAATGACATGATCAGAAAAATGCTATATGTGAGACAGCATGTAGAAGAAATGATCATAGAGCAACTATGAAAAACTCATCATATTGTGATATCAATATATATCAATGATATCAATGATATAGAAATGGTCAGTGAAATGGCCAGTGGATCTTGTTGGTTGGATTGTCGAGTCCATGACATACCCAAGCTGGTCATGACATTCACAGGGCTAGCCATGGTTAAGCCATCGCCCTAATCGAAATAGATTCGGTTTACCTAGCTATAAAATGGATAAGGATTTTCCATGGCGAACTGTGAATGTCATAACCAGATGGTAAGTCATCTAGAAACATCTAGAAATGGAAGAAATGGAAGAAATGGTGGATTTCTGCCATGGCCTCATGGTGCCTTTACTATGTTTTACTCGTGAAGCGTGATGGGAAGCTCCTCCAGTCGCAGGTAGCTGTGCTCTCGGGCTGGTACTTTGGCACGCCGATGTCTTTGAACTTCCGTCTCTTCGACATGGCCTGCCAGATGTTGAGTGCTTCTCGGTTCTTCCGGTGGTTCTTCGGGTGATTTTTGGGCAGAAATCCATGGGGGCTGTAGCGACCCCTAGATCTCGGCCCCAATCTTTTGGGCCTGTTGCAATTCCTGTGTCTCATATATATATATACTAATATATAATGTGTATATATATATGTATATATTAACATAGATTTAGATACATATATTATGTGTTGTATAGAATATGCTTATCTTACCTACAAAAGTATAGTATATACATGCATATCATCTTATATTGTACAGATGATATATATATATAAAACATACATACATATATATATATATATATATATAAAGTGTAGATACTTATTATATATGTATATCTTGACATGCCAAAAAAGGCTCACACTTCAGCTGTTTTGCAGCCACCGTTAGGTCTTCCTGGTATCTCAAGTCACGCAGCATGGCAACACCAACTGGCTCCATGGGGCCATGTTGGTCACCACCTACGTGCGCTGCTTCGGGCAGTGATGGGATTTTTGTCGTATTTCTTCTATAGATACAGTGTTGGAAAATAGATGACAGATTTCACTTTCATTTCATTTCCTGCGTCGAAAGGGTCGTACCCTTGCTGCAAAAACATGCATACAAATGATTTACAATTTTTGGAAGTCGGGCAGCCATGGAGCATCGTTGCGGATTTGAGAGCAAGCCTTTGCTGCCGCCGCAACATGTGTCCAGATCTTCCCTGTCAGCTAGATCGAGGATAAATACGGAAAATATGGCAGTTGACGGTGCTTTTCTTAAAGGCCAAGCCTCAGCCCAAGTTGGAAGCAATGGACACTTCTTTGAATCCAACAAAAACAATTCATAGCGGACTCTACTTTGAGGGTGTTGGAACTGGTGCATATCTTTCTGTCGAGCCAATATATGGTGCTACCGTTCTTCTCACGTAAGGTTGGTTGGATGCCGACAGCGGCTGCCTAGGGATGCCCCATATCAAACACAAGGCTAGCTGAAACATCCACCATTTCTTCGAAGATCCCAGTGAACCTGATGAGTACAGTACCCAGGGACTGGCACTGGGACTATTTGGTAGTATTCCATACCCATTTAGGGCGTTCTACTCATAATTTCCTGACAGATAGATATTTTTTCAATAGAAATTTCCATGATTTCGCCAGACATTCACTGCTAGGTACTGATCGCGATCATGACCTGGTTCATTCCCGCGACGCGGCTGATTGATCGTTTCCCCAATAGCTCCTGGAAGTTTTTTCTTTTTTTTCCCCCAATGGGATCCCCAAAATGACAACGTAACGAGGTGCATTATGAAAATAAAAAGCCATTGTTGGGGGGTTCCCATGAGGGGTTGATCACCCCTTCCGTGAATGACAAACAAAGTCAGGGGGCTCGGTAATTCAGTTGGGAAATTCTGCTTAAAAACTTGAGGATGATCAGAAAATGGACAGCGGCCATTGTGATTGCAAGTCATTGTAAGTGAATCCGGTTCCTGCCGGATTCACTTCTAAGACTTTGTATGGGAGCTGCAATCATGGTCACGGCTACCTGGATACGTACCCTCCGCAAATCAAACATGGCTTGCCGGAAAATTCTCCATTTCTTCGATGATTTTCCCAACTACCAATAGAAACCTCCAGCTAGTAATTGGGAGTTTCCTAGTTGTAGTTGGGGAAATCATATAACTTCAATGGCCATTTCAGGAACCTAAATTGGAGGTACCTACCATACACAAGGCCTATATAAGGCCAGGGCCTATGTAAGGGAATATCCCCAGAAAATATGGCCTTATATGGTACAGTACCTCCATTTTAGGATCCTGAAATTCCCATTGATAACTGGGAATTTCCTATTAGTGCCCAACTACTAAGAATGTAACTGGGGATTTCCCAGCGGCCCGTCACGTTACTGGGGGGCAACCCTTTGTTCACATGATCCATGCTTCCACCCAGGAACGAACGTGAGTCCCAGAGCCCTTTTGAGCTTGGCGTTGTGGATCGTGGTGGGCCAGGGTCGAGAGATTTCCGGCTCTCAATTTCTGGTTGAAGAATAGAAGCAACCAAAAGGTAGAGAATTGTGAATACACAATGATATACACATATGTATATATATATATATAAATACATATACTCACATCATATATACAGTTAGCCAGCGGGAAAAAGGACTCAACGAAGCAGTTTTCGTCCAGAAATGTCCAGACCTTCCCCTGGTCCTTGCCCGCTCACAACACCGAAAAAAACGGCTTCGCAGTGGTGGCATGAAAACAGCTCAACCAGACATCAGTGCCTCTCCACCCGGAAATGGCTGGTGCTTCAATGGAGACACCACCAATTTTCACTAATGACGAGAGTGATGATGTGGACAGCAACAAATGATTTTTCATGTGGGTAAAACAATGCCCTAAACCACTCATGACTGGGAATGGTAACCATACCACCTATAAAAATGGTGATGACTGGGGGATGGTTTATGACATTGTTTTACCCACATTAATCGGGATATTTGTCGGGATAATATGTTAATCAACAGCATTCAACTAGGGTTTGTCTGAAAAAGTGTGGAACAACTCCATTGCATCCACTTAAACAAATCATCATTGTACCGTTTATTTAATGCCTGCTGGTTTCGGCAGTTGTACACTCCAGTAAACAAACATAGCCATGGAAAATGGTTATTCAGTTTGATGGTTACCTATTATCTTAATGGTGATTTTCGATGTACCAAAGTTAACAACGTTAATAATCACAAAGTTAATCACAAAGTTAATCACAAAGTTAATCACAAAGTTAATCACAAAGGTAATCACAAAGTTAACAAAGTTAATCACAAAGTTAATGGATTACCGATATTAATAATTACCAAAGTTAATCACAAAGTTAACAAAGTTAAGTGGACATATTACTGCAACTTTCTGAATGTAATTTTGTCATTTATTTGCAGCTAGCACTTTTTTTACAGAGCCATTGCCGCCATTTCCTCCAAGGTCCATTGATGATGGAAACAGAACCATCCATCCTGAAACACATGGGATGTGGAACGCCAGGAACTGATCCCTCAAAAAAGCAGACGAGTTGATCAGCTGCCACTGACCAGCGATGAACCTCAGCGGCCTTGGAGTTGATGCCGGGAGTTCGGAGACGTCTGACTCGTCGACTCAAAATCCATGGGTCTGTAGGATGGGAAGTGCTGTTTTTTTTTTTTTTGCAACGACCCAGATGAACGGACACTCAAGATTTTTTTGTCCTGTTTTTCTTGGTACACGGAGCCAGACAAGGAAAGGGACCCAACAGATAGGTCGCCCAATCACTGGGCCAACTGAGATGATATGTAATTTTCATATTCCTTCTGTGAGTATCATGATTATCATCATGATTCTAATATATTTAATACATCAATCATGGTGGCTTAGCCAAGCAACATCTGTGATATACAAATTTTGTTTGCTTTTGGTCTGGGGAATGAGGCAATAATTTCTAAGACAACGGAATTGGCCAACATGTGTTTGTTCTTGTTTCAGCATAGCCCTTGGTGGATATACCCCTGGGTGAATAATGTTGACCTCTCACCAACCTCTCCATGAAGGATGGCTAGCAAGGGAAACCAATCGAAATGGGCTTATTTCGTTTCATTTCTTATTTGGTAATCATTATTCATTTGCCCAGAGACTTCGTAGGCTCCCAACGATATTTCCACAAGGCTTTGGGAAATTCCTGAACAGAACGGCATGCGTTTCACTCTCCTGGCCGCTGGCCCTTTTTGCGGCCCGTTGCGTAGTTTTCTTTGTGTCACAACTGTTTCACAGACCGTCACTCCATGGATCGAAAGAAAGCCAGGTGAGCAGTGATCAAAAAATACGAAGGAGTGGTCGTTTATACAATTTGAAACTTCAACATTTGGTAGGGTTCAGAACACAAAAACCTCTAAGATGAAAAAACACCAACATCAGTGGTTGCAAGGTGTTTCATTTTTTGACCAATATATACCGGAAGCATGATTTTAACATTGCCAGTATTGGGAGGGTTTGAGAGTATATAATATATATATAGTTGTACCAACCTTGATGCAATATCTATATCTATGAATATGTATGTATATATATATAGAGTTATCTATGGCTTGAAGCAGACACTTTGCGAGCTGCTCGATGAGCAAATCTCCATCAAAACAGGCAATTTCAGATATACCCTATGAACCATTCATGATGCCATGGCTGCCATGGTAGGACTGAACCGATCGCTGCTCCCATTGGTGTGGCGGCTCCGTCGGTCCCTTCAAACGCCCGCAGGTGCAAAGGTCACTGCGGACAACGGTAGATCGAGTTTAGAGGGACGAAAACGGGGTCCGATGAAGCTGCTGGGAAGAAGTGAGCAGTGGCTGCTAGACATCCCATTTATATCGGTGATGCGACCATCATTTATAGGGGTTAAGCATCAAGCTGAAGAATTGGGATCCAGAATTGGAAACCATCAACCTCAACTACTAATCACCTATTTGCTGAAGAAAGGAATCCTGGAATTAGTTTTATAAGAGGAAATTGGGAGGAAAACCCGAAGAACTCAGATGGTAATCTTCTGCCATGAAGCAATTTTTGATGGGTGATTGCGGGAATTTTGGTCGCCCAGAGTTCGGTCACAGAAGAACCCCATCTATCCAAACATAGCCTATATTTGATGATATTTCTCCATCTTGGTAAATATTCCCCATTTCTATTGATGGAATTCACCACTCAAATCCCAGATGATTCTCCTGTCAAAAGATGCATCATAATAGATGATTGCACTGGTACCTGGTAAACTAACATAGCTATGGGAAATCACTATTTTTAGTGGGTAAATCCACTATAAATGGCCATTTTCAATAGCTATGTTAGTTTACCAGAGGGTATGTCCTATCCTATTGGACATATTTGTGCCCATCTATCTCCATTATTAACTTGTCAACCCCGTACGAATAAGCTCTGGTCGAGTAAAACGGGTTACCTTCCCACCCAGAAATAATCAGCGCATCCGTGTATTGACCCCGGAACTGACATAACATCAAAAGTGGCGGATAACATGGCGATGTCAAGCGCTATCACGCAATATCACGCGATATCCATATGTCTATTTATCTATCTATCTATCCATCCATCCATCCATATATCTATCTATCTATCTATCTATCTATCTATCTATCTATCTATCTATCTCTCTCTCTATCTCTCTCTCTCTATCTCTCTATCTATCTATATCTATCTATATCTATCTCTATCTCTCTCTATCTATCTCTATCTATCTATATCTATCTATATCTATCTATATCAATCTATATCAATCTATATCAAGCTATATCAATCTATATCAATCTATATCAATCTATATCAATCTATATCAATCTATATCAATCTATATCAATCTATATCAATCTATATCAATCTATATCAATCTATATCAATCTATATCTATCTATATCTATCTATGTCTATCTATGTCTATCTATGTCTATCTATGTCTATCTATGTCTATCTATATCTATTTATCTATTTATCTATCTCTCTATCTCTATCTCTCTATATCAATCTATATCTATCTATGTGTACCTATGTCTATCTATATCTATCTATATCTATCTATATCTATCTATATCTATCTTATCTATCTTATCTATCTTATCTATCTTATCCATCTTATCCATCTTATCTATCTTATATCTCTTATCTATCTTATCTATCTTATCTATCTTATCTTATCTATCTTGTCTATCTTATCTTTCTTATCTATATTATCTATCTTATCTATCTTATCTATCCTATCTATCTTATCTATCCTATCTATCCTATCCTATCCTATCCTATCCTATCCTATCCTATCCTATCCTATATATATATTATACATATTTATTCATTCATTTATATATATATATATTTAAACCTATTTATTTATTTATGATTTTTCCCGATCTTTATATGCATGGACTCGCCCCATGCGTATCAATTTTGATCGATTTTCTTCTCAAAAGTGGCTGATATCCCTGAGGCGGGCCAGCTCGGTTGAGGCGGGAGATGGGATTTGACCGTGACATGAGCCTCTGACTACAGTACTATAGGTTATGAGCCCTTTGGGTAATAGGACATTCTTGAGATGTCACAAACTAGACCGGGATTTCCAGCACTTAAGATTATCGAGTACAAGATGTACAAGCAACAAGCTGATTGTTGCACTCCATGAAAGAGATGTTCACCCATGGGTTCATAGGAATTACAGTAGCAATTATAAGCCCAAGCAAAATCATGTACACTGCTGTCAGCAAGGAAATGATTCCACCAACTGAGTCAGCACCGGCAACACCTACCTTTACCTTGCCTCCTGGTATCCAGGAGCCCGTTTAACAAGCATGGCAGTGGAAACGCCCCTCTCGAAATAGGAAAATAGGAAAATGATTTGCATTTCTGGGTGATTCTCCAGTCAGCTTAGCGTGTCAGACTTTGTCCGACAATTGGCTCGAAGAAATTTTTGCACCATTTGTGGTGGACAAAAAATCATTGGGCACCCTAGAAACCCAAAGTTGTCGCCTTCGAGTGACAAGATCGGGTCTTGTAGGGACCCATTTTGTAAGAGGGTAAAAAACAACACCATCAAGGAGACAAAAAAGGGTTTGAAGGTCAAACCAAAAAGGCTTCGAGTTATCGAGAATTTTTGGAAGAAGCGTTCGCAAAAAAAAAAACTCTCTCATAAACTCACATAGCTGTAGAAAACCAGCATTTTCAATAGGGAAATCAAGGATTTCAATGGGCCATTTTCCATAGCTATGTTAGAGTTACCAGAGGTTAAATCACAATTTGCCTGGGTTAAATCTCAATCATCAGTCAATGACCATTAAATCATATTAAATCACTATCCTTGGTTGAATCCCATTAAATCACCATTCAATGATATGGGTTATTCACATCCATTTACCGGCTATTTTGATGTGAACTACAGGGGTACAAGGTTTTGACCCATCCCCATATACTAAATCACCATGAAATCACCATGAAATCACCATTAAATCACCATTCAATCCCATTAAACCCTTATGAAATCCCATTAAATCCCATTAAATCCCTCTAAACCCTTATGAAATCACCATGAAATCACCATCCCATGTTTGTCGAAATTCGTGACTGGATCAACTCCCAGGCCGAGGTCGACATCTTCGGTCGAGCCTTGCCGTCCGAAGGCGATAACTGCCGAATCAGCTATCACTACAGACATAGAATCTCTATTGATATCACTATATCTATATATAATATATATAATATAATATATATATATATATATAATATAAGATACATATATATATATGATATTTATAATATATATATAACTATATATATATATGAGTCTAAATGTTTGTTTATAACAAACTACGTGCTTTGGCCGGTCCTGGAGATGGTAAACATATTGGGGTTCAGGTGGACTCGCATCACTCAATATTGGCGCAACATGTGGGTTTCTCATCAAGATAGAAAAGTAAATCATCACTATTTTAGTAGGATTCGATTTTTTTCAATTCTTTGTGAGTATATCTCTATATATATATCACCCTGCTCTCAATCAACTAGTGGGCCTATTTATTTTATCGGTGATTTTGGAAGGTCTCGGGTCAACATGATTTTCGTGCACAACTGGGTCATTCGAAGATCAACTCTCACAACTTTGGGGTACCTTCCTTTTGACCCCATTGATCACATAGATTTCCAATCGATTGGTGGGGAAATCTACGGTTGAAACAGCGGAGTTTAAACACCATTAAGAAAACACCGGTGGTTTTTCCTGTAAGAAAATTTGCCTCAAAGCTCTGGGTGAATGCTGGTCCAATGATTGGCAAATGGATTTTTTGGGGCCCCAGGAATGTGATTCTCATACAACGTCTATTTATATGTGTATATATATATATATGTATCATTATATCTATATCCCAGAAAATCCCAATGACTACCCCTTGGTTATTTATGATGTTATCTATGGTTGCTAAAATGGGTAATTTGACTTTCAGGGGATATACATATATATATATATATCTATACATATACTGTACACATATACACATATACACATGTACACATATACACATATACACATATACTCACATACACATACACACATATACACATATCCACATATACACATACATACATGTGTATGTATGTATATATATTATATATACATGCATACACAACTGGTTTACATCAGATGGTTCTTATCCACTTCCTGGGCCCGCCAAGCTGGACACCAAGCGAGCTGCCGCGTAGGTGACGAGGACGATGACCACTTGGAGGCGCGAAAGCATTTCGTTGCCGGGCGGCCCAAAGCGGTGCGTCCTGGGGCCCGTTTTGGATAGGGAAATCTGGGACCCACCCAAAAAACCTGAGTTTTGTATAATTAACCAAGATTCAACTGGGGTTGGTATATGTCCCACGCGGGATTTTGAAGATATATTTTGCAGAACTTATATAATTTTCAAGTATTTGTTGGAGATGAAATAGCCCTAATAGTTGGGTGAAGTTCAATCAGGACATTTGCCAACCCCTAGACTTAACCAATAGTGTATTCAATAGCATAACCAATAGTTTAAGCAATAGAAACCATACGGATCATAGGTTGTATGGGATAGTATTAAGATGACTTTGTATACCAACTGTGTTGGTGAATTGGTAGTGAATTGCGCAGATTTGATGGACACCAACATCAGCTGAGATGGTGGTAGGCCATTCACCCCCAGAATGTGGTCTTCTTCAACTCACTGGTTGATCCTGGTTGTGATATTCATCCCTCCATACGGAATCTCATAGCTATTGACAGCTCCTCATATTCAACTATTCGGTACTTGCTGGTGCAGTTCCATTGAACCAAGTGGACATATACCCTTTGGTTATTTAACATAGCTATGGAAAAAATGGTCCATTTATAGATGATTTTCTCAGCTATAAACCTCCATTTATGGTTGGGATTTTCCATGGCTATGTTAAATAACCAGATGGTAACTATCGTTAGACGTCGTTCTACGTGGTAAGATCAAGACTTATGGAGCCCAGAGAGATCGATTGGCTCGAAGCTTTACAGGAGACCAGAAGTAGGATATCCCGAAGTATTTTCCAATCAATCTATGGCATATCATAAGTTTTTCTAGTGGAATTTCTTTCATGATCAATTTCAATTTGCACGTGATGGTTAGTCATGTTTTGAGTCATATTTTCCGTATTACGAGCCATTGAACATTCAGTTTTCATATCAGATGGTAGATCTTCATTTACATTTTCCATCATTTACCCGGAAATCAGATGGTCACTCCTACTGGGCAGCCACCTAGGTCAAGGTGTTTTGCATGTACTCAGGCGCCGTGGGATATCGCCACACTGGTTGGACATATTGCCTGTTTGGCATGATGTTTCTTCATGTTTCTTGATAAACTGCGTGTATACATATAACCCATATGCTCCATGTATAGTGTATATTTGCCTACAAAACTGAGCCATTTCTGGGGTTTGCATGTAGGTAAATGTTGGTAAATATTCCAGCACCATGGAGTACATGGGTAATTAAACTATAATTATATAGTTATTTCATGTTATTTGCAGAATAGTTTTAAGAAGGGTTGAATCTAACTTGCACCCGTTTGGGTATCAGTGACCTTGGTTGAGAGATGGGTGTCGCAATGGCGGGCCACTAACTTGGCTCCCAAAGATGACCAAAAAATCGGTGGCTTCCCTCATGGGTACCCCCATAGCTGGATGGTTTGTAATGGCTGGTATTTAAATACAACCATATGTGGGTTTCCATAAATGCTGGTTTTCCATAAATGGATGGTTTTTTTTATAGTGGAACATCCAATTGTAATGGAACATGAATCTCTAAATGGATGAACAGGGGGTATTTATAATAGGTATAATTCTATAACATGAATCTATAAATGGAAGATAAATGAATCTATAATAGGAATATTTTCATGACTTCGGAAACCTCCATTTCTGCAACATCTTTTTTGGTCAGGCCAGGATCCGTCGCATCCTTGGACCAACAAACAGCAGGAGGTCCGGGCCGCGGTGAACACCTCGTGGTTCTGCAAGCTGGGTCACCAACGGGGAGTTGATCAAAAGTTGATTTATGCTCGCCAAGTTGGTTGAAATACCATGAAATACCTGTGTCAACTAGGCTTGAAATGGATCTCTATGGTGGATTGATCTCTACTTATATAGAGTGGGGTTTAAGTTTAAATCAACAAAGCGTAGTTGGGCACCATCTTGTGATATTTTGCTGGTAGCTTGCATGGATTTGAAGAAGTTTGCACGCATTCAAAAGAAGTTTGTCAGGCTGCACCCAGGGCCCTCCGGTCATGTAGCATAGCTGCCATAGCTATGGAAAAAATGCATTTCAACTAAGGAATGATCATCGAACTAAATGGAAACCATGGCTTCCAGTTGGCACTCTGTTAGTCACCGGCCGCAGTCAGGATCGCATGGGCTCTGGCTGTGTGATCCTTCATCAAGGACAGCGGCTGGGGGGCCCCATCCCAGCTGGATTTCACGACAGGAAACCAGGGTCTTTGTCAAAACAGGTGATTGTTGTCAAATACCCCTGTTCATCCATTTATAGATTCATTTTCCATTACAATAGGATTTTCCCCTCGAAATAGACCATCCATTTATGGTCAAAGAAAAAGTAGAGCTTTGACCGTTTTGACCCCCCCAAAAAAGGTAGGTGTTTGGACCATCAATGGTTCTTCGGATCAAACTTCAAAAAGCCAGTATTTATAGGGACAAATTTCAAGTCAAAAACCATTCTTACTTAGCAAGGGATACACAAAAATTTCTGCCGTTTTGCCATTTCGAAGATTTATGAATTATATTCCATTTATATTCCATTTTCCTGGAGGATCTCAACTGGAGCCAGGCATTTTGAGACCCTTTTTTTCTTCAACGCCAGCGTTTCGTTGGTCGGATTCTGCTTGGGAATTCAATCAGCACATTTCATGGCAACTCAGGTAGCCATCGCCACATAAAAACATCATTTGTCTTCGATAGGTCACATGAGAAACTGACAATTTTTTTGGGGTTATGGACCCAAAAAATACAGAGGATTGATATTCATTTCTTCAAAAAAATCACAGCATGGGAGAATCCCAGTCGGACCCACTCGCCGTCATTGTCGGCCCTTGAGATGTTCACAACGTGGTATGGCTGAGTTGCATCCAGTTGATGCCCCTATCTTTTGTGGCTTCACAACTCATAATCTTGTTGGCAACTAATTCAGACATTCCCCCAGTTGGTTAATGATGCATGGGATACCGAATAGTTCTTGTCAGATCAAAAAACCTCCTGAAGTCCAATATATCTGAACGTCTGAACAGAGGGTACCCCATATTTGATGGATTATCACCATTTTCCCAAAGAAGATAGTAAAAACTGGGGTGCCCCTTTCTCAGACACACCCAGATGACACAGAGAAGACTCGTGCCACCCTCAGAGTTCTGAGGTGTTTACTCACCAATGCTCACGTGGTGGCGGACGCATCTTATGTGGAGGCCTGGAGGAACGTCAGAGTTTCCCTTGTTGATCGGGGTACCTTGCAAAACTCGCAAAGATGGAAATTTTCTTTGGACCATAGATGTCCCAAGATCTTCGTGGTAAAAATGGGGCACTTTTTAGCGGTTTTTCATAACTCTCCTGGGTCTTTTTCATGAGAAATGGATAGAAAGTGAGAAATTTTCTATGCCAAGCCGCGACCTCGCTACGAAAGGGACATCGATCCATTGGATCCATTGGATCCATGGATGTTGATGGCCCTCAGTCAGCAGCTCCATGGTATGATATGAATTTGTTCTTTGTATGTTACTTCAGAATATATATACTATGGTTTATAAGTCCAATAACTATGGTTTTTGTTGGTGATATATCTATAATTAATGGGATTATAATCTGGTTGGTGGTGACTGGAACCATGGAATTTTTAATGTTCCAAAAAAAATTGGGAATGGAATGGAATAATCATCCCAACTGACTTTCACTCCATCATTTTTCAGAGGGGTAGGTATACCACCAACCTGTATATATGTATATACATCTCGCACACTGCATTGCATATGATTTGTATACATGTTGATGAATTAAAGGAACATGTATGCTAGTACTTATTGTATGTACACATACATGGATGCATCAGCATTTGGATGTGCATCTCAGGAATCGCAAGTTGGATCCCACCAATCCAACTTACATATCTGGCTTCTTGAATATGGAAGTGGTATGAAGTGGTGAACAATCCATATATTGCGATATATATATATATATATATATATCACTGAGGTACATCCCAGCAATGGCTTATTTTCCATGTGCTTAATATCCCATAAATCAAAGTGGCTTATTGAATATATTGAATATGCATGGTTGACAACACGATTATACCTGGGATATTCCCACTTATATACGTGTTCTTAGCCACTTCTGGTTCCTGGGACATGGTGACATGACATCATGACATCCCACAGCACGCTTTTTCGAGGTTCGAAAAGCTGGCAACGCCAAGAAATTCTTCGCCCGCCCCCTGGTGGTTCATCTGGTGACCAGCCTGGTTTTTTCAGATGTGGAAAACTGATGGAAATCCATGGTTTGCCTATTGGAAAATGATCTACCAGCAGGATCTGGAATCATGGTTTATTCCAGGGGAATCATCTCAAAATGGAGTCCAACATTTCAGGTTAGTGAACTATTCTAATTTGCCCAGCAGGATGGTGGATTTTCCACATCTTTCTGTATGTTTACAGGAGGGTACGCAAGAAACTCAAGGCAACCTTGTTGAATGATGACGGGATGGACGATATGGCTAAACACGGCTTTTCTTCGAGGTATCTACATGGGATTTGCGGAGTTTTCTTCATCTTTTGGGCTTAGAATCAATGAAATGGTGGTTTTCCATGGTGGGTGGGTGTCCTAATTCATGTTTAAAGAGGAGATACAAGGAAGCACCCCACATATACATATATATATATAGATAGATAGATAGATAGATAGATAGATAGATATATAGATGGATGGATGGATGGATGGATGGATAGATAGTGGGTACATGCTAGAAGGATCCGACAGTTTGGGAGGTCTTCCACTTTTGTGCCGTTCCTTGTCCTCCATACTAAGTGGTTTTCCAAGACCTTCGGAAGCTTTTTGGGCTTTTTTCATCCACTTGCCACCTCTTTTCATCTGCCTGACTTACCCTCTGGTAATTTAACATAGCTATTGAACATGGCCATTTATAGTGGATTTTCCCATTGAAAATTGTGATTTTCTATAGTTATGTTAGTTTACCAGAGCTTGCAACGCCATAGGCCAGTTGTGACCCACGTCCACCATTTCGTCAACCCCATCCAGGCGGAACGCTTAAAAATCGCCCACGAATGCGACTTAGCCCTGCTGGGTTTGGGCCCAAGGGGCAAAATCTGCTGTCATCGGTTGGTTAGGGACCAAGAAATGTGCTACAAAGGGCCATTGAATTCACATATATGTATATACATGTATATTATATCCCCACCTGATTAGCGACAAATAGTTCTTTCATGTTCTTTCACATTCTGAGGTCACTGTAATTGTTTGAACACCACGATCTTTCCACATTCAGAGTTGAAGATGCACCGCAAGATGTGTCGCTCTGAAAGCTAAGCTGGCTTATCCCATTTCTGGGCAACCCAAAGTTGCGGTTTCTGTCTTTCACTCGGCGAGGATCACCCGAAGTACCCACAATGCAAGAGTTGCCCTGAGCTGATGACATGGAACATGAAGAAGTTGTGTCCTCATTTGGCCCAAGGGTGCGCGCAACATGAATAGGCACCCGTGGCAAAGATGCCCGAATCATAAGGTGCTGAAGGAGTCTTGCGAGTAGCAAGCTCCAATCTCTGGCATGGTTTCTGGTTGAGACTAGCATCTTCAATCCGCTAACTTTCGTTCTTAATCAACATCAAATTGGTACTGCAGAGATTGTTTGAGTAAATTGAAGTGGAACATGGACATAATATGGTAAACGGATAACTTTGATTTGCAACCCTCACAAATTAGGACTCCTTTAAGTTTGTTCTTCTGCTTAGAAACTTTGCCCTGCGAAGTCTGGCAGGCAAAATCCACAATAAATACTATGGTTTATAGTTACTGGGGCTTTTAAACCAAGTTACAACTGGGGGGCCTCACATTGTAATAAACCTCAATTGCAACTGGTTTAGCATAAAGAGTTTCATTGTTTGCGCCTCCGAGAGAGAGAGAGAGAGGCGTGCATTTTTCTCACAGGCTTCATGGAGAGCAGCGCAGGATCGGATGGCACCAGCACAGGCGTCAATGAGAATATTCGCTGCTATGCATGTGGCCGGGCATCACCAAAATGGACATTTACTTGCCACCAAGCTGAAACGGGCAAAGGGTTTTCTCTGTTTTGATGGCACCTTTAAAAGTTCATATGGATTCTATGGATGGTTCGGATATGCCAAAATCATTCAAAATCGATCAAAATCGTTTTTCTTTTCAATGGGAAACAACTGGGGCCAGTAAATTTTAACGGGGCAGGCTTCAAAACGGTTCAGGTTCACAGCCAAGATGTGAAAGCCGTGGGGGAAGCAATGTGTGTGAGACTTGTACCCCGACGTGGCGCTGCCACAGATGCAATGGGCAGGAAGGGCGCTGGGAAATTGTGAAGCTGGATGGTGGTTTCAGCGTTTTCCTTCCAACCAATAGGATTTAATCAGTTAAAATGGACTTTTTTATTTTCCATCCAACAAATGGGATGATGATCCCTTGCATATTTTTCAGGGGGCGGCTACACCACCAACCAAGGAGGGGTTACCTGGAAAACACCGGCTCAGAAATGACCACCACCAATGGGCGACCTTCTCACCGACGCCACAGAGCAAACCATAGCCAGTGGTGGTTGCCTCCCAGTGATGCCGTTTGGGCAGCGCAAGCTTGGAGTTGCTTGGCGTCGGGCAATTTGTTTGTTGCATCTCTGAAAACAATCCAGCGAGACTCGAGACTAGGGTTTTCCTTGTTTGACATCACTCAGGCTGGGACGACTGGGAGTGGAACGACTGGGACGGCCATGCTTGGTGGTCTCCATGGCAAGAGAGTGGACAGCCTCAAAGGCGCCTGACTGTTGATTCAAAATCAATATCGCGTTATCCTTGAGCTCACAATTGGAGCGCCTTTCTTTGGGAATGCTTTAATTTGATTGGTGGATATTCTATGATATTCTTACAAATAAGTGTTAATCTTCATATTTGTTTGTCCATCATCAATGGCCAGTGGAGGCCTTACGAAAGCGCATGCGGATCTACAGATCCAGTGGAGGCCGTGTCCGAGTATATTGAAGTGCAGCCAAAGGCCCTGAAACTTGTTATCGGACGAGGCAAAGAGAACATCAAGCGGTGGAAGAAACACTATGAGGTCGACATTACCGTCCGCACCAACGACACCGACGGGCAATTTGCGGGACGCATCCACGAACAAGCAGGTGCAGATTGATGTTGTTGTGATTTTTGATGATCTTTGACATGTCGTGATGTAGCATGCTTGAGTCACGAAAGCGCGCAGTAGTTGGTAAGTATCGCGAGAAATGTTGTCAAAGATGCTGCGATAGTCACTGCACAATCCTGTATGGCGCGCGAAGGCTTGGTGGTCACTGGAAGTGAAGGAGCCATCGAGCAAATCAGGCGCCACGTGCAGAAAATTCAAGGCAAGATGAACGCTGGAAGATTCCGTGACGAACCCGAAGAAAGGAGATTCTATGTGATGATGGAACAGGCCTTTCGATCATTAACCTTCTGCAAGGCTGACATGAACAAATCTCTTGCGAATTTCGCTTCCTTCACAAACCGGACATACTTTGAAGTGCAGGGGTTGAACCATGGCCGGAAGGAACCTTCCAACACACCAAGAGTGACGACGCTTTAATTTGCTTTGAACTGACATTGAAATCGTTTCAGCGATCAAACCAGCATAGGCCAGGATAAATGTGCAGCAATTGTGTGTCAGACTTCCTTACCTCCTGGTCAGTTGCTGTGACTTTAATCAAGAGCACTAAGGAACATCACTCTAAGCAGAGATTGTGCTCCTTTGGTCAATGACTTCCAAGAGCTTCTTCCAGTGTGGATGGAACAGATGGATGGAAAGGTCGATACGAAAGTGGTGGTCCGTTTGGGTCGCTTGCTATACTTTGGCAAACGAGACACCGTCAAAGGAGTCCTAAGCGAAGAAAAATTCAAAGAACTGATGCCCGGTCAGGACTTTGCCACACAATTTTCTCGCCATTTGCATCCTCAAAAGAACGTGGTTCAGCCAATGCTGGAAGGCTTGAAGGACGCTGGAAGGGGCACCATGATAGACTTGACAAAAGCAACTGGTCTACACCTGGAAGTTTTCCCTTTCCTTACTTATTCATCTTATTAAATGCCCAAAACGTTGTTTGACGGTCAGCTCGGCTCAGTTGTTGTTGCCTGAATTCACTGATTTTGTTCAGCCCTTGGCGCATGGACAGCTGTATATATTCCATTCTTTTGAACTCAAGGTTCTGCCATCATTGTCCTGTTTGTAATTGCAGTTTTGAAACTGGGATGTTTTCGGACAAAGATCAGGATGTCACTGCCTCTTTTCTATATTTTTGTGTCTGAACAATGAGCCGCGACAAGTGGCACCAGTCGCGTTTCCAACCATTGAGAAGTTGAACATCCCGTGTCATGTAATATTGAGTGTTTCTAAATGATCGACGCAGCCAAGGAGAAAAGACACCGCACGGAGCTGCGTTTTCATTTGGAGACGCCGGAGGGTTCAGCCCACTTTCCTAGAGAAATCGATGTCAAAACAGTAAAGATGCTTGGGTGATGATGGTTATTATATGTTCTTATTCTGTCTTGGGATTTCAAGAGAAACCATAGCACTCCTACCAAACCACAAGTCGAAGTGTGCTCATCATGCATCCCACATGCGAAACCAAGGACATTCCGGGAATTTATTTCAGAAGGCCCACAGGTACCCAGAGACATGGACAAAATGGACATATCCAGTACGAGCTCAGTGCATCTTGTTGCTGATGCAGATTTTGTTTCATCTCCAGTGGCTTTCAGAGTTCATGTTGCATCAGATGCTAACCGATCTGATCCTTGCCATGAAAAAAACCATTTGGTTTTCTTGTCTTGTTGTGGTTGCTCTAGTAATTCTGACCGCAGTGGGGGTTTGTTCATGTCGGGGAGACGAGCCATTTAGATGGTCAAGATATGACGTTTCCATAAATGGGGGTACCCCAAAATAGATGGCTTAAAAGGGAAAAAACAGATTAAAGTGGATGATAACTTGGGGTATCCCCACGACTTCGGAAACCTCCGAATATGTCGGGCCATACTCCGCCAGAATGCCAATAGTTGAGGATTTGAAACGCCAATTTCAGAAGGCCCAGTGGAGAATTTTGCCCGGCGATGGCGAGGAAGTTGGACTACAGTTGTCCAACTCGGAAGTCCGTTACACACTACGCAGGAAAAGCGAAACACGGGAAATTTGGTTTGATGGCTATGTGGAGATGATTTGGACCGAAGCAGTGGACACTTCGCCTGAAGAGTGTTTTTTTTTTTTGTGGGTTTGCCTGAAAATGAGGTGTAGCCCTAAAATAGCATGTTCAAAGGGGGAAATCGTGAGACAGATCAAATTTTTGGGTACCTAGTTTCAGACAAACCCACTTTTTTCACGGTCCCTTTTGCTCTTCGATTGCAGTTGTGTGCATTTTTTGGGAGGTGGGTGGGGCCATAAAGTCTGCAGGATCTCTTCAATGGCTGCCAGCTGCCGTATGACGGCTTGCACTTGTCTTCGCCGGCACTGAACGCAGCACTGAAAGCACGAGAGACTGCAAAGGCAGTCTGTGAATTTCAGCGGTTGCTAGACACTGCTCAACATTTGGTGTCGCGCTTTTCCAGATAGGGTCAAGAAGTGTTTGACATTTTTTTGAAAATAAAATCGACTCATAAAACGCACACTGTTTCTTGAAATCAAACAGTGTCTGATTGGTGTGATCTGCTGCAAACATTTCGCAGACTCCATGCACTGATGGGAAGGCCCTTACTGGATCCATGGAACTGAGAACATGTTCTATCATTCGGGTATACTTGAAATATCTTGAAATGAATAAAACATAAAGAATTCAATCCTAGGTTTGGGAGAATTCACATGGGTCCAGTTTATGTCTAGACTTTGCCATTGGCATCCCCTGAATTGAGATCCAAACTCTTCGAAGGATAGTTGGGATCTCTTCTTTGAGCGTCCATGATGAATTTCTCAAGGACCAAATCGAGGTGTTTGAAGGTACCGTGAGAAAGCGGCAGCTTCAGGTGCACAAAAACACCGAGTCTCACAAATCGAAGGTCAAGGTACAGAAAACATCATGCAGTTAAACTGTTCAGCTGTTGAACATTGCCCACTTCGGCATGCCAATACATCATTATTGCGTTTTTTCCTGCTTTATTGTTGCTTGTGCTTTCGCTCATCAGTTGCAGTTGTACGGGCCAGCATCCGTTTCAACGACTGTTTCAACGATGAGAGCCGTAGCATCCATCTCTGGAAAAGCCTCCGCGCCTGCACGGTTTCATAGGTTGATCCCAGTCCACCAAGCAGGGCAGGTTTTTTTCCCCTCAAAAAAACATAGGGTACCTGAAAATCCGCTGATGAATCATTACAAAAACATAGGGTACCTCAAAATCCACTGATGAATCATTTTGATTCATCTTGTCCAAACAACGATTTTGGGGCTATCGCCTATTTTCAGATGCAGCGCAACGCGTTTTGAACAACCTCGGCGGCTCCGCTCTCGATGACTGGCTCGAAAATTAATCATCCCCAGGTCTGGCAGGTTTGTGCCATCAAAACTGTAGGAAGTTTATGCCGCCATATGGGGATTCTGATTGATAAATGATATAAATGGTGATCCTATTTGGTTTGGATGATCCAAAATTTATGGATCTGTGATCCGGTTTCACTGGGAATCGATCTGGGAAGGTCAGCTCCCAAACCTCCAAGCTGCACCGCTGCACCACTGATACCACTACCCGGCTACCGGTGCCATGCTGCTTGCTGTGTTGGGCATTGGGGGTGGGGCTTGCGCACTACATTTCCTCATCCAATGGCTCGTATGCAAAAGGATGCTGGGAAGCCCAGGGAAAGCCGGTGGAGCTCCAGCAAAAAAATTGGGCATTTTTTTTTTTAAACCAAAATGACCAGGTTCAATAGGATTTTCAAAGTTTGCTAAATAAATCATGTTCTCAATGACTTTATCATAAAGAATGTGTGTTTTCTTTCCTACTGCCATGTTGAACTACAAGGTTCACCAAGAAGAAATGGGAATAAAACTTGGGTTGACGTCGCCAAAATGGCAACCCGAGCTTTTGGGTGTAGGATGCAGTGGAAGTAGGTAGCTAAAATTCAGGGGCCGCCAACTGGCTACCAACTATTTCAAGGGTGCCATTTTGAGCATGGTCGGATCCAAACATTGCATTTGTTAGAATAATTGCTCCGATTAGACAGTCTTAAAGATCTTTGTTGGCAGAAAATCTGAGATTAGCAACGATCCTATCTTGTTGCTCCCCCCCAGTCCAGCAATAGGTCTCTGGCGGGGAAGCATGTACTGATCACAGGCGGTTCGCAAGGCTTAGGGCTGCTTGGATCGCGAGCCCTTGGTTGATGATGGAAAAACATGTAGTAACTAAATCTATTTAAATGGATACATGGTATAATTCTGGGATACTGTGCATTTAACTAATGGATATCAAATGGGATTTGAACTATCAAATCGGGATGTAAACCGATCAAATTTGTAACTAGTATGGTCAATGTGATGAATCCAGACGACCATCCCCAAGTTGGATTTGTTATTGGACATACCCTTCGGTAATCAAACATGGCAATGGGAAAAAATACGCAAACAATCGATGATTTCCCCATCTATAAACCTCCATTTGTAGGGGATTATCCAGCTAGCCACGTTTGATGACACCGGAGGGTAGTGCTATTCGGGAACGCTCTTTTCATCAGCCTCAGGCTCACAAGGCCCAATGACTGGATATGACTGGACCCAGACCCATGGGTAACCGTTGGTACTCAAACATGGCTGGAAATTCCACAGCTATAAACCTCATGGATTTCGTGGATTTTCTAGCTGGCCATCTTGAGGGTTTTTGTGGGATATGATCCAACCCAAAATGTCAATCCCATCGACAGTCGATGCCTATGATTGGATATGTGCAATTGATCTGGTTTTACGACATGTTTTCATCTGGGTTTTGAATGAGTCCAGTATGGGAACCCGTATCACCCACTCAGTAGCTCTTAATGTAGTAAACCAAAAGATGAAACCCACTTTTGGAAGATTTTGACCACCACCCCCAATTTTTGTTGAAGATATGGTTTATGATGAAACGGATTGACGACGTCGCTTGCTGGCTTCAAGTGGATGTGACAGAAGTTCTTACCGCTTCATGTCCCAAGAATAGACCTTGGGCATTGACTTTTTGCCATCGCAGTGCTGAATCTGACCTTATGGCATTATCCATACATGGGTCCAAAACTGACAACATGCGGAATCCCAGCACCACAAGGTAAATGACCAGGCTATTAGTTCACCAATGTACAAACAAAGGGTATTGAAAAGGCCCGAAGTGGGGCTGGACCGTTCCTCGTAGTTCATTGGATGTTTCTATTGTCCCTCGATTTCCATGGGTTTAATATGGTTTAATTTCGAATTTTCTGTGTTTCCACAACCCAATTATGTTTGTTGGTGTATGGGACCCGATCCAACTATAGATATATCCACCACAAATTAGCCAGTTAGCTTACTTATTCTCACCAATTTACTTATCTCACTTAGTTTTGCCAACTTACCAATTGTTGGTGCTTATATTGCCATGTTTTTTGGTTGGTGGTATCCCCATATTTGGGGTGGTTAAACCACCAATTTTACGTTTCCTAAATCACCTCTACTCACCTGTTTTTGGTGAAGTCCCAATATCTTGTCCACATTGCATCACAATTTTTGGTGACGAAATCCTATGAAATCCACATTTTTTACTTCCCGGTCAACATCTCGAGGGGGACGCGAAGCAACCCCCAACCGCCATCTCCTGCGTAAGGCTGTCGTTGGCGAAACTGTGCTACACCAAGGGTGCGAAGGTGACCATTGTGGCGCGCACCAAGAAGAAGTTGGAGACGCTTGGAAGATGGGAAAAACCAGGAAATGACGACTGGGTGACGACTGGGTGATTTGAGTAGTTAAAGATGGGGATTTTCGCAAACTCAAGATATCTAACTATCGGGATTTAGGCAACTAAACATATCTAGAGCGATTTAGCAAGCTCTCTTATTCTGTTGTATGGGAACGTGGGTTTGGTACCTGAAAAATTACGGGAAACCTCAAACACTGTCACCAAATTGCAATTTCATGGGTAATCATTCATCATTTAAGATGCAATTGTGTGAGTATGAGCGGGTAAATTTTATTTCAACGGTGGATGGTAAACCTGGGGTGATCCTCAACGACATTTCTGTTTGAACAGTTTTTCTGCAACCAGCAAGCAGCAGATATTGGCCAAGAAACATGTTGCGCTTGTTGCCCTGCAAACGTGGGGATCGACAAAAAAAACAATATCTATAAGCATGTCCAATCAAGGATGGTTGGTGAACCGACTAATGATGATTGCGGACAACAACCACCAGCATGGCGAATATGCCTAACAATGATGGAATGAGATTCAGCACGCGAGATGGAGCCGATAGCCACAACAATCGCATTTGTTTTGGGACATTGATTCGTTTTTTCATCACCATCCCAGCTACTGTGTTTTTTCCTTGATATTCCACCTCGAGATGTTTCTTGAAGGTTTTAAGGCTTTGGGAACTCTTACCAATCCTTCTTGATTACCTATATTGGCTACAGTTCTTTTTTCGATCTGCATTTTTTTTTGGAGAGGTTAGCCCACCTGACTGAACAATATATATATATATATATTATACATATATATATATATATATCATCTTGCTATTCATCGTTGTTGGTCATCCCCAGCAATGCTTGGCCAAGCAGAACTTCTCAGAACGCTGGGTGAATCGGAATCCAGGTCACCAGGGGTCACCAGGGGTCAATGAAGATCTGGGTGGCCGGTTGCCTCCCAAAAAGCCACGAAAACTGAGGCAAGCATGTGAGGAAGTGAGGAAAATCCAAAGCGAGACACCAGGACTGCGGGAGAGGAGCTGGGAGGTGAACAGGCCGGTGGAACAGGCCGGTGCCTTGGTGCCGCGTGGTGCCTTTCTGACGGGTTCTGAGAAGCCGAGAGCTGGGGGAAAGAGAATCATCCACCGTTTTCTGCTGGCATAGATCTCCTTTTTCTATCTTTTTCTCATTAGATTCATTAGTTGATTGCCCACGTTCGTCACGTTCACAACCTTTCTTGGGAGGTGATGATAAATATGATAAATGCAGGGCATACCAGACCAGTCTGACCAGTGTAGCATTTTTTGCAAAGGACATTGTTGTTACCCCCAGCGCCATCCCCATTGGCACATTGGTCACATCGCATTACATCGCCAGTTCCCCAAACCAATCGCAAGGTGGTCCCAGTGAGTTTCTGGTTTTTTCTTTGATCTACACAGAAACAGATCCCCCTACCTTGTAAAAGACACAATCCTCCTCCTATATATATATATAGCCCCCATATATTCTGAGATATCCCCAGTATTTTCCGCGTATACCCCCATGATATCCATATTTGCCATGGTTAAATCACCACTTTCCCACCATTTTCCACCATTTATCCCTGGTTGGTGTGGGTTTCTCCTCGTGAGATTTTGCCTGAAGGTTGCAGCGCAGGAGCGAAGATTCAGAACATTTCGATGGATGTCTCCTCGATGCGCAGCGTCTTGCTATCAGTTCTTGCCAGCAGTTCTTTCCTATGAGATCTACCATTGAAAACATTGAACACATGTTCAGATGGTCAATCAAAAATAGAAATTTAACATGATTTCACCATTTTAACAATGAATAATGGAGTCTGGGTGTGTCTGAAAACAGGAGATTTACCCCCCAATTTTGGCAATCTTGATGGGGAAAATGATGATTAAGCAGGTCATGGAGTGGGAGTAACCTCTTTTCAGACAAACGCATATGTCTAAATGTATCTGTGTATGGTCAACCCAAAAACATAGATTTTCTTTGTATCCCCATGACATATCACTATTTTTTTCCTCTTCAAATTCCTTATGTTGATGGTTAAATGAACCATCTGAATGGTGAAATCTAGCTAATCCCACATTTTTTTCTGGTTTAACATCCACATTTTCCTGGGTGAAACCAGTGAAACCCTGATTTTCCTTGGGAATTCCTATGTTTTCCCATGTTTTCCGCATCCCCAAGGTGCCCACTTCGCAGAGCTCATGACCGAAGCCGCGCAGGCGGAGGGCTTTGGCCGCGTGGACGTGGTGGTCTGCAACGCCGGCACCGGTGGGGCGGCACAGTTTTGGGGGGCAACAATGGAGGGAAGATGATGGGCATTAATAGTATAAATGATGGTGAATACCAAATCATCCCAAATTGTCTATGGTTAATGATTAATAGTGGTGAACATCTATGAATTATTCATTAATAGTATTAATAATTCATAGATGTCATAGATGTTCACCATTATTAATCATGAGTCATTAACCATAGACAGTTTGGGATGATGGGCATTGATAGTACTACCATCTGGTTATGACTAACATAGCCATGGAAAATCCCAACCATAAATGGAGGTTTCGATCGCTGGGAAAATCATCTATTTCTATGGGCTATTTTCCATGGCTATGTTAAATATCCAGAGGGTAATAATTCATAGATGTTCACCACTATTAATCATTAACCATAGACAATTTGGGATGATTTGGTATTCACCATCATTAATCTATCAATGATCCATGTCTATTAATGTGGGTAAAACAATGTCATAAACCAGCCATGACTGGGAATGGTAAGTTTATACCACGTATAAAAATGGTGATGCCTGGGGATGGTTTATGGCATTGTTTTATCCACATTATATATATATATATATGACACTATTTGTATAATATGTGTATTCTAATGCAATATTTAGTCATTTAGTCTATACATACTATATCATATATATATGATATATATATATATATATCATATATATATATCATATATATATATATGTATACTACATCTTGATATACGTATAGATACAGTATTCCATATTGTATAGCATATATTAGATACATATATCTACACATACACATGCAATGAACATAATTGGGCGGTAGGATGAACTGATCTGCATGTCTTTCTGCCGAGATGCCTGGTCATAGAAGTTATACATGTCATAGTAACTACAGTCTATGTATACACAAAGCCTAGAGTGTCCTAGAGGATCCTAGAGGTAGTCCATTTTGATCCATTTTGTATCATTTTTCTTCGTAGCAACGCATCCATCGGAGATTTTTTCAGGTGTGGCTAAGCTGCTGGTTGGAACACCCTTGGAACAGATCGATGAGCTCATGGATCCTCGGAAGTGGTGAGGTTCGTGGGAAAATTTGCGGCGTTCATCCGCCAGTGGAGACGCTTTCAAAATGGAAGTTTACTCAGTTGAACTGAGAGAAAACTGGCGATTTTTTGCGGGGAAATGGGCATTTGAGTGACACACACACACACACTGTGGGACACACATTTCAGTTTCAGCAGCAAAAAAAAGGGGTTGCAGCTAAATCCCATTGGTTGATGGCAGTGGATATGATCCATTGCTTGACACGCAGATACTCAACGCTGACCTGTTCTGACTGCATATGGTACATGTTACAAATTAATTGTAGATAGATAGTGATTTCACAAGTTCATTTAAATCCAAATATTGATGGTACCCAAATTGTGGTCTCAATATGTCTTCGCTCCGATGATTCACCATGGCTTCATGGCTTCACTTGCCACTCACACATCAGTTTATTCAGATTTTCCATGCTTTTAGAATCTCCATTCCTAGATTTTTAAATCTTGAACCACATTTCTTTTCCATGATCTGATGGACTTATGGTGGCTTAAGTCCACATTTGTTCCACTTGGCTCAGGACGCGCAAATCTCTACCAACCTCCTTGGCTCCTTGCGCTGTGCGACTTGTTTCAAGATGGGGATGTGGCTGGAGAGTAACATTTCAACACAGGAACATCGAGATCATCAAACGCCGAAGTTAACTGATGGTAAAACCTCCATTTGATATGGAGGATTTACCATCATGACTTAAAAATCCATGGGACATGGCGGATTTACCATCATGATTTGTAGAAACACGCAATATATCTATATCTTTTGTTTTTTGATGATAATGAAACGAATCCTCGAGTAGATTCGATTCTTTTCTCCCAAGTTCTGTTTTGGGATGGGAGTATTCTGTCTACTCCAGGATGAGAGTGTGTGTTTGAGAAGGAACTAGGATGCTGGCAACAATGTGTGTATATGTGTATATATATATATTATACATATACATATACCTGGTTGGTGGTTTGGAACATGAATTTTATTTTTCCATTTCATATATGGGAATGTCATCAATTTCATCATCCCAACTGACTTTCACTCATCATGGCTCAGAGGAGTGGCTCAACCACCAACCAGAAGGGTAGGTAAGTGGGTTATAACCCCAGTTATAAATGGGATAAGTAGAGTTAATCTAATCCACTTATAGCTGGGGTTTTATAAGCCACTTACTAAGATCATAATGTGTATAGTGAAAACTTTCCTCACATCGACCATCGACAGAAAATGGATCTCGGAGGTGCCCAAATTTGGAAAGGACTGGTCGGATGTCTTGAGAAAATCCACAGAGTCTTTGTCGGATGATTCTTCCATAAAACCAAATGGCTATGGGTCAATACCTATAGATACCATTTTTAGTGGGATGAACATCCATTTACCAGCTATTTTGATGTTCACTAGGTACCAGGGTTTTGACCCACCCCCAAATCATTTCAATTCAATCATCTGGATCGGATAAAAGAAAACCAGAACAAAAACAGAACATCTTTATCCGATCCAACATGTCCAACATGTTCTATAACAACAATCAACAACATATTTCTATAATCAAACAGTGCAAAGGTGTCACAAATAAGCTCCCACAACAAGAAAAACATCTTACTCAGTCTTACTCCATTCTCCATTGATTCCCCGTTAAAATCCTCATGTTCTTCCCATCTTCCCATGGATTTCTCCATGTTCCATCGATTTCCCTTGGACAAATCCTCCATTTTTCCCCCGAAAATTCTGTTTTCCAGGCCTCTGCGGCTGCCCAAGTCATGGCCAGCGACGGCCTGGGGGGCCGCGTCTGCATCGTGTCCTCCGCTGCGGGGCTGATCTCCTTGCCCGGCTATGCCGTGTACTCGGCCACCAAGTTTGGACATCGAGGAGCCGGCTTTTTTAGACGGGGACTCCACGTGTTTTTTTTTCTGAGGGCTGAAACCATGTTGGTCATGGTTTCTCATGGTTTCTCTGACCATTTGGGGAACATACACAGAAAACAGACACACACACACACTAGTGGTTTATCATCATTTTCACTTTTTTAAAGATACCAACTTTTTGGAGTTCCATATGTCAACAGGTAGGGAAAACCCGAAAACAAGCCCGGCAGCCCATCCGGCGGAGTTCAACGCCAGGATTCTTAGCTGGAGCATATCACGAGCTGCAGCAACATGGAGTGGATCTTTCTGTGTACTATCCCGGAAGCTGCTTCACCGCTAAGCTCGGGATGGAGAGAGGGCCCCATCTTTGGCATGTAAAGAAACATCATATAGGATATATCTATATAATATACATATATATATATATGATTATACATTATATCTATGTCTATAACATATATATATATACACATATAGATAAATATAAATATAGATACAGATACAGATGATATAGATAACTGGTAGCAACTAACACGTCGGTTTCAATGCTGGCGCGTTTACCACGTTCGGGTGTAAACTGCTGCCAGTGATCTTAGCGATTACCCGTGGTAATCATCGCCATTGAACGTCATTAATCGGTAAATCATCGAACATTGGCCTTGGTCAAGCTCTTGAAGGTGATGCAGCTTACATTTACCCTCTGGTAAACTAACATAACTATGGAAAATCACCATGCTATTAATGGGTAAATCAACTATTTCAATGGCCATTTTCAATAGCTTTTTGCATGTTTACCAGAGGGTACATTACATGAATTTACATGGGCCAATGCCAGTTCCAACTTCCCCTTTCGCTCGGCTTTTCTTCAGCTGCCACTGAGGTATTGAAACCCCGGGGTTTGAACATGAGAAGCAGCTGATGCCTACCGTGACCTCCAGGCTCCAGCGGAAATTCTGGGAAATTGTGGAGTTTTTTTTTGTGGCCAGATGATCATTGATCATCTGTAACTTTATGCGAAAGATATCATTGATGATTGATAATCCCAATGAAATCCTATCAAATCCCTATTAAATCCATTTACCATCTGGTTATGACTAACAGTTTGCCATGGAAAGATCCACCATGCTATTAATAGGTAAACCTCTATAAATGGGCCATCTATACCATGGCTATGTTAAAAAACCAGGGAGCAATTTGATTAATGCATGGATTCTGGAAATCCCCAGCTTTGTAACCGTGGATTGTGGAAATTCTAGAAATCCCCCACTAGGATCCCAAATGCCAAGGAGCCACCACTGATTTTGACTCAGGGCCATCTCCATATCGGAAGCTGTAGCAACATGCCGAAACATCTCAAAAATAGGTTGGTAAAGAGTCCATCATTCCATTATTCCCAAGGAGCATCTCTTGCAAAAGTCCAGGTATGGACCTGAAATGCCCCACACCAAAATCATTTAATGAAACTGGGGTGTTTTTTCCGGGACATTTTAGATTTTGAGATGAATGGGTATTTATTTACGGTAAAACGATGATTAACATTCGAACCTCGATTTTCGGCGAACAAAAGCAGTGGCACGGCTAGTTCTGAAGCCATCTGCGGGGGGTCAACTCTCCTCAAAATGATGTACCTCTATCATCCCAACTGCAGTTGCAACCAATCCCTTTCCCAATCTACAGCATGGTTTGGTATTGGATTTTTTGGCCCAAAATTCATGTGGTATTCAATAGCGGACAAGAAACACCACCATGAAATCATGAAACCCGATGTTTCATCCCCATGAAACATCACCAGCAACCCATTTCACCGGGTTTTTTGGGCGTTTGTTTGACCCAGTGATGGCTCTCAAAGTTTCCAACCCTGCGCCGCCCTGCCCCCAAAAGTGTGGGTCAGGATTGAAAGTTCCTGCTCGGATGTTGCTTGGTGAGAAGTTTGAGCAATGTCACAATGTCCACCAGGGCTACCTTCTTGTAAACTAACAGGTTGCTATGGAAAATCACCATTTTTCATGGGAAAACTCACTATTTCTATGGCCATTTTCAATAGCAAACTGTTAGTTTACCAGAGGCTAATTATGATGGAGCAACCCCACAATTGGAAGAAAATGCACTTTCCAAATGTTTGGAATGTGAAATTTGACATGTGCGATCTGGAAAAATGCACGAAAATCGTCAACTTCCCACATTTTCTCCGTTAACTTTCTCCATGAACTGCGTAGTCTATTGATTTGTTTGGAATGTGAAGGGCAACGTTTGGCAAGGCTTTCTTCAGCACACTGAAAAAAAGAGCGGTTATGACTTATCCTGGTACGACTCATCAAATACAGGTACCACCATTGTTGTTATATAACATTATATAACAGTTATTAATAAGAGGTATTATTCTTTACACCATTATATAACATTATATAACAGGTATTCATGTTATTATTGTTTATTATAACAGGTATTATATACCATTCATACAACATCTGGATGATTTTTTCCATGAGCTGGGATGAGCTGCGATGTCACTGACACAAAGAGAGTCATCCCCACACAGCCTTTCAAGTTTCAGGTATTTTGAGCTTGGTGAACTACAATTCAGCCAGATAAGATTATGATTATTGGGTTATAACCATTATGTATGTATATATATATGTATATATATATGTAATGTCAACTAGAAACTTGGAATTGACAGGGTGAAACAACCATACGGTCTAATATTAACTACAAAATGCTACACTTATGGTTGTGTTATCGTCGCTGTTATTGTGATCATATCAATTTTGTTCTATTCTTATCAACCTTAAATGACAGCAACAATACTGACATTGATCTCACCTACAATGATTCATCATAACTGAACTTTCTCCTATTTGAAAAACAACAACAACAACAACAACAACAACAGTAACAAGTTATATAAACACCTATTTTCTGTTTTGTCATGAATAATTCCAAACATGTTAGTTTCTTTTTATTATATGTATATATATATATGCCAATGAACATCATCCATTTTGAAATCCCGCAAGATATAAAGGCACCGTCCAATCCTAGAACAGTGGTATGTTTTTTACTATTTTGTCTGGCAGCTTCGATAACCATGATATATGTAGCCAAACATCCACCACAGAAATTTTCACTGTGACTAAATCTGATCTTCCACTGTTGCTACTACACCTATTACTAGAGTTACTAGACCAAGTAATAATCAAAGAGTATGATGATTACAATGTTGATAGTGTAGTAGCAATATCATTCTATGATCACTATCACTATTCATACCTACTATGGTTGTATACCTATACTACAACCATCCCATTTTTTTTGGAAATTCACCCTCCCATTTTCGGTGGCCTGTCGGACCTGTCGCTGTTTTTTGAGGTCTCCAAGGCAGATGATGCCGCTGCAGTGCTGCTGGCGGGCATCGAGAAGGGGACCAAGGTTCCGGCCGGAAAAACTGGTTGATGATGGGGAGTTTATGATGATTTAAGCAGCAAACCTAGGGAGATATAGTTGATTTATGGTGATGAAAACCAATGTTTCTGGTGATTTTGTTGTGATTTAAGCATCAAAAATATGGGGATATCTCTGATAAATGGTGATTTACCCATGATTTATTGAGTTTGACCATGAAACATATGGGCATATAGCTGATAAACAATGGTTGGTTGATGTTTATATGGGGTTTCTACCAAATATATTGGGGAATATCATAATCCATTCGGGGAATCCTATCAACCAGCTAGTATGAAGGGACGACGTAGGATTTTGAACACTGCTCAGGTGAGGAAATCTGAGAAAGTATGGGAACACATGATGCAACTGGAGATTTCTTGATGGGAAAGATAGGAACATCTGGAGACTTTCCATGGGAAAAGATAGGAACAACAGTGTACCTGGAGTTTTTGTAAATGCGAAAACATGTGGGAAAATCATTCCATATGGGAAAATCTGATGCTTTTTTCAGCGGTGTTTGGATGGTGAATATCAACATTTTGATGTTGAACCATCCATCGCAGCTCCATTAGCGACAATGGGGGATATTCACGAAGCATGTCGGGATTTGAACCAGACAGAACGGTTATGGGCTAACAGTTATACCTACTAAATCCTACTAAAATATAGCGGTATGTCATTGGGGTTACAACAAGCATTTCACTGGGTATGTCATTGGGGTGTATTCGTCGGTGGATCTTAGGGGGGGCCATGCTTCCAGAATCCCCAGAATCCCTGGATGACATAAGACCCCGCAATGGCTTCACTGTGAGGGAGATGGGGTTTGTTACCATAAATGGAGGTTTTAATGGGAAAATCATCTACAAATGGGCCATTTTCCATGGCTATGTTAAATAACCAGAGGGTACATGATGGATCATTATCCCTGATGATGATCTCAATTCACTTGCTAAATCCCTTCAAAAAGACGCTTAAAACAACAAATCGCCGAACTAAGAACTACCCGTTTCCATGGGCAAAAATCCCATATCAAATTCCCATGGTATCATCATGACTTTGCACGTAAAGTCATAATTTTCGATGGTAATTTTGATGTTTTTTCCCCAAAACTCTTCAGTGGTGAACTCGAGCCCAGCACTTGGAGGATCAACTAGATCCAGGGTTTCTTGACCCATGGATGGCAAGGTTATCAACCAGTGATCCGCGATCCTCCGGATACGATCACCAATGAGCTTACCTGGCTTACCTTTTCTGGAAGCAACATATTTAACCAATATTTAACATAACATTTCACCCTTCATCTGGCGCTAAAACTATCATCTCCAAGCCTTAAATCGTTAGTAACTGCCTTTTTTTCGGGGATCGTAAGTCCCCGATTCGTGGGTTAAGCCGGATGATCCTCCATTGTTGGTGCAATCTGGTGAAATCCCCATTTTTCTTGGTTAGATCAGAGAAAATCCCCGAATTTCCAAAAACACACTAATTTTCATTGGTGACATCTGGCTAAATTGACCAACCGCTGGAGAGTTTGCCATAGTTGGCCCAAATTTCGCCATCAACACATTCCTATCCTCGTACTTTGCCTGGATTTGCTGAAGATGATTTTGGTCCTTTTTTCCCATTGCTTCATCCAGAAATGGGGAATCTACTACTGGATTATTATTATATATATATATGTACATATATATATATGTACATATATATATATATGTACATATATATATGTATATATATATATATATGTATATATATATATATACACACACGGCATTTTTCAGAGAGGGCTTCCTTTAGGATTCCTGAAGCTTGCATCCAAGTTCGCGGAAAAATGGGCACCGCACACACCAGGAGATCACCAACGAGCTGCTGCCCTCGCTGGTGGTGGATCACCCCACTGGCTTTGCGCCGCTGGATGCTCTGGTGGCGGCGGTGACTGGGTTGACCGGGCGAGGTCACCGGGGGGAAATTTATGGGGTTCAAAAGGAGCTGGAAAAGGTGAGGATTTCAAGTGGTAAAATGGTGATTTTTTCGCTGAAGAAGGAGAGTTTCTGGTAATTTGACCTAGAATAAATGATCTAACAGACTCTAACAGGGGATTCAGGCAATAAACTTGGAATTTTGAGCTACAAACGTGGCGATTCAGACCACAAAAAGCGTGTTCGAACCTGCAAACGTGATCAAACAGGTTAAACACGGTGATGTAAGCAACCATATTGGCAAATTATCGAAGCAAACGCAGACATTTAACAAAGAGAAACGGAGATTGAACAAACAAAAACCAGGAATTTAAACAACAAGGTCCGGATCTAAACACACACACACAAGCTTGAGAAATCCGCAACTCAAACTGAAATGGGTATGATGGTTTCGGAAGATCTTCTGGTGGTGGACTTCTAGATATGAAATGGTTTTCGGGTTATTTTCTAAAATGGTGTTCGGGTTCTAGTCTTTTGAGTTTGATCGATATGCACATACGTCCTCACTTTGTGGGTATTATGCATGGTGACACATCACTTTTTTGAATGGTTTGATAGCCGTCAACGCCCAAAAGGATGATGATTTTGGAGGAAATATATGGACCCCATAGTATCATAGCCCTTTAAGGAAATTGACACCTTCGCACGCCCTTTTTTTTCACGATTGGTACCCACATTGGCAACCAGGGTTCCCAAATGGATTTGTCCTCAATGCAGTGACTAGATTCCTAGATCTTCGGACCTGGTGATCCCCTCCGTGCATTTTTCTCCCAGCCTCGAGCCATTTCACGCCATTGAAGCCCTCCCGAGACCCCGAGAACACACCCAGGTGACGCAGTGCATCCGGGCAGGGTGGTCCACCTACCTGAGGGTCATGGCCCGACAGCCTCACGGGCGCAACGGTGATGGGCCATTTTTTCATGGAGATTTCAGATGATTTCACAGGGGAAAATGGTTGGATTTTTTTTTTAATTTTCTGGTCCAGTGGGGATGAAAAACTAGGGTCAGATGTTGCGGAAAAAAATCAGAAGGACATGACCAACATTAGCCAACCATATCACCATATCACAATATCACCATATCCATTTGGGTCATAGGGAGACATGATGAGGACTAAATCTTTGTGAATCCCAAAGGTTGGAAAGCAACAAGTGGGATCTGTCGATCCCATCGGTGATATTTTTTCAGATTTTTCTGCAAAGTCTTTGTGAAGATCATCTTGGTTGGTGGTGACTGGAACCATGGAATTTTTGATTAGACTTTCCAGAAACAGTTGGGATTAATGGATTATAGTGGTTTAATAGATTTTAATGGTTTTTTCCAGAAACAGTTGGGAATGTCGTAATCCCAACTGACTTTCACTCCATCATTTTTCAGAGGGGTAGGGCTCAACCACCAACCAGCATCTCTCGCAGATCTTTTTTCCTCTGAGTTTGGGGGAAAACAGAATACCTCTGATTTTCGAGCAAAAAATGGCCAGTGCATTTTTGAGTATTTCTATATTTTAATAGGCCAGTGGGGAAGGGATTCTTTTGGCTTCCGAAGGTTCACTGTTGAGTTCACCCCCGTGACATCAATCCTGGGAACAATGAAGTGCTGTGTTTTTTTGTAGCGGGATTTACCCGTGATTGAGGCAGTGACAGGGGGTTCCCTAACCAATTGAAAGAACAGAAAAGCAAAGACATTTGATATATTTGATCGTGATTTACTTGCCTCCTATGTTTTTGGACCCTGCACGTTTGTAGGTGCTTGTTCCAGTGAAATGATGTATTTCTCAGATGATGGATTATCATGGATTATCATCTATGAATGGCAGAGTGATTACCATCTCACTTATTTCAGTACTGTATCCATGATTTTCTACCATTGACCGGGGTATATTCCACCACACAATGTTCTCATTCAGATACCGTCCATTGAAATGGGGGATGTCCCAGCCAGGTTTGATGGGATTGGTATATTTATCCAAAAAAAAATATCCACATTAAATGCAATTTTCTATGCCATTACTGGTTGGTGGTTTGGAACATTGGGATTATTTTTCCATAAACAGTTGGGAATGTCATAATCCCAACTGACGAACTCACTCACTCCATCATTTTTCAGAGGGCTAGGGCTGGCTCAACCACCAGCATTTTCTATGCCACCAGGTTCTCATTCATTTTACGCCACAGTTTATGGATGCCTGGAATGGACTCTCGGACTCATGGACATCCCTAACTCCGCTCCAAGGTACATCAGTCCAGTGAGCCGCAGTGCTTGAGACCAGTGCAAGCGCCGTGAAAATGGGTGATTCGTTGCGTTTGTTGTCCCAAAGCATGGGGAAAACTCAATGGATTTCATCGAAATCAATGGGATGATTTTTTAGGACTCTACCCTCTGGTAAACTAACATAGCTATTGAAAATCACCATTTTTAATAGGTAAACCATCTACAAATCACCATTTTCAATAGCTATGTTAAATTACCAGAGGGTACCATATTTGAAGCCACATTTTGGAGACATATCCTTTTGCATAGCCCTTACATAGGCCTGAAAAACTGCGTGTGGGTGTGAAAAATATCAGCGTGGGTTATTTAGTGAGGACGTGCGGCCATTTTCAAAACTGGGGGAAGTGGCGCCGTTCTTTTTTTCTGCCCATGTGTGTTGACCAGGTGCATTGGTAGCATTTTTTGAAGCTTGTTTCAATTGAATTTGGGTTGAATTATTATGAATTAATTACTGTAACGAGTATTACAAGGGAACCATAGTCTTTTCAATGTTGTTTCCTTCGCCTCTCGGCATTCTTCGGGATGCCCAGTCTCCACGACTGTCCATTGCCCTGCAACTCACCATTGCCCAGCGGGGTTTGCGTCGTTTGAAAAATCCATTGCCGTCATGCGCCCGTCGCTGCTTCTTTTGACTTTGTGCTTCGGTCGCAGATGGAACTTGAGGTGGAGATGATGGGCAATGATCCCACCCCAGGAGGAATCTGAGAGAAAAACATAGAAAAACGGCCCGGTAAACGTTTACCAAAAACGGACTGGAAAGATCCAGCATTTTCAATGGGAAAATCCACTATTTCGACTGGGTCATTTCTTCAATAGCTATGTAACAGTCATTACCAGATGGTTTTCACATATTTCAAGATGCTAAGCCCGTTTCTGTGGGCTTTGATCCCCACCCAGATAATGTGTAACTCCCTATAACAACCAATCAAATGTTCATCGAAGTTCAGAATTTCTTAAGCGATCTTCGGGGTGGTCAAGCTGTCAAGCTTCGAGGTTGAATCGTCATCCCTTGTTTGTTGATAGGGACCAGTCTCCCAAGAATCCAAGGCTTCATAATTATATATATATATACATATATATACATATATATATATACATATATATATACATATATATATATATACATATATATACATATGTATATATATATATATATATATACATATATATATATATATATATATATATATATATATATATATATATATATATATATATATATATA
>Ga0126342_10000705_pt1 | contig 39896 bp, 42 predicted proteins | sample Cyp1metagenome_FD_92528 | JGI IMG/M metagenome (GOLD analysis project Ga0126342, IMG submission 92528) | Coral microbial communities from Lord Howe Island, Old Settlement Bay, Australia - Cyphastrea 1 metagenome | ecosystem: Host-associated > Invertebrates > Cnidaria > Coral ...
CTAGGTTGCTGCGTGGACGCAGATCGAGCTTTGGTGGATAAAAGAAGCTGTGAGGCGGCAGCTTGGAGGTGATAGGAAAGGAAACCAGTGATTCCCCAGGTGGCGCTACCCAATTCATAATATATATATATGTATATACAATGGATATATCATGAGAATATAGTGGGTATACATACCATTCATATGGTTTTGACACCAATTGATTGAAAAAGTCGCAAACCCAAACGATGAAAAACCATCCGAATTGGGCTTATTTTTTGGTATACCCGTATCACTGGGATGTTTTTTTTGTTTTATTAGACATAATATTTTCTTATGACCCCCAAATGGTTGGTTAATGTGATAGTTGATTTTATTGGGTTTACCACATTCGTCCATTTTAATGATCTCTTAATAGAGTACCCCATTCCATCCGCTGATCAATCATCATTATCCCTAATATTTGATGGCTGTAAATGGGGCGTTTGCCCCATTTTCAGACGTCATTTTCTTCAAAGGGATTTCACCAAGCTTGGAATCAATCTCTTCAAATTCCAAACATTTTTCAAATGGATTATGTTTATATTTTGTAAGGGACTTGAATTAACCCTCCAACAATCAAACGTGGCTTGCTGGAAAATCCCCTATTTCTAGCTAATTGTCCCATCCTTATCCCGTTATTATATATCACCATTACGATTCCATAAATATTCCATCATGGTTATATTCCCAAATTATTTGCTGGCTCTCAGGAAGCCCGTGGTGGCTGTGGTGGGGTCCCGAGTTGCGGCGATCGGATGGAACTGGCACTGTTGCATCATGGAACTTGCGATATGTAAACGAGTGGATTTTCCTTATGTAGGTTATATACAATATATATATATATACATTGATTATATTATATATAGATGTTTTATATATGATACTCAATATATATATATATATATATTTCCAGTGAATATAGGTTATACAGTTCTACCCTCTATCGTTATATAACTTGCTTGGGTTTGTCCAAAAAGGGGAAAGTCACACCAATTCAGTGCTAGTCCAGTGATCAATCACCACTTTCCCTGTGAATCGATGGCCACTTGGGTGCGAATAGCATTTCTTGGGGGTTTCCTAAAATATGGGTACCCCAAAATCATCCAAGTCATTGGACCAGTTTTAGTATTGAAAGCCATGGTGACTTGGATAGTTTTGGGGTACCTCCATTTTAGGACACCTCCATTTGTGAAGATAAGGGATCCCCAAGAATTCCTGTCCAGCGACAATGGCATATTCCCCAACATCACCTCACTGGGAGAGAACACCTGGCTATGGTATCCCAAAATGGCTGTTTTGAAGAAAACCGCTACTAATTTTAGGGAAGCAATTGGCTATTAAGCCATCCCATGTCAGTTTTCTTTGAAATTACCGCAATCAACCATGGCAACGGAAAATCCGGCATAGATGATTTCCCCAGCTCACAAAATCCTTATGCCGGGGATTTTCGTTTTTTTTTACCGGAGCGCAACCCTGACCAGCATCCGCCAGATCTATCGACGGAGTATGGCTTCCAACGCCGCAAGCCGAAAGTGCCGGCTTCGGCAGGCGGGCCTGTCCATGTGGATCCCAGGACAGGCAACACTGGTGCTTCCGAATGATTTCAAACATATTTGGCGGTTTGGCGGTTTGTTTTTTTTACATTCCCCAAAAGGTGCAGAAGTACATGTATCACACATATCTATATATATAATATTATACATATATATATATAATATATATATATATATATATAATATATATAATATATATATATATTCTACATATACCATATATGACATATATATATATAGATATATATATATATTATGTTATATAATTTATGTGAAACCATCAAAGCCCCGTGGCGCCGATCCATCCCCTCAGCGCCGAGGCCAACAGAGTTCCATTCTCCTCCAGTGGTCGGAGCTACCGATCGACGCTGACCCCGTGGCGCACGGCAAAAGTCACGTGGGACACTTCGGGCAGGAGCCGTTGGGACTGGGCAATGGAAGGGTTATTTGGGTATGGATCAATACCATTCAATACATATGAAAATACCATTTTTAGGGTGATGAACATCCATAAATCCCAGCTATTTTGATGTGAACTACAGGGGTACAAGGTTTTGACACACTGCCATTTCTTAAAGGACTGGTTCTGAAGCTTATTCTGGTCAACAAAAGTCAAACACTTAAATAATTTTTGAGAGAATGGGATTCGATACAAGAAAAACAACATACCTGGAGATTGGGATGAGACTATTGAGAAAATGTCAACAATAATAGGGGCATCTTAGGGGTCAAGAGCGATGGGAGCCGACCAATGAAACATAGGGGACCTCACCAATCGAGAAATGGCAAGATAAGTATGGGAAGGATATGTGACCTGGTTTAAGCGCTGCAAAGTCTGAGTTCCTGCATTGCTTATTCCCAATCATCACAAGAGGAATTGAATCCGCATCTAAATTTTGAGGGACCTAATTGGTCTGGAGTGAAGTTCCATAGCTGTGTTTGATCAGACGTGGGCACAAGACATTGAATGAACAGCAACAGTCTGATGAGAAAAAGCAGTCACTACCTGGAGAGATGAGCAGAGTTGTTTTGGTGTGTCCATGGCAGATTTTGGATGTCCAAACATTTTTGGAAGAGTTTGTTGAAAATCCTATCCATTCTGACGACAGCTACTCTGCCAGGCTCACTAGCTGTCATCCTGGTACAAAGGTTTGGTATCGCCCTACGAGCCATGAAAAAGATACAGCCGTTCTTTGCTTGTTACAATGGGCGAAGAACATCTTGGTTCCATGCGGGTTGTTGTAACTCATGATAGGGATAACTCTGATAACTCTTAACTAACGTGTGTAATGCGAGAAGCAGGCAGTCGTTTTTTTTTTTTTTCATTTTTTTTCATATTTATCATGGCTCCATCAACAATTGCCGCCTTCCGAAAAAAAAACACAGGACTCGCAGCAGACGTTGGACTGTTTGCAGATGAAGCGGTGCGGAGGTGTCGAAAAAGGGCTCACATTTGGGGTATCTGGTACTGACGACGCCTACTAGTCCACCAATCTATTCAACAGTATGAGTTTTTTCATGTTTTTTGCCATTTGAGTTGTACATATTTATTGGTTATTTAAAGCAATTTATTTCAAAATTCTGTTATATTATGTTGCAAACTGGTTCAAATGTTAAATACAATATGTTGTTTTCAATATGTTTTGATAGATTTAATATATGTGCCGTTTAAGATCTAGTATATTTAATATATATATATATGCTATTTAAGATATAAGAGGTATAATATAATATATATACACACTAAATTACTATATGAACACATTTTTTATTATTATTATACCACATTAAATATAGAGATATATCAAATCATTTAATGTACATAATATAATATATATATGTATAATTTTCAATATATATATAGTTTACGTATATATTATATATCAGATACGTTGAATCATATATATATATACACATGATATATACACTATAGTATAGACGTGAAATATTTTAAGCTACTTATAACATATATATAGACATACATTCTATAATGATATAGTGTAATACATGTTTAACATAATATATATATATATACATCATATATTAGATACTACTTATATTAGATATGATATATATCTTATGATGTGCATATGTATTTTAGGCATTAGATAATATGTTAGAAATTATATATACTATCTAAAAGAGATATCAGTCATATTAGATATTATAGATAATATATATATATATATACACACACTATATATAGATTGTAGAGATATATCAGAACCCATTGGAGATGTCTTGTTTGCAACCCCCATGAAAATTAGAAAAACACACCCCAGACTAGTGGCAAATTTAACGCGTCACCGGCAGGATACACCAAGAGTCCCAGGACGAATGCAGCTCGCTGCGGGGAGTGCCCTATCGTTTCGATTGATTCGAATGGTGTCACTCTCGATTCTCCAAAAACAAAATGGCGGATAAGTGGAATCTCTATTATGAATATTGAAAACACATGTTTGAATATTGGTATACACCATTGGAATATACACATTTTGTTAATATCAATATTATTTTATATGAATATTGAAAAACACATGTACAATCACACATTTGACAAAAAATCAATGGCGCGATTCCGGCTCCAAATGAGCTTCGTTTGTTGATCCACCAGGAGTGCTACCAGTCCAGTCCCCGACTCCAGTTCCTTGGTGATTGAAGAAATGGGGCCCTGGAGAGTTTGGCGTTACCCTCTGGTAATTTGTTATATAGCAAACTGGAAAATCACCATGTTTAAGAGGTAAAGAACAACTATTTCGACTGGGCCATTTGAAAAAATAGCTTTATATGTATGTTTACCAGAGGGTACTCATTTTAGCAAAAGCCATCCCCTTCCTGATAAACATTTCAGTGACCCAACACCTGTCAAGCCGCGCCGAGGCAGGGTGAACGTGGAGGCACTGAGGGTCTGATTTCAGGGTGCTTCACTCATCACAAAGGCCTGATTTCAGGGTGACCTGTCACCAGATGTTGCCACTCTGATGTCATGTCACCACCATGTAGCCACAGATTCCAGTTGATTCTTGGATGTAGATACTGTACTATTTGTAAATAAACACCCCAAAAAATATATTTATACACATTAAATAGATATTGTAAATAAATAAGTAAGTCAATAAATAGATAAATAACTAAATACATCATAAAGCAATTAAATAAATGAATATATATATATATATATCGATAGATTGATTGCAAGCATTGGATGTCAAGTGCAGGACATGCGTCCTCCTGTGTTATGTCAAGAGGAGGCCTTGGGGGGCGTGGGTGAAATGGGCCAGGCTAAGTCATTTTGGATGGTCGAATGGTCAAAAAACATAGGAGAGATTATGTCTGGGGATACAGTGAACCTACAGGATGAATCATTTTTTTCATCTCTATCTAGTTGGCTTCAAATATTTTTCACGATGATATAGTTGATATTCAAACATTTCTTTTTTGGGAACCAGCAAACATATGTCTGATTGGTGGTTTGGAACATGAATTTTATTTGTCCATTTAATTGGGAATAATCATCCCAACTGGCTATTTTTTTCCATATTCACCACATATTAACCACCACATATAATAACCATATATTAACCATTTAATTGGGACTGTCATCATCCCAACTGACTTTAACTCCAGAGGGGCTCAACGGCTCAAGCACCAACCAGGTCCGAGCCGGTATGGCTCGCCGCGGGGGACGAGGCTCAGCCTGCGCAATTTCGCGCAAGATGGGTGTGGTGAAGTGGTAGAACTGGGAAAAAACCATTGCAGATGGGGACAGATCTGTCTTCTCAAGAATTTTACTTTCTTTTTTTTGCAGTGGTACAGTATTTGATCGAAGATTGGCCATGATTCATGATTGATGTCAACAGAAAATTGCACTTTAATGAAGAAACATAGAGATTTGATTGGTAAAATTTGGGATCTAAATTAGTCTAAGTAAGGGATAACCACAGGGATCTGACAGCTGAGCAAAAAGGGGAGCCTTAGATCCCATATGTGCCATGGTCAAAGTTGGACTACATACCGATATTGGTGGATGGTCTTATCACTTACTGTATCACCATAAAAAACGGGAATGATCGTGACCACTATAAGGATTCATAGCAATGGTGGGATAGCCATTGTCGATTTATATCCATTTATCATTAATTGTTGGTTACCCTCTGGTAAACGTTTACATAGCTATTGAAAATGGCAATTTATAGTGAGTTTTCCCATTAATAGCATGGTGGATCTTTCCATAGCTATGTAAACGTTTACCAGGCTGGGTATATACCCATTGTATTCCTATCCCTATCGCTTGTTGCTAAAATCCCAGCTCTGAATGGCACATGGGGGTATCCTCCCAGCTCTGCCGCAAACTCCGAACCACAGTTCGAAGCACATCTCATGAACAGTTGGATGCAGAATAAGTGTGTAATTGCATATCATATTATATATATAATGCATATCAGCTACAGATGTGCATACATGGAGGAAAACACCAACACCAACACCAGCAGCAACAACAACAACAACAACAACACCAACAACAACGTCACCACGACGTCGCTAGAAATGATGGTTTTGAGGAAATGGGACACTCTCCCAATGGTGGATTGATCAATCAAGGTGATTAGTTTAGGCCAAACCATGTTTCCAAAGTTCCTATGACTTATGATATGAATATTTGAAAGAAAAACATGTTTCAATAGAAACACATGTTTCTATACTGTACTTAAGTGATCTTCAGTGTACTTTCCCATAAAAAATGATGCTTCTCAGCATCTCTGGACCGGGCGTTACGAGCGTCACAGGTCTGCGCGCGACCTTGCCGAACCAGACCTTGAGGCCAGAGTCCCTAAAAAATGGGGGAACCCTGCGAAACCAATCAGAAGGGGGATATGTAATGTTTATATATGATTTTACATGTATGTATAGTGGGATGTAGTGGGATGTAGTGGGATGTAGTGGGATATATATATATATATATATGTATATATACATATATACATATACATCTACTGTATATGGCGGGATATTGTCATGGGATGAGATGGGATAGAATGGGGAATACAGTCGGATATGCGGCCGACAACATCATATACACTGGAGAGAAAATGGACGTATATGTTTATATAGCTCAATACTGCGGATTAGGATTTGTGGCGAAATCGGGGATCTTGACCATTTTCGGGCCATCAAATAACGGGGCATATGATGTTCTAAACAGGGGACTTGGCTCTTGCATCAACTGAGTTTCTGAGCCGAGGGAATGGGGCCTCTAGACATTCCCAAAGCCAAAGGATGGTGATGTTTGGAGGGAATCATTCCATGGACAGCAAAGAAATTTCAGGTCTGTAACGCTAAAATCCATGGATTTTCCATCGCCCATCTACCAGGACCCCTGAATGATGTGGCTTTGTCTGAAAATATACTAGCCCATTCCATCCATTGGGTTAATCCAATGGTTAAAATCCTCACTGTCCCAGTGAAACTGCCAGAAATTGGGGCTCAATTCCCCATTTTCAGGTACCAACCGCATTTCTTTACAGTGATGACATCCGCAGGTCCTGTCAAACCAGCCCAAGAGATGGTCCGCTCTACGCATCTCGGCCATGGGTTAAAAAAAATGGCGACCCCCAATTTTTGGGGTACCAACGGTTGATATCCATTAATATCCCATTTCCAATCCTAGAATGGTGTTGATACATCGATTTCCATAACATACTAATTGTGTGTTGGTTGGATGTCTTTTTCGCTGTTGAAACTGATCAACTTTGGGGGGGTTCTGTTTTACAGAGGCGAGAGGAGCTGTTGTGCCGATCATAATGGCTGACATAGCTATTGAACATGGTCATAGAAATAGTGAATTTTCCCATGAAACATGGTGATTTCCCATAGTTATGTGACAGTTTACCAGAGGGTATCATGATCTCAAAAGATGAGGCATTTATTTTAAACATGTTTCTCATCCAGAACCATCCCGTCATGGAAGTGCCAGCCCTTCCCAGTTCGGTTCCCCACAGGATGATCTCCGAGTCGAGAAGCACTTACCCAGTCGAGGTGGGAAGAAGGTCTGGATCCCAGGGATCGACTAAGTCGTCTTGGTGAAGGGTTTTTGTGGATGTTTATGGAGGATATACCCTCTGGTAATGGCTGACATAGCTATTGAAAATGGCCATAGAAATAGTGGATTTACCCATTAATCATGGTGATTTTCAATAGCTACGTTAAATTACCAGAGGGTAACATGATATGGATCAATACCTATGAAAATACCATTTTTAGGGGGATGAACATCCATTTTAACCCAGCTATTTTGATGTGAACAGAAGGGGGATAGGGTTTTGACCCATCCCCATATAGTTATACTAACTATGGTTAAGGGGATTTATAAACCCACTTCAAATCTGGGGGAGCCCACCCTGTACCTTTGGTACGGGTCATGGCTTCGGGCCATCCTTTGTGTGTCACTGTTGCCGGTGTCCTGGCTTTAGCTTTAACAAGCCACAACGCAACCCCGGAAAGATACAACAGTTCCATACAGTTCCTATGGAAATCCTATGGAAATGATATGATTTTTGTATCATTTTTGTATTTTTGGAGGTTCCTCTAATGTATCACTCAAATTCTCCATAGTGTCAACCCTGGACATACCTGGATTGTGGTTTAGTAGTGGGTTACTCCAAAGTGGTGAAGATCTGCTACTAAAACGGCACCCTCAACTCAAATAGACAGCGCATGGGTTTATCAATCCGGAGTCGATGCCCAAAGATGCCTCAAGCAGCCCAGATTTCCGCTTGCACCACTTGACTGCAAAGCTTTTGGCAGCCAAAAAAAGGGGTATTTGTGAGAAGATTCCACTGGATCAGCCCATCACTGGATTTGTGGGGTCTCTATCTGTGCCCCTGATTCTGGCCCGAACCCCCCCAATTCTTCACTATGGCAGATCAGCCAAGATGTTTCAAGACATTCCGCCATGGTTTCACTGTCGGGAGCTGGGGGAATTCACCAAGGCATTTGAGAACGACTAGTCCAAAGCGCACTCACTTTTTCCTTTCATCTGCAATCCACCCATTTTGGGGGGCAACATCCACAGCAGATCGTAGCATATCACAGCCATTGGTCGAAGCTCCACGTGATACGTGGCCGTGCCCATGCAGCTTGCCGCCCCTTCCACATCGTCGGGCCTTGCGCTGCCGCGGACGCTGGAACGCGGGAAGACGCGACAGGTGCAACCAAGAACCATCATGGTGAAGTCTTGGAGCTATGGCGAATGAGGATACAATAAATTATTACAGAAACAATATAACATAAATAACAATGATAGTATATATACATATATACATACACATAATATATATATATATACACATCATATATATATAACTAGATAATATATTGTATGATATACATATATATGTATATTATATATGATTGTATATGTCATATACATATATATATATATATACATACACATATACACACTGGACTACCACCCGTGAGTCTGATGTCCTCACACCACTCTTGGGTTCATGCAACTATTTTTCGTCGCCACATTCGGTATGGCGACCCCATAAAAGCCATAGCAATGGACACAACACATGGGCAATTTTTTAGTATGAAAAACCATCCATTTTTGGTGTTGATCATCCCCAAACGTTCAATCCATGATGAGTTTGCCAAGAGTTTTGAGTGATTTTGCCAACCGCCCAACATCCACAGCCGTCTCTGTCCAGCTAGGATGGCAGCTTCTCCCAGTCTCTGTCCAGGAGAATGCGGAAGTTGGTTGGAATGGATATGTCCAAAGATTACCCGCAGAATCTGAGGGTTTTTCCATGTTTTTTCAGAATAGCCTCTGGTTATGACTAACATAGCCATGGTATAGATGGCCCATAGAAATAGATGATGTTCCCAGCTATAAACCTCCATTTATTTACGGGATTTTCCATGGCTATGTTAGTCATAACCAGAGGGTAAATCATAAATCCCATGATTTTTGGTTCTTCAGATGGCCGCGGCTCCCCGTTGGGACCAACCGGGACCGGTTTAGAGCCGTACCATTGGGAGGACTGTGGCAGCAAGCCTGGCAGTCTGGAGGCTTTGGAGGGTTTGGGGGAATTTGGTGACACGAAAAACCCGGAAAAAGCCGTGATTTTGCCAGCAAGAAGTGGAATAATTCATCATTTCACCCAGAAAAAAACGGTAGAAATGGGAGAAATTCAGGAAACACTATGGGTCTTGCAAAGGGTGGGACATGGAATCACATGAAGTACACGAGAAGTCTTCCAAAAAGGTCATTTTTAGGTCCATGGCAGGTCTGCTCAATCGATCTTCAGGAGCCAATGGATGCTGGACGCTGAGAGATTACCTGGTAACAGAACATCACCAGTTATAGATATCCCGTGATATCCCAAAGATGAGGAATTTCCAGTGTCAAGTGAGAAAATTTACGCTGAGAGTGTAAAACTCAACTGCTTGGTGGTGACTGGAACCATGGAAGTTTATGACTTTTTCATCATATTGGGAAGGTCATTTTTTCCCAACTGACGAACTCCATCATTTTTCAGAGGGGTATACCATCAACCAGTTAATGTTCATTATTCAACAACAATTCTTCTATGCTTTGAGTCCAGCTTCTGGAGTTCATCAGCTGGATATATTTGACACCCTAGAGAGAGTCATGTTACGTGACAGATAATATCTGTGTAGCTACCTATCTGGCTATCTATCTTTCTGTTTTTCTTCCTTTCTTGCTTCTAATTCATCCACATACTCATCCACGTATTCATCCGCATATCCATCCCTTTTTTGTGGATCTGTTAAACTTTGAAAAGACTCACAAGTACACAGCTTGGCCTTGTCACGAGGGGCCACCGGAGCCAGCGCGATCGCTGGACAAAGCTGGGCGCAATGCGACAGGAGGTTTCACAGATTGTGGAGCAGGACCAAAAACACCAAGGGTTGACGGAAGATTGACGGATAATATCCCCAATTTGGATCTAAATGGGAATGGATCAACACCTATTATTAATTATCCTACTAGTATTATACATTTTACTTAAGAGAGGAAACAGCAGAAGCACGCGTATGTTGGAGACGAATCACGAATCATCCGGCGGCATGTCGCTCAAACATGGAGGTTGGGCCCACCACCATTGGAAATTCGGCAACCAAATAGCAGGAGTTTAGTGACCGAACATAAGGACGGACATTCCTAAACAATGGAGATGTTAACCAAAAAACCAACATGAATCAGGAACAAGTGGGACTTTGCTGAATAGTTCTGCTCCTGTTGAACATGAAGAACATCAGAGAACTGTACTTTTGCAAACATGGCAGTGTCCAAACATGAAGACTTGTCAAACACCTGACAGGAGGATCTGTAGATCAGTTAATGTCAACCCTGGATTAATAAACCCCAAACGGTTGTTTAATAAACCCCTATGACTATTGGGGGAATACCCCCTATTGACTAAACATATGGCACTGTAAAATCTCAGTCTTCGACAGGCAAGTCATCTCCAATCCCGCTGTGGATGTGTCTGTGGGTGTGTCCGAAAATAGCTGCCAAAAACCAACCATTTAAAAGGCCAGTTTAAACCCCAAAAAACACATTTAACTAGGGGAACATGATGATTTTCACCAATGGATGGCGTTTTTTCACGTATATTTTCAGACAAAGCCAGATAGGACCAGTTTAAGCTCCATTTTTGTTGCTTAACCCATTGATTTCCCCCTTTTTGGAGTTCTGGGATGCTATAGGAGATCCCAGAGGTGCCAGTGAAGGTGCTGGTGGGCCACTTGGCATCCATGGTAGATGAATCTTGGAAAACTGGATGTTTCCAGCACACAGACTTGGATGTTTCCAGCTGTTGGATATCATCCAATGATCTCAAAGTTGTTTGTGATGTATGTTTTGACGACAAGGTGGTGATCAAACGGCAACAGCATCAAATATCGCAAAAATCGCATAGATCCATTGCGCAAAGGTGAAACTCCAGATCGAGGAAAGTGCCTGTTGGCAGCTGAAGATGTGCGACCAGGTGCCAGGGTGTCAACATTTGGTGGTTGGAGCATGTGGAATTTAACAGCAGGGATCACATCAATGGGGTACTTCTTTGTTCCTTGGTGACTGTGACTTTCCTTCGATTTCGACAAGTTTTCCATCCAATTCTGGGACTCAGCTGCACACCCAACCATCAGTTCACACATCTAGCTGCCAGGGGAGCTGTTGTTGCTGGAAAGACCAGCACTAGTGCATCAGCTGAACGCCCAAGTCACTACAGAAGGCGGGAGCGAAGTTCGCTGAAAAGGTCGAGGTGGAAACTGGCAACTCGCCCTGATGGGTCCCAAATGGGACTGCAAAACCTCACCCTTTTGGGGCTTTCGTTCCAGCCATGTAAAAACAGGGTCATGTCACTTGCCCTTTCCACTGGAAGTTTAGTACCTCATATCTCGTAGCTGTCGTAGCTGTTCACAGTAAACTTCGTAAAGCCTCAACGTTCACTGCAGGTGTTGAGAAGATTATAGCAGCCTTTGAAGAATTGCCCAAATCCAATCAGGATGCTATTGGCAGCGCCCCGGCTCGCAAATGGTGGATTTCTTCGATGTCTTTTTGATGGTTAATGATGGTTGATGATGGTAATTTAGTACTAATTAATCTCAAGGGTTTCTAAGGTCGGATTGATTTTATCGATTTTCTCCTTTCTGAGGTATTGAAACTGAGAAATATTGAGAAAACGTAGGACATTTATGGACATTTGAGACGTTGGTCTCATTGGTGGCAGGACGTATTGCATTGGCTGGCCCATAAATTGACCGGAAAGATTCGACCTATCCGAGATGAAGATCCAGCCATGGCGCTGAGGTTTGTTCTGTCCAGAGGGCCTGGTGCAGTCGCTGAAGAATTCCCAAGGGAAGCCCGGCCACAATCAACCCCAACAACTGGAGATGCCCCAGCCATGACCAGGTGTGTGTGTGTGTGATGTTGAAGCGTGTTGAAGCGTGTTGAAGCCTTGGACATTGGTGTTATGGTCAATGGCTATCAATGGCTAGGGTATGCTAGGGTTATACCAGGGGGTAGATTGCCGCGGCCCCATTGATCGTGGTTCATGTGCTCATCTTCGTAAATGCAAAAAGTAAAGTTTCCAAGAACGGTGGATGTCCTCTCTGGTTTTGGATCTGATTGAATATTTACCCAGCCGCATATCAATCCCAAGCGATCCCAAGTGATCAACGCTTTTCAAGATCTTCAGGAGATGATAGGGGGCAAAACCAGATCTTGGCTGCAATCTCTCCAGCTGGGCTGTTGCTGCTTTTGCTCCGCACCATGACTTTCTCAATGAGGAACGGACTCACTCAACACATAGAATCAAAGGTTGCACAGGGCTGCCGATAGTTTAGCAACCCATCCCATTCCACCTGCGCTGCTTCTGCAATCTCTACCTACCTGAGCTACCTTTCCCAGTTATGGTCTCCGGGTGACAATGACGCTGGGCCGCCCCTCCAATGGGTTTTAGAAAGAATCAAATCTGGTTGCGTCCAACATAACTGGATGAAGGGGACTATTTCCAGGACTCCCGACTCCATATCCTATGATTTGCTGGTAGAAAGATGTAGAAAGTAGAAACATCTAAAAACTGGTAGGAAACATGTAAAGACCCTATGGTATGCACCGAAAACAACTCCTAAAACCTGGCCCGAGGTACCTGGAAGCCTCGCCGGAGCAGCAGAAGCTGCTGGGCACGTTGAAGCTGAACAGTGTGCAGTTGAGGAGTGCCTCTGCAGTTGTGAGAAAAACCGCAAAAAAACCGCAGTGCTGTCCTATTTCTGGAACAACTTGGAGGGATGACACCTTATCAAGAACTGGTCAAGTTTTAATGATACCCAAATGATGGTGAGATATGGTGAGTATGGATGGGAAACTTTGAACTTGACATCCATCAGTTCATCAGTTTTGAGCCGACAACTCGTCCGTTCCCACTGGTTGATGCAAACGGAGAACTCTCCGTTTCTCGAGGCGCTCCGGGTGCGGGCGTCTTCGTGACGCTGAGCCGCGCCAGTCACAGCTGCAGACCCAGCAGCTGCTTCTTCTTTCACGAGGAGATCATTCCATAGTGAAGTGTTGAATGGAACCAAATGAGCTATGCCCTAAATAAAAGGTGGTATCTCTCATGAAAAATGGGGAGATTGAGCCGAGACTAATATGATTTGCTGGGGACAAACTGTACGGTGAAAGAGCTAATATGATTAATATGGAGATATTGAAGCAATGCAGAACTGATGGTGTTCTTTTTGAAGATGCGGCTAACCAACTAGATGGGATTTGTTTCACAATGCGGTACTTAAGGGATTGGTTTTTAGGGGTTCATCCTTGTCATCCTCGATTGGATATACCCAACCTGGTTATGACATTCACAGTTTGCCATGGAAAGATCCACCATTTTTAATAGGTAAACCATCTATTTCTATGTGTCATCTATACCATGGCTATGTTAAATGACCAGAGGGTAATTATTGAAATCACATACTCGGTCGCCAGGTGCTTCTGAACAATGTGGGCCATTTGATGGGAATTGGGGAGCCGAAATGGCGCTTGGCAGGACATGTGCGGCTTGAAGGCTTTGCGACCCATCCAAAAGGGAGAGGACAGGATACGGGGCACATGGGGCACAGGGGTTTCTCAACGCTTCGATGGCGACAATTCAGACATCTCTTGCAACTTGTTGGAAGCCTGAATGGGCTTGTCTGAAAATTGGGTACACCTAAATCCACATACCCCCTGGTAAACATACAAAAAACTATGGAAAATCACCATTTTTAATGGGAAAACTCACTATAAATAGCCATATTCAATAGCTATGTTAAATTACCAGAGGGTAAATCCACTAGTTCATCATCATAATCATCCTCATCTTCATCCCCAGTAACATTTCCATTTGGGGGTTATACTGTACCGTATACTGTGCCCCAGTTTCCGACACAACCAATAGATCAGGAGTGGACTCTGGGGTCATTGCGTGACTGCTTTGATTGTGCTGGTTCAAGCCGTCAGCGCATTTCGATGTGAACAACCGCTCAGGTCCTGAGTTTGGGATCTCAAATTCCAGGGTGGAAACAGGCAGGAAAAAGGCCTGAAGATTTAGATGAATGGGAACGGTTCAATCATAAGTACAAGAAGGAACCGCTTGAGTCATGATTACTTGCTTCTGGCAGACACAATTTGACGATCTTTGAGGTTTCAATCGCATTGATGGGGTCCGCCACTCGAAAGTTTTGATCTGCTGGGTGAATCTGACAACGTCTCAATCACGCCCAAGGACAATTCCCACGAAAAGTAGGATACCATTCTATATAAATTTCTATATACATATAATTTGTTTATAATATCAGTACATATCAGTTCATGTCATCGGTATCAGTCTATATAACATTATATAACTATGTATCTACATATATAAAAGCAGATGTAAGATGATATAAAGCCCCAGAGTATCATATCACTTGATGCCTGAACTATCAACTTTTTGCCCGTCCATCCAGCGTTTGCAATGTCGCGTCTGCCCGGAAGGGTGTGTTTCAACATCCATTTACTCAGTGGCCGAAGCGAGTTTGTATCTCTGCCGGAATCGGGCACTTTTGCTGATCTGAAAGAAGCGGCACAACGAATCTTGCTCGTTTTTTTTTTTGGTTTCTCCCCTTCCAAAATCATTTTTAAGCCCCATAAAAGCCCCCATCCTAAGCTCTGGTCGGTTTATCTTCGTTTGGTTTTTTTCTATCTCAGTTGGGGTTTTTTATCATCCCAGATCGTCCAGACCAAGGAGTCTTCAAGCTGGGATTTCTACAGCTCTGCACAGCCGATGGCTCTTTCTTGGATCTCAGGATGATGGTTCAGGAGAAAAATCCCCGAGCGAAGTGAGATCTACCATCTGGTTATGACTGACATAGCCATGGAAAGATCCACCATTTTTAATAGGTAAACCATCTATAAATAGGCCATTTTCCATGGCTATGTTAAATAACCAGAGGGTAAACGGTGAGTCCTTCTTGAACCCAGCGAAGTTCTTCTTGAGACGCGCTTAATGTTATATCAGTTATATCCACAGTTTGTCTTGCTTGAACCATCTTGAATCCCCCATTTTTTTGGTTGAATCCACAGTACCCTCTGGTAAACTCGCATTTTTCTATGGAAAATCACCATTTTCAATGGGTAACTCCACTATAAATAGCCATTTTCAATAGCTATGTCAGCCATTACCAGAGGGTTTTTCTCCCAACTGCTGGTGAAATCCCCTGTAGACATCGCCAGGATGCAGGTCCTGAACTCCGCGATCTCTATGCGGCAAGGATTTCACCGCACCTGGCAGCCACCCAGAACGCCTTTGCATTGGGTTTCTGGGTTTCCATGTTTGATTTTGTGTGGGTTTTCCCGTGGTTTATGGGATATGGTGTTTAAAACATTTTAAAACTGATATCAAGAATGTTTTTTTACACATAGATCTTGTTTTGCACCCTCCTATTTGGTGCGCTTATTGCAGAATGTACACGACTCCACTTGGACGACCATCAATGGCCAAGAGTTCATTCGTACCCATCGTGGAACTCGTCCAGGTTCACCCATTGCGGACGCCATTTTTCACTACATCATGTATGACTTTTCACTGCAGCTCCGGGCATACCTTGATGATGCAGGGCACACAGCGTTTGTACGTTCTCGGCTGCAGATGGAAGTTGACATGATTATTTGGAGTGATGACCTTGCTGTTCCCATTGTCACGGCCACCGCAGCTGAGCTGTTACCTGCATTGCTCGACATGCTCACCTTTGTCAAGAGGGAGTTTGCTGCCCGTGGGTTCCGCATCAATCTTGCCAAGGGCAAGACTGGCATTGTGGCTACCTTTTGCGGTACGGGAGCTGCTGACATTCGACGACTATTTCAACTCATCCCACAGCCGGGCATCATGCACCAATTTGAGGAAGGGGACACCCAGTTTGTCCATATGACACCTACGTACCGACACCTGGGCACCCTCTACACCTCGGACCAGCAACTCGACGCTGAGATAGCATCCCGCATTGGTATTGCTGTTTCTGCCTTCGAACAGCTGCGTCGTGGGCTATTAGCCAACAGACATCTTCCCCAAAGGTTGCGACTTCAACTTTTTCGATCCCTTGTCCTGTCCAAGCTCTACTTTGCAGCTGGTACGTGGCATACGCCGACTGGACGACAATGTGACCGCCTTCGAGCTGCCCTAGCACGTATGCTGCGGAAGATGCTTGGACCCACAAACCGTGGTCTTTCCGGCCCACAGCTTTTGGCTAGCGCTGATGTTCAAGAACCTCGAGTCCACATTGCGATGGAACGTTTGCTGTATGCGCAGCGAGTGTTCCACCATGGTCCGGCATTTTTGCAACTCATGTTGCACTCAGAAGCTTCACAATGTCCATGCTCCTGGCTAGAGGGACTGCGCTATGATCTGGCATGGCTTCATGGCGTTGAAGCTACAGCCGACCCCATCCTGATTGCCACTGATCTGACTGCCCTTATTGATTATTGGCAGCGTGACCCAGGGCGCTGGAAGCACCGAATCAGGCGTGCTGGTATTCGGCATCTTTTTCAGGAGGGAATGATCCGTGAAGCCCAACAATGGCATGCGGACATTTTTGCAGTACTACGCCAGAGAGCCTTCACCTTTCAGCCTGATCCGACCTGCCTCCATGTGCAGGAGTGCCTCTATCAATGCCCTGATTGCCCACGCTGGTTTACTACACCCCAAGGAGTGAGTACGCACAGACGAAAGGCACATGGAGTCTATTGCCCTGAGCACCACTTATTGGACTCAGCGACATGCCCAGCCTGTTTGACATACCTGTGGAGCACTCAGCGCTTACAGCAACATTTGGCCTATATGCCGAAAGATGGTTCTCCCAACGCTTGCTTCGCCTACCTGCAGACGATTGGGTATGCGGTTACATATTCTGCTGAGCATCTGCCCCAGGCATTGACTGGGCAATCCAGACGGGATGCCTTGCCTGTCGCTGGTCCTCATGGGTGTGGTTCCACTGCAACTGACCGGCGCCTTGCAGCTCTAGTTTCAGAACGAGATACACTTGCAGCCGAGTACTTTGAGTACATGCAACCTGATTCTGTTCTTGATGCTGGAGCTCGTCTGGGTGACCTCCTGACCTCAGTCACCCGAAGATGGTATCATGATTTTGTGCAAGCCTCCTACTGCTTTGAGGATGTGGAGAGACCGCAAGACAGATGGATCGATGTGATTTGCAAGCTTCCTTCGGCTTATGAATCCTGGACTGCTCGCGTCTTCATTTTATGGGGACGCCATGTTCTCCCAGATTTGCTTGCAGAGCTCCTTGATGGGGAAGCTGAAGCTTATTTGGACAGAGAATATGCAGATCTTGTGAACGACTTCGATGAGTACCAGATGGAGGAACGTTTGCGCAAGTTGGACCGCCTAATTTGGCAGGCCACGCTTCGTCCTGAAGCTCCCGAACCACATCGGCCAGTCCGACCTCCTCAAGAAAATGCGAGGCCACGTTCGCTGCCGCAACTTGAGGTAGTGCGTCTCTTTGACAAACAAGAACAATGGCAACAAGATCTTGGGCGTGTGAGATGGGAGGATATGCCGCAAGATCCTTTTGTGCCTCTTGTGCCTGGGTTAGCTCCGCGACCAACGTTTATCATTGTCCACCTCTTCGCTGGAAGGCGTCGTGACACCGACTTTCATGCATGGTTGGATCAATGGGCTGAACGTTGGAATGTTACCCTGACGATTTTGTCCTTGGACACGGCAATTTCGCCGGTCCTGGGCAATCTTGACTGCAGATCTGAGACCTGGCAGAAGATTCAGGAACTTTATCTTCAAGGACTCGTCGCAGCCACGCTGTCAGGGCACCCTTGCGAGACGTTCTCGTCCGCACGATGGACGCCACCCCCTGAAGGACACCCTGAGCACAAATGGCCCAGGCCACTTCGTACTGCTATGCAGCTCTTTGGCCTGGACCATCGGACCTTCAGAGAGATGCGACAGACGCGCATGGGCACAGCATTTTTCCTCCAGACGCTCTGGACCTTTGCGTGCCACCTGGCATATGGGGGGTTCTTTATCGAAGAACATCCTGGAACTCCCCAACAAGCTGTGCATCCTTCGATATGGAAGAGCTCTATCATGAAGGTGATTCGCCAACATCCTGATGTGCGATTCCACGAGATTGGGCAATGGCGATTTGGCGCAAAATCGGTCAAGCCGACCGGATTGTTGACGCTGCGGCTCCCCTACTTCCTGAAGGATCTCTACAAGCACGCTGACGCTGAGGCCAAGCGTCCTACGGTGCACGCCATTGGGCTGGACGCTGAGGGGGCATTTAGGACTTCCTGCCACAAGGAATATCCACCCCGGCTTTCAGCCGGATTAGCAAACGTGGTTGGATCCCAGCTGCTGCGCACCAGGCGCATGAATCTGGTCCGAACCACCACGGATGTGCCACTTCCCCTTGCCAGATGGGTCACGGAGGTTAGCCGTGACAGTACAGTTGTCAGAGCGGCCCAAACGTGGCTGCCTGACTACCAAGGGTAGAAGTTTTTGGCATTAATTAGAGAGCGTTGCATGCCGGCTGCAAGGAACTGACCTTTGTCCGCCAGTGAAGTGAAGTGAAGAAGATCTTGTTTTGTTGCTTGAAGTTGCTTGACTTTGCATATGTCTGGCAATAGTTTGGGTTCACCATCCCAACAAATTAGGGGTCAACATCCCAAATATATAGACAGGATCCTTAGGGTGAGTGAGATGCTGGTTAAATCTCCTTCCTTGCACCTTATTTTTGGGGTAAACTGTTATTACTGTAAACTTTGTCTCACATTTGTCTAAATCATGCTCTATCCAAGCATCTTTTTCACATGTTTTTTCCCTGACAATGTTGGCACTGCAATGACATGTCCAATTTTTGGGTGCGCACAAATACATATGGCTGGTTGAATCCTGATTTTTCGCGCAAAAGATGTGCATCCCCCAACCACCAGGGACCACATCGCCTTCCCAGGGAGCACCGGTGGCGTGGTCACCTGGGGCGCCTCGCAGGGCGGTTTCAGCTCCGAGCAGTTCCGGGCGCTGGGTGCCCCACTGCGTCAGCTGATGGCCACGCAGAGCGCCTTTGGGGCGCTGGCGGAGAACGGGCGCGTGGTGACGTGGGGCGAGGACATGGATGGAGGTGGAGTCGGCATGGGGCGCATGGATTGCGCATGGGGCATGATGCATGGGGGATGGGGATGTTTTTGTATTGGGGATGTTTTAAAGTGATAAAAACGACTAGAAATTCAGGTGATGTTTTAAATACTACAATTCTTGTCGGCATCTTTCTTGTGATTGATGGGGTTTCATTGGGATAGAATGGGGATATGTAAAAAAGGAATATGAATCTGGTAAATCCAACGGGGCTTTCAACATTATCCGTCTAGAATGGGGGGTTTTAATCCCTTATAACTTATATCCCTGAAACATATTCATTTTTATGGATTGCATCAAAATGAACACATCTAATGCAGGAGTTGACCACCTAGAAATAAGGATGTAACGGGGATTTGATGGCTACAGAACCCTCTGGTAATCAAACATGGCTAGCTATGCTGGTGGATTTTCCAGCATCATGATCCATGGGGATGTCCTCCATATGGCCAATGCCATAAGAAATGGGGAATATGATGACTTAGCCTCTGGTAAACAGCAACATTTTTCTATGGAAAATCACAATTTTTAATGGGCAGATCCACTATTTCTATGGCAATTTTCAATAGCTATGTTAGTTTACCAGAGGGTAAGTCATGGGGGAAAACCAATGCTTTGGGCGAAAAAAAACACCCCCACCCGAATATGGTCAAATGAGTTGGGAGGTTTCTGGGCAATTGGAAGGTTGATGACACTCTCAACTATGGAGATGAAAAAGGACATCCCAATAGAATCTGTGTTTTACGGTAATCAAACATGGCAGCCCAAATTTCCCCCATCTATAGATGATTTTCCCATTGACACCTCGCTTCATATGGGATTTCCTATTGCCACGTTACGGGAGGGTATATGTGGCGCATGTGGGGGTCTTGAGATAGGCGCCAACAGTTGGGGGTCGAAATGTGGCAAAGAGTATGCAGCTCCCGATCTTCACGATTGATAAAAGAGATCAATAGCCAAACTTGGTAGATGACTTAGCAAAACACTACCAACCACAGAGCTGAGCAAGTTCGCTGCAAAATGTCTCACCTGTGGTTTCTCCCTGGCCTGGTGAGGGTCGTACCGTGCCTTCGTCGCGAGTCCGCCAGCTCTCTGGGTCCTGAACACTACGCTAGGTAAATGGTGAGAATGCCCGATAAAATGTCAGATAAAACGTCAGAATATCTCATTGCGATCGCATAGCGCGGTTGTTTGGCTGCGCGCACCACAAACCCGGCCACGCCTTCTGCCCGCAGAGGAATATTTGTCAGATAGAATGCCTGATAGAAAGTCAGACTATATGTCAAGAAATGCCAGAACGCATGATAGAACGTCAAAGAAACTGTCAGAGCATATGCCAGAAAGATTGCCTGATAGAATGTAATATAGAAAGCCAGAACATGCCAAATAGAATCTCAGAAGCTGTTAGATAAGAAGTCAGATAAATCGTCAGAATGTCAGAAAGTCAGGTAGAATGTCAGATAGGGATCACCCCAAGGAATTTCACGCAGGTTCTATCAACACACTGCCAATTTCTCAGGTGACAGCGATGACGTCCAGGATCAACTGGTGGATGTGCAGCAACTGGCTGCAACCAGCAGGGCCTTCGCAGCGATCTTGGCTGATGGCTCGGTAGTCGCATGGGGGAACCCCAGTTTGGGAGGCGATGTGAGTAACGTGGCGGAGAGACTGAAGCTGGGTGGTGAATTGAGAGAAGTTGGTGAAACTTCACGGTTTTCTCTCTTTTTTGATGTACTGTATTTGTTCATCCCTCCAAGCATGGATGATATATGCTGACTTTGCCCATTTTGGTGGGGTGATGATTTTGCCAATAGATCTGGTTTGTTGCTTTCAAAGATGGACGCTTATTTCAGTGGGGATAAAGGGTACGAGCAATTTTGATCTTGTAATATTTTCATCCATCACACATGGCAGCCGCTGATCCTTTGCGGAAGTCATCTCAATGCAAAATTTGGTTATATGCTCCTCAATGGGCTCAAAACATCATCCCAACTATAGTCAGCATCTTGATCTTGTCAACCTTCAATCTCCCCATGACTACACCAGATATGATAAAACTGTTAAAACATGGGATGACGATCCCGTCGCCCCAATGGATCTCCCGATTTTGCTTGGCCCAGGAAGGGCGTGACTCAGATTGCTGCCTCCAGTGGTGCCTTCGCAGCGATGGCTGAGGGCGGTGTGGTGACCTGGGGCCGCGCCGGCGACGGCGGGGACAGCAGCGCAGTGGAAAGTCAGCTGATGACGGCGGGGAGGTCGTCCAAATCATCCACCTGACATAGAGCCATGAGTTGGGGCATGGTGGAGTCCTTCCGCCGAACAAAAAACATTTCGTATTAAACCGTTGGCCGCCAAAGACTGGTTGATATATATATAATATTATATATTGTATCACATATATATATATATGATATGTTGATATAAATGTTAAGAATCCTTTGGCTCTCAATCAATACTTCTTTAATCCCACCAGGTGACGGAAGTGATCGCTTCGCAGTGTGCCTTTGCTGCAGTAAAGGCTGACGGAACCGTGGTGGCTTGGGGCAATCCACACCATGGGGGCATGATCCCAGAGGAGCTTCGGGATGCTCGGCTGAAACCAGGATGTGATGGTGATGCTCCAATATCACCGAAGATTTCACAATGTTTGGACCATTTCGGTGTTGAAAATGGTTGACTGGTGGTAGAAGGTAGCTAAATGATAGTCTTGTGACAAACCCCTTCAGAATCTGGTTGGTGGTTTCAAGGATGTTCGATTGTCGACATTTGGAAGGTTTTTTTTTTCTCAGACAAGCATCCCAGTAGTCACAAACATACGTATGTCTATATATTGAATACCAGTAGTGCCCGGCTGTGCCGGCTGAAGTTTCGAAAGAGCAGTGACCACAAGAAATCAACGGCCGAAGTTTCGAAGGTCTGTGGCATACACAATGCATCGAAGGAGTTGCTGGCGTGAGATATATCAATGAATGAACCAGATGATTGAATTATTGATTAAACAAGTGAATGAACGACTGAGTGATTGAGTGAATGAATGATTGAATGAACCGACAAATCAATGAATCAATCAATACATGAAAGCGTGAAATGACATCAAATGACATGGCATGAAATGAAATGAATGAATGCCATGAATGAATGCATGAATGACACGACGTAACATGTCATGAAATGAAATGACATGACATGCCAGGAAATGAAATGAAAGAAACGAAGTGAAACGACATGAACAATGAAACGAGGGAGTAAAATGCACTGAGTGAATGAGTGACTGAATGAATAAGTTAATGAATGAAGGAAGAAACTACCAAACAATTGAAACGATGAATGCATCAATCAACGAATCAGACAAGAAGTGAGTCATGATTCAATGAATGAGTGTGTAAATGAGTCAATGAGCAAACGAACGAACGAACGAAGGAACAGGCGAAGGAAGGAACGAAGGAACGAACCAAGGAACGAACGAACGAGCAAACGAGCGAACGAGCAAATAAGCGAAGGAAGGAAGGAAGGAAGGAAGGAAGGAAGGAAAGAAGGAACGAAGGAAGGAACGAGGGAAGGAACGAAGGAAGGAACGAAGGAAGGAACGAACCAACGAACCAACGAACCAAGGAGCGAAGGAGCGAAGGAGCGAAGGAGTGAAGGAGAGAAGGAGCGAAGGAGCGAAGGAACGAAGGAACGAAGGAACAGGAACGAAGAGCGAAGGAGCGAAGGAACGAAGGAACAAAGGAACGAAGGAGCGAAGGAACGAAGAAACGATGGATGGAATGATGGATGGAATGATGGATGGAATGACGGATGGAATGATGGATGGAATATGATGGAATGATGGATGGAATGATAGATCGAATGATGGATGGATGGATGGCTGGCTGGATGGATGGATGGTGGATGGATGAAAGGAAGGAAGGAAGGAAGGAAGGAAGGAATTGTATGATTGAATCAGTGAATGAGTGAATGGATGACTGCATGCCTGACTGGCTGACTGGCCGAAGGACTGAATGAGCTACTTCTTTGTTGAGCCCATTCCCTAAGCCAAGTCTTCTTTAGGCTATTAGGCTACCTCTTCACCAAGCTACCTCCGCACTGAGCCAGCTCTTGGCTGAGCTTCCTCTGTCACCTCCTCCTTCAGCTACTTTTCTGAGCTGCCTCTTATCCGGGCTACTTCTTTTTTGAACCTCAGCTATATCTTTGTGAGCTACCTCTTCGGTAACCGAATTCTTCTCTTCGCGCAGCCATTACAAGCACGGCAGTCGCACCATGCCCAAATATCCAGCTGTTGCAATGCGTTTCAGCAACCTCCAGCTGCAATCCCACATGGCAGGAGCGTCGCACTAAATCGACCAATGCGCGCGCAGCGCCACAGTGCGGACTTTTCCGTGCTGCCCCACGCTGGTGGTAACGAGCTCGCGAAGCAGTCTGGTGCGCATTTCTCCCTCATCATCTTCCAAAAGTGGTCCCAACTCAGTTCTTCCACCTGTTTTCTTCAAATCCAGCTCTCGCTACAGTCTCCTAATCCGTATTTTTCCAACCTCATTTTCCAAAGGTGGTCGCGGCCATGGAAACTGGAACCACCATTCCTATGAAAACACAGTGATTCTTGTAGTTCCATCCTTTACCTGCAAATTCACACGCTCCCGGACTCTTATGGTTATTTCATGTCTCCACTTACTGCTGCATCCCGGTAGTTTTGGATGTGAAAACTCTCCATGGACATTCTTCCGTTATTCGGAAGTTTGCTTTTTAATGTACGTAAGTAGACCTCCTTGGATGAAGTATCGTTCTTATTTCCATCTCACCAAAAACCTGTCCCTGGGCTGTTTCTGTTTCTTTGTTTGAAGCCAACTCACTGGAACCATATCAAAACCGTATCAAAATCATATCAAAATCGTATCAAAATCGTAACAACACCCATATCGAAATCATAACCCCAAATTCAAAGCATATCAAATTCATATCGTCAAATCGTATCCAAAACCATATTAATTAAATTCGTTAAAAAAATATTTCCTGAATTCAGCATCCTAGAGGGATTCCGGGCTTATAATTCTAGGAAAAAAACATGTGCGGAAAAACTTCCCCGATGATGATCCCCTCCAAAAAAATCAAGTGCTTTAGTTCAACCAGGATACTTTGATGGGGGTCCAAGACTTGGCTGCTACGGATTTCGCCTTCGCAGCCATCTGTGGAGAGCAGAGATCCGTGGTGACGTGGGGCAGTCCCCATTATGGGGGAGACAGCAGCTGAGTGGCATTTTTTGGAGCATGCGGTATGCACCATTTTTGGACAAACCTAAATAGAATTTAATGTGAACTACAGATTGATAAAATCTGTTGATTCATCTTTGTGGTGGCTCGACCAGGCAGTGAAGTTCAGGATCAACTGAAAGAAGTGCGAGAAATCAGATCGAACAAGGGTTCCTTTGTGGCCATTCTGGCAGATGGATCGGTGGTATCTTGGGGACACAAGGGTCATGGTGCAGACAGCAGCGAAGTGCGAGATCAGCGCCTTGGCTTTGACTTGGGAGTGTCTGAAAATGGGTTGCATACCACCATTTTTGGCAGATTTTAGTGGGAGAATAATGCATGATAAACTATCTGGTTGGTGGTTTGGAACATTTTTTATTTTCCATAATATATGGGATAATCCTTCCCATTGACTAATATTTTTCAAGATGGTTAAAACCACCAACCAGCTACTGGATGTGGGATTTTCCCTGAAATTTTCAGAGAAACCCACTTGACTTGTCATTTTGGGGTAGTGGAGGCTTCGTGAAATATGTAGGCACAAAGGGCCCTGCTTTCTTGCCGATAAATGCGTGGTGGAGGAAACTAGAGGCCCAAACATACCCTGAATGTCCAGCTTTCCATTGCTTTTGAATGGGTCTGTCTGAAAATAGGTACCTGGTCCCGGAACCCCCCATGGTTAATCATGAAATTTCTTGTCATTTAAACACATTTCAACTGCCATTTAGCCCCATCTTTCTCAGGTTGCAGCAGGTGGAGAAGATCGCCAGTTCCTCCAACGCCTTCTGTGCTCTTCTCCGAGATGGCTCGGTGGTTTCTTGGGGCAGAGGTTCTGAAGCTGACACTCGCCTGGTGTCAGGTCAGCTGGTGGGTGTGTTGGATGTCTGCGCTTCGGCTCAGGCCTTTGCTGCGATCACTAAGGAGGGCAGAGTGGTCACTTGGGGCCGGCCGGAGTCTGGTGGAGACTGCAGGAGTGTGCAGGAGCAGATCCGATATTTGTAGCTATAGAGGAATGAGAGGATCAGAATGGCGAAATCTGGGTACTGGCAGATGTTTTTTTGCCTTGTCACAGTCGCCAAGTTGTGCAAACTTGGCCGTTCAGCAGATGGACCAGAAGGATCACAAAGAAAAACAGGCCCAAGCAGCAGCTCAGTGTGATCCAACCCTGGGTTGAGCGGTGTGTAAAGTTATCACGACCAGTTATATACCAGTTATATACCATATCACGGGGGTTATACGATGAGGTATAGATGTCCTTTTCCCACAGTTTGATGAATGCGAAAAGACGGGTACGGCCCCACTGAACGCTATGTAAACCACGGTCAATGTCACCTGGTGCCGGCCCCTCTATGTTGTGGACCAGGACGTGCTCAAGTGCAATTTTCGACCCCCAAGTCATCAGTAGATCCAGGACCAAACCCTGGTTTCATTAGGGTATTTCATATTCCACAATGAAGAGATCCAGACTAGCAGGGTTGCTCGGGGGGTATGTCATATCTCAGTTTAGTATTACCTGGTTGGTGGTTTGGAACATTTTTTATTATCCATAATATATGGGTTGTCATCCTTCCCATTGACTAATATTTTTCAGAGGGGTTGAAACCACCAACCAGTCTCAGTTTTATGGATTACGTTTAGGAGGTCACGGTGGCCTACATCTCGGATGAACATCTTCTGCTTCCGATTCCCCAGAGGTGCTGGGCGGGGTCCGGCCGCGATTTCGAACCTGAAGAAACCCGCAGGGTTTTGGGCTAATTTTGTGTCATGTTAATAACATATCCAGATATATCCAGATAATAATTCGAGATACATCAGATATGCATATAATATCATGTCATGTCTGCAACATCATGAAGAAGCAACCTGTAGAAACCGATGTTTGTACCCACAGTTCTTGCTGGCTATCAACTTGTTTCATTTCAATTCTGGCAAGATGATTGTCCGAATCGACGAGCACACTTTTTTTAGGCAATTTAAACCACCAACCATGCTGAAGTATTTGTGTTTTGCATTGCCAATTCTTTTGGTGTTTTACATGGAGGTTTCCTAAAATGGGGGTACCCCAAAACCATGGAATTCAGTACTAAAATGGTCTTTCAGTACTAAAATGGTCGAATTTTGGATGATGTGGGGTACCCCAATTTTAGGAAACCCCCATATGAAGTGAATATCCCCCATTTTGGCTGTTCCTCTCGTTCATTTAGCTGGGCAAAACAACCTTTTGCTAAAAAAAAAGGTGAAAGCTCCATTCTTAAGCAACCAGGATTAAGTGGAATGACATCAATCCGGTTTTGAACATTTATAGTGAATTTTCCCATTGAAAATGGTGATTTTCAATAGCTACGTTAAATTACCAGAGGGTAGTTCTCCATGCCCAGCTCTTGAGGCGGGCACTGCTCCAAGCGTGGCAGTTCGAGTGCGCTTGTCCTCGCTGCTCCGCAGAGTTCGATGACACGCGCGGCATGCGCTGCCGCTGTGGCGCCGTGCGCATGGCGCGAAGTCAGGGCGGCTTCGGCAAGTGTGACTGGATTGAAGATCGGCTGGTGCAAGGTGGTGCCCCATAGTTAGCTAAGTTGGTTTATAACTCCCATAACTATGGTTTATGGTAGATAGAACTATAGTTACTGGGGTTTATAAACCAACTTATAACTGGGGGGCACCATCCTGTGGGGGATGTCAGTGTTTACCTTTGGTAATTCAACATAGCTATGGACAATGGCCCAGTTGTAGAATATGGTTGAATCTGATTGAATATGCGTGTTTTTTTGTTGAACATGGTGAATATGGTGATTTTATGGTGATTTTCAACCAATTGGAGTTTGATGAGCTTTGGGACTATGTAGGATCTCATCAGTTTGGGCAATCTTTGCATCTGTCCAAGGTCCCAGGTGGGGTAAGCAGCCTGTCACACCTCAAATGCAACTGGTAAAACACCGCGTAAGCCCAGGCCAAGCTTGTGGAATTGATGATGGTGAGGACCACAGCAGCGGTTGGTTCTCATCCATAGACCAGGGATTTTCGGTTTCCAGTTGCTGCGGGGCTGCGAGGAACTTCGGAAAGTCGCCAGTCGCTGGTGGTTGCGCTACAACGCAGCTAGGAATTCTCTGGCGGTTTCAGGAGCAACGGAGATCCAAGCTGATAGAGTAGGGATTTATTGATGATTATTGTAAATTGTTGTAAACTAAGTCATTGACACTCTGGGAATCCAGAATGAAAATGGGATAAAAGGATGGCTTCTGGTTGTTGAGATTCGTTGGTAGGACCAACTCGCTGCAGGCTATTGGCCTTTGGGATGCTGTGGGCTAGAGTGGTGCAGAACCAAAGACCCCAACAATGTATGATTTCGGAATGTTCGCGATGTGTTGCCAAAGGTACTTACTATTCATTTATCCCTCCGTTCCCCCTAAACTTTCCATCAAAGAAACATAGCACATTGCATGCTTTCCATAAATCTAACAGAGCACATCCTTTCCACACCCAGACATCCTGGTCGTTGCATTGATGCCCTAGGCTTGGATGGTTGAACAGCAGGAATGACCAAAGTGTGCTAACCCCCCAACTTTTCGCGCCACCTTCATTTATGCAACCTAAACTTGCAAGTTTTGCTGTTTAAACGGCTTAAACTGACAAAGTTTGCTGGCAAACCCATATTCTTTTTGCTTGAACCTACATTTTTCTGCTTCAACCTATCATGTCTCCTGGTGAATTCGATTTTTGCTCCGTTTTTGCTGCTTGGCCCTTCCTTTTTGCTGAAACCTCGGGCCCAGGCATGCACCCCGTTGGCGGCGGAGGACGAGTTGACCAGCTCCCGCTGGGCGCGCGGCCGGGAACTGCCCCAGGAGCGTCGGGGCGAGGCCTGGATGAAGGCGACCGCTCGGGGGGGTGGTCGGGGGTCAGGGTGGCCACAGAAAGGGGGATTTAAGGCAAACAGAACCTGGGAAAATTCTGGGAACACCCACAAAATTGGGCGTCTGACCAAAATTGGGGGAAATCACCAGGAAAAAATCAGAATTTTCTGCAGCAAAATGGGGAAGTTGACGAGCAAAGTTGGAATTTCACTGGCAAACATGAGGATTTAACGAGCAAAAATGGCGAGTAAGATGGCAAATTCAAGCCATGGACAGAGCTGATGGGGTCCATCGAGACATGGCAATGTACCTTGTGACACTGGTGGTGACCAATGACTGCTGACCGATGGGAAGATGGAACACCAATAATTAGTGGTTAAGTATATGGTTAAGTTGATTAGTATCCATGCCCAATTTCGGAGTGGTGAATTTTAATGGCCATGAGAGCCATGATAGCCGCCATCTACCAGTTTGTGGCTGTGCCAAGGCGAACTCCCATGGAAGTTGTTGTAGAAGTGGTGATATATGATGATATATATATATATATACAAAATTATATTTATACATGACATATATACGTATCTATCTATCTATTATATCTATTAATGGTTTGATTTATATTATATGTACATACTGTGCAGAGGTTCCCATTCTGGTCGCGACAAGATTGCCATTTCTAGTGCCAGATAGGACACACGCCATTCGCGTTGGGCATGGCAATTTTATCCCTGTTTTTCGACACGAAACCAGGGACCCCTCCTATGGTCAACATGGTAATGGGGTAAACCCACTAACAAACCAATTGGTTTGGGGCGGCTTACCATTTTCCCCACCATGGTTCCATTTTAGTTGGTGAGCTCGGTACGTGTCTTCCTTCACAACTTCAAATCCCCAAAGGCTCAGAATTCTTTTTCTCTTTTAGAATCCCGATGCGCTTCTATCACTTCCCAAAAAATCCTACAGAATCCCGCAATTTCCCACAATTCTTTTGTAATTTCCCATCAAGTCCCACAACATCCTATGATATTCCTACAAACTCCCAAAAAAACCTATATGATATTTCCATCAATTCCCAGAATTTCCCATGATTTTTCCATACCTTCACCCAAACCACCAGAAAATTATCATGGCTTCCCTTGCTCGCAGGATTTGGTCACCTTACACCGTCAGCTGCTGGCCGCCGAGCGTTCGGCCGAGCACAGCGATACGCCAAGCCTCTGCCGCGATGGGCACTGGATGGGCGCCAGTGTGGCAATGCTGGCGGCCGAGACTTGGTTTAGACTTAGTCAGAATAAAAACCCGATTCCGCAACTTCTCCGGATTGCGCAACTAGGATTGCGCAACTCTTTGGTCGGATTGCGCAACTATAGGATTGCGCAACTTGGCTTGCGCAACTCCCAGGATTGCGCAACTCCGCTTGCGCAACTTTCAGGATTGCGCAACTCTGATTGCGCAACTCATAGGATTGCGCAACTCTGCTTGCGCGACTGCTTTTGACAGATTGCGCAACTCCCAGGATTGTGCAACTCTGCTTGTGCAACTACGATTGCCAGATTGCGCAACTCTGCAACTACACTTCGTCCAAACAATTCCAGCTCCCATAGAATTTGAAAATGACGCGCGCCGTCCACAAGAGCAAGATGTTATCAAAATTCCCACCCGGAACTTCAAACTGACTTGGAGTCTCCACAAGGCTAAGATGATATCAAAATTCCCACCCCCATGGAACTTCAAACTGACTTGGAGTCTCCACAAGGCTAAGATAATATCAAAATTCCCACCCCCCATGGAACTTCAAACTGACTTGGAGTCTCCACAAGGCTAAGATGATATCAAAATTCCCACCCCCATGGAACTTCAAACTGACTTGGAGTCTCCACAGGTTAAGATGATATCAAAATTCCCACCCCCATGGAACTTCAAACTGACTTGGAGTCTCCACAAGGCTGAGATAATATCAAAATTCCCACCCCCATGGAACTTCAAACTGACTTGGAGTCTCCACAGGTTAAGATGATATGAAAATTCTCACCCCCATGGAACTTCAAACTGACTTGGAGTCTCCACAAGGCTGAGATAATATCAAAATTCCCACCCCCATGGAACTTCAAACTGACTTGGAGTCTCCACAAGGTTAAAATGATATCAAAATTCCCACCCCCATGGAACTTCAAACTGACTTGGAGTCTCCGCAAAGTTAAGATGATATCAAAATTCTCACCCCCATGGAACTTCAAACTGACTTGGAGCCTCCACAAGGTTAAGATGATATGAGAATTCCCACCCCCATGGAACTTCAAACTGATGAGTGCCCCTTCGACGACTATGAAGTCCTTGGCGCGGCGCGTCTTGAAGTTGTGGGAATGAGTTCGGACGTAACCGAGAGAAAAAAGGTGCTAGACTCCTGCTGCAACAGGGGAGTGAGTTTCAAGATTTGTAACGATTTTCAAACGTCGGATTGTGAAACTTGGAAGTCGCATTCTGAGACTTGAGGCTTTGATTATGCAACTTGGAGTTTCACAGTTTCCTGATCTGTCATCAAGGTTCGCAGTACCCGTGAAACAATCTCCACCCAAAGATTCACCATCCCTCTGCAGACTTTCACAATACCAGTTTCACAATCCGTCCCCAGAGTTTCAGAATCCGTCTTCTGAGTTTCACAATCCCAGTTTCACAATCCGTCCGCCCCCAGAATTTTCACAATCCGCCTTCAGAGTTGCACCATCCTAGTTTCACAGTCCAGCCCCAGAGTTTCACAATCCGCTTTCACAGTTGCACAATCCCAGTTTCACTATCCGCTCCCAGAGTTTCACAATCCATCTGCAGAGTTTCGCAATCCTACTTTATAGTTTCACAACCCGATTTTTTTCAAGTTTCACAATGCAAGTTTCACAATCCGTGCGGCAAGTTTCACACTCCGACGGGCAAGTTTCACAATCCAAGTTGCACAATCCGTCCGGGAAGTTTCACAATCCGACCTGGAAGTTTCACAATCCGACGTTGACCACTTAGTCAGATGCAGGTTTCCTAAAAGGGGGGTACCACTTAAACTTAGCGATTTGAGTCAGATTTCATCACGTTTCATCATATTTCTATACATTTCTCATGATTTGGGGATTTCCTAAACTGGGGGCACCCCTTAAACTCATGGGAAAACCAATGGTGTGGGAAACCTATCTCTAATGGATGTGAATGGGAAAACCAATGACAATCATTGACAATCATCAGTGATATGGCGTTTTCCCTTATTTTCGTCTAAAACTGATGATTGTCAATGGGAAAAGCAATGGTTTGGCATACTTATATTGTAGGACACCACCATATGAATGGAATGTTAATGATTTTTTTATGGAGATTCGTGGGGATGGTAGTTACTATAGTTACTATAGGATAGTAATTAATATAGTGACTATAGTTAATCGGGATATTTGCTAAATTCCATTAGGGATATCAATATGGATACTAAGAATGGTGTCATTTAAGAATGGTGAGATACTTTTATATTATCCACACCCTGTTAAGGGTTGTATAATGTATGGGGATGCAGTGGATAATTTGATTGGGCGTGGATTTTTTTTAATGGTGATCTAATGTAAAAAAATATGGGGATGTACTCTAATGTGAAATAAGAAACCATAGTGGGAAACGAGTGCCGCCAAAATTTGGTTCCACTTCCCTACAACCCGCGTCTCAAGGAAGCACATCTTTGGCGCGGAGAGTACGAAGAAGCAGCGGCTCGGTCAGTCAACGGCCTACTTGGGAGTATTATACATCCAATAGATACCAAGTATACATGGGACGTTCATCAATGTGGGGATATGGATACCGAATCTTCTGGATATTCACAAATTGATACCAATTGTATATGAGACACATGATATAATTACATCCAATCAACACCAATAGCGATGTGTACAAACACCTTATGATTCAAAGTCCCAATTTTTAATGGTTAATCCAAATATTTTATGGCTAATCCCCAGACGAATAAGATGTGTTGTTGTTTGATCCGTGTGTGATGGTGCTTAGAGCCTCTATTAGAGGGCTATTTGATGGTTGCATTCGGCTATATTCTAGTTAAACATTCCCATCTTTGTTGGCTAAGTGATTAAACCGCAATGTTTCCTGCCCCTCCTGTTTTGTTGGGTAGTCCCTTGTTTCGCTTGGTTCACACCTCAGGCAATTTACAAGAACCTTTGCATTTTCATTCTTGTCGCTTCAAATCTGCATCACCAACTTTGCTTGGTCAAGACCCTATATACTGGTAAAAAACCAGGGTTTCCAGGGTTTCCGGTAGATTTTCCCTCTTCCCCCGTGATTTTTGCCGCTGAAATCCCCTGATTTTCTGCGCCGAGGTCCTGGCTGCAGAGGCGCGGCTGCGCTACGTCTCGCAGGTCCTGGGCTATGAGGACTGCGCGGTGCGACGCGGTGCCGAGGTCAGGGACCCCCGAAAATGGAGGGTTGTTTTTGGGAAATCCTATGCACATGGATGATTCAGAGATACCCCATAGGAAACCTCCATATACTCAAATCTCTGGTTTTTTGTCGGGCTGAAATATTGGCCCATCATCATATGCAGTATGGCCACGGTTCGGTGCGGTTTCACGGAACCGAACCGAAAGCATGCGGTTCGGTTCGTACACGGTTCGGTTCTACTCTGGGTCAGTTCGGTTTCACGGAACCGAACCGAAAGCATGTTCGGTTCGGTTCCTAAACGGTTCGCTGCCGGCTCGGTTTCACGGAACCGAACCGAAAGCATGTTTGGTTCGGGTCCCAAACGGTTCGGTTCTGGACGGTTCGGTTTTCCGGTTCGTACGGTTCCAAGTGTTTGGGCTGAAACAATACCTGGGCCTTCCAATTGCACAATCAGGCGTTTCATCAAATTTATGGTCGTATCGAGCGTTTCCCCAAAAAGTTAGGCGTGGTATGTCATGGCTGTGTTTCCCATCAGCATAGCCCTCCTCCCAGTCTTCTCGCCAGTATTCTGCTTAAAAAATATGGAGCCGCACATCCAAGTTGGTTTCTGTTTAATTGCGCGCTCCCAAAATTATACAAATTTACCAGATTCTTGGATTTGCGGGCGTTTGAGGGGTTTTTGCGGGCGTTTTGCGGATTTTTTCGGGCATTCTGCGGGTAGCTTTGGGCGCAGTTATGTGCATGTATATGCGTTGGTGCTTTAGATATGAGAATGGCCTGGTATGTCCCTGGGACGCAGCCAGGATGCAAGCCATGTTCAGTCAGATTCACAATGTCAATTGTGGTGAGAGTGTGGCCACTAGGAAGGAAAACCAGGCAAACTAGTAGGCCAGCTAGACAATTCATCATTTCTAGTTATTTCTGGTTGATATTCCCAGCTAGAAACCGGCATTGTCCAGCATTTGTAGAGGGTTTTCCCATGAAAACTCCCAATTGCTAGGTTGTGAAGCGTCACAACATGATGGTTTAACCAATAAGTAATTTCATTTCATGGGGATGTAATGTAATGGGGATGCAACTCACTCTCCACATGCTGCTTCCTAGGGTTTCAAACTGGTTTCAAACTGGTTTCAAAGTGGTTTCGACCTGGTTTCAAAATGAGGTTTCTATGGAAATCCCTTGTAGCTGGAGGTTTCAATAAGAGGGGCACTTGTGAACGGGAAAATCTTGAGTAAACGGATCGGAAATTACTGTGGGAAAGTTTGTCCACATGGATGGGGCTATCCAGGGATGGCATGTTACGAATGGGTGATGGGGATGGCCATCCTTGAGAATCTCCTGGCTGGGTGTCGATCGTGTCGATCCACGCTGCTCGTTGTGCAGCCTGCCCATATTGAACAATGTACAAGGTATATTATATATTAGAAACCAGGACTGATTGAGAAACAGCTTTCTCAAAGCACATTCATGCAATATCCATAATGGATTCTAAGATGGATTTTGACAAAATATGCACATGCACATGGCATGAGTGGCAGCCTGTTGCTGCTTGATCCTGGAAGCTCCAATACCTCGGGTCGGGATCTTCTTGCCCTCAGGTGAAAGCATCCCTTCTTCCTGGCCCAGCTGTGAGATGTTTGTTCAGTGAGGCAGTCATCCACACTGGGATTGAGAGAGGACACGTTGAAACCATATTATTAGTGTTTCTTTTCCAACCAAATACGAAAACCGAAAAATGGATCAGTGTAGGAAGAACGTTGGACATGTAAATCGATTGGCTGATGTCAAGCATATCTTGATCCCATTTCACCAGACTGCAGTGTCCTTCAGCTTAGCCTGGATGACAGCCCTGATCATGTCCATGCGCTTTGTGTCCTGGCCTGCAGCAGGGATTCGTTGTCCGTTTCAGATCGATATATATTTCAGAAATATAATATAATATAAGATAATATAATATAATATAATATCATAGATAATGTAATATAATATAATAGATAATATAATATAATAAAATATAATATAATACAATATAATACAGTATAATACAATATAATATTATATTATTTATTGTAATATGCATATGTATGGTCGGATATTTATTTTTATAACATGATGTAATCTGAATCATGAACAAAAGATAGTAGGCCCTACTAGTGTTGGTAATAAACATCAAAACACAAGGAAAGCATGGCACATAGTACACAGTAAGTAATATTGTCCATATGAAATCGAAAGCTGTCGTTCAGTCAGCCTGCGCAAACAACTAGGATTAATGTACCACTGCAACCCTAGCCTGGATTTATCATACCGCTGTAACCGATCCAAGCAGTAAGCCGCACAGGCGGTCGCCTGATGTTTGCAGAGCTGATGTGGCCCAGGTTGACAAACTGTTTCATGATATGTTGAGATGTCGTATATTATGAGGATGCATTTCCTGGTTGCATTGGCCATGCATGTCTGTCCTGTCTGTCCTGTCAACCTTTTTGTTCTTGCTCTCGGCGCAGGATCCTTGGAGAATGTGCTTTGTGATCGGCGTTCTGCGGGAAAAAATGAGACAGATTCAAAGGAACTATGATGTTCGTTGCTTCTATCTTATAGAAACCCTTTGTATAGTCACCATTTGATCCCTTCTTTGGCCTATTTCTGGGAATTTTAGATATATCTTCTTCACTTGGCGAAAATCTTAGAAATGATGCAAGTATTGTCATGAAGGGTGGCCAAGTTGAGACATGCAGACACTGATTTGGATGCAAGTATTGTCATGAAGAGTGGCCAAGTTGAAACATGCAGACACTGATTTGGTGATCACTGCCTGGGGATGGGGTGAATTTGGCCCTCCTGAATTGGGCAATGCCAATTTTTAGATATGTTTAGATTTTTTTAGTTGTTTTTAATATTTCTTAATTTCTTCTCTCTCTTTTTTTTGTTTGTTTAGTGTTGTGTAAGGGAGATTGAGGCCACCAGGAAAACATATAGACATCCAAAGAAACCTTGCATTAATGATTGGATGCGGCTTATAAGTTTTCGGACAATGAAATAAATATTCTGTGGAATTTAGTGGAATTTAGATTTCTATAGTGGAATTTATTGGGCTTTAGATTTCTATAGGATTCTATGGGTTCTTCTAGTTGTAGATATCGCAATGCATTCTGCAAAGAACCTATCAAATGAAGATGGCAACAAAGGGTTTGTATGATTTTATTTCTCGGAACCTTCTAACGGTTCGGTTCCACCGGTTCCCGGTTTGGTTTCTGCCATGTCGGTTTGTTCCTAAACGGTTCGGTTCCTCAACGGTTCGGTTCCACCACTTTCCGGTTCGGTTTCTGCCTTGCCGGTTCGGTTCCATCACGGTTCGGTTCCATCACGGTTCGTTTCCACCGCTTTCCGGTTCGGTTTCGGCCATGCCGGTTCGGTTCCATTACGGTTCGGTTCTTGTTGGTCCGGTTCGCCGGTTCCCGGTTCGCTTCCGCGGCCATCCTGCATATGGATGATAAAAATTGATGATATATGGATGATATGGTGGTTTCCTAAGTCATGGGGGTAATCCCACATCATCCAGTCATGGATGACAATTTTAGTATTGAAACCCACGGTGACGTGGGGATCCCATATGGATGAAAATATGGGTGATATAGTAGTGTTCACACAGATTTGGAGGGATGAGAACGGTGCTATAGGGTGTTGCACTGCGGACCTTCATGGACCTTCCCATTCATCAACCATTGTTGGGGTGTTTCTTCAAACAAACAACTCTTCCAAGACTTCCAGGATCGATCCGGGGATTAGTACTTGAACCCTTTTTCGCAGGCGACTCGAGAAATCGCAATGACCGCGGTGAAAGAAAACCGTCCAATGTGCTCAAGGGATGACGAGGGTATGCAGTATCCACCACATGGGTAACCCCAAATCTATTATTTGATATTATGTGTTGTTCCTTGGGTAGGGGATCGAAGCACATGGTATGAGGATTGTCTCGGATTTCGTGCAATGCCCAACTCATAAAGTATGATGATGACAGTACTGGAATATGTCATAATGAATGTTTGATGTCCCAGCAAGTCCAAGCAACAACCCCAAGTGTAACTTCGACAGCTAGCAACAATTACAAGTCCAGGTTGAAACTTCTCAACTTTTGGAACCCTAACCAATCAAACTGGGGAACTCCCTCCCTAAATTTGTGGGTAAAAACCATGGTTTCCTCTATAGGGTTCCCCAAAAAGATAGAACACCTTTTCCAGGATGTCGCTTCGATGATATTCGCTCCAAATTGTCAGGTGTCCAAGTTGCTATAATCCATTATCCACCCATTTTACAACAACTTTTATCCCATCAAATCAAACCAACACTTCCCATGAAATCTTTCAGCCCCATTTAGTTTATGGTTTGGTATATATTCTATAAATTATATATGTATCCCATCAATTTCCATTAAGTCCCCATTAAGTCCCCATGAAATCCTACCATGAAATCCCAGCAATGGCGGCGCCAAGGATTGGAACCGCAACTCCTCGAGGATGGCAGAGATGGTGTCTCCAAGACAGGACAAGCCGCAGTTTTCAGAGACTATAAACAGAGACATCTATTTACCATTTGGCTATTTAACATAGCCATGGAAAATGGCCCATTTATAGATGGTTTACCTATTAAAAATGGTGATTTTCCATGGCTATGTTAAATTACCAGAGGGTAGGTAAATAGCTGGTTGGTGGTTTAGAACATTTTTTATTTTCCCCAATAGTTGGGATGATGATCCAATCTGACTAATATTTTTCAGAGGAATAGTCTAATAGAGACTATCTAGTGATAAATATGATGTTAATAGTTGTAAATAGAGACGATCTAATTTTAGCTAATTAGTGATTAACTTACATCTATTAACTAACTACATAAACTGAGACATCTAATAATTTTTGTGATCATGAATATAATGAAGGACATGATATAAATTAATCTAGTTGCCTAGAAAATACATATCATTTCATATCGGCTATTTCTATATTCAATCATTTTAAAGTGTTATAAACGCTACATTGCTACTTCATATGGAGTCTGTATTCCGAAAATCTCCTTATTTCGCTTGGAAGTGATTAATTACTGGGGTAGAAGTTCTGCCTCAATACCTCCATGCATTTTCCAGCGGAGAACACGTGCAGATTTTCGAACAATTATGAATAAGGATGATAAGAAACGGTGCATTTTTTAAGTGTTTGTTTGAGAACAGGGCCCATTTATAATTCCATATCCTTGCTTTTACCTGTTTCACAAGAAATTATTCTGATCCATCTTCACGACATGTGCGCAATTCGTTAGAGCCGCGTAACGTTTTGCCAAGAAAAGTAACACTCATCCCATAAGCGCAAACTCTTCAGAAAGTGGAACCTTCCATTGAAGAAGGTGCAATTTCCGTTCATTCGGAGATAGGAATGATTCTGCTATAGGATGTGACCAAGATGGAACAAAAGTGATAAAAGTGTAAGTTCCACTAGACAATGCATATGGAGGGCCACGAGCACATCAAATTTTCAGCAGTTCCCATAGAAAGGGACGCCTTTCCTGAAAGTAATGCAAGTAGGAAAGCCAGCCGCAAACGCACACCGCAGTGCTCGGATTGGCCAAAAAGACGCCAGGAGAATCGGAACTTGGGTAGGGGTCCCCAAAAAACCATGGACACTTGGCAGGGCACCCAAAACACATATCACCATATCCAGAAGGAACAGCTCCCCAAAACCACTAATTCTGTGTTCCGTGTTAAGTTTCATCAAGGGTTTCTGAATTACTAAGAACATCTAACGACCTTTTTTTGCTCGTCATCTCCGTGTTTTTTCCCCTGGGGATGAAGATCACCACCGGCCGATTAGCACTAGAACCCCCAACAACATTTTTCCGTCATCTGGCTTAATTTTACGAACTATGACATTCTTACCATAACCCATAGGATCCATGTATGGTATATTTACCTACAGTTGGGTGAATTTTAGGGCAAATGTGGGTAAATATACCATACATGGAGCATATGGGATAAGAAAACAGATGAACCAAAAGAAAACAGCACGTAAATCCACCAACTCAACTTTTTTTTCATGTCGCTTAGGTCAGCGGGCTGTTGTCTCAAGCCACGGCCCGTTGGGGCAGCCGAGTTTCACAAGGATTTGGTCAGCAGAATTGGGGTCTCAAACAAGAAATGGGTATGGATCAATACCTATTAATACCATTTTAATGGGATGAACATCCATTTACCAGCTATTTTGATGTTCACCAGGGGTACAAGGTTTTGACACACTCCCAAATAGCAAGACATTTGGGCATTTAAAGCAGAACTGTGGACTAAAGATGATTGAAGTACCAGTTCTATGGTGGTTTTCACCAGGGATTTGAGCAACCATTTGAGAGTTCGTAAATGCTTCGTGAGAGGGTGATTTCACACTGATCATCCCATACTCATGGGTACGTATTTTTCCGGGGATTTTTTTTCAGATTTCCCGGGGATTTTTTTTCAGAAATCTATTCGCAGGCCACGCAGGGAACAGGCAAGCAAGCAAGCAAGCAAGCCAGCCAGCCAGCAAGCAAGCAAGCAAGCAAGCAAAAGAGCAAGCAAGCAAG